>Ga0208767_1000055_pt1 | contig 64685 bp, 62 predicted proteins | sample VirMetDEL_Mar_21_FD_184514 | JGI IMG/M metagenome (GOLD analysis project Ga0208767, IMG submission 184514) | Aqueous microbial communities from the Delaware River and Bay under freshwater to marine salinity gradient to study organic matter... | ecosystem: Environmental > Aquatic > Marine >...
TCATCAATAGAACTAGTTACATAGTTTTTAACATCATCTAAAGTAGTGTATTTAGTTACTCCACCTTGTACATCAGCAAATAATTCATCCCCTTGTAAGGTAGATGAAGCTGGTAATCCTGAAATTGGTAAATTAGGCATACTATTTTGTTAATGCTGTTATAAAAATTTTACTTCCATCCTCTTGTTCTAAATCAAATAAATTTTCTTGTAAAAGAAAACCTACATTCCTAATTCTTAAAAGAGGACCTTTTTTGTGTCCTTCTAACCATTTTAAATAAACATTACGTTCATACGTAAGTTCATTTATATAAAGATTATACTTTCTTACTTGTTCATTTAGAGGTAATTTTTTTACACTTGGCAATAATTTAAATTTTTGCCAAGGAATTTCATTAAAAATATCAATTTTAAATCCAAAATTTACTCCAAACATTTTTATTTAGTTTTACCCCAAGATTTACCCTTACCTGGATCCTTACATTTACTTGGTGTTGGTCTACATGATGGGTATTTTGCTCTTTTTTCTCCTTCTTTTCTACCACAGGCTTTATATTTCATTTTACCTGTTTTAGGATCTTTTCTACCTGTATTACAATCAACCCAACCACCTTCTTTACCTGAAGGGCCTTGTCTTTTAAACCATGTACGTAAAGATTCTTTTTCTTTTTCGTTTAAAGTTTGGACGTGTTCTTTTACTCCTTTCCAAATGTCTCCTTTACGACATCTAACTACAGCCCCTGATTTGTAAGCTGATGGTTTATCAAATTTGCGGTCAGCAATACGAAGACATCTGTCTCGTTTTTTCGCTTTTTCATTTAAAACGTTATGTATTGCTTCCCTAACTTTTTCCATTACCAAAATGTATTCATATTTGCACCTAAACCTAATGCACTAGCATATCTTGGTAGTCTACAAGACCAGTAAGATGGTTTAGTTCTATCATTTTTTTCAGAACATCTATGGCGTTTAGCAAATGCATTTCTTGCTTTTTTATTTCTAATTTTAGCTCTTAATCCACCTGAACCAAATGATACTTTTTTAATTCTTTTAGTTTTAGGGTCTCTTACATAAACATAATATGCTTTAGAACCACCTCTTTTAGGTTTATTTAATGGTGGGTCTTTTTTCTTTTCGTCTAATTTTTCTTCTTCAATTTCCTCTTTATTTAACATAGGTAAATCTAATGGTACAGATTCACCTTCATATATTCCAAATTCACCTAAATGTGTTTTGATTAATGCTTCATCTTCTTCACATAAATCAATTACATTTCTAGAATACATTTTTCTAGCTTCTTTAATTAAAGCTAAATGTTTATCTGAACCAATACGGTATACTGTTTCAAATAAAGGTATTTTTTTATCTATATGATATTGTAAACCTTCAGATAATAAAGATTTTACTTTACCTTCAGTAAGTAAAGGGCCTCTAGTTTTTGTTTGGCATCCACCACATCCACAGTTACAGCTCATATTATAGTCTTATTCTAGGGTTAACATTATTTAAACCGATATCTTGGAAATAAGCAGGTGAATCAAATAATTTATCTGACATTACTTCTGGTGTTCCAGATACATATACATATTCACCAGTACTTGGGCCACTACTTTGACCCATATCATGTACTAAAAAATGAGGAAATCCTTCTTCTTTAGCATAACGAATAAAGTTCATTAATCCAATATTTTTTTGAATATTATCAGAATTTGTAAAATCTGTTTGATCTAATCTATATTTTACAGCATCAGCAGGAAGAGAAGGACCGGGTTTTGCTGTAAGTAAATTAAATACATCTTGTTTAAATTGTTTTTTATCTTCAGCTTTTTCATATAACTTTTCAAGTAAATCAGGAAATTTATTTAAGCTATATTCTCTATCCCCTAAAAACATTTGGGTAAAGTTTTTATCCCCACGTTTACCATCTACTCTTTTAATACCTAGTTTGGCAAGATCATCAGCATTAACTTTATAAGCAGATGGATCTCTCCCTAATTTTGCATTATATCCTTTAATTTCAAATTCTTCATCGTCTAAAGTTAAATCACCTTTAGATTGAGCTGCTCCTACATTATTAAATAGCATAGCTAATGCTAATTCTCCCATACCTACTCCTAATTTTTTTTCATCTTGAGTAGTAAATCTTATTAAACTATCAAAAACAGCATCATCTTCAAAATTCATACCAGTACCTTTAATCTCGCTTTTTATGTTTCCTACTGGTTTTTTAGCAAATGCTTTTTGTTTATCTGAAGTTATATAATTAATAAATTTATCTCTATCTTTATCTGCTACTGAATTGAATACAGAAGCTAATTCTGTTGCATATCTATCTAAAATAATTTTATTATATCCTTTTTTTCTTAAAAGGTCTAATAGTTCTGGTTGTAATCTAGCATTCATAATCCCATTAACTATTTTTTCAAACATTTCGGGATCATCTAATTTATATTTTGCTTTGACTCTACTATCAGCTTTATTTAAAATAGATCTTAATTCTTTTTCTGTATCAAAATCATCATCAGTAATTTTTAAGTCAACTTTCATTTGATCTAATACATCATCTGAAAATAAATTTAATTGTTGTTCTAAAACATGTTCAGCAATAGAAATTAAAAATTCTTTATCCTTAGGATTACTTACATCAGGGTATCCTTTTGGAAATCTCCAACTATTGTCTCTAATTATTTTTTCAAATATATCCATTATGCTTCTGTATCAACATCTACGTTAACATCAACATCTTCTTCTGCCCCACCTTCATCTGCTCCTGCATCTGCATCTCCTTCTACTTCAGCTCCACTAGAGGGACCATACTGTAAAATTCTTGCAATTGCTTGGCATGCATATTCTTCTTCGTCTAAGTTAAGTAGATAATATTTTTTACCTTCTACTGTTGCAACCCAACTTCTAGGGCTATAAGTTAATAAGAAAGATTGACCATTCAAAAGAACGATACGGAAAGTTGTTGGCTTAGGAGCTACCCAATCGATTTTTTCTAAGAATGAATCGAATTCATGTGTTAATAAATTAACTATAATATCCTTAAGTTCAGGGAATTTTGTTAGCTCATCATAAGCAATGGCAGCATCATCTGCTTGTTTACGTTCATTATAAACTTGAAAAACAAGTGCTTTGATTTTTTCTCTTAGTTCTGCTGCTGTCATTATTTTTCATTTTGTTTTGATAAATAGGCAGCTACGGCCATTTTTCGTTTTTTATCTGCGGATTTACCTTTAAATTGTTTAGCATCTGATTTTTGAAAATCATCTATAAAATCATCTACTTTATGTTTTTTAGTAAGTTTTTCTTCTAAAGCTTTTATTTCACCACCCTTGTTATAGATGTTTGTTACTTTAGTTTTTCCTTCACCTTTATCATATGATACATTATAGGTAATAGCACCAGTCATTTCTTTGTTAACTTTAGTGATTTCACCTGGGTGTCCTAAGTATGTTACTTTATCTCCTACTTTAAATTCTTTTAAATTTTTAGATAATTTTTCTTTAACTATAGAAGCAATTTTTGCTTTTAATTCATCTATAGTACCTGATACTGGGCCTCTGTTTCTATAAAAGTCTGCTTGTGCTTTAGATTCTCTATCTAAACCGCTCATTACATGGTCAACTATATCTTTTAAACCTTCAGCTGAAATATCTACTGGGTTATAATTTCCATCTGTCATATAAGAATCTATGCCAGCTGTTCCAGATCGACCTGCTTCTCTCATTCCTGCTTTAGTAGCTTGATCTTGATCAATTCTATAACCGCTCATTCTACTTATAGAAAATTCGTCAGTATCTTTATTGTGTTGGAATATTACTGCTTGAGGAGATCTACTTCTACCTCTACTTACCATGTATCCTTCTACTCCTTCTTTTGCTGGATAGCCATCTGGTCTACGTTCTGTTATATCGTACCCTTTAGACTTGAAGTAATCAAATAATTGACCACCATCCATTGCTTCGTTTAAGTAACCTAATTGTTTAGCATACTTGTATCTTAATTTATCATCTTCATAAGGTTTATTACCAAAAGTATAATTAGGGTCTCTTCTAACTGAAATATCAATATCACTAGCAGCTTTGTCTCCAAATTTTTCTATATCGCTAAATCCTAAAGCATTTTCTTCCATGTAATCCTTTTCAGCTCTTCTTCGTTGCATGTAGTCTGTTGGTTTAGTATCATCGTCAAATTTAAGATTAGATATAACATCAGCATAATCTACAATTTTATCACTATCAACAAATTCTACTTTCCATTCTGTTTCAGGACCATGCATATGGACTACAACTGCTCTACCAGCATATGTTGCAGGTTTCATTTCGCTAGGATCCATTTCTTCACCTAACATAGCATCGATTTTAGCTACACTTTCTTCTCCATCTAAATAATGTTTAGCTTTAACTAACGCTTCTTTTGAGTTAATAATTTTAGCTTGCCACCATTGTGGAAAATCTACTTCACCACCTTTGTTATCATATTTGTCTACCATTTTATATAGCTCAGCTGCATATTTAGCTATTCTATATAAGTCTTTTTTTAACATATGTGGTTCATCATCTTGGTGACCTACATCTAAATCTTCTTGCATATAATCTTCATCCTCATCTTCATCATCATAATAAGAGTAATCATCCCATTCATCTTCCTCATCTTCCATGTCTTTTACATGCTGAATATATTTGTCACCATAATTGAATAGATCGTCTTCATTTTTAGTAAGATCATTTTCTCTTACTTTCATTTCAACGTATTGTAAAGCTATAGATGCAAGATCTTCTAATTCTTTTTTATCATAGTCCTTGCCAAAGTTATCATCTTCCCAAGCTTTAAACTTAGCTCTTATTTCTGAAGGTATACCTGAAGCATCGGTTAAAAATTCCATAGCGGGACCAGCTGTTTCAGCTCCATATCCAGACCAAAATAAATCTCCATCATTACCCCATCTGTAAATAATTCTATTTAATGCTCTAATAATTTCACCTTCTACAGTATCAGCATTACCAGAGCCGGGAACTAATTTGTCAAATAAAACAGTTATTCTTTTTTCTGTTTCACCACCAATAAATTCTTTAATAAGGTTTTCTTCTTTTAATTCTGTTTGTTCAATATTATCTTCATTACTTGTAGCAGATACTTCAGAGCCATAGTTAGCTCCACCTGAATATGATTTATTTGAATCAAAATCTAGGGCTTGTGATTTAGGGGCAGGATCGTTTACTTCTAAAGTAGTTCGAATTAATTCTTTAAGATTTTCTAAGTTCATTTTTTCAACTTTTTTCTTAGCTTGTTTAGTAGCTATACCATAAGCAACTTTTTCTGCATCTGCTCCGTACTTTTTAACTAAAGCTTGTTTGTTGTTTAACAAACCTTTTAGGGCAATTTTTCTTTGCTCTAGTTCGTTTTCCGTAAGCTTGCGTTCATTAAGCATGATTAATCAGTTCTATCACCAACTACTACTTTTCTTGTAAAGTAAGTAATTGTATTACCAATTTGATCAGCTAAAATTTCATTACCTAAAGATACAGCAGCATCCATAGCAGCCTTTAATGAATCTTGGACAATTTCTTCTTCTGGAGATAATCCTACGTCTACTTTAGCTTTAACTGCTTTCTTTTCGATTTCAATGTCATCACCTTCAGCATCAACGTTTACTTTATCTTTTACATCTACATCAACGTCAGCTTCAACATCATCCTCAACATCAACATCTACATCTTCTTCAGCTTCTTGGAGTAAAGAGATAATATCTTCTTTAATTTTAGCTTTAAGTTCAGATACTTTCATTTTAGATGAAGAAATTTCTTCAGTAACTTCTAATTCTTCACTAGCCATAGCTTTTTGCATAGATCCTACTTCAATACTGTCTAGAAAATTTTTAAATGCAGCTTTAGCTTTACTTCCGCTTTTATCAACAAAAGCTTTTAGCTTTTTAAGATCATCACCTACAGGGTCTCCAGATGTTTCAACATATTCTTGAACTTCTTTTTGAGATTCAGTGATTAATTTTTCTTCTTTAACTTCTTCTCGAAGTAAAGGGTTGTTTTTTAGATACTCTTTGTAGTTAAAATCGCCCATTATAGTATATTTTTATTTATAAATATTAGTTTCTTTTGTTACTGTTACCTCTTTTTGAACGAGTGTTATTAGTAGGTACTCTTGGTTTAGTTTCGGGTCTTGTAGTATTAGACCTTGATCGGTTGTTTATATTAGGAGGAGTGTAATATTGTCTATCTTGGTTACTACTACCTCTTCTCCCATTTATCTGTACTCGAGGTCTTTGAGGAGGAGTGGGGGTATAAACTTTAGGTCTATTGTAGTAGTTTCTATATATTCTCCATCTCCAATAAGGATCATTTAAACCATAAAACCAATTATTTCCCCAATACCATTGACTATTATAATAAAATCTCCAATCATTATAATAATTAGGTTCTACTTTTCTTCTAAATTCTTCAATAGGCATATTAATAGTATCACCTTCAGATGTTACTGCTAATACATGACTAATTTGTGGTCTTTTAGTTTGAACATAATAAGTACCACAGGAAGTAAAAGATACTAAAATTAATAATAGAATAAAATTTTTCATATCTATTAAACTAAAAAAAGCAACTTTAATCCTTACCCAGAGTCTTTGACCCCAAGATAAAGATTTAAATTCCTTAGTATTAAATATGTCTTCTAATTGTTTCATATTAACTAACATCCATAGCATCGTTATAGTCAGCTACTAAACCTTTAGCTTCTAACTTAGATACAATATCTTTTAAAACTGAGGTGTCATAGGATCTAGGGATTTCTACATCGATGCCTATGGTTTTCATCCATTCTTCAGCCTCATCTTTCCAAATTTTCTTTTTATGAGCCACATTTGCAGTGGCAGGAACATCATAAAGATAAATTCCATAAAGGCTGCCATAATCAGTATAAGTAAAATCAACACCTTTTACTTTGAAATCTATTGATTCATTAAGTCTAGATAGGTATCTTTTTTTATTCCACTCATGTAAATCAAAAGTATCCATATTATTATTTTATTATAAATATATAAAATTATTTTTTAAGACCATTTAAATATTCAATAACGTTTTCGATATTTTCATCTACACGTTTTTTGTTAATTTTGCCTCTCCATGTTTCTACATCCCCTGCTTCTGAAACATGCTGGTAATTGGTTTCGGATAGTTTATCTTCTACCCAGTTTTTAAAATCTTTAATTTTATTATCTATTTCAGAATTGATAATATTTTTTTGATATTCTTCCCATTTACCCTCTCGTTTAAGTTTGTCTTCTTTTTTTATAACACAAGTAAAACAGGTTTTATGTATAGGATAAAACTTTTTATCATTTTTATTTTTCATTACTTTTTTACATTCAGGACAAAATAAAGGCATGTTATGTGCCTTTTTAGCTTTATCTAATTTAGTAATGTTTTGTTTAATACCCTCTTTAATAGTCCAAGTACGACCATCACTTTCCCAAACATCACCTTCTTCATAATGTTTTTCAGATTTTGAAAACCCAACACTAGTTTGGGTTTTTTCTCCATATTTACCTTGAATAAGGTTTCTCATTCGCTCTACATCCTTTTTAGCGAACTCTCTATTTAAACCCTGTACTTTACTCATAAACCGAGATTTTTTAAATCGTTTATAACTTGATTAGCTGATTGGTATAATACACCTGTACCTCCTGCTCCTACCCATCTACCTATTGTATCTGCTCTATCATCAATTAAAATATCATTTTTAGTTAAATCAGGCTTAACCATATGTTTTTCTTTAGCTTGTTTGTAAAACACTTTAGGTTTACTTGGATATAATGTACCAACCTTGTCTTTAACCCACAAGCCCTTTCCAATAACACTTTGTTTTTTAACTGAGGGTGCAGTTAACATTTGATAAGGGTATTGTGAAACAAAGTCAACTAATTGTTTAGCTCCAGGCATTAATTCAATACCTCTCCAAAATGCTACTTTATGTTTTTCATCAATTAAGTCCCAAAAAGCATTTTTACCATATTTGTCAATATAATCTGGGGGTAACATCCCTGATAGATCCTTAAATCTTTTTTCAAAATTAGCTACTACACCATCCATGTCTAAATAAATGTTTGGCTCTTCTATTGTTTCATCTTCTCTAAGCATAGCTAATTCACGAGCATAAGCATTAATCCCAAATGGATCACCCTTTTTTCCTTTTCTTAGCTTAGATTCTTTTATAATACTATCAGACCATTTTCTAAATGAAATGTTTCCTGTTTCATATGCTTCTCTTTCAATTTTTTCTAAATGATCATCTTCAGATGTATTTGTAGTATTAATTCCATCTAATCTATCCTCCATGTTTTGATGAACATGAACTAATTCATGAGCATAAGAACGTAAAATATCTTTAGGATGTCTACCTAATGTATATAATACTACTGTATTATTTCCTGGGGCATAATAAGCTGTTTTACCAAAGAAATCTTTAGCATTAGCTTCTGCATTATGGACAAATTTTACTTTAGGATATGGTTTTAATTTTAAACCATCTTTTTCCATACTTTTAGTTAATGAGATAAGTAAAGGTTTAAAATCAAAAGTTTTAGGATCTAGTACTTCATTTAAAGCTTGTTTAGATATATCAACTACCCATATTTTAGGATCAATTCCATTTTTAATTAAACCTGCTACTCTAGTATTACCCGCAACTAAATCATAATCATTATCATCGAATTTAACTGCAATAGACATTTCAATTACTCCTTTTTCATATGCAGCAAGAAAACGTTGCTTTTTAGGTTCTTCTAATTTATCAAACTTTAAATCAACATTTCCTAATTTATTTTTAATAGAACTATAAGAAACTGGTTTTCCTTTTTTAGCTACTTCTATCCATTTTTGTTTACCCATTTCAACAAACTCATCATAACGTTCAGCTTCCTCCCATTCTTCACTAAAGTCAGGATTAGTATATTTTATTTGTTTATTTTCTTCCAACCCTAAACTAGCTAATTTAGTATAATATTTTGGATCCTCAGCTAAATGTTGTAAAGCAATTACTTTAGCTTTAGCTGGATCATCTGTATGTTCCATTTCAACTTTGATCCCCATTTTAAGTTCTTTGGGGTCAACGTCTTTTTCTTTAGCTGGGTGTTGGATTTCTTGAATTTTATCTGCTACTATATTATATACTTCTTCTACTTCTTCATCTGATAGTTCTTTTGGTAAAAATGGTCTTAATTTTTCCATTGAAATATCTGCAGCATTTCTAGCAGCAGTACCTGAAACCCCACCTTGTGTAACTACAGTTTCAAGCTTCATATTAGGATAATTATCTATAGCTTTAGTTCTACTGGCTATATCTTTAAAATCATCTTCATTTCCTTCTCTAGCTCCAATTACGAATAATACTTGCTCTTCAGGATGTTCTTTAGCATAATTATAAACTGCTTGGATGGGTGGTTTTGAACTTATTTGTATTTCAACACTTATAGGAAGATATTTTTTATAGATATCCCAAATTAATAATGAATCTTCAGGTGTAACCTTACCCCTTTGTTTTCCACCTATTAAAATAATAAATTTATCAATATTAGGGTTTTTCTTTAATGCTTCTTTTACAACAGCAAAGTGGCCAGAAGTGGGTGGTTTAAAACCCCCTCCATAAACTGCTACTTGCCTAATATCCTCTTCTAATAGAGGTCTTATTAATTCATCAACTAAACTCATTAAGATAAAAATTGTTTAATTTTAGATTGTGCTTCTTCTTTAGATACAGAACCATCTATAATATCTTTAGCTCCATCATCACTTAATAATGCTTGAACATCAGCATTTAATTCCGCTTTTTGTTTATCACTTCTAGCTTGTTGAGATGCTGTTTTTGGTTTAGTTCCTGTTGGTTTAAAGGGGTCAAGATATTTTTTAACTACATCTTCAACATCCTTTAACTTTTCATCTTCTAATGTATTAGCAACAGAAACAAAATTATTGCCAAATAAGTCTTTATATGCAGACCAGTTTTTAGTTACATCTAACCAAGTACGTAATACAATAGAAGGAGCTAAACTTCTATCTTCACCTCCTGATTTTTCAAATCTATCTTGGTTTTGTTTAAGTGAACGTTCTAAATCTGTATAGACATAAAGCATAAATACATCATATCCTGCTTCTTCTAATTCATCTTTTAATTCAATTGTTTTTTTAAGTGAAGCAGATGTGCCATCTAATATAAAGGATTCTTTAGCTTCAATTGTATCCGTTACATCTGCTTTAAAATCTTTAACAGCAGCAGCCATTGCTTTAGCTGCTTCACTTCTTTCTTCAGGTGTAGATTTTTTTAAATCTAAAGATACATTTGCTTGTTTTAAATTAGCAATGTATTTATTATCTACATTCATTACTTTTAATCCACCTAAATTTAAACCACTTAAAACATATCCTTTACCCGCACCTGGAGCACCTGCTAAAATAATTGCTTTAGGTTGACCTTGTGCTTCGGCTAGATAGCGCTTATAATTCCATTTATGTATATCAAAAGTATCAATCATAATATTAATTTTATTATACTGTGGGTTTACCCATTAATGTTTTTGTATATAATTTTCCTGCTATATTTCTCTTATATTTCCCATTGCCTAACCATTCAATATCTTTACCCTTAAGTACTTTACGTACTAATTCTTCATCATCAACTGGTTCTACACCTTTAGCAGAAAGAATATCTATCCACGCCCCTGATACTTCTATATAATATCCTGGCTGTTTTAATAAATCTGCTCTATAATTTACTACTCTAGATTTAGCAGGTTTAGTACCATCATGGCCAGTTGCTATAAACTTATTTCCAAATCCTTTTTGTTTATATGCTGATAAAGCATCAATTTCAGGATCATCATCTAGATCTATTACTTCATATTCAGCATCTGATTCCTTACCTGTTATTGAGTCTGGTGAAGTAAAATTAGGATGACCACCAATTGGGGCATACGCAGTAGAAATTAAATTAAAGATTTCTTCACTATAATCCTTTAACTCAGAAGCTGGAATTGTTACCCATTTATTCTTAGGTATATCTATTTCATTTAAAAGATCTACAAGTTTGATCATAATTAGGCATGTTTATTATACATATTGATAAAAACATCAAGTGGTGTTCTGTGACCCATACCCTCTACTTCATCAAATATTGCATTATTATCCCATTTTGGTCTAATATCTTTAGTGATTTCAGGATTAATAACACTATCTTCTGTACCTAAAATAATTGTACGTTTATAATCTTCATCTCCATAATGAGCCTTTATATTAATACTTCTATTATGTAAAGCAGGATTAAATAATAAAACATCTACTCCTAAATGTGAACCAATAATATCAGCAATATACCCACCCATACTAGAGCCTATAATTAAGTTAGGCATACCTAAAGTATCTATAAACTCATATAAATCTAATGTTTCATAGTTCATAGCAGGGGCATAAACCATCCCTTTTTCAGCCAGGAAAGACACTTTAGGTCCTCCTGGCTCACTTTCTAAACCATGTAAATATATTATTCTTTTCATTAAATAATTTTTATTTTATTAACTGGAATTTTGTATGTTGATCTAACTGAAAATAAGTTATAATCATATAATGTGATATATTTGTTAGTAATCTTATCAACATTCATACTTTGACCAAGTAAATAATTAGCTTTACGAACAGAATAACTTTTACCAAATCTTTCTGATACTGAATAACAATTGAATTCATAATCTTTACCATCATAGGTAAAAATAAAACTTTCTCCTTCGTTTAAACTTTTGATTTTTTTACTTAATACTGACATAACCTTTATTTTTTATCATTATTTACTTTGTAAATATACGAAGGTTATCTTGGGTAGCCAAATTTTTACACGCTTCTCTTCACAGAAGTTTTAAAAGAAGTAGTTGCTGGTTTGTGTTTTGGATTTTCTAAGTCAAATATTTTTTTAACTGACTTAAAAATTTCTAGGTTTTCTTCTTGTGTTCTAGGTGATTCATATATCTCCCAGTTTTTACCTTTTAATTTAGTTCCAGACTTGTCTTCACCTCGAGATTTAGATTTTAACCATAATACACCTACTCTATTTACTTTTTTACCAAAACATTCTTCATAACATTTGGCATAAATAGCACCCTGTAAATCATATGTAGTTTGTAAATGATTTGATGTTTTAAAGTCAATAACCCATAATTCATCATTAATTTCACAGATTAAATCTACTGTACCTGCTACTTTTAATTCATCTGAGAATAAATGGGTTTCAGTTTCAACTAATGTTGGTTTATATGTTTCCCAAAAATCAACAAAACGTAAAAACATTTTCCAAATTTCAGGATTCATTGTAGGATTGCCTCTTTCATTAAGGTAATTCATTTCATTCCCTTCAAAGTATTTTTCAATTAACTCATGTACTGCGGTTCCTTCTTCAGCGGATTTCTTTTTAATCCAATCTGCACTATATCCTACTTTTTTAAGCCAATCTTCAAAATGTTTACCTTTAGGATAACTATTTAAAACATAGGTTACAGAGGGGTAATATTCTCCATTACGTCTATAATATCTAGAATCGGGTAAAGTAATTTGTTTATGATCCTTAGATATTTCTAAAATACGGTCGTATGATTTTTTAATCATATAGCTAGTTTTTGTTCCATTAAATCATAATAGGTTAGTGGAACTGTTTTTTGTATTAGTTTAGTGAAATTCTTGAAACCCATCTCACTTGGGTCCTTATCTTGTAAATCAACAAGATAGACTTCCTTGTTTTCTGCTAATAACATTTCACAAAAGCGTAAGGCTTGTTTAATTGCATCCCTATCTAATGCAATATAAATTTTATCTACTTTAGAAGAAATAACTTTCTTCATTAAGTTATTTTGAATATTTTTTCCTAATAAAGGTATTGCATTTCTTTTTATAGCAATAGCATCAAATAATCCTTCACATAATATAATAGGAACATTCCAATTAATTAAATGTTCATTTGGGATTATATCTCTAGATACTGAAGGATTTCTATATTTAATGTATGGGTCTTTTTCAAAAGAACGGGCTGTAAAATAATTTAATCTACCATCTTCATCATAAGTTGGGATTATAATCATATTATTGTATAAACCACTTTTACAATAACCTATATTATACTTTAAAATATCGTATTTACTTATATGTCTTTTTTTCAAATATGCTATCGCGTGTTTGGCTGAGATATCGCTTAAATCACCGGAAGATAAGTTAATATATTCATCTGGTAATGAGATAGTGGTAGTAACTTGGGTTTCTTTAATAGATTTAGAAGTTTTAACTAATGAAGATAATTCACTAAGTTTTCCAGCTTCTACTTTAAGTTGTTTAAATAAATTATATATAGTAGTTCCTCTAACATCACAAGCCCAACAGTGCCAAGGGTTTTTTCCTTCTCTATTTTCTGTTAGATTAACCTCAAGTTTAGGTTTATGGTGATTGCAAAAAGGACAATGGTAAGCATAATTGTTTCTAGCTGTTGCCTTACCACTACCTAATACAGAATTAACTAATGTAACTAATAACTGATTAACCATTTTTAAATTGGTTTAGTCTTGAATATAAATCTAAGCCTGTTAAATTTTGTTTAAAACTCCCATCATACCATGTTGAGTAATTGAATGAACCTTCTTCAGTAATCAAATTAATTTTAGGATATGTTTTATATCTCATAGAAAACCACTCATTTGCTTTTTCATTTGCCATACTCCAAAAGTCATTTTCGTTTGGGACAAATTTAGGTCTATTTAAATAATGGAGCATTATAATATCAATAGTTTCATCTATAAAATTTTTGTAATGGTTATTTTGTAACTCTATATCTCCTCCCTCTAATATATTATATATTTGGCCTGCAACTCTAACTGTAGTATTTAAAGAAGTAGCTTCTAAAGGTTCTAAAAAGAATGATGAATTCCCATTATAAGATACATTTTCAGTAAAATTAATTTTTCTATAATAATTTTCAAAATTTAAATGATTCTCAATATCTCTTACTAAATTATATTCTTTTAAAATCTCTTCTGTTTCAGTTCGAATTTCAGAAAAACTAGAACATTCTTTGTTATATAAATAACCTACTGAACATCTATTTTGTAAAGGGATTAAAAATACCCATCCATGAGTTTTTGCAACACATAAAGTTTTATTGAATCTAGGTTTATCCCAAGAACAGTTTGATAAATAAACACTATTTACAGGTATAGGGGTTTCAACATAATCATCTTGATTCATTTTACCTGTACAATCTATAATATAACTGTTTAGCTCTTCATGTTTTACTCTTTTTTCTATAATATTAACCTTATTTTTTAAATAAGCTGTTATATAATTTTGGAGTTTGTTAGCATTAAGATGAAGAGCCATTTGTCCTAACCCAAACCAATGTGTAAAATTATTTTTACCCCAATTTAATTTTTCAATTCCTTGTTTATAATGAGCATCAAACATAGAAAGATCATCATAATTCAAATTTAGTTTTTCGGATAAAAATCTAGGAAGGACTAAATCTGTTCCTTCACCTACAGATAAGGGAGGGATTGAGGAATCATAATACCAATCAATATCATATCCTAAGTTATAAAAATTTAAAGCAGTTATACAACCAGCAGTACCTTTTCCTATAATTGAGACTTTTTTAGACATAACGTAGTATAATATATAAAATTACTTTGATTCAGGCACGAGATCTTCAAATTCAATATCTGTTAAATCTCTAGTATAAAATTTACCTAAAATATTATCATTAAAGAATTCATCTGGTTTTTCTAGTACTTGATAAAGCATTTGGTATTTTACTTCAAAATAAGTTAATGATTTTTTATCAGGACATAATCTTAGAATAGTGCGCTCAAATTCATCTTTTTTCCCTTCAAGTAATAATTGTTTTATGTCCTTTTGGGAACCATAATAATTAATCCAATCAGATTCTTTAACTACTAATCTATAGGCAGGACGACGACCAACTACACCTTGTAGTTTTTCTAATTCTCGTTTTCCAATCTTTTGTTTTTTATTATGGAATAATACCTTTTTCCCAATATAAGACTTCCCTGAAGGTTTATGGGTAACTATATAAACAAAACCAAATGTATTTTCTGGAAATTGAGTAATGTCTCCTATTTTGTGTGTTTTATAGGTCCAACTCATATAATTAAGTTTAATTAAACAAAGTTTAATGTAACGTGGCTATACATATAATACTTAATTTAAATGTAATATTTTTGTGAAGACACATTATTATTAGAATGAATACTAAACTCTATTCCTTCAATATCTTTGGAAGTTGTACCAAAAGATGTAACATTATGTTGAATTATGTTCATGTATTCATCAGGTATATTGGACATTTGACTTAATTTAAACCACAATTTTTCTGATTCTTTTCTTTGTCCTATATACCAACTTGTAAAAGCTTTTTGAAAAGTTAACATAAAATCACCAGGATATCCTATATCATATGGTAAAGGAGTTTGATTAATATGTTGTAAACCTAAACAAGCATACATATAAGCAGGTTTCCATTCTTGTTTTTTACTATGATCTATACTTAAAAAATAATAAGCTTCTGGTCTAGTAGGGAGATAAGCAATAGCAGTAGCTAATTGGTCTCTTTCCCACATTGGTCTTCTTTTTTGTTTATGTAATTGCTTCCAGGTTTTTAATACACAACAATAGGCCATTTCAGGGTCGGTTTCATGAAGCATTTCTGCGGTTCTTAAAAAGAAAGATAACGCAGCTGCCCCATGACCTATTTTTTCATATTCTTCTCCTAATTTAGCATTAATATAAGGATCCAAAGGATTATTTATATAATCATGTAGGTATGTTTGTAATTTATCCATTTAACATATAATCTTTAGCATATAAAACTTTTTGGTCTAAATTTGCTGTAATATTTTTATTATAATCTTTAATATATTTTTTATTTACCCACCAATCTTCATAGGGGCTATTTCTATCTGGGGAAATATTTGATGCTATCATTATATATCCTTTACTTAAAAGTAATGCCCTAGATTTACCCCTCCATTCTTCATTATTGTCTGTATAGTAATCGTGTTCATAAGTAATTACACCAAAATCTAATGTATCAAACGGTATTTTTTCTAATGTTTTAAATGTATTAAAAGCAGGGTCAATATCTAATTGCAAATAATCTATATAACGAGATAAACCATTTTTTTGGCATAGATTAATATAGTCAATTTGAGTAGCATCTAATAATAAGCATTTATCTTTTGGACGTTCAAACTTCCAAGCAGTTATTAAACTTGGATCAAAATCAATAGAAACTCCTTTCCATCCTAATTGAGATAATAATGCTGTATTATTACCATAGAATGGTCTTCCTGCACCTATTTCTAGGTAAGTACCATCTTTTTTACCATTAAAACAAGATAAAACAAATAAATCTTGATAACATTGAGAATAGTTTTGTTCTATATCTTCTAATCCTGAAAATTTGTATTTAAAATTGTTATAATCTTGTTTAGTATAAATTAAGGGTTCATGCCATGTTGTTTTTTCTTTTTTTATAGGACTTTCTCCTTCCCATTTTAATTTATCCAACAAATTAATTGGCATTTTTAAGGCATAAGCTGCATTATCTTGATACCCATATGTTATAATAAAATTATCATCTTTAATAGCTAGACCACAATTAAATTCAATTTGAGCAGCCATAAACTTAAAAGGTTTAGATAAATGGATTAAATTCCAATCTTTATCCCAAATAATAAATCTATGATAATATTGAGCATCTTTTTTAAATCCATGATGATGGAAGAATTTACATTCATGTGTAATACAAATTCTATAATCACCAAAAGGAATTACAGGAGAACTTCCTCTTAACCCTAAAGGTAAATCTATTTTGTCATCTTTTTTAATAGCAACTTCACTAGAAACCATGTTTAAAGTTCCTTTAGTTACAGTTTCGGTTGATTTATCTTCAAGATTAACTTTTACTATTTCTATAGGATTTGCCCATCTAATAAAGTGGTAAGGCATATCTAAAATAGGCATCCAATTTTTTTCAAGATAAGTATTCTCAGGGGGTTTAATTCTATCTCTAGTTTTTTCGAAACAAAAATTGTCATTCCATTCTATTTCACAGAGTTCCATTCTTCCTTCTCCGTTTTCCTTTACATCTCTTCTTACACCGCAAGTATAAAATTTATTATCCCATCTAAAAATACGAGCATCTTCTAAACCATGAAATTCCCAAACAGGAGGAATATCATATTTTTTTGTATCTATTTTTTGTGGGGAAAGTACTTCTAAAGTATCAGGATCAAGTTTACATAAGTAATTACCTGTTTTTAATGAAATATCATCTTCAGGATTTAAATAAGATAAACACCCCCATTTACAATAAAATTTTTGATCAAATTCAGAATGATATAAACTATAATGTACATGTCTAATATTAGCTAGAATATCTCCATTGTCATCTATAAAAATAGAAACATTACATAAACCTGTACCATCTGTTAGTTCAGAAGGTATTAATAATGGGGTGATAGTACCTCCATTGTTTATAACCAATTTCGCTAAATTATCAATCATATTATTTATAATGACTTCCTCCTAACCATATTACGAAAGATTTTCTAACCCCCCTAGTAACAGGTGTAACTCTATGCATCATAAATGAAGGAAATAGGAAAACCAAACCTGCTTCTCTTTTGGCTTGTGTAAAAGGTCCTTCCATACTTCCACCCATAAACAATTCTAAATTCCCTCCTTCATATTCATCAGGTTCAGATAATTGAACTGTAATTGAAATTTTTCTTTTAGATAACATACCTGGACCAATATCAGCATGCCAATCATAATGTCCATTATCGGTAGCATAATATTCGGTATATTGAATTTGTTCAGGGATAGTATTTAATTCAAAATTCCATAAAGCAATATTAGCTTGAACTGCATAATTGGATAATTTTTCATATAGCCAATACCATTGATCATTTTGAGGAACCCACTTTATCTTTGATGATCTTACTTCTTTACTACCCCCAACAGTTTCTCCATCTTGGTAGGGAAGAGTAGACACATTTTGTTCTATTTTATCTAGTTCTTCTTTTGAAAAACCTTTAGTAAAATAGTAATAATTTTGTAAATCTACTTCTTGTTGATCAAAATTATAACTTGTATACATAATTATTTACTTAATATTTTAAATACTTTTTCTCTATTAAAAATTAAAATTGGGTCCCCCCAAGGATTTAAACTTAATTCTTCAGTTAAATTAACTCCTCTTTCGCATGTAAGGGTATAAGAAGATAAAGGTGGATTTGCCACTATATTTTTATGTAGTTTATACCCAAAAACATTTTTATTAGTTCCTATCCAACATACATTAGATTTTTTTCTTAAACAAGCAGCTAAATGTTGAGAAAAACTATCTATTAGTAAAGTTTTATTAGCCATTTGTAATAAAATAGCTATATGCCTTATATTTTCAGTTGCAGGGATTACATTTTCTAATTGTGTTTGTCCTTTAGACATTATTTGATATACTGTATGTGTATCTTTATATAGGTTTACTATATCTTGAGCTAAAGTGGGGGGTATGTCTCTTACCCAATTATAGGGGATTTCTTCATTTACCCCACCACCAAAAGGATGGATTACAAAAATAGGTTTGTCTGAAGAGTAAAGGGATTTGGATTTTTCTATTTCGGATTTATCTAAATATATTTCAGGCATTTCTCCATTATAATCTAAATCACATATATTAGCCCATGATTCATATACAGATTCATCTTGAAGAAGGTGACCTTGAGTATTATAAGGTTCTTGTGCAAAAACTCTTACATTTTTTCCTAAAATAAAATTTTTCCAAACTATATCTAATTGGTCAAAGTTATAAATTAAATTAGTATTTGGATTATTTTTAAATATTAAAGGGTGAGAACAAACTACTACAATATTGCTATTAGGGTATCTTTGTCTAAGTAGTTTAAGTAAAACAGTTGATATAATATTTTTACCTATTCCTCCTTTTACATAAAATATAATATTAGGATGTGGGCTTAATCCTTGCATAAAACTATTTATTTACAATAATGTACAAAAAAAACAATTAATATTCAAATAATTTTAAAAATTAAATGTTAAGGATTCCAACCTCCTCCACTAGCAGTAACTAGTACACTTTTATTTGATCCATAAGATGTTCCTACAGAATTTGTAGCATAAGCTCTAACATAATATGTAGTACCATTAGGTCCTACTAAAAGAGCACCTGTATCTTGAGAAGCAGAATATAACCCAGTAGTCCCACTAACAGATTTATTAAAAACATTACTTGAGGTAGTTGGGTTAGTGGAAGTACTTCCAACGAAACCTCTTGCTGTAATACTAGCACCCCCATCACTTGTTACATTACCACCCATATCTATTTCGTCATTTGTACTATCAAAAGTAACAGTTCCTGTAGTTACAGTAGGAGCAGAAGAAGCTGCTGTAGCTGATGAATAAAGCCAATTTATATATAAGAAACTAGTTCCTCCATAAGTACTATTATAATAGAAATTAGTGGCATTTACGGTAGTAGCTACGGTTCCTGAAGTACTATTAATTCTCCAACCTGCAAAAGAATATCCACTTGACATAGTAGCAGCAACTCCTACATAATTTTGCACATTAGAAAGGCTTGTATTATTATACATATAAGTTGTAGATGCATCAGAAGTGGAAAAGGGACTAGTATAACGAACACCTGATGTTCCGGTTAAACCCTTGCTTAAATTTACACCAAAGTTTCTATCATTATTTCTATAAGAACCTGCATTATAATTACATGATAAACCTGCATAGCTACTTTTAACTCTTGGGATTGATGCTAAAAAAGTATATACAGCACATTGCATACAAAAACTATGAGTACAAAATAAACACATACAAGAACATGCTCTATATTTTACCCCAAACATACCAAAATCACTTTGTGGGGTTGTACCAGTATTTGTATTCCCTCCTAAATATATGTTATTATTCCCAAATGAACCAAAGTATACCATACTCTAAAAAAATTTAAATATCTTGAACATTGGCTTCTCCAAAAATATTAATATAATAATTTTTTACTTCATTATATGCATATTCATAAACGCTACCTGTTATTTGATTTAAGTCAATTCTTGATTTTGTAACTTCTTGACTTGAACTATGAAGTGTTTCTAATGATTCAGTTCTTTGAACTGTAATTTCATTTCCATCATCATCATAATCTAAATAATCTACTAATTGATTATCATAAGAACTAGAATAAGTAATAACTTCTACAACTTCACTACTAGTTAAATTAAATTGTAAAAAATTAGGATTCCAAGTAAAACTTCCATTAGTAAGTGGTCCTGGGATAAAACCACTTGCATCACTTTCAACATAATCTTCTTGATATGTTGGAAACATAACTGATGCTGCCTCTTGTGAGGTGTAAGTTCCTACATTGCAACGTAAATGACCTAATGATTTTTCTACATGATAGAAATCAATTCTAGTATAGAAATTTTCATGTGTATTTCCTAATCCATCTGTGATAGATCCTGTAATGTTTAATGCCATTTTATTTATTTTCTATTAATTGTTTTAATTCTTTAATTGCTTGGATTAATACTGCTACTAATTTTTCATATCTAACAGCTTTATATCCATTATCTCTAGTAGCTACTATTTCTGGGAATAGTGCTTCTACTTCTTGTGCTATTACTCCAATATCAGCTCCTTCATTTTCATGGATTCCATCTTTAGCAATCCAATCAAAGTGGATACCATTTAATTGTGTAATTTTATCTAAAGCGTTTTCAATTGTTCTTCTATTATCTTTTAATCTAATATCTGAAGAATAGTATGCAATTACATCATTAGTAGCTCTTAAGAGACCTGTTGTACCTGGTGCTGCTGTTCCTAAACCTAATGAGTTTAATTGAACGTTAGATGAAGTACTATATTGTGTACCTGTTGTACCTTGAGGTCCAGTTGGTCCTACGTTTCCTTGAGGTCCTACGTTTCCTTGTGCCCCAGTAGCACCTTTTACACCTTGTGGTCCAATTGGTCCAACGTTACCTTGGGCACCTGTTGTACCTTGTGGTCCAGTTGGTCCTACAGGTCCTACGTTACCTTGAGCTCCAACTTCTCCTTTTTGTCCTTTTGGACCTACGTTTCCTTGAGCACCTGTTGTACCTTGTGGTCCAATTGGTCCAACGTTACCTTGGGCACCTGTTGTACCTTGTGGTCCAGTTGGTCCTACGTTACCTTGAGCACCTTTAACACCTTGAGGACCTACGTTACCTTGGGCTCCAGTAGTACCTTGTGGACCTGTTGGTCCTACATTTCCTTGAGCTCCTGTTTGTCCTTTTTGTCCTTTAACACCTTGTGGACCAGTTGCTCCTTGTGGACCTACGTTACCTTGAGGACCTATAGCTCCTGTTGCTCCCTGTGGTCCTGTTGGCCCTACGTTTCCTTGAGCACCTGTTGCACCTTTTTGTCCTTTTACACCTTGTGGTCCAGTTGGTCCTACAGGTCCTACGGGTCCTACGTTTCCTTGGGCTCCAGTTGTACCTTGTGGTCCAGTTGGTCCTACGTTACCTTGAGCACCTGTTTGTCCTTTTTGTCCTTTTACACCTTGTGGTCCAGTTGGTCCTACAGGTCCTACGTTTCCTTGAGCACCTGTGGTACCTTGAGCACCTATGGTACCTTGAGCACCTGTAGGTCCTACATTTCCTTGGGCTCCAGTAGCACCTTTAACACCTTGAGGACCTACGTTACCTTGGGCTCCAGTAGTACCTTGTGGACCTGTTGGTCCTACATTTCCTTGAGCTCCTGTTTGTCCTTTTTGTCCTTTAACACCTTGTGGACCAGTTGCACCTGTTGTTCCTTGTGGTCCTATATTACCTTGAGGTCCTGTTCCACCAGTTGCACCTTGTGAACCAGTATTACCTTGAGGACCTACTGCTCCAGTAGCACCTTTAACACCTTGTGGTCCTGTTGGTCCTACGGGTCCTATAGGTCCTACATTACCTTGAGCTCCAGTTGCACCTTTTTCTCCAGTTGTTCCTTGTGAACCTACATTACCTTGTGGACCTACATTTCCTTGGGCTCCAGTAGCACCTTTAACACCTTGAGGACCTACGTTACCTTGGGCTCCAGTAGTACCTTGTGGACCTGTTGGTCCTACATTACCTTGAGGACCAGTTGCTCCAGTATCACCTTTAACACCTTGAGGTCCAGTTGCACCAGTTGTACCTTGTGAACCAGTAGCACCCTTAGCACCAGTTGCACCTTGTGGCCCAATTGGTCCAGTTGCACCTGTATCACCTTTTTGTCCTTTATCTCCTCTATCACCTGTAGTAACAAACGAACAGATAACATCTTCATTATTTGTATGAGGGTTAGTATCTGATGAAGCTACAACTGTTACGTTTAATGTCCACCAACCTGTATTATTTGTTAGATCGGATATAGCAAAAAGAATAAAATTTTCTGGATCTATTCTATTAGGAATATTAATATGTCCTTTTATAGCTGAAGTAACATTATCTATACTTGTTAAGAAGCTATCAATACTATTTGAATTATCGTCTGTAGAATCTATATAAATTTCAGTAGCTGAACTTTGGGTAACATTATTTAATCTAACCCTTCCAGTTCCAGGATCTGCTGCTGTAGTACCTGTATCAAATGTATAATCAAATGAAGCACCACCAAATGTACCATCTGTACCTTGAGAACCTATTTCTCCTTTTTGTCCTTTTGTACCTGTTGCACCTTGTGCACCTACATTACCTTGAGGACCTACGTTTCCTTGGGCACCTGTTGCACCTTTAACACCTTGGGGTCCAACATTACCTTGTGGACCAGTTGCTCCTTGTGTACCATCTGTACCTTGAGTACCAGTTGGTCCTACATTTCCTTGAGGTCCAGTTGCACCAGTTGCACCTTGTGAACCAGTATCACCTTTAACACCTTGAGGACCTACGTTACCTTGAGGACCTACATTACCTTGAGGACCTGTAGCTCCAGTAGCACCTTTTTCTCCATCTGTACCTTGTGATCCTGTAGATCCTGTATCACCCTTTGCTCCAATTGCTCCTTGTGGTCCTGTTGGTCCAATTGCACCTTTATCTCCTTGTGGTCCTACATTACCTTGTGGACCTACGTTTCCTGTAGTACCTTGAGGTCCAATATTACCTTGTGGGCCAGTTGCACCTGTATCTCCTTTTTCTCCTTGAGGACCAGTTGTACCCTGTGAACCAGTTGCACCTGTTTCTCCTTTAACACCTTGTGGGCCTACATTACCTTGAGGGCCAGTTGCACCTGTATCTCCTTTTTCTCCTTGAGGACCAGTTATACCTTGTGGGCCTACATTACCTTGAGGGCCAGTTGCACCTGTATCTCCTTTTTCTCCTTGAGGACCAATTGCACCTGTTGTTCCTTGTGAACCTGTATCTCCAGTATCTCCTGTTATACCTTGTGTACCTATATTACCTTGTGGACCTGTAGCACCTTGTGCACCTACATTACCTTGTGGACCTGTTGGTCCAATTGCACCTTTATCTCCTTGTGCACCATCTGTACCTTGAGTACCAATTATTCCTTGAGCACCATCTGTTCCTTGTGTACCAGTTGCACCTGTATCTCCTTTTTGTCCAGTTGCACCTTGTGCTCCAGTTGCACCTTGTGCTCCTAAATCTCCTATAATTTCTATAGCACCAAAAGTTTCATCTCCATTTCCTACATTATTCCAACCACTTTTATCTATATGAATAATTCCTAATTCTTTCCAAGTAGTATTATCTGTAAGACTAACAACATAGAAACTGTCAAAATATTGTTGATTAGCTCTAGCTCTAAATGTAAAAATAGAACCTGTTGGATTGGTTGAATCTACAAGTGTATCTAAAATAGGACCAACTCCTAATCCATCTGCATCTGTATTACTGATATAAACTTCAGATGCTGCTGCAGGGTCGGTAGCGTTAAATCTAAAATTACCTGAACCTGGGTCTGCTGATGCTGTAGATGTGGAATAATTCCAAGCTGCTCCAAATGTAGAAACACCTTCTGTTCCTTGAGTTCCAGTATCTCCTTTTTGTCCAGTTGCACCTTGAGCTCCAGTATCTCCTTTTTCTCCGTCTGTTCCTTGTGATCCAGTTGCTCCAGTATCTCCTTTGTCACCAGTAGCTCCCTTAATACCATCTGTACCTTGAGAACCAATAGTTCCTTGTGAACCTACATTACCTTGAGCTCCCGTTTCTCCTTGAACTCCAATATCTCCTTTATCACCTGTTATACCTTGTGAACCAATTTCTCCTTTTTGTCCTTTTGTACCATCTGTACCTTGAGTACCAGTATCACCTTGTGCACCTGTATCACCTTTATCTCCTGTTATACCTTGTGCACCTGTATCTCCAGTTATGCCTTGAGCTCCAGTATCACCTTTATCACCTTGTGCACCAGTATCTCCTTTATCACCTGTGTCACCTTTATCACCAGTTACACCTTGAGCTCCTGTAGTACCTTGTAAACTTAAGTCTGTTCTATATGTAACATATCCATTTGTATCAGATACTAATACTCTAGTTTGTGTACTTCCTTCTTGAATATTTGATATAGTTAAATTACCTCCTATAAGTGTTCTTGAAGCTTCAATATTACTAGCTGAAACTAAACTTTGATCAGTTAATGATAAGTCATGACCAATAAATCCTCCAGCAACTTCTAGTTGTCCTTCAGGATACCATCTAATTTTGTCTTGATCATCAACCCATAAAGAAGATGAAGTACTCCCTGAGGAAACAAATGGGATCGAGTACGATAAGTTTGGTACTGATCCTGATCCTGTGGGAACTACATTATATGATTCTGCTGATAAATTTGCTAATTCAGCATCACTACCCGAAACAATTACTTTTTTCCAATTAGGCATAGTACTTAAGTTTATTATGGTTGGTTACACATTGTGCCCACTTCCGTTAACGGCCAATAATATAGTTATAAATATGAAAATAATTTCTTTAGTTAAAGAAATCAAACAATTTTAATTAAGTAGGGCAAGAAACAGAAAATAAATCCCAAGCAGTACCCCCATTAGGACCATCTATAATAATAGTAAAAGTAGTTGGTAATTCTGTATTTTTATAAAAACATAAATCTACATTACCATCAGTTGAATAAGAATTAGCTGCTGGGATATTTGGTAAAACACCTATTTGATTACCATGATTTCCTGTTGGAGTACCATTTCCTCTAGTATTTGATAAATTATAAGGAGGAAAATCTTGATCTGAATAACTTACTGCTTCACTGTTACCTTGTATAAAAGTTTGTTGTTGATTATCAAAATCATATCGAGTTAAAGAAGTAACATTTGAAATAGAGGCTGTATAACTATCATAATTTGCTTTAGATGCTAAACCATCTCCTACAAATAAAGAATCAGCTACTGTAGAACCACTCCATACTAATCTAAATCTATCAGGTACATTTTGAGCATTAAAAGAAGCAGTAACAGGACCAATTGCATTTCCTAAAACAATAGCTTCAGCATAATATATACCTGCTCCTCCACCAAAAGAAATACTTCCAGCATTGCAAGGAATTAATGCAGGTGGATATAAAGAACGCTGCATTACCCTAAAGAAATTGATATTACTCATTTTTTAAACTGTCGATTTGTTTTTGTTGTTCCTTAATTGCTTCAATTAATAAAGGAATTATTTTTTCATACCTGACAGCTTTGAATCCACTTTCTCTTGTTGTTACAACTTCAGGTAATACCTTTTCTATTTCTTGTGCAATAACCCCTACATCATGGCCTTCATTACCATGTAAATATACTTTTTCTTCTTCAGTTAATGGTTTCCAATCAAATTCTACACCATTAATTTTCATTACTTTATCTAAAGAACCTGCTATAGGTGTAATATTATCTTTAAAGTTTATATCTGAGGTAGAATATGCTACAACATCATTTGTAAAATCACCTCTACCTACTGTAGTTGATAAAGAAGCAGTTTGCCCAACTGTTAATGAACCAGTAAATATTGTATCTCTATTTGCTGTAAAGGTAGTATCTGAGAATGTAAAATCTGCAGATCCTGTAATGCCTCCATTTCCTCCTAATACTCCAATTCTAGTATCTCCATCACCACTAATTAAAGCACCTCCTGTAGGTCCTGTATCACCTTTATCTCCAGTTGTACCTTGAGTTCCATCCGTACCCTGGGCTCCATCTGTACCTTGTGTTCCTGTTCCATCTGTACCTTGTGCACCGTCTGCTCCTTGAACACCTAAACCTGCACTACCTTGTGCACCTTTTTCACCATCTGTACCTTGAGTACCTGTACCAGTAGCACCTTGTGCACCTTTTTCACCAGCTGCACCTTGAACAGTTAGACCAGCTGCACCTTGAGCCCCTTTTGATCCATCAGCTCCATCAGCATATAATTGTACTTGAACACTTTCTCCATTACTAAAGGTTCCATCAACCTCAATACTTAAAGCTCCAAAAGTAAATAAAGCTCTAGTAGCATTAATTGTATTAAGTGAAGCATCGCTAATTGTAATAACATCTGAGTCACCTCCAAATATTAAAAATCTATTTACACTTGCAAATATATTATTATGGCCAAAACCATCATAATCTGTTAATGCTATAGACATTGAAGTAGCAGATGCAATGGTAGTATTATTAAATCTTACTTGACCTTGAGAACCGCCCATATCTGTACTAGTACTATATTGATAGGTTAATCCGGCTTGTTCTCCTTGATCACCTTTAGCACCAGTTGTACCTTGAGGAGCAGCAGCACCTCCTGTACCTTGGGAACCAATAAATCCTTTATCACCTTGTGCACCAGGGCCACCTTTTTCTCCTGCTCCTCCTTTATCACCTTGTGTTCCTTGAGTACCAACAAGACCTTTAGGACCTGTAGTACCTTGAGCTCCTGTAGCACCTTGTGCACCAGTATCACTTGAATCTCCGTATCCTAAACTCCAATAATAGTTAGTACCATCATAATAAACACCTAATAAATCTTTAGATCCTGCAGCTGCTGAAGCAGTATATGGAACACCTGATCCTATGAATACTGAATCTCCACCTAAATTAACATTTAATTTTCTTCCTCCTGTTGCGTCTTGTTTAACAATTAAAACACCAGTATCGCCCGTTGTCCATCCATCTACTGCTAATGTTCTATCCCCTCCTAATGTAACTGAAGCATTAGAACCACTAGTTATATTCCAAGTAATAGTAGCACCATCAGTTAGGGTTTGCTGATCAATCTGCATGTTACCTTGAAGGTGAAGAGTACCAGAAGTACCTTGTGTGTTGCTTTCTATAAAAGTTAAACCTGTTCCTCCATCAAGTACCCCTGAGCTATTATATTGGATAGAAGTATTTGATCCGCCAGGTGTTGAACCTCCTCCACCACCGTAAGAACCAGTATAATAAAATCTACCATCATCAGGATCCCATACTACTACATTAGAGTTTCCAATTCCTTGTTGTAAATCTATTTGTGTAGCAGATAAAGAACCAGAAATTCTTACACTACCTGAGATATCAAAATTACCCTTAGATGCACTTGTAATTAATGTGATATTACCTGTATCTGGTTTATAATTTAAACTTCCTACACTGTTCCCAACGCCCCCTGCTTTATAATCTACTAAATGAAAAATATTAGCATTATTACTTCCAGAAATATTACTATTAAATTCAAGAGACATTGCATGAAATATCCCACTAGTAAAGTTATTTCCACCAATTTTTACTGCTGATAATGAAGTATAATTAGAAGGAACACTTTTAACAACAAAAGCACTATAAATACCTGAGCTTCCAGTTACAATAAAACTACCTGAAGTTAAAATTGCATAATTACCATCATAAGTAAATTTAGCAGAACCAGATATTGCACTAGTTCCTGTAGCTGTTAAAATATTATTATCAATATTACCTTGAATTAAAGCAGCATCTACACCTGTAGTACCTTGAGCTCCTTGTTCCCCTTTTTGTCCAGGTCCTCCTTTATCACCTGCAGTACCTTGTGCACCATCACCACCTTTTTCTCCTGCTCCTCCTTTAGCTCCTGCTGTTCCTTGGGCACCATCAGTTCCTTGTGCTCCTGTTTCTCCTTTTTCTCCAGCAGTTCCTTGTGCTCCATCTGTACCTTGGGCACCATCAGTTCCTTGTGCTCCATCTGTACCTTGGGCACCATCAGTTCCTTGTGCTCCATCTGTACCTTGAGTACCATCAGTTCCTTGTGCTCCAATAGTACCTTTTTCTCCAGCAGTACCTTTTTCTCCAACTGTACCTTGAGCACCATCAGTTCCTTGTGCACCTGTAGCACCTTTATCTCCTACACCCCCAGGTTCACCTTTTGTACCTGTAGTACCTTGTGAACCTCTATCACCTACTGTTGAAAATGATACTATAACGTCTTCGTTATTTGAAAATGGTGATCCTGATGGTCCTGAGTTTGTAATATCTATAGTCCACCAACCATTATTATTTGTTAAATCTGATATAGCGAATAACAAAAATTGAGAAGAATCTAATCTATTAGCTATTCTCATGTATCCTTTAACAGCAGAAGTTACTGCATCAATACTTTGTAAAAAGGAATCTATATTATTACTATCATCATCATTACGAGAAATATAAGCGTCAGTAGCTGATGATTGTGGTGGTACACCACCTGATACATCTAATCTTACTTTACCTGTACCTGGGTCAGTAGATGATGTTGATATGTCGTAAGTATAATCAAAAGTAGCTCCACCAAAGTTACCATCAGCACCTTGGGTTCCTGTATCTCCTTTATCTCCAGTTATACCTTGGGCTCCTTTTACACCATCTATACCTTGTGCCCCATCTGTTCCTTGTGTTCCATCTGTTCCTTGAGTTCCATCCGTACCTTGGATTCCATCTGTTCCTTGAGTTCCATCTGTACCTTGTGTCCCATCTGTTCCTTGTGCTCCTTTATCACCTTGAGCACCTTTATCTCCATCTGTTCCTTGAGTTCCATCTGTTCCTTGAGTTCCATCTGTTCCTTGAGTTCCATCTGTACCTTGTGTCCCATCTGTTCCTTGTGCTCCTTTATCACCTATAGTACCTTGTGAACCATCATCACCTTTATCTCCAGTTATACCTTGTGAACCTCGGTCTCCTTTAACTCCAATATCTCCTTTATCACCTTGATCCCCTGTAATGCCTTGAGCGCCTTGTGCACCTTTTTCTCCACCCGCACCTTGAGTACCATCTGCACCTTGGGTACCATTTACACCTTGTGGACCTATAGTACCTTGTGAACCTTGTTCTCCTTTATCACCTATAGTGCCTTGAGCACCTATTTCTCCTTTTTGTCCTTTTTCACCAATTTCACCTTTTTCACCTTTAATACCAATAGCACCTTGGACACCTACCCCACCTTTTTCTCCTTGTTCTCCTTTTTCTCCATCTGTTCCCTGTGTGCCATCTGTTCCTTGAGTACCTATTGTTCCTTGAGAACCATCACTACCTTTATCTCCTTGGGTACCTTGTGATCCATCAACTCCTTGAGGACCTCCTGCACCTTGGGCTCCTGTAGTACCTTGTGTACCTATGTTGCCTTTTTCACCAGTTATACCTTGTGATCCATTATTTCCTTTAGCACCATTTTCACCTTTTTCTCCTTTACTACCTGCAGTACCTTGTGTACCATCTGTACCTTGGGTACCATCCGTACCCTGTGAACCTGTATCACCTTTATCTCCAGTTGTACCTTGAGTTCCATCCGTACCTTGAGTTCCATCCGTACCTTGTGAACCTATTGTTCCTTGTGAACCTATTTCTCCTTTATCACCTATTGTACCTTGAGTACCAATTTCTCCTTTTTGTCCTTTATCACCTTGAGCTCCTTTGTCCCCATCTGTTCCTTGTGAACCAGTACCACCTTTATCACCAATAGTACCTTGTGTACCATCTGTTCCTTGGGTACCATTAGTACCTTGAGCGCCTACTTCACCTTTTTGACCTTTATCTCCTCTATCACCTACTGTTGTAAATGATACTAAAATATCTTCTTGATCTGAAAAAGGTGTTGCTGAAGAACTAGCTTGGATTCCTATATCTAAAGTCCACCATCCAGTATTATCTGTTAAATCAGTAATTTCAAATAGTAAAAATTGAGTAGAATCTAATTTATTAGAAATTCTAACATGACCTTTAATTGCTGATGTTACCGCATCAATCGATTGCATAAATGAATCAATTGAATTGGCATTATCATCTGTAGAATCTATATATGATGCAATTGAATTTGCTTGGGTAGTATTAGCTAATCCTAAATATCCTGTACCGGAATCTACAGCTGCTGTTGAAGAAGTAAATGTATAATCAAATGAAGCACCACCAAAAGAACCTTCAGTACCTTGAGAACCAGTTTCACCTTTAACACCATCTGTACCTTGAGAACCTACTTCTCCCTTTTGTCCTTTTTCACCTATAGGACCTATATCTCCTTTATCTCCTTTATCTCCTACAGGACCAGCACCACCAGTAGTACCTTGTGGACCTAAATCTCCGATAGTACCTTGAGCTCCTCCTGTACCTTGAGCTCCCGTTTCTCCTTTTACACCTGTAATACCTTGGGAACCATCTACACCTTGTGGACCATCTGCACCTTGTGGACCATCTGCACCTTGTGCACCAGCGGGTATACCAGTTAATCCACTTCCATCACCTTCAAATGAACCTGAAAAAGATCCACTAAATTGTGATGCTGAAATAATAGATGCTGATATATTATAATTATCATCATGCCCATCTAGGACTATTTTTTTCCACTGTGCCATATTAAGTTATATGGTTATAAATATTTATTCTTCATTCTTAGGTGAAGAGATATCTTTTTCTATTTGTTTTGAAATTTCGCGATCTTCTATTTGTTTAATTTCTTCATTTAGTTTAATTTGTAAGGTGCCTATAAAAAGAGCATCTACACCCCCTATTTGAATAAAATCAAGGCCTCTTCTTAAAGCTTTTACTTCTCTTAAAGATAACCCTTCAATAGAATATAACTCATCCATAATATATTTTTTTATTTAGTAGAATTTAAATATAACTGTTGAAGTTTCAAAGTAACATTAAATAATATTTCTACTTCTTTTCCTTCAAATTTATGATCATGTATTATTTTTAATAAAAACATGATTTCTTCCGAAGATAAAGAAGGCAAACCCTTAGGGTTTGCCTCTTTTTTTATCTCATCTTGAATTAATATTTGACCAGCTTTAAAACCCATTGAATTTATCTTTTATGATAAATATTATGAGTAGATATAAATATCTCCTGAAGCTGAAACAAACATATTACCTGCTTTAGTGTATTTAGCAACAACACCTGAAGCTGAGTCTCCACCTGAACCAACTACTACAGTAGACATAAACGCATCTGGTACGTAAGCTTCTGTAGATGAATCAAATGATCCTGTTACTCCCCATCTTAATGTTGCAGCATCGTATGCGAATGCTTCACCATTAGTGGCACTATCTTGTTGTACTACAATACCACCATCTCCAGTAGCAGTTGAACCAGATGCTAATCTAATAAATCTATCAGCTACATCTAAATCTTCTCTGTGTTGGAATGAAGCAGTACCTGCTACTACTAAGTTTCCTTGAAGGTTTGTATCACCACCTACTGTAAGTCCTGAAGTAATAGTTACTGAATCTGGTAAACCAACTGTTACAGTTCCACCTGCACCAAGTGTAATTGAACCACCTGATACTTCAATTTCGTTTGCAGTACCTTGAACAGTTAAGCTAGTGTTACCTTGAACAGCCGTGTTAGCACTTGAACCGTAATCTACAGCGATTGTTGGGTTTGAACCTTCACCTGAGTTTGAACCAATTGTTACACCAGTTCCACTTCCAAGTGCCGCTACATAATCACCAGTTGTTTGAGTTCCTAATGCTACTGCATTATCAGCAATTTCAACACCAGTAATACTAGAAGCTGAAATATGAACTGAACCTATAATTGCATCTGCTGCGATTGAAGCTGAAGTAACAGCTCCTGCTGCGATCATAGCATTTGAAATACCACCTGCTTTAACTCTTAAGCTATCAGTTGAGATTTCGATTGATGAATCATCAACATTAACTGCTAATGCAGTACCTCCACCACCTGATAAACCATCACCAGCTACTGAAGTTGCAATTTGAGTTGCTGTAATTCCAGCATCTGATACTTTAACTCCACCTGCTCCTACTGTTAATGTAGAACCATCTGCTTGTACTGCGAATGTTGCTGTTGCAGAACCATCATAAGGACCACCTGTTAAACCATTACCTGATGTTAAATCTGGTAAATCAGTTGTTCCTACAAATGAACCAGTAAAGCTACCAGTAAATCCAGTTAAGCTTAATTGTGATACTGTGTTACCTAATTCTACAGCAGTGCTACCGAAAGTAATACTATTATTGCTTAATGCTGAATTAGGAATACCTGATAAGTTAGCTTCAGAAACACTAATACCTCCTGCACCAACGGTGATTGTAGAATCTGCTGCTTCAACAACAAACGCTCCTCCAGAAGTTGTAATACCATTTCCAGCTAAAGAACCAGAATCAACAGAAACAGTTACTCCAGCTGAACTACCGTCGTAACTAAAATCTATGATACCCGCACCATCGGTTAACGGGTTAGCGTTAGACGCTACTACTCCTGTAAGATTTGAACCATCTCCAATAAAAGATCCAGTAAATGATCCTGTTAAGGATACATCACTCGCATCTGCTATAAGATAGCCCGCATCGTTGTTTAATTGTGATATCGCGGAGCCCGATACTACAATCTTTTTCCATGTTGCCATTGGTCTTTAATTTAATAATTATTATACATTAATAAATATGCAACCCTAATTTAATATTATATTAATCTACTCCTAAATAAGCAGATTCTGTTGTAAAATATAATCCTCCTAATATTGCGCTTGGTTCACCATCTCCTCCTTCTCTTGCTCGGAATACTGCTACACCCGTGTTATCAATTTGGAATAAACTTTGTGTAGGAGCAGTTGCATTTTTAATTAAGAAGTTTTCACTTGAATTGATTAATGCTTCAACACTACCGGTAACACCTAAGCTACCTGTAATTTCTGCTGAACCTGTAAATGGGAAACCTGCACCACTACTACCTGAAGTTAATAGAGCTACTGTTGATGCTACTACATTTTGATATGCTGCTAATCCTAATCCTTGACCCCCACCTGATAAATCATTTGCACCTGCTACAGTCATAAAACTTCCAGATATTTCCGAAAGTAGTAAATATGTTTGGTTATACGTTAAAGAATACCCTGTAGGTTCCTTAAAAGCTGGTACTGTATCACTAGCTGTAGCATAAAAACTAATTTGTGAAGAATTGTCTCTATTAGTTACTCTAGTAATAGTATATTGGGCGTATTTCCCTGCTAAACCTGTTCCAGCACTAGCCGTAGCTTCAAGTTGGCCAATAATACCCCAAGGAAAATCTCCTGCTTGAAACTCAGCATCTTCACTACCAGTTACATCTCTAAAATCAGCTGGAGGGTTATTTGTACTCCCACCTACTTTTGAAAATGAAGCTGTAGCTACATAGATCCATCCTGCAGGTAAAGTTATAAATGTTAGTTGATTAGTTGCACTAGCATCTGCTGTTCCATCTAATGTTATAACTTTAGTGCCTGAGTTGTAATTTGTAATTTTTGTAGGAGAACTAAATTCTCCAGAAGATCTTAAATACATTCCAGCTTCAATAGATCCAGAACCTAAATATCCGGCTACATCATCTATTACAGTAGCGGTGTTTTGACCGCTTGTGTAATCAACTCTAACTCTTAAAAATGAATTTGCAACGTTTGAAGATGTAGTATATACTTGGGCGCTACTTAGGCCTATAGAAGCAAAATTTAAAGTTGGGTTAGCCATAGCTTATATTGTATTTAAAGTTTATAATTTTACACTCAGAATAATTGGTGTACCGTTATCAATTCCGGTTACATTTATTCTATTTATATTACTTCCCAAATTATATTGGAAAGCAGCTGTTAAACCACCTGAGGTTCCTGTTCCATCTGCACTAATAGCGGCTCCTACTACTGGTATAATTTGTTGTTTATCGCTAAATCCATTACCATTAGATAAACTACTAGGAACATCTATTGTCATGTTTGAAGCTTGTTCATTTGCATATAATTGAATTGCATTAACTCTAATATTTCCTACAGTTGGGGCAGTTAATACAATTGCAGTAACATCACCACTAGTTTGAGTTACTGTTGCTTCAACTGCAGGTATATAAGCACCTGCTGTACCGCTTGTACCACCTGAATCTGCTACTGTTACATCAAAAGCATTTGTTGAAACGTTTGAAACGGCTAAGTAAGAATAATCTTCACTCATGTTTCTAATTATTACATAATCCCCATTAGATAAACCATGGGCAGTAGATGTTATTGATAAAGTAGTTGATGATCTACTCCAAGATAAACCTTGGTATAAATTACCTGTAGAGGTAAGGTGTACTTCATAATCTGATCCTCCTGCAGCTGCTTGATAAGAAATTTCATTATTAAATCCTGTTCCAGCTGCTGTACCTGCAGGTCCTGTTGGACCAGTAGCACCTTTTTCTCCTACAGTACCTTGTGTACCTGTGCCTGTAATACCTTGGGCACCATCTGCACCTTGTGGACCTGTTGGACCATTTGGGCCTTGTGATCCTGCTGCGCCTGTATCTCCTTTATCTCCTTGAGCACCAGTTGTACCTTGAGTACCTATTCCAGTTGCACCTTGAGAACCAGTATCACCTTTATCTCCTGCAGTACCTGTAGCTCCTTGTGTACCGGCTCCAGTTGCACCTTGTGGACCTGTAGTACCATCTGTACCTTGTGTACCATCAGCACCTTGTGTACCTACTCCTGTAGTACCTTGAGCTCCATTTGTTCCTTGTGCTCCTACATCTCCTTTAGCTCCTGTTTCTCCTTTAGATCCTGCTTCACCTTTATCCCCAGTAGCTCCTTGAGTACCTGCTCCAGTTGCACCTTGTGGGCCTGTGGTACCATCTGTACCTTGTGTACCATCAGCACCTTGTGTACCTGCTCCAGTTTCACCTTTAACACCATCTGTACCTTGAGTACCGTTAGCACCTTGTGCTCCATTTGTTCCTGTAGCACCTTGTGAACCTGTATCACCTTGAACTCCTGTGGCACCTTTTTCTCCTGCTGAACCTTGAGTACCTAGATTACCTTTTTCACCAGCAGCACCTTTATCACCATTACTACCAGCAGTACCTTGTGAACCATCATTTCCTGTTTCACCTTGTTGACCTTTTTCTCCATTAGCACCTTGAGCACCTGAAGCACCCTTTTCACCTGCAGCACCTTTTTCCCCAGTTGTACCTTGTGAACCATTTGAACCATTTGCACCCGTTGCGCCTTGAGGACCAGTTGTACCAGTAGCACCTTGGGAAGCTGTTGCTCCTTGAGGTCCTGCGGTACCATCTGTTCCTTGAGCACCTGTTGCTCCTTGTGAACCTACAGAAGAACTACCGGAATATAATCTTCCGTCTGAGTCAATTAATACGGCTCCATATGAGGAATCTGTTTTATTTTCGGCTACGTTTTTTAAAATAACAGAGCCTGTTTGTAAAAAGGATCCTGTTAAAGTAAGTGATCCTGATATGGTAATATCATATGCATCCGCACCAGTAAAAGCATCTACAGACTGGGAAACCTGTAATGCTTCAATAGTTTGTCCGGTTGCTATACCATTATTTGATAAAGTATTTGCCATGGTCTAAGGTATATTTTGTTATAAATATATTATTTTTTATTGTCTGTCAATGTTTATTAAAATAGTTGTATCAGTAGTTCTAGAAGTAGGTAAAGGTTGAGCTAATTTACCAACTGCTAATAACTCCTGATCTTCATTATACAATCCTACTGTTGATACATAGGGAGAGAAATATGATCCTGTTACATAATCATATACAACCCCTGCATTAGAACCTGATTTAATAACGGTAGGATTTAATGTATAATTAAATTCGTTTTCTGCAATAGTACATTTGTATTGCGTCTCATAAATAGTAAAAGAAGAACTAAAAGAGCATGTTATATTTGAGCTAGTTACAAAATTTTCAACATGATTATTCCCAACTGTTCTACCTCCATAAAAACCAGCTCCATATTCATCTTCACCATAAGAACCACTTTCACCTGTTCCTTCTTTTCTAGTACCTCCTGTAAAAACAATTATACCGTGTTCGTAAATAACATTACCAACATTTATATAATCATGTTCTGTAGTATTTGGAGTTAGCATTTGTAATCTTCCTTCTCCATCGTCTATATAACTACCACTATCTGTGATTATTTTTAAACTGTTAGGCATTATATAATCACCAAATAAATTTCTAGGAATTGATAATACCCCTATTTTAGGAGAAAATACTTGTTGTCCATAAACATCTTCTCCATAAGCTGCTTCTCCATAAGCTGCTAAAGGTACTAATGCTGTATAAGAGCTAGTTGGAAAATATTTTTGCGGTAATAAATCTGTTTGTTCAAAATTATAATAAAAATTTGAACCCATTCTAGCAGTTACAGTCCCATCAGGATTTACTGATTGGGTATTTGCAATCTGTACATTACCATTACTACTAGAAATATAATTTGAGTAATATAATTGTTGGCTAGAATAGTATATAGAAGATTGTGAATAAGGAGTTAAATACCCAGTAGATGATCCTGTTGAGAATTTAGCTCCTAAATATCTGTCAATACCAACATTAGATGCAGTTAAAGCATTACCTTCAAAAGAAAATCCCTTAGTTACCTCTAAAGGAGATACAATAATATCTTGTGAATTTAGTGTTTTGAACGCCGCCATCCATTCTTAGAAATCTAATTTTACTCTAATAAGAGCTTCTTTTGTAAAGTTTTTCAATAAAGGTCTTGATAATTTAGCTGTTGCTAATAATTCATTACCATCATTATATAAACCTACTGTTGTAATATATGATTGAGGATTATTAATAAAATAATTATAAATTACTTCACCTGTTGACCCTGAAATATATGATGGATTTTCAGAATAATTAAATTCGCTATTTCTTGCTCTAACAAACACATAATCAGAAGTAATTGTTTCTTCTGAGTTTAATTTGAATGAAGATCCAGATTGAATAGTTCCTAATAGTTTTAATGGGTTATTACCATTTGTATTAGTTGTAGTTGTTGTTCCTAAATTTAAACCTTCAACACTATTTAAATCTAATGCATCTCCATTTAAGATAATAGTTCCAATATCTGGTAAGAATAAACCATAAGAACCACTATCTGTAGTGTATCCATTTCCTCCTGATCCGGAATTATATGATAGACCATCTGAACCACTAACTACTTGGTATGCTCTTTGTGTACCATAATATGTTGGAACTGTTACCATACCTGAATTATCAGTTAAATATAATGTATTATCCCCAGTACCTATAGAACCACTTAAAATTAAGTTCATTGAACCTGGAAATAATGATTCTTTATATGCTGCTCTTTCAATACTCAACACGTAAATAGAGCTTCCAGAAACACCACCAAATACAAATCCTGAGTTTTCATCTTCTAAAACTAATGTTCTATATTGACCATAAATTGTAGATGCAGGTGAAACACCTGGGGCTGCTGTTTGGTTATATGCTAATGCTCCTCCACCATTTTCATTTCCATATGCGATTTCAAATTGAGCTGCTGCAGCACTGCCTGTTGGGTTTTGGTCAAAAACAGTTACATAGTATCTACCTGAGTTACCATTAACCTGATTTGATTGGGTGTAAAATTGTGTTAAGGTTGGGCTATTAGTAGTCCAGCAAGTCGAAGTTTGTGCCTGTGCACTTACTACAAAATCGTCTGCTTCTAATCTATTAAATGACATATTTCTTTATTTACGTTGTTGATTTAGTTATTGTTATAGGGACAGTAATTCTAGCTCCACTATCTAACCCTGTAAATGTTAAAGTACTTAATAGTGTACTATTTGAACCAAATAATGTATTTACAGTAGTAGCTCTTAATGTAAATTGAGTACCTACAATTGTAGATGATACATTAGTTCCAATTGTTTGTGTTGCTGTCGCATTAGCAGAAGTAGCTGATGTTGTATTAATACCTGTTGCTTCAAATGTATTTAATAATCTTACATCAGCGATTGTACAGCTATAACCTGCTGTTTCAAATACTTGGTCATTACCTAAATAATTTAATGTTTGAGGTGTAATTGCTAATGTAGCACCTTGTTGTAGTGTAACGGCATCATATCCTACATTTAATATAGGTAATTTAGCTGTACCTCTTGGTAATGTTGCAAGTTTATATTTCATTATTTGTGATTCTTCTGGGAATGCTTCTAATAAAGGCATTCCATCAATAGCTTCACCATAAAAAGCAGAACCTGAGGGATGTGAAGGATTATATAATGTATAATCAATTTCATCATCAGATAAAGCAAATTGAGTAATTCTAAAAGAACCATCGTTAGCCGCTAGTAACTCTCTTCCTTTAGTTGTTAAAATAGCGTCAATTGTTATTACTGAATTGTTTAAATATCCCATTTTGTTATTTTTATATAAATATTGTTATATGTTATAAATATGTTACTCTATAAGTTTCTTATCCCTTAAGTCTTTTATTACTTCATCTGTATTAAGTTCTATATCTCCTGTTGGATATTCTGGGAAGAAGAAACCATTTGGTGTATTATCTTTTTTAGTTAATGGTAAAATCGTAGTTACATATGATGTAGATCCTGATGAAGTTGAACTCATGGATTGAGTATAAAACGCCCCATTCCCAGGTTCTGGAGTTACCTCTCCAATCCCATCTTGGTCAGAAGAAAAAGTTGTAATAGCATCTGTTAAATTGTTGTTTACTTGAGTTTGGACTACTTTTAAATTACCATAAGGAAATAAATTATCTAATATTACAGTATTAGGTGAATATCTATATCTTCTAATTAAGAAAAAGTCCATATTTACTGAAGGATCAACTTCTCCATCTAATGTTAAAGTTAATAAATTTTCATTTTCAAGTGGTTCAGGTGCCTCTATTTCTATAATTTTATAAGTTAAAGCTTCACTATTTTCAAACCTAATTTCATCATTTACTTGAAGTTCCCATTCTATATTATATTGTGGGATCTCTGTATCTGTAGGTTCAAGTCCACCTGGGAATCTTAAATTATTTGAAGCAGTATATGGTAGATACCCCATTATATAACCATTACCATAGGCATCATTCCCGTTTTCTGCTATTAATTGAATTTTATCACGTGTTTCATATTGTCCTCCAAAAGCAGATCCTGAAAATACCCAGTAAGGGGCATTAAGTGCACCATCTTGTTCAGAAGAAGCAGCTCTATCTCCTTGTAAGGCAATGTTTATATAAGGACCACTATACGCTCTTGCAGGACAAGGTCTACTATCAAATTGTGCTGCTGTTAATACTGGGTTCCAGTAATTTCTTGCAGCATCGACACTTTCAGGATTATAATATTGATCAGCTTGTACTCTATAATATACACCACCATTTAATATTTCATTTGTTTCTATATTAAATATAAATGAAGCATATAGAGCAGATTGAATTTGTCTTCCTAATTGAGTAGTAGCCGATCTTAAAGCTTGAGGGTTTATTTGGAAATGGTATTCTGTATTATTATTCCTAAATCCTGCATTGTTGGATCCAAAAATATTAATTAAATCTAAATCTAATTCTGCTCCTCCTGAGAAGAATAGTCTTAATATTGGTCTGGTTACTTGTGACATAGTAACAAGATTCCAACCTCCAGTACCACTACTACTTTTATATACTCTTAATTTAATATATCCTACATCTGTTCTATTATAATCAGAGCTATCGTTCCACCCACCTGCATCAGTTCTATATTCAAAAGGTGGAGTTGTAGGAAATTCCGTTCTCATTCTAATTCTCCAGTTATCTGATAAATCACTAGAGGGAGTTCCAAATCCTTGTACTATATCTTTAGTAAAGAAGATATAACCTTGTTTATTTGATTGAGTAGATGCATCATATGGAGGATTAGTAACAGGGGTGAATTCTGATATAATTGATGATGAAGCTTCATTTGAGCCATAAGTACCAGCATCTCCATATCTGGAGCCAGTAGAAAATGAAAAATATCCACTTTGAGATGCCCCAGCAAAAACATTATTCATGGTAATGTTTTTAACAACATCATTTGCAGAGGATCTACTAGATTTATTTTGGGCAGAATAACTTCTTCCATTAGCAGTCATAGATTGTTGGAGGAAGGATGCAGTAAAGTTACTTATTACCTCTGGATTCCCCCCTAATGGGACAAATTGACTAAATCCATCAGCAGAAGTTTGAGACCACAATACACCAACTGGTTCTTTAGCTACTTCATATATTGAATTTAAACCATTTAAGCTATCATATTGAGATGAACCACTAATTTGATTTACACCTAATCTTCCTAAATCACCTGCTGTCCAACTTCCTTGTACATCAAATGCTGTATATGGTGATAATATAGGTTGTAATGCATCCCCAGCAGCATTAATTAAATATTTTAAGTTTAATTGTACTTTATTATTTACTACTGGATAAGGATCTAACACCTGATCAGCATATGCAAAATATCCTGTTAAATAATCAATTACTGGTAGATTACCATACCCATTTTTTAATAATTCAATACTATTTACCTTTGAAGCTTCAGTTTCACTACCTAAATATCTAGGATTAATTTGTGCTAATTGAGTATAATATGATTCTGGTACTGTAGCTTTTGAAGCTGAACCAGATAATATTAACTGAAAATTGGTTGGCATGTAAGCACCTGTAGTATAATCTACATTTTGGATAAATTTATTTGTTCTTTCTCCAACCACATTATTAATTAAAGGTTGACAATCTGGAGTATTACTTAAACCTAAAGTATTGTCAAATGCATTTTCTATAAATGTAGGTACTCTACCATCACCCTCTATACTTTGAGTTGGTGTGTTAAATTCTAAGTAATATTCTGATACTACTAATGAACTTTCAATTGTTTTTAAAGGTTGAGAGGATGTTACTGCTAATGATATTTGTAAACAATCTTTAATTCTAATAGATTGAGATGGAATTAAATAACTCATAGTAATAGCTAAACCATTAACATGAATATTTTCATCCATAAACATAGATTCAGTAACAAAATCTCCTGTTACACCAAAAGGTCTAGATGGATAACTACCAGTATAAATTCTTAATGAAGCAGTAGGCCAAGTTGGTCCATCTCCTGCTTCACCTTCCCCATAATCATCTGTTCCATAATCTGCAGTACCATATTTTGCGCCATCAGGATCACTACCTGTCCATGCTGTTAAGAACATTGAGGCTGTTACTTGAACATCATTTTGTGGTAATTGATTAAAAATATATAAACCATCTAAACTAGAAGATAAGGAAGCGGAATATGAAATATATACATCGCTTACTCTAGTAGCAAAAATATTAGATGGGGTAGTTCCTGGGGTATCAGGGGAAGTAATAGTAACATTACAAGTAGATGAAAAAGTTTGACCATTACTTTGTGTTAATACTGTAGGAGCGGTAATTCCTGAAGCTGAGATTGTTCCTACTAATGCGCTTATGTATGATCTATACCCTGCAGGAACAACTTGAAATTTTGAATCAAAACTACCCCCAGATCCTGTAAAATATACTGTTACATCTTGTCCATTTGTAAATTGATTTTCAATTAAATATTGAGCATAATATCCATAATCTGCATATAAACCAAATTGAGTGGATCCAGAAGCTGGGGTTCCATTTAATCCTGCTTGTCCAAAGAGACTACTTGTATAGCTATATGTTCCTTCATAAAGTTTTACATTAGATAAATTAGGTAATAGATTTAAAAAAGCTCCTTGTGATTGTAAAAACCCTCCAAGACCTCTAGGATAATCATTTAAAGAATAAGATACAGGTAAATTATTTTGGAATAATTGGAATCCTAATGATGCTGTAGGTTCTGATAGATTAACTTTCCAATATTGGTTAGGTGAAGTTCCTTTTAATTCTATATTATCAATATCATAAAAAACGTAATTGGATGCGCTTATAAATCTTATTTGTCCACCTTCTTTTCCATTTTCATAAGATGAAGATAAATTTGTAAATTCAGGATCATTAATTTGTTCGGTAGCTATAAAAGCAGCTGTTGCTAGCTCTACATCTGAGTTGTTTAAAGCAACTTTATTTGATCCAGGGTTTGCATCTGATGTGCTAGTATTAAATGACCATCCTGAATAAAAGTTGTAATCAAAATTTTCTTGGTATAAGAAAAATTGAGCTCCATATGCAGGAGGAGAGGATAAGGTATGGTATTTAGTATAGACCCAAGGGTGAATACCTCTACTATCATTTTCTACAGAAAAAGAACCACTAACTCTTTGAACATTAATAGTTGCATTAGTATTTCCTATAATATCTAATTGTTTTTCAAGAAAAACGCCCGGAATATCTTGGCCTACATTACCATTATCTGCATTAGTATTAATTGGGTATCCTTCGGGTAGCCAAGGAAAAGCAGGTATACCAGATCCTGTTTCCGTTACAATATATGCTTTATAAGGTCTATGTAAATGTGGGTTATATCTATAAGTTGGTCCATCCCCTCCTTGTCCAGCGTTAAATCCTCTATATACCCATAATTCTTGATCTGATCTTAAAGGGATTTCTGTTGTATCATTTCCATTTTGTACTACATAAGAAGAATTAAGCCCTAAAGCAGAAATTTTAGACAAATATACCCCTCCAACTGGTGGTGTTGGCATTTTAGGGGTATTGATCAAATTATTCATACCAACTTTATTAGTAGATCCTGAAACCACAATTTGGTTTGTATCTTCTTTAAAGTAATATTTAATATTTGGTTCTTGTGCTTCAGCCATGTCTTATATAAATATTTATTTTAAGGAAGTGCTGGTGGGATACCTCCACCACCTCCTCCTGTACCACCATCATAATAGTATTGTCTAATTTGACAATAGAAATTATTAGCTGGGTTATTAGTATTTGTTATATATACTCTTGCTTCTCTATCTACTAAATTTCCACCTGCAATCCCTGCATTTGCTACATTAATATAAACTGTATAATCTCCTGTACCCGAGGTAGTAGATGGAATAACCCATCCATTACCATCAGTATATTGAATACTTAATGTCCATTCAACATTATTATTTGTACAATCAATTTGAAGGGGAATGGATGTATTTCCTGTAGCATTGAAACTTGTCATTCCAGGAGAACAAGTTATTAATAAAGTACCTCCAGGTGGTATTACTACAATTGGGGAAATGAGTAAGCCTGCATCTACAGGGGTTGGGGTTGAAGCTGTTATAAACCTCATACCTAAATCTACTACTGAGGCTGTAAAAGACCCTGTAAATAGTTGTAAAGAAGAAGAAAAAGTTCCTCCTGCAAGTGAGCTTGCACTTAAAGCCATAATTGTAGCTGCAGGTGCATTAGTAAACCAGGGTGTTTGACTTGCAGTATAAGGTGACCAACCATCATTATCTTGTTCTACTGATCCTGTATTAAAGTTTCCTAGTACATCTGTGCTAAACCCACTACCTGTTTCTACTCTATAAACTGTACCATCGGCATTAGTTTGAAAGTAGTTTGATTTACCCCAACCTCTAAAGAAAGATTCTGTTGGAAAATCAGGTGATCTATCTGTTGGAGGAAAATAACCTTGTGGAATAGAGGCACTAATTCCTATTGTTGGTAATACAGTTGGGTCTTCTCCTGATGCTGTTGCATAATAAGCATAAATACCGCTTGCACTAAATGATAAATCATAAAATGCAGTATCATATGAAGTAACAGCATCTGAAGATGGTTCCTGATTAACAATTATTAATGTTGCATTTTCAGTAAATGGGTTATTATCATCTTGTACTGAAACATTTGATATATACCATGTTTGGAATCCTTGGATTAAGTTTCCTTCATAATCTTGAGCACCTGTCAAATAAAGTGTTAGATACGAAGAATCTGTTATAAAGGGTAAAATTGAAACTCCATTAGTATCAACATTAGATATTTTAATGTATTCAATTTTTGGATTTGGTACTGTGTTATCATACCACAACCAAACATTACCTGCTAATGGTAAATTTTCTTCACTTAAGAATGTTTCTTCATCAAATTGTGTTTGATTAAACCATTGTATTCTAAAGAAATAATCTATAATATCGTTTTGCCCAAAAAAAGCAGAACATACATCTTTAGCCCCTACTTGAATAGCATCTCCAAATTCACCATTATAAAATTCCCTTTGGTCATATCTTCTATATGTTACTGGGGGTAATGAATTTGAACTACTATGTTGTGTTTGATATGCAGGAGTAATACCTAAACCAGGTACTATTGATTCACTCCAAGCTTGTTGATAATCTGGATATTGTGCGAATAATGCAGATGCAGATACAGAAGCAGCTGTTTCTCCACTATATGGTTCTCCTGCTATTTCAAAACATATATTCCATATACTTTCATCTGTAAGATTTTGGGCTCCAAGAACAGGAACACTACTTAAACTGTTGTCTGTTACTGTTAAGTAAAATTGATACTGATGGGTAAAATCACCATAAGGGGCATTTTGATAAACCTCATCTCCTGCTCCATAACCACCAAAAAATACAGCTCTATCAATTCTCCAAGTCATATAACTTCCATCTGGGTTTGAAGAATCTTGAGCTGTAATATAATTAATTTGATTAGCGGATGATGCTGAAACATATGCCATTAAAGCAGCATTGTTTTGTAAATCTCCTCCTACTACATTAATACTCATAGTATTAGTAGAATTTGAAGCATCTATATTAGTAAGTAACCAAGTTCCAGATTCTGTATTAGGTAATAATACTTCTGTAGATGAAGTATAACTATATTTGTACATACAAATTTCTGTATTTGATGCGCTTATAGGAGCAGCATAAATACTATTATATGGTTCAAATACTCCTCCAGTTCCGCCGCTAAATACTTCAATTGAAGAACCACTAATAGTAGAATATTGTGGGTAAGAACTTGAAGCAAGTGCATCTTGACCTGATCCAGGGGTTAAACCTGCATAAGCAGTTACATTTTTATTAGAATTAGGTACTTGATAATCTCTTGCAAAGGATTTAACTGAACCTGAATATATAGGTTCACTATAAGACATTGAAGGGGGAGCTTGTCTATTTCTTTCTAATAGATTCTGTTTTACCACTACACCTGAAGATAAACTAGTGCGAGCAGGTGTAAAATCATCAATCATCTTAAATAGTGAGTTATCTAAGAATTTAATTAATCTTATAAAATCATTTACATCATAGTTTTTAATATATTTTGTAAAATAAGCATCCCTTAAAGCATCTAATTGCGGGTATGTAACCCCAGATTCACTTATTTGTCTTGGGTCCCCAATATAATCACCTAAATTAAAAGCACCAATTTGGGCTATAATATCATCATTAACCTGATCTGTAGGTGAGAATGCTACTTCTAAGTAATTTATACTTGGACTACTTCCACTTGGAAAAGTTTCTTGTTGAATTGATCTATATGGGGATAAAGTAGAACCTGTTGGTAATACTTCTTGATCAATTTTAATTTTATCAGAAATTCTATTCTTAATACCACCTGGTACTTGATTTAAATAGATACTTTCTGTATTTTGTATCCAAGATCCTGTTAAGTAAAATCCACTAGTACCATCTACAAATGAAGAGGTTAATGCCCAAGATCCTGTTACTTTAGGGTGGATTGAAGTTCTACTTCCTGTGTCTAAAGTTGTACCTAAATCTGCTCTAAATACTAAATCATCAGGTGTAGAGTTAATTGTATTACCTTGGGTTGAATATGGGTTAACTACATAATCATAAAATAAACTTTCACTTAAAGGAATATCCCAATATCTTACTTCTTGTAAGGCGCCCGTTAATGGATGATGATCTATACCATCTATACTTAAAGCACTTGCACTTGGTAAACTTGATGTTGATGTTGTTTTCCAATATTGAGTTGTAGCCCCTACAAAAGCGGATTGTGAGAATCCTATGTTTTCTCCTATTCTATTAGCTGCGTATAAAGATGCTGTATTATTTACATCATAATCAATAGTAGCCATTATTGACCACCAATCACCATTAAAGAAAGGAGCATCTATACTAGCAGTAACTGAAGTATCTACAGTACCATCAGGATATAGTTTTAAAGTACCGTAAGCATTACTTTCACTAGGTATAGAACCTGAATATGAACCACTAGTTAATCCTGATCCGGTATATTCTAATGTTATAAAACATCTGTTAGCATCCCCTACCCAAACATTATAGTAAGCAGAAGATGTAGGTACACCGGGTGTTTTAAATCTAAATTGTAATGATCTTGGTGCTGTGTTTACATTTTGAAAATCACTATTAATTATAAAGGAAGAAGTAATTCTTGATTCAACCCCATCTAAGTGTAAAGCATAATTAAATACATTTTCACTATAGTCCCAATCTCTAAAATTATTTCTATCTTTACCCCCAAATTCATTAACTCTTAAAATAGTACTAGGAATACCATAAGAAGTAATTAAGGCTCTAATCCCAGATAATGTACCTTTAGTTTTAAGTAAATAAGGTAAATTATGGTAAATACGTTTATATAAACGCTTATTAGCATTGTCTAATGGGATTATGTCATCCGACCCAGATATTTGAGTATCTACATATTCAAACCCAGAAGGTGCGGGGTAACTGCTAGTAATAGCTGGTAAAGGGAATGTACTTCCTGAAGGGGTTAAACCTAAGAAAGCAGCATATAAATCATTAGTATTAAAATTATTAGAATATAATTTAACACCAAAGTCTCTAATAGCGTCTGCTACTAAATCTTTAGAAATACCATAATCTAGACGGTTGTCAGCATTAAATCTTGTAGTAATATTTTTAATATATTGCCAACTATTATCATATTGTTGGGCAACCATATCAACAAATAAAATATACTTTTGATTTGCAGAATCATCTCTTAAATATTCTGGAATAGAATAATATAAATAGTTTTGGTTATTTATGTCATAATTTGAAGCTGAAAGAGCTTGACCACCATAATAAGCATTATTAGGGTCAGCACTACCTAACCAATTTAATACTTCACTACTTCCCGTAGAATATAAAGTATATGGAGGTTCAGTATTTGATTTAGGATAAGAATATTCAGATCCACTATTAAAATAAAGGAAATATTCATATCCATCAAAATTTTGAATTATACTTTGGATACTAGTAGTTAATTCAGCTTTACTCGCACTGTAAGTGGCACTATCTGTTGGTAAATCAACAATGGCATTACTTGAGGATTCAATTAATCCTGCTTTATAATAAAAATTTTCTAATCTTGTTAATGCAGAAGAAAAATATATAAAATTATTATAATCTGTATAATCAACACTTATATTAATTTCTTTTCTACTTAATATATTTTTTAATTGTTGATAAGAACTTGTTATATTACTTTGTAATAAGGTATCAAAGTTAAATTCTTGTCCTGATTCCCCGGTTTGTTGGGTGACTTTAATACTATAGTTAGGTCCTTGGATATATTGAAAATCATCAGGTTGAAAAACTATAGGTGGAAAAGTAATTTCGTATGCTTGTGATGTAGAAAGTTCTTCAACTACCCATAAAGTATCTTTTAAATCAAAGTTTGGGGGTAATGCTTCGTATAATTTAACTAGTACAGAAGGTTGTTTTTCAGTTTTAACATCTAACTGAATGTTATTGGCTATAACTTGTTGGTCTCCCCCAAAGTTGAGGAGGAAATCTACAAAATAAGGTTGTGTTTCTCTATATTCAATAAATTCATTACTTGAAGTAATAATAGTTTCAAAAGGGATTGCAGTACTTTTTAATCTAAGTTCTGTTCTATCACTACTAATTTCACTAATATAATAGTTTACAGTAATATCAGAACCTAATCTTTTTCTGTAAAAATTATAAGTGGAATAAAAAGTACCTTGATCATACCCTAAATCTTCTAAGTCATGAACCGGATCAATAAGTACATCACCATTTATTACTTTATAATTAAGTTGATTATATACTTTATTATCACTTAAATTAGGAAAAATTAAATTTTTATTCCCATCATAAGCATAATATTCAATATAATCTATAGATGAAGAAAAAGCAGTATCATACCTACTAGAAGATATTAAAAAATTATCTTGCTCTGTATATTGTTGATACTCAAATGTTGTTGGATCAACCTGGTTTATTATGATATTATTTTCTTCCATAATTAATTTCCTCCAGCATTACTAGTTGAATTAGGATTTGAAGGAGAGTTTGTTACTAAAGTTTGTGCTGTAGTACCTTGGTTTGAATTTAGGCCTCCTATATTATTCAATATATCTGCAAATTGTCCAGAATCTTCAAATGCGGTTTGATCAAATGAATCTAAATCTATATTTAATTTTTGTCCTGAAGCTAATTCAGCTTGGGCAATTTGAGATTCTAGTAATTCTCTTCTTAATTGGGTAATTTCTAATCTTAAAGCCTCTATTTCTTCTTGATTAGCTTGATAATCTATGTATTCAGCACTAGTTTGTATTAAGTACTGATGGGAATTAGAATTGCCATAAGCAGGAATTTCATAAAATAATTGATTATATAAATTAAAGAAATCAGTCACTGTAGGTGAAAGTTCTATTTGAGTATTAATAGAAGTAACTCCTAATTCATTAAATCTTGTATTAATGATTGTTGGATAAACAGTTTTATTATACCCCTTTTTCTTTAAATCTATTTTTCTTTCTTCCATAGCTTACTTTACCCATTAACTACTTTAAAGTAATAATTTTCATCTAATACTATAGTTTGACCTTGGATTTCAGTTTGTACTAAGATATTATAGTATCTTTCAGGTTCCAAGCCATTCATGTAAACTGTAAAGAAACTTCCTGTTTCATCACAGCTAATTTGTGTAAATTCTGTGTCAAAGTCTATTACATATTCATTTGTATCTAAATCTTTTATAGCATAATAAGATGATGAGGGTAAAGCATAATTAGTTGTGTATAATGAAGCAGTTTGAAATGTACGAACAGGAAATTCTGGTCTTACATTTAATCTAAACTTATTTATACTTTCACTATAGAATACCCCTTCATTATTATCTAGTGCTACAAATAAATCAGGTGTATCGATTACATTTAAACTTCCAGTTTCATAAGAATAATCTCTCCACTTTATTTCTAGTTGTGGGGGGTATATTGTGTTTGTATCTACAGAATAATAACTTAATTGAGGTGAAATTGCACTTTCAGTTACAAATTCTTTAGAATCTTCCCACTTTAATAAAAACCCATTATTAGAAATTTCAATTTGTCCAGCATTTATATCTTTAGATGAAGAATACCAAACTTTAAGTATATCTGTTACATTAACATCTAAATCTTTTTCACTTCTTAAGTTGAAAGATTGAGTTACTTTTAATGACCCAATATCAGTGTATCCCCCTGATCCAGTATACCAAACACCACCACCTGCATTATTACTTCCTGAAAATGATCCAGTTGTTAAGGGTACAAATCCAGCTGCAGGCCAAGGACTTGATCCAGAATAAGCTGAAAATCTCCAACTTACACCATTTTCACCTGCTACATTGTCTAAATACTGGCCTGATCCATTATTCCATGAACCTGATAAAGGGTAGATTTCTATATTAGAATTTACAATTACATTTGATGCTTTAGCAACAAATGCTTTTAAACTTCCTGACCATTCATTCCAAGATCCTGTTACTTTAGCAATTGAATCTATTGCGTTTTCAATTTCACTTTGATCAAATTGTATAATAGATCTAGCTACTCTAGCTACAGGATTAGATTGTGTTACATAATTGGCTATATCTAAAATAGGGTCTAACCCTGTGTTCATAGCTGGATAAGCACTATAGATTGAAGCATCTTGGGAAGGAAATAATTTGTATACTGCCATAATTATAAGTTTACTACTCTACCTTTAATATCAACATTAGGATATTTTAATTCAAAAATACTTGGATCTAATGATGGATAGATAGTTCCATTTTGATTAGCTCCATTCATATCATAAGCCCATTGTGAATAACCTGATGTTGTTCCTGCTATATTTGATATTAGTACTTTTTTTACTGTTTGTACACCATCTAAGGCATCTAATAATACATACAAATCAGGTACAATAATAGGTTGAGCTATTTGCCATTTATCTATATCAAAATAATTTTGAAGTGCTATTATACACCTTTCAATAACTTCATTATTATTATAATTAGGATAAGTAATAATTTCAAAATTAACTCTAAAATTAATTACATATGCATCTTTAATACTAATAGTATCACCAATCATTCTATATTGTTCTAAATATCTTTTAAGATTATTTTTTATAGTATCAGAAGCAGTTGTTAATTTATTATTTGAATTTTCAGTTAATACATAAAGATCTAAAGTTGTATTAGATGAAGTAGCATCTGGTTTTTGGGTAAATGCTTTAGAGATTTTACCATATTTAGAGGGCATACTTAAAGCTCTTACCAAATAATCATCTGCTGTTACGTTTCTTAATTGTGTAGAGAAGTTTGAAATTGAATTTTGTCTAATTTCTTCTATAGTGTCTCCATCTTTACCCCCGCTTGCAGCTCGTGCGTTATTCGCAGCTAAAGAATCAAACACATACTGTGCTGTGGTACTATTTAGTCCTCCTTTTAAAAACTTTATATTTGAAGTATTAACATTAGTAATAGTATTAGATAAAACATTAGATTGAACCCCTCCTCCTGTATAATATCTTACTGTTAAAGTAGTATTTGTAGGTGAAACTCCATAAGTATTTGTAAATATAAAATTGGTAGGTGAATAAGCTGCTGTTAATTTATTTTGTTCAAAAGGTAAACCTAACCCTACATTAGCTGGATTTGGGATAATATTTTCAGTAGTATCATTTGGGTTTCCAGATCCAAATTGTAATTGAAGTTTAGTAGAAGATAAAAATCTTGTTGAAAATCTATTTTGTACTAATTTGGTTTGTAATAAATAAGGTGCATCTGTGTTTTGAGAAGTTTGAGGACTATTAATATTAGTATTTTTTATACTATCATATACTAATTCTTGTCCTAAATAGTCTACTTCATACCATTTATTTCCATCTGAATCTGTTACATCTAAAATGCCTGCTATATTAGTATCATTAATTTCTAAAGTTAAAAATTCTTGAGGTGCACCTACTGAAAAAGTAACTGTGTTTATAGTCCCAGAAAATGAATTTCTAGTTTTCTTTAAAAGGAAATAGGTGGGGGCACCTGCTGATAACTGTGCTACAGATACTTCTGTAGGATCTAGTGAATTAGATACTGTAAAATCAATTGGTTCTTGAGTAGTGAAATTAACTATATTTCCTGCGGCTGTTGATACTTGAGTATTAGAAGGACAATATAGGGCATAATCATAATCTGGGACATAAACACTAGCAGATAAGGTAGCAGGAACTTGTTGATAAAAATCTAAAGTAGCTTCGGCTAATCCTGTAACTTTAGGTTTATATCCGTACATATAAGCCATATCATACAAGTTATCTGTTTGTCTGGCATATTGTAAAAAGTTTTCTTGGATTTGATTATCCATATAAAAGGATAAAACATCCCCAACATAGGCGGCCTGCTCCATAAACATCATACCTACAGAAGTGTTAGCAAAATCTGTATAGGTAGATGGGAAATAAGTTTGGGAATAATTAATAAGTTGATTTCTAAACTCATTAAAATCCTTATTTATGTAATTTATATTTCTTCTTACAGCCATTAGCTAAAGTTTAAGTTTATTTCATCTTCAATATTAGTATCTTCTATATAATAATATATAGATACTGTAATGGTATTATTATCTGGATCTCTAAGTACATCTAAATTTTGAAGATTTACAGATGGGAATTCTCTTTTAATTTTAGTTTGAATATCTTCTTGTAAAAATTCAATTGTATTATTAGAGATTTGTTCAAAGATAAATCTTCTTAATCCACCCCCAAAAGTAGGGTTACCTGGTCTTTCTCCAGGATTGGTTAAGAAATAATTAATTAGATTATATTTAATAGCTTCTTTAGTTGTATAATTTGAAGTAAAAACACCTCCTTCAGACATAGGTAAGTTTACACCTATACCTACTCTAGGTCTTAAATCATTAGGAAATTGTATTTGAGCTCCAAATGCCATAATTATTTAACTTGCATTAATCCCATAATTTGATCCATTGATACTTCTCCATCAGGTAATTTACCGTTAGGGGATGTAGTATCTGTAGTTGTAACCTGTAAAGGTATATTTGATGAATTAGCTTTTAAAGTACCATCTGCTCCTGGCATCATACCTCCTAGTACATTCATCATATTTTCTCTTAACTGAGCTTTATCAGCTTTAGGTAAGGGTTTTTGTACAACTGTTTCTTGTATGTTAGCTTTTGGTACACGTACCGCTTCAAGTAAAATATCTTTCATTTCTTCTTGAATTGCTTCTTTTACTGCTTCTTTTACTATTAATTTTAATTGACTTAATTTCATAGATAATTATATTTTGTTATAAATATTAGGTTAATTTGCTTTTAAATTATTTATTTGTATGTAAAATGCTAATTCATCAAGTAATATTTGGTCTTCAGCACTAAATGAAGGTTCTCCTCTTAATACTATAATGCCTCTCGAATCTTTTGCTATAGCTTGTCTTCTTGGTAATTCACCAACTTGAGCTTTATCAACAACTTCTACTGATAATGAGAATCCATTAACATTTTGTAATGTGCTATTACCTTGGGCTTCAGATTGACCTTGAAGCGCTAGTAACTCCCCATTAATTTCTTCCATATTTCCTACATTTTCACATCCTTCAATAAGTAAATCTATAGTTTTTAAATATCTTAAAATTATAATTAAACTTATAATTAAAAATATTAATGATATCAAAAGTTGTTTTTTTAATTCTTTATTAGTTTCTGAAAGTTGGTCTAATAATGCTGAAATTCTATCTAGTCTGGAGGTTACAGGATATGCTGCAAATTGTAAAGGTATAGGGATACCTGCTATTGTATTTGATAATGATTTAAAAACTGGGGATAAGTAAGCAAATAAAACTGCTAAAGCAGTATTTGCTATAATAATACCGTAAATATTATTTATTTGTCTTACTACAGAATTTCTTTTAGCTAAAATATCTTTTAATCTTTCATTACTAGGACATTGTTTTTGTAACTCATTTGCTTGTTCTTGTTTAGCAATCCCAAAATATAACATTAATTGAAAAGCTAAAGGTAAAAGTCTATTTTGAACTACGGTAGCAGGCTTTAATACTACATTTCTTAATTTAATTAAAAATTGCTCAGGAAAATTTAGGTATGGATCAACTTTTTCTAGTACAAACCTTGTAATTTCATTTTTAGCTTCTTCAGCAGCATATTCGCTTGCCGTAGTTAAATTTAAAATTCCGTGTATGTTTTGTTCTTGAGGAACCTCTCCATTTTGTTGAACAATAACTTGTATTGAAGGGGCATATTCTGCACCTTCTCCTGTTTCTCTTTGAGTATCAGTCTGTAAGGATTGAGTATTATCCTGGTAAAATACAAAAGGTTTAGCTTTTACAGATGCTAAACTAACATTTGGGATGGCATCAATAACAGGTAGTCCTATTGTAATTTCAAATTCTCCATTTTCATCAGTTTTAACACCAAATTTCCCATTAATATTTTCAACTTCAGAGTTTATAGGGGATGATAAATTTTCATCCCTTATTGCTCTAAATAAGGGTTTATCATTATTATCAAATAAAGGATCTTTAGTTACAGGATTTTCTCTTTGGGTAGCTGTAACGGGGAACAAACACAATTGAGGAAATACATCTATACCTTGTATAGGTTCTTTGGTTTGTTTATCATATATTCTTCCTTTAGTTCTAAAAATACCTATATAAGGTAAATATTTAGCTATTTCATTCCCGGCTTTTGTTCTGCCTTCGTCTAATTTTTCTCTCCTTCTTCTTTGTCTTTCTCTTTTTCTTTCTTCTGCGGTTAATTCTGATTTTTCTGTTTTGTCTACTTCTTCGGATTTTTTGACAGCCTCAGCAATTAGTTTAGGATCAATATCAGCTAGAGATTCTATAAGTTTATATCCTTCAGGAGTTTGAAGGAAGGTTTGAGCGGCTTTTAGTAAAACATCTGCTTCCATCTTATCCTACTTTTACTTTTTGAGATAACATATTTTGTAAATTATCTCTAAACTTTTGAACACTAGTAGAAGCCATGGTATAAGCAAACCCCGCAGCAATAGATAGACCTGCTTCTTTACTTAAAGCTTGTAATAAACCATCTAGATTATATAAAAAAGAATCCATTTGAGCTATAAAAGTAGTACCTAATATTACTGCTTCATCTGCATCTTTTTTTCCAATAGATATATTTCCTTCTGGGGTGAGTATATTTAAGTTTCCTTTTTTAGATCTTAATCCTAAATCTTCATTAGAATCTAAAATTATAGATTTTTGAGAAGATAATAAAATACTATCTGAAGTAGTATTAAATAATAATCTGTTTGAATTAAGAATAACTTGAGATTTATTATAAGAAGGAGGAGAAGGAGGGGTTTGTTTAATCATTCCTGAAAATGGGATAGTTGCTAATTCTCCTTCATTTTGAGTAGCTACTGCTACTTTAATAGGTATTTTTTGAGTTGAAGTTAAATATATAGATGATGGATCATTATTAATATCTTCTGTAATTGGCAGATATCCTGGAGTTGTTGAATTAGGCTGCCCATTTTTAAATATAAGAATAGGTGAACCTTCTTCCCCGGTAACAGACCAATTATTTTTAATTTCACCTTTACTTTTGGCTGTAGATCCTAATCTAATACTATTTCCAAATCTTCCCTCTAAAATTCTATCTCCCGCAAAGGGTAATATAGGATGAATATTTCCTTTTTCAGTAAAATTACCTCCTGATGTCCCATTAAGGTTTATACGAGTATTTGTTTTTTGAGTTTCTCTAGGAGAACCAGATTCTATTTCGGTATAGGATTTATTACTTTGTACAGGAATGTTATTAGAAACTGATAAGGGATCTGGATATGCGTTTTGTTCATTATCATTCCATAGTTTTAAATTAAGATAATAATAAGTAGGGTTTGAAGATATTCCTGGGTTATCGGGTGCAGGGCCTTGGAATATTAGTACATATTCATCTACTAAAGGATATTCTTTAATGTAAGGTAAAAGAGGTCTAGCACTTGAAAAAGTACTTTTATCTGTTTTATTACTAACACTAACTTTAATGTCTTGAAATTTAATAGAGCCTATTCCAAAATATTCTCCACTAGTTTCAAACATATCAGAGTCTGTGTTTAAGCAGACATCTCTAACTCTACCTATAATAATAGAATTAGATAATTGGGCTACAGCAGTAGCAGTATTAGTAAAATTTGCAAAATTGCTAATACCTTCTCTAAGTTGTGCTATTCCAGTTTTAGTGGGCATTACTTATTTTTATTTTTTTCTTTTTGAAAATTATTATTTAATTTATCTAATTCAGCCATTAATTCTTCTTTTTCAGCTTCGGTTATACCCAATGTATCTTCATTGTTAGAGTTATTAACCACACGTTGCACTATAGTTGCCATTTTAATTAATTGTTCATCGTTTCTAACGCCAATTTCCATATATTCTTTAATTAATGGAACAATTAAAGTGGCATCACCTATATCAGAAATTAAGGGTTTTAATTCAGATATTAAAGCAGTAATTTGTTTTTCTTTTTTTTTCTGATTGTCATAGATTTCACTTAATATATCAGAAAATTTTTTATCTTTGAATATAATATTATCTAAAGCTCCCATAATATTTTTGATTATAAATATGGATATAGAAAGGGGTTAGAATCTAGCGTAACCGTTTTCTAAATAGAATATATATTGAGATTTAAATATTTCGTGAAGTCTATCAGCTATTTTAGTAATTTTAGGAGTTTTTACATCAATTATTTCTCTAATATAAATGTAAAGAGCTTTTTTATTAAATACTTCTATTGTTTCTCTTTTTCTAAATAGTTCTAAAATTGCATCAGCTATTTGAGCATCATTTTTTTTAGGAAATAATTCGTAAATATTTTCTGTAACATGTTCAACAAATAAATCAATGTATTGCCCTAACTCATCTTTCTTAGAATCATCATTTATACCATAGGAATGATCAGATCCATCTTTTACTAATTCTTCAACTCCTACTTTCTGTATTTTTTTCTGGTAGTTTTTGTTATTATATAAAATAAGCCATCTTTTTACTATGGTACCAAAATATGAATAGGCTTTAGCTCCTCTTGTTGGATCAAATAAATGAATTTTTGATAATAAAAAGGTTATTATCTCATGTTGAAGATGTTCTAAGTTTTCAACTTCAGTATGATAAAATTTAAATGTATGGATTATATTTTGAGTTAGTTTAAAAAAGGCATAATGAATGTATCTTTCATATATTTTGCTTCTTTCTTCTTGTTGTTCAATAGGGTCTAAGCCATTATATAATACAATATAATCTTCGGTTTCTTGAGTAAAGTAATTTTTACTTTTCTTCTTTCTTTTTTTAATCATTGTTTTAATTAGTCAATTTTAAATCTAGATATACTTTTTTGTATAACCTTTATTTGACTAAAAAACCAACCAATTTCATCGTCACTTTTAAAAAAACCTTTTTCGTCTATTTGTTGTAACCTTTTATCTGCTATATCTACTTGTTTTGAAAATTCTTCTATAAATTGGGATTGGCGTATAATGATATCCTCTGTTTTTTCATTTTTACGCAATAGGTTGATGGTCGTATATCCTAAGATTACGACCAAAACACTTAAAACCCCAATTATAATTTCTAATATCATAAACTATCTAACATATTTTTTAACCCTTCACTTTTTATGGTATTAAGGGCTTTACTTTTTAAATTAGATTTTGACTTCAATGTAAAATTTTCTTTTGGCTTTTCCACGCTATTTTCTCCTTTTAATTTAGGTAACCATTCTCTTTCAAATTCAATACGAGCAGCCATTAAGTCCGCCTGGTGTAAAATAAAAGGGAGTGAAGTACGTGGTTTTTGCTCGGGCATAAAGGCAAATAGATATTTTTTATTTCCTTCATCATATAGACCATCATGTGTTTGGATTGCTAACATCTCGTTAAACGTATATTGAATACCATGAGATTGTAATAGAAATAAACCACGGTCTGGGACTGAGGCAAAAGGTACTTTAGTATTAAACATATAATCTTCACCTAATTTATCACGTCTCCACTGGTCAGTCTGGGGGATATAAGATTCATTTTCTTCATCCCCCATCTTTCCCAAATCATGATTAATAGCAGAGAAGACAAGTTCTTCCTGGGTAAAGGTAGACATGTCTGCTCCAAATCCTTCCCATGTTGCACTAAGTGATAGTGCTGCTTTTACAACTCTGTTTACATGTTCTACATAACCACCTGGAAAGGAATTGTGGTATTCTTTTTTATGAGCAGCAGGCATTAATATTATACGCTCCTCATATTTTTTATAAAATTCAATTAATTTTTCTTTTCTGGGGGATGAAATATATGTTTCAATATTTACTAAAAATTCTACCCAGTTATTTTGAATTTGTTCTGCTGTTAGTTTCATAACCTCTTTTTTTATTTTCTTTAAATTTTTCTGTAATAATACGAATTAATTCCCCAGTTGGATTATGGGCAATATGTTTTAATTTGGATTTCTGTGGAAAAGTCTTCACTATTGATGTTCGACTAGATCATTTAAATTTTCTAGTACTCCTTTTAGTTTAGTAATTTGATCAATATAAGTTTGTCTTGGCTCACCGGTATTAACTATTCTTGTTAACTCAGTTAAACCACTTTCTAGTTGTCCTAATTTCTTTTGTACTAATTCTTTATTTCTCATAATTTATTTATTATTTAAACAGGGTATCCCTTAACCCCCTTTATCACCCCTTTATCTTCCTCCCCTTTTCCATACAACCCGTATTTCCAAGGTACAAGGGAAAATTTACACATCCAAGGGATTTTCAAAATTTTCTTTAAGTTTTTTTATTTCTAATAATTTAGCACATTTTTCATATGCTTCTATTGATTCGAAGTATGCAATAGCTTTATTTAAAGTTGCGATTAATGGTTTAGAATTAAATTCCCATACAGCATCAATGTGGTCTTTTTTTGATAAATCTATAACGTTTATATAACTCCATGCCCTATTAAATACCGTAAAAGAAGATGCCTCTTTAGTCTGTTCAGCATTATAAGGAGCCTTTTCTCTTTCGAAAAATTTTTTTAGTTTTAAATGGAACACTTCATGGTTATAAATTAATTTAGTAAACATCCCTAACTTAGCTGTAGGGCTGTTTAAATAATCCTCATTAGCATTCACTAATTCTCTAACCTCTTCAGCATCATTATTATTACCAAATAATTGAAATATTCTATCTTTGTTTATCATCTTTTTCCTCCAAAATATTCTACTGCATGTCCCTCTTTTAATAAGATATCTTGCAATTTTGTTTCACCTAAAAATATAACACCTAAACACCTCCCATATTTTCCTACCCCTTGAGAATGTAATACAAATTGATTTTTATTTTCTTTAAGTAATTCTTTAACCCTAACTTTAGCAGCTAACCCTCTTTTTTTTTCTTCTAAATCTTTAGTACGAGATTCAGGGGTATTAATTCCTACTAATCTAATTCTGATGATTTTATGAGTATCAAACCCTAAATCTATCTGAGCATCGAGTGTATCTCCATCTACTACACGAATGCATTTAGCATTGTAAATATACATAATCTATTGTTTGATTATAAATATTTACTTTTCTAGTTGATTTAAAAATTTCTCTTTTTTAATTGCATCTTGCTTCTTTTTTCTTTTAAGAGATGAAGGTTTGATAAATTCTTTTCTCTTTTTTAATTCTTTGATAATTTGAGTATCTCGAAATTTATTTTTAAATCTTTTAAGAGCTTGATTTATATTTTCATTTTTTCCTATTTTAATTATTAGCATTGATTTGGGTTTCTAATTCTTTTAATTCGTTTTCTACATCACTTTGTATTTTTAGTAAGTGATTATATTCTGTAACTATATCTTTTTTATTAGGATTATCTGGATGGTAATTCCAAACTTCTTCCATTACTGTAGCTACAGACATTAAGTCATCTAATAAAGATGCTTTTTGCTGGTTTAATTGTTCTTGCTCGTTTAATTCTAATTGTGCCATCTTATTTAAATTTATTTCCAATTAAGTTAATTACTTCTTTTGCCTCTTCCAAATCAATCCAAAAGAATTCTTTACTATTATTTGCACGTTTGGATTTTAATTTGTGGTGTACTTCCCTTTCAACGGTTTCCCCATTAAAACATTTGTATGCCCATTCTACTTTATAAGGTAAAGCAACACCTGTAGCTGCAGATATCTGTTTTGCTCTTTCTTCAGGTAAATTTTTAGTATACCCTATTTTAAGTAAATTGGGCATTGTTGGGTTTGATAAAACATATACCCATTGGTCTCCTTCTCCTTGATCAGCATATAATCCATATTTTTTACCTGTATAATATGTTACATCTTCCCATCCATCCCCACGTTCACTAGGGGTTATAGTAAAAAATTCTGCATTTTCTAATCCTGTATTTCCATAATTTTCTTTTAATGGAACCAATTGTTTAGCTTCTTCTAGGGTAATTCTAGTTAAACTCATTCTACAATAATTTTAAATTCACTTTCTCTTACAACCCTTTCTCCTATATCATTATTAAAGGTAGTTTTAGTAAATACTTTAAGTGTATCTCCTACCATCTCATTATTCAAATAAAATTGTTGTCTAGGATTATAATTATATTTACTATAAGTCCCTAATAAAGTAGGAGCATAAGGACATTCCCAACAAAAATTCTTTTGAATTTGATACCCAGCAATGTTAAGTGGGGGTTGTATTTGGGCTATATCGGTTAAAGTATAATTAATATTATCTACAGGAACAGGGTTATTAAATCCCCCACCAGTAAACCACCCTAAAAATGAATAAGTAGGAACAGTAAAATTAATACTATCAAAAGCTACCCAATAATCAGAATCATATCCTACTTCAATTAATGGAACTTTATTTATAACATACTCAGGACTTAACTCACTTAATTCTCCTCTAATAGTAAAGTATTTAGGCCCATAAAACTCAATATGCCAATATCCATTATTATCTTGATAAGCATTAGGTTGAACCTGTTCATCAATAAAAAACTTTGCTTCACAATCCCCATTTATACAAGGATAGGAAGAAAGTTCCTCCTTACTACAACTAGCAAGGAGAAAACTTAATCCTAATATTAATAAAAACCTATTCATTATGCATTAACATATTGAAGTGCAACATCAAACATTTTGCTATTCAAATCCATATCTTGTTTGAAGTTTTTGATTTGTCTAGCTTTTCTAACTTTAGTACCTGCAATATATTCAAAATCACCTTCAATAATTTTTTCTTGTACCACATTAAAAATACTCCAAAGGTCATCACCTTTATCTTCATCTCTAACTGGAGTAACAAACTCATTCATATCAATAGTAATTCTATTTAATTCCTCTTCTGGGAATCGAACTGCAAGCATATCTTTAGCAAAATCAATAATTGCTTCTTGAGATAATTTAGTGTTGATCATTTTGTTCATTGATTCAACAGTCAATGGTAATTTTTCTACCATTTCATTAATTTGCTTTTGAAGTTCATCAAAATCATAACCCATGTGTCTGATTGAAACTTTCTCAAACTCATTAGTTGAAATTACTAAACCATTTTCACAAACCATTCTAAACAAACCAGCAGTAAAAGTAAATGCATTTTTACCATCATGGCTATTAGTTAAGAGAATTTGTGGAAAAACAGTATCATCATTTTGACCATTGATAACAACATCAGGATTTCTAAACACAACTAAGTGTTTTTGATAACCAACATTTTTTCTAGCTTTAACCTCTTTAGCATCAACTACACCCCAACCTAGAACTTCCATATCCTTGATCAATCGATCAGTTGGAATGTGGGAATACTTATCTGAAACATCAGCTGAAGGTTTAGCTGTAAAAATACTTGGAGCAATTTCTTTTAACTCATTTAAACTTTTGAACTCGGAATTTTGAAGATCTAACATAACTTTAATTTTTAAATTTTTGTAATTATTAATATGTGGTAAATATACGAAAGGAAGCCTGGGTAGCCAAGCTTCCTGTGCATTACTTTTTATTTTTTTACTAATAAACTTGGTGAAACTGTATACTGAGTAAACATATCATCAGATGAAACTACTTTAATATTTTTACTATTAATTTTAGTAATTCTAAATGATTTACTAGGATCCATTTTTCTATGGTTAATACCTACAATATCCCCTATTTTAAATGATGATTTAACGTCATAGTTAATTTCTGACTTTCTAATTGCATACGCATTTTGGATTTGAGAAAGTTCTGATTTATCTGCATTTTTAATGAATGCTAACACTTGATTTAAATTTGACATAACCTTTATTTGTAATTATTAATATGCCGTAAATATACGACCCTTTTCCTGGGTAGCCAAATGGATACACAGGAGAAGTTAAAAGAAAGTAAAAGTTTTTCCTTTAATGGAATATTTTTTAAATCTTAATGTATAGTCTTCTGTAAAAGCAATAGGTAAATCTTTATTAATAATATCTCCCATTATACCATCATTTCTAAGTGGGTCTACTATATCTCCATCTTCTAAAGTAAAATGTAAAAATTCTTCTAACCAATTATATTTTGGGTTTGTAGCAATAGTTTTATGATGTTTAGTTAATTCAGGCCACCTTTGTTTAAATATAGATTTAGATGTACTTAAAAGTTTAAAAGGAGAAAAATCTAATCTAATATCAACAGCATATTTTATTTTTTGGTAATTATCTAAATACCATTGAGCACTTTTTCTATTTAAAATATAGGCATGGGCTGCAAATTGATCAGGATGAAGGGGTATACCATAGTAAATATCTCCTTTAATATGATCTTCTACATGGATATTATCTACACATTTTCCAATAAAACAACACCCCCAATTTTCAATACTATCTAAATCTTTTCTAAATTGTTCAAAATCAAAATTATGAATATATTTAGTATATTTAATATCATCTTCTAAAAACATAGCAACTTCTTTACCCGAATCTAAAAATTGTTTCCATGCTTTTTGGTGAGATAAAGCACAACACAAAACTCCCTTAGTTAACCAACCATTAGGATCAAAAAAACCTTCATCTAATATATTTGTATCTAAATCATATTCTTTATTATCTATAGAATCGATTATAGTATAATTTACTTTTAAATTATTGTGTAATAAATGGTGAACTCTTTTTCTTCTTGTAGTATGTCTTTTTAGAGATATGACATAGATCCCATCCATATTTAAATTCATAACTAAATTTTACAATATTTCTTTAATATAAATTTCCTCCTCTACTAGCTAAAGCATTAAATAATTCCTCCCCTGCAGTTATTTCAAAATTTTCTACATCAAGAGTAATACCACTAAATATAGAATCAACCCCCCAAGTACTTACTATTTCATTAATTTGATTATGGGTTTTTCCTAACTCTAAATTATAATCATAAGTTAAATTTTCAGTATAAGAAGTTATAATATTATTATCTCTACTAAAATTATCTAACCAGATATGAGCTTGAGTAATTTGATTCTTTATATCTTCATCTACCCAAGTTTCATCCCATAATTCAACATCTGCTTCTTCATTTCTATCTGCTAAAATAATTCTATCAATATGAAATCCAATATCATGATACATAAATTCTCTCCAAGTTGAACTATTATGTAAAATTAATCTTTCAGCTAAACATTTTAACTTCCAGCTTAATGTATAATCGTTTCTTCGTATGGTAATTACCTTATCAAATTTAGGCATCAATTCAGCTAAAAATTGTTCTTCAGTTCTATTACCAGGCAATTTATGGGTTTTAACATTATGAGTCATAATAGTATTATCAGGAACGTTATTTGGAAAAATATAAGGACGTTCACGATCAATTTCATGTTGGTTATGTTGATGATCATCAGCAACCTTCACAGCAACATACTTTTTTTTAGAAAAAATTAAGGACATAGGATCCTCAATAAACGTATACCCTAAATCTTTAGCAAAAGCTTCAGCGATTTGTTGTGCCTCACAAAATTGATATGTTAAAAACAAAATTTTCATAATGTTATTTTATTATAAATATGACACTTATTTTTATCCTCTCCGAAAAGTCTCTCTCTTACAATCTTTAATTTATCTATCCGTATATACTATCCATATAAAAAATGTTTAAAAATGGGTTGGCTAAGTAAAAATATCTAATTATATTATAGACATGAATAATGTGATAGAACTAAAGGCGGATAACCTTGTAGATTTTTTAGGAAGTGAAAACCTTATAGCAGTATTTTCTTCAGATAGTTGTAATGCATGTAAGAATTTAAAACCTTATTTGTATGATCTTGATGAAAAATATACGGTTGTAATTGTAGATGCCGTTAGACACGTGCGAAGCTCTAAACTTATGGCGGGTGGGATACAATACTATCCTACTATAGGTTTATTTAATAGAGGGTATTTTATTAAGGAATTATCACAATTTGATATAATTGAACAAAAACTAGATTAATGGAATTAATGTATTTTATCTCAGGTGTATTAGTAACAGGTACTATATATGCCGTAGTATTATTAAGAAAAAACCAATCACATTATCACGATGCGCTGGCTCGACTACAATCATACCAGAATATCTCCTCTATGAGATTATCAGATATAAAAGAAGAGATTAATGATATTGGGATGTTGATAAGAGATGTAGAATCTAAAATGGAAAAAGACCAATATGCTTCGGTTTCTGAATTAAATAAAAAGATTGATGAGATAGGGGAATTGGCTACGAAAACTAATTTTAAATTAGGGGAAGCCAATAAGGTTTTTAATAAAAATATTACGGATATAAGTAGTGAGATGCAACAATTAAAAAATAATGTAAAAGCTTTGGGTCAAGATCCGAACTTTTTACAAAGATATAGTTAATTTTAAATTTTATATATGAAAAAGTGGTTATTTTTAAGTGTTTTATTTTTATTCTCTTGTGAAAAAGAGTATATTGACCTTCCCGATGGAATTGGGAATATGGGTGATCCAATTGGGATTGAAAAGGAACAACCTTTTACTCTCCCAACAAATGGATTAGTTGCATGGTATCCTTTTAATGGAAATGCAAACGATGAAAGTTCTAATAATAATAATGGTATTATAACAGATGCTGTACTATCAACAGATAGGCATGAAAATTCAAATTCATCTTATTATTTTACAAATCATGAAGATATAGAATCAACTCCTAATGATGATGGTTATTATAATTCAAGAATT
>Ga0208767_1000056_pt1 | contig 64517 bp, 85 predicted proteins | sample VirMetDEL_Mar_21_FD_184514 | JGI IMG/M metagenome (GOLD analysis project Ga0208767, IMG submission 184514) | Aqueous microbial communities from the Delaware River and Bay under freshwater to marine salinity gradient to study organic matter... | ecosystem: Environmental > Aquatic > Marine >...
TAGATATTGTAATTAATGGAAAAACAAATAGATCGCCGAGTGTGTATAGCAAACACACTATATGGAATACGATCTATGAATATTATAAATATTATTATGAAAAACAGTTATCACAACGCAAATGAAGCATATGAAGCTTTGTTGAATGAAGTTGTAATTCACGGCGTAGACTTTGATAATACAAAAGCTTTATTTAATTGTGGTTTTTATATTTTAGATCCACAAGACAATTATATATCAAACAAACAACGTAATTGGAGTTTAAAGTATGCAGAAGCAGAATGGCAATGGTATTTATCTGGCGATCCAAATATTAATAAATTAGGCGAGCTATATGGTAAAATACCACCAATATGGAAACGTATGGCTGATGAGCATGGCAATGTTAATTCAAACTATGGTTATCAGTGGAAACGTAAAGCTCAAATAGATTATGTTTGCGCTAAATTAAAGACAAACAAAAAAACAAGACACGCCGCAATATCTATTTACGATGGCAAAGAATATGATAAATACAAAACAGATACTCCTTGCACTTATGCTATTCAATTTACAATTATAGGTAATCAACTGTGTATGTCTGTCTATATGCGTTCTAATGACATCTGGTACGGTTTCTGTAATGATCAGTATCAATTCTCATCATTGCAAAAAATGATTGCAGAGAGGCTGAATTTACAAATAGGTTGGTATTATCACCACGCGCATAATATGCACCTATATAACGACAAACTATAAATTTATGTATTATATTTATCATATTCCGGGTAAAAAGATAGGCGTTACACGTAATCTTAACACTAGAGTTACCCTTATACAAGGCTATAAGGAGGGTGAGTATGAAGTTCTTGAACGGTCAGAAGATATAGATTATATATCAGACCGTGAAATAGAACTTCAAAAGTCTTATGGCTATAAAACTGATCTTCACAAATACAATAAACTAAAACCTTTATTAAATAAAATGAAAATAAATTCTACAGAACAAACATCAACTTTTCCTTGTCCATTAAATAAATTAAAAGGTAGATTAATGGATAATATTGGTTTAAAATGGAAAACAACACACGGAGACTTTAATATAACAAAACAAACTATTAACTGGATAGTAGCAAATGCTAAAGCATCTATGTTTGATAATGAAAGATGTTTTATTTATAATAAAGCTTTTTATGAATGTTTTTTAAATCCAGATCATAATCCCTCAGGTGATCCTGAAATATCAAGATTTAATTTAATAAGAGAATGGGCTGACAGTAGAGGCATAACTAGCAAAGGTAACTCACATACTCAGTACGTTAAACTAATGGAAGAAGCTGGCGAACTAGCAGAAGCAATATTAAAAAAAGATAGAAAAGAAATATACGACGCAATAGGCGATATGATAGTTGTATTAACAAATCTAGCTACATTAGAAGATATGAAAATTGAAGACTGTATAGATTATGCTTACAATGAGATATCTAAAAGAAAAGGTAAAATGATTAATGGAACATTTGTAAAAAATACATTATAATGAAGATAAACACTAAAGATGAAATAGTATTATCAGTACTAAAAAAAATGGATCAACGTAGTATTATTGGTCAACAAAAATACGGAGCTACAATGATGCAAGAAATCGAAGGTCAAGAAAAAGATCTTAATCGTTTCTTGGTTGATGTGCAAGAAGAGTTAATGGATGCTTTATTGTATATTGAAGCTGCGAAACGTTGTTTACAAGATGAGATTGAAGAGTGTATGATTAATAGAATAAACGTTGTAGGTCAAAATGGTAACGATGGTTTACACTATCATGATATAGAAATAAATGAAGCGGAGACCTTATAAACGAAAGAAAAAACGCGGACCTGTACAGTCAAAAAAAGTGTCGTATGATGGTATTAATTTTGCTTCAGGCCTTGAGCGTTACATGTACATGGCTTTAAAGAAAAATAAAATTAAAGCTAAATACGAAGGAGAGACTTTTGTTTTATTAGCAGGTTTTCATTTTGAAAACGAGGTTTATGAAAGATGTAGTAATGGTAAGGGTGATTATAAAAACAGAGGTTGTAAACGTATATTACCTATTAAATACACTCCTGATTTCATTGGTGATGATTTTATAATAGAAACAAAAGGTAGAGCTAATGAGTCCTTTCCAATGCGTTGGAAATTATTTAAAAGACTTGTTATGAATCAGTTTCCTAATTACACATTATATAAACCACAAAATCAAAAAGAATGCGACGAAACAATAAGCATAATCCTTTCGAAGCGAAAAGGATAGCTAGACAAAAATATGCTGAGCGTCAAATTGAGAAATGGTGTAATTGGAGTTGGGAGATGCGAGGTAAAATAAAATACAAAGAACTAGTAGAATTACAAAAAGAATATAAAATTAAAGTATATGGATAATAATAATAATATTTCTTGGTCTTTAGAAGTTGGCTTTTACCCAGGCATTCTATTTGGATTAAGAACTTATGATGAAGAAGAAAGAGTTTCATGGGTTTTATATATACCTTTTATTGATTTATGTTTAACAATTTATAAGTAATGGGTTTATTTGATGAGCGCGTAGCGTATAAACCATTTGAATACCCTGAATATTATACAGAGGGTTGGTTAAAGCAAGCACAAGCATTTTGGTTACATACTGAAATCTCAATGCAAAGTGATATTAAAGATTGGAAAGAGAAATTAAATGAAAAAGAGAAAAACTTGGTTGGAAACATACTACTCGGCTTCGCACAAACTGAATGTGCGGTGTCGGATTATTGGACGCAGAAGGTTGTCGGGTGGTTTCCTAAACACGAAATACAACAGATGGCAATGATGTTTGGATCTCAAGAAACAGTTCACGCTGTTGCTTATAGTTATTTAAACGAAACACTAGGATTAGAAGATTATGAAGCATTTTTACACGAACCAGCAACGGCTGCTAGATTTGATAATTTGGTTGCTTACGACGGTAATAATCCTGTTGGTATTGCGAAAAGCTTGGCTGTATTTTCAGCCTTCGCTGAAGGAGTTAGTTTGTATAGTGCTTTTGCAGTGCTTTATAGTTTTCAGCTTCGAAATTTACTTAAAGGTATCGGGCAACAAATGAAGTGGTCTGTAAGAGATGAGTCTTTACACAGTAAAATGGGCTGTAAACTTTTTCGAGATATGTGCAATGAAAACGATCAATTACTGCATTTATGTCGAGAAGATATAATAAAAGCTGCAGAAAACATGGTATCACTTGAAACTAAATACATTAGAAAAATGTTTGAAGCTGGAGATATAGATGGTATAAAAGCAAATGATTTAATACATTTTATAAAAAAGAGAGCAAATGAAAAACTGGTTGAACTTGGTTACATTGATCTTGGCTCGTACTTCGCGTATGACAAAGATGCAGCGTCTAATCTTGATTGGTTCTATCATCTTACCGGCGGGGTCACTCATACTGATTTTTTCGCAATACGGCCGACGGATTATTCGAAGGCTAACGAAGGCGAAGACTTTGACGACATTTGGTAATATAGTAACTGAACAAGAAATATACGAAGAGCTTTATGAAAGAAAGTAAGTTAATAGAAATGAAAAACAAAATAGATGCTCAAAGTAGAATAATGCAGCATCTATTAAATGAATTAAGTAACATAAGGGATCTTGCTATAGGTACTTTAGAAACATTAAAATTAATACCTGGATATGATGATGCAATTGAAAAAATTAAAAAGGATATTACTGAGAAATCTAGTAAGACAAAAAAGACTGAGTCCTTGGAAAAGATTAGCAACTAGATCTGGTTATATGGGCAGTGGTTTTTTAATAGCTGCTCAATGGACTATAGAGCCTAAACTTTATATAGTTGGCTTTATATTAGTAATGATACAAACAGCTTCAAGAAAACAATGGAATCTTGTAGCATTAAACATGAATGGATTAATAGCATGGATAAAACACTTAACAATTATATAAATGTGGAATAATGAATGGAAAAAAGGAGAAGACTATCCAAGGTGGGGAGACACGGATGTTTACAAAAAAACTATCTCAGGAGGATATTTACTTGCTGGAGAATCTCCTAAGCAAGCGTATGAAAGAGTATCAAAAACGGTCGCAAGAAGGTTATACAAACCGGAAATGGCAGAAAGATTCTTTGAATATATTTGGAATGGTTGGCTTTGCCTTGCTAGTCCTGTTCTTAGTAACACTGGGACTGATAGAGGTCTTCCTATAAGTTGTTTTGGTATAGACGTCGCGGACAGCATACAAGATATAGGGCATAAAAATTTAGAGATGATGCTACTCGCTAAGCACGGCGGTGGAGTTGGCATTGGCATTAACATGATTAGACCCGCCGGCGCTAAAATAACAGGGAATGGAACATCAGATGGAGTCGTACCCTTCTGCAAAATATATGACTCAACAATTCTTGCAACTAATCAAGGATCTGTCAGACGAGGAGCTGCTTCAGTTAACATTAACATTGAGCACGACGATTTTGAAGAATGGCTTGAAATTAGAGAGCCAAAGGGAGACGTTAACAGACAGTCGCTTAATCTACATCAATGCGCAGTTGTTGGTGACAAGTTTATGCGTAAGCTTGAACAAGGAGATACGGACGCTAGAAATAGATGGAGTAAATTACTTAGAAAAAGAAAAGCAACTGGAGAACCGTATATATTATTTAAAGGAAACACTAACAAAAGAAATCCAAAAGCATATAAAGAAAACGGTTTAAAAGTACATATGACAAATATATGTTCTGAGATCACGTTGCACACTGATGAAAACCATAGTTTTGTTTGCTGTTTATCATCATTAAATTTAGCTAAATATGAAGAATGGAAAGGTACAAATCTTATATACGACGCCACTTGGTTTCTTGATGGCGTTATGGAGGAATTTATTCAAAGAGCAAAAGGACTTAGAGGTTTTGAAAACGCGGTTCGTAGTGCTACAAAAGGAAGAGCACTCGGGTTGGGTGTACTCGGATGGCACACGTATCTCCAAGAAAACGGAGTACCTTTTGAAGGTCTACTTGCTCAGTTTGAAACTAGGAAAATATTTTCGCAAATTAAAATTGAAAGTGAAAGAGCTTCCAGGGATCTTGCTGAAATTTATGGCGAGCCTTTGTGGTGTGTTGGTACTGGTGTGCGCAATACTCACCTTCGCGCTATTGCTCCCACTGTATCTAATAGTAAGCTTTCGGGCAATGTATCTCCGGGTATTGAGCCGTGGGCGGCAAACGTATTTACAGAGCAATCTGCTAAAGGAACGTTTATAAGAAAAAATCCTACATTATTAAAACTATTAAGAAAACTTAAAATAAATAACAATGAAACTTGGGACAAAATTTTGGCAGATGGTGGTAGTGTTCAAGGTTTATCTGAGCTTGACGGGATTGTGGTTGGGCCTCATGATATACCGGCTAAAGAAGTATTTAAAACTTTCAAGGAAATAAATCAGTTAGAGTTGGTTAATCAAGCTGGTATACGTCAGCAATATATAGATCAATCTGTTAGTTTAAATCTAGCTTTTCCTAGTGTTGCTAAACCTAAATGGATTAATCAAGTTCATATGCAGGCTTGGAAAAATGGTATTAAAACCTTATATTACACAAGGACAGAGTCAGTGCTAAGAGGAGATATAGCACAACAAGCAATGAGCGAAGATTGTTTGGCTTGTGATGGCTAAAGGCTAAAAGTTATGACTTTTTTATACATACAATAACTAATGTGTATAAAAAATTGAATAATCTATACATATTAAAAAAGGGGACCTCATTTGAGATCCCCTTTCTTGGTTACAGGAACTTTTGGGTATGGTACGCCCATTTTTATTTTGTTCCTTTTTTTCTACCTTTTCTAGTTTTACCAGCTAAAGCATCATCAATGTCTCCTATTTGATTTCCAACTTCTTTAATAGCATCTGCAACATCTTTTAACTCTTGAGTAGTTAACTTGTATCTTCTCTTTATTTCTTTTAAAGTTGCTATAGCTTTTTCATCTATGCTTGTTTTACTCCAAAGTAAATTCCAAACATCTATCCAGTATTGTTTTGTTAATTTCCACATATTATTTATTTTTTTTTAGTTTAATCCATTTATCTAGAGTGTAACCTATTGTTACCAATAATAATATTATCTTTAAACCCATTTCAATATTTGTAAAGGTTGTAACACCTAAGGTTGAAGCATTTATAACGTAAAGTTTTATTTGTTGAAAATCCATTTTTTATTTTAATAATAAGTCCAAATTAAGTTTTGTGATTTGTTTTCGTCTATGTCTACGTGTATAAAACTACTACCTACACCTATTCTTTTAAATCCAACCTCAATAAAAGCATTTACCATGTCAAATCTATCTTTAGATGTTTTACAGCTTATGTCTGCAGCGATGCCTAGCATATGAGAAGAGTTTTTAACCCCACCAATCTTAACATTATGTTCTTTTGTTCTATAACCCGAATTCACGCGCATGGGTCTACCGTATATTTCTCTTGCTTTATCTAACATTTCTAAGAAACATTGATCCATTATCTTACCACTACCTGGCAAACCTGGACAATCAAATTCTTCTATTTTAAAGTGTTTCATATTTTTATAAATTTATATCTATATCTAAGTTTAAATCTATATTTAAGTCATTTAATTCTCCACCAAAATCTAAACCAAAAGGATTGTTTATATTGTTGTTATTTTGGTATTGATCTTCGTCTAAATCTAAATTCCATTTACTATAACCAAAGAAGAAAGCAATTCTTTGCCATGTTTCATATTGACTATCTAACACGGCTGCTGCATTTTCTGCTTTTATCATTAGCCTATCAAGCGGTATATTTAAAGTTGCAGATGTTAAAGTTGTAAGAGCCTCTAAAGCGTAAGGATTTTTTATTGGATCCCAACCCCAATAATCAAAGTATTCTGACTTATAACTATAAGACTGATAAGCTTTAGCTAATTTTCTAGCCTTAATACCTATAGGTGCAGAAACATTTAAAGCTTCTATAACTAGTTGATATTCTTTTCCTCTACCACGTCTTGGTCCTTGACTAAGCTCGTAAGCTTTTAGCGAAACATTTTTGACAGCAGCAATATAAGCTCCATACAAACCAGCTCCTCTTATTAAAGTATCTAGCATACTATTGGCAGCTCTAGTTTTACTTTGCGTATAATCTACATATCTTTCATCATCATCGTCCCACATTCTAAATAAAGCGTTTTGCAAGAAATTAAATATAAAATTTTGAATAGCCGCATAATAAACTATTTTAGAAACATTACCAGTAAAACTACCTCTATTTTTTGCAATATTTAAAGCTGCAGTTTTTATTATTCTAGCGTATTGTAGTGGTGTGTTTTGAAATGCCAAAAGCAATCTACCTTTAACAGATGCTTGGTTTTGAGAGATTTTAGATGGATCTGCTGACTGTTGACTTATTTCAGCTGTTTCGTAAAACTCTAACATAGCTCTTTTTTCGGCTTCTGCTCTATCAACTCCTTTTTTAACTAAATCATTTATTCTATTTCTATAAAAAGTAGTTCCACCTAATGTTATTGCTAAGCTATCAGCGGCTCTTGTTGGTATAAAACCTTTTTTAAGAGCCCAAAATATTAAACCTTTTGTTTTTTGTGCCCATGTTTTATTATTAGGACTATTCAAAACATCTACAAACTCCGCTTCTTGTAAATCACTTAATAAACCAGATCTTCTATCTTTTAAATAAGGAGAGTTCCAAAGTGTTTTAAAATCTTTAACCATTTGTGGAACATTTAATATAGCTTTACCAGCAGCTAAAGGATTATTAAATGTCATATTAATAAAGTTTGTAGCTGATATTGTTTGCAGTAAAGCAGATCTCATGTTGAAAAACATAGTAACACCTACAGAACCATTAAGCCAGTCAACCCAACCTCTAGTTGCTTTATCTAAACCTTTAGGTTTGTTTGTACCGGTTTGCATTCTACCTAAAACATCTGTTAGAGCATCAACATAAGGAGTACCATAAGCGGCTTGTAATTTAGCCATTGTTTCTTTGTTAAATATCAAATCAACATTTTGCTTCCATCTTTGTAAATATTTAGCTCTATTTAGTTTAGTTAATATAGATTGAACGTCTGAAAGTATGTTACCATCAACCCATTGTTGAGGTGGTTCTATATATCCATTAGGTTGTTTAGCTAATAATGATATTTGTTGAGCTAATTTTCTTAACTTTGGATTTGTTCGAACTACTTCAGATAAATTAAATATATCTTTAGATTCTAAATCTGGTATTTGATATCCAGCTTTTTTCCATAAATAAACTCTTATAGCTTGATCGTTACTAAAACCAGAATAACTAGAATCTTCTCTTAGTAGTTTTTTTGTTTGCTTATCAAATAAGTTTTTCCAATCTCTATGTGCTGAGTTTCTAGCATTTATTAAATCTAAGTTGCCTTCTGAATAAGGTTTTATTATATTTTCTGTTACCCAATCTACTTGTTGCTCTCCTTTTTTACCTCTACCTGAAGCAACCATAAGCATTAAACCTAAAAAATCAGAATCTGCAGGTGGTAAATATATTTTTTTAGAAATATTCTTAGCCATCTGCTCTGCTCTTGCTTTAGAAAAAGTTTCTTCTACAGCAATGCCAGTATTTTCTTCAATTATTTGATTAAACGCTGTATTTAAATTATTACTATAATTTTTATTATTTTCTAAAGAAAATTTAGTAACATCTAAAACGCCTTTTGTTATTTTACCTTTTTTATTGTTAGCGTTTTTAAATTCAAATTCATTATATCCTTGAGATATTTTATCTATTAAATAATAAGAAACTGCTTTATCGTTCATCTTACCTAAGTCAGGAACTTTAAATTTGTTTCTTTTTTGGCTAAACTTAGAAACTTGTCTAGATGCTTGATCCATTATTCTAGCTGTAAAAAACTGCTGATTAGGATCATTAGAATATGTAAGATAAGAATTTAGCTTAGCATTGTTTCTAGTTCCATTGCTCATGCTAAATTTAACTTTATCAGATTTTCCTTTAGCAAAGTTGTTTATTACCTTGTTTCTTGTATTTATATTTTGTAAATCGTTGTATAAGTTTACATTTCTTTTAGATATTTCATTTAAGAAAGCATCGTTTCTTAAAGAGTTTCTAGCTTCTTGAAGAACTAAAACATCTCCAAATAATTCCATTAAAGCTGTTCTTCTATCAAAATAAGCTGTAGCCCAAAGTTTATTGCCTGTTCTACTTAATTCAACTGGTAGTAATTTTTTTAATAAAACGTTAGGATTTTTACTATAAGTTCTTATTATTCTAGTTGCTTCATCTACACCAAAATAACTCTGTAAAAAAGTAACAACATTTATATCTTTTGTTTTCTGCGGCCTACCTTGATCATCTGTGGTTTTTAATCTTGGTGGAACTTTCTTTATAGCATAGGTGGACTCACCGGTGACTGGATCAATTGGATTGTTTATGACTTCCCATATAGTTTTCCAGTTGTTAAACATAAATGAATCTAGATCTGTGCTATTTTTAAACGTCATTCTTCTTGAGAGAGTTTGAGATAATATAGCTAATTTTTCTTTAAAATTTCTAAAATCTAAAGTTTCTATGTTTGGTGCTGATAATATTTCTCTTCTAATTTCAGCGGCAATAATTGCAGCTGGGTTTATTTCTTGAGAATATGCTTTATATGTTTTTATAAAACCTCCAGAAGCAACACTATATGTTTTAAAAGATTTTAATTCTTTTAACTCTTTTGCTTCCTCGTCTGTTAATCTTTCTTTAGCTTCAAGCTCTAAACCTCTTTTTAAATCTCTTTTTTCTTGCTCTAATTGTTTTTTAATAGCTGGATCTGTAACTGACTTTAGCTTTTTATTTACAGCTATAGAAGGATCATCTGCATTTAAAGCAAAATCACCACCAACTGGCACGCCTTCTATTAATATAGGATCACCGTCGCTGTTAGAAAATCCAAACGTAGGATCTTTTAACAAAGTTATTAATTCATCTTGATTTTTTTCAAACTCTTCTTTTTGTTCTTGAACATTAGTTTCATTTGATGTTTCAATAGAAGTTGCTCTTTCATCTATTTCGTCTGTAAACTTTTGACTAGTAACATTACCTGTTTTAAGGGCTTGTTTCATTTTGTTTCTTAATTGACTGTTTATCCAGCCATTAAGATTGTTGTTTTCTAATATAGTTTCACCCTCAGAATTTTTATATCCTTTTTCGTCTAGCTTGTTTAAAGTGCTATTTATTTCAGAAGAAGAAAATCCTTTTTGTTTAAGTTTTTCTCTTTTCTTTTCTCTAAGCTCTAAAAATTCTTTATTAAAATTTCTAATATGTGGTATTAATGCTATAGAAGTTTCAGCAATCATATCTTCAACACTATAATCAGGTAAATTTCCATATAAAACAGATGCCTTATCTAGTATAGGTTTTTCATACTCATTTAATATATCGTATAAAACGTTATCAACACCTGATGATTTACCCCAAATATTTTTATTATAAAAAGAATTTACTTTTAATTTAAATTCTTCTGAACTTGTTCTTTTCTTTGGTTTTAAAGAAAACTTTTCATCAAAATTAAAATTATCTTCTATGTCTTGTATTTCATCAAGAGTTGGTTCTCTATCTAAAACAGGCTCTTGTGGTGCTTCTTTTTTATTTTTATCAACAAACTCTTGAGACTCTCTTTCTAAAGCTTTTGTGTCTATTTGAGCTCCTTTTTCAGCTACTTCAATTAAAGCCTTGTTTTTATCTGCTGTAAGTATTCTTGAATTTATACTAGTATTGTAATCTTTTATAAAATTATAAACATCTCTAGCAGAATTAAATTTTATATTTTTAAAACCTAAAAACTGTAGAACCTGTCTTATTGTATCTGCTATTTTTGTAAAAGTATCTGCTTCATAAGTTACTGCACCAACTGTTATAGCGTCAGAATAAAGTGTTAAAACCTCTTCCCATTGATTTCCAACAGCTTCTGATACTTTTCTATCATACTCTTGTTTAGTTATAACTCCAGATTTTAAATCAGCATCAAAACCTTTTATCATGTCGTTGTAAAATGCAATATAACTAGTAAAGTCTTTTAAGAACTCATCTGGTAAAGCTTTTTCAAGAGACTCATTAGAATCTAGCTTATCTTGTATTTTCATTACTTCAGCTAAAAGAGATTTACCTAATAACACTTGAGCTTCAGGGTTGTTTCTTATAGTCTCATACATTACACCATGTAAAAACTCATGCTCTTTTACAGTAACTTTACCGTCTTTAGAGGCTTTTTCGTTGTTTATAACTATATATTGCTGATCACCTCTTTGTATTGTAGTTCCATATTTTTGAGCTGTTGAAGTTGCTTTTGCTTTTGTATAGCCTAGTTCTTCAACTAAAAAGTTAACAAGATCTTCAGTTGAATCAAACTCGTTCCATGATATATTTTTAAACTTACCTTTTTTTATAGCTTTTTGTATAATTCCACTTTTTCTTTTTGTTATATCATTATAGTAAGCTGTTTTTATTTTTTCATCTAAAGCAGCTATTCTAGCGTCTGTTTCTGAGTGAAAAGATGGATCTTCTGTTTTTCTTTGTTGTCTGAGTCTACCAACTTCATTAACGTCTCCTAGTATTTGACTAGCAGCTTCAGCTGATAAATCTTGAGGCATTCTGTTTATATTGTTATTAAAAGCATTTATTTCTTCTAATACTTGATCAGCCTCTTGTTGAGTGTATATACCTTGATTTACTTGTTTTGCTAATAAACTTTTTACATCTTCTTTTTTATAAGCTAAGTAGCTTAAGTTGTTAAATCTATCTACAGCTGACATACCTAACATCTGCCTAGCCGTTTGCTTTGCTAGATTAAGTGTTACACCAGCGCCTGGCATAATTGCGCCTGCAAAGAAAGAAAGAATCGTAGTATCAAGAAAGTCTTGCATACTCATTGTGTCCTTAAGTATTTTCTTTCCAGCTATTTCATTTACATTTTTGTTTACAGCAAATACTTCACCTATTTGTTGTACATTTTCTTGAAAAACTTCTTTTAAACCTTCCCCACCTAAATTAACAAGTGTTCCAAGTTTTCCACTTCTAAAATAATCTATAAAAGAGTTTTTTCCTTTTTTAGTATATTCTCTTAGCGCGTTTCCTACAAAGTTTTTTGTAGTTAATTTACCAAATATAGCGTCAGTAGCTTTTGTCTGTGGAGAAATAGGAGCTGTTAAAGCGTATAATATACCTGTTTGTATAGAAGCAATAGTAGCAAGTTCCGAGGCTTCTGCATCGTTTATTCCCATTTGTCTAGCTTGAGCTAGTGTTTGTTCATAACCTCTAGAAAATCCCATAGTGCCTTGTGCTATAATAGCATCTGCCATAGATCTTTTTATTGGAATAGATTTTAAAAAGCTTCTAGTTTTACCTAGTATTCCCATACCATTAGTAAAACCACCGACAGCTCTAATACCGTTGCCCATGCCTCTAGTCATAGCTATTTGCACAAATAAATCTCCCAACACGTTAGCTCCAGAATCAAAAGCACCTAAAACGCTAAATGCTCTATCTTTAGTACCTCTTTCTCTAGCCTCTTTTCTTATTTGATCTGCTTTTTCTTGTGTTAAAAAGTTTGTAGCATCTAAAGATCTTGTTTTGTCTAATATTCTACCATCTTTTGTTACTAAGTAAATAGTGTTAGTTTCTGCATCTACTATAGAATTACCTATACCATTTACAAAACGACCAGGACCGGTATAATGTTTCCACTTACCTTCCATGCCTAATTTTTCTAAAGCAATTTCTTCTCTTATAGATTCGGAAACACCTTCAAAATAATCACCTGGTAATATACCATAAAAAGACGCACTAAGCTCTTCTATTCTATCACTAAATCCGTTCCAACCATTTCCTCCAACATTTAAAAGAAATTGACCTGCGCTAATATTTCCATCAGATTTCAAGAGTTTTTGATACTCCATATTATCTCTTTCGTCTGCTTCTTGCATTTTAGCAGATATAATTGGAAACTCTTTTCTAACGTAAGATTCGTATTGGTTTAATTTTATATTTTCAGGAGATATTTGAAATTTTTTATTAATAGAATTTGGATCTATACCAGTTTCAGATTGAAACATTAATTTTTGTTGCTTAATGTCTCTTTGTATTTGTTCGTTTAAATATAAATTAAAATATTTTAGTTTTCTTCTTTCGTAAGCAAGTTCAGGATCATAAGCATTTCCATAAGATTTTTTATCCATGTCAAGCTCTAAAAATCTTTTTAAATCTTCGTCATATCCTTTGTTTCTCATAAATCCAGCAAAATCAACTTGATTCATGTTGTCTAGATAAACATCTCCATATACGTCATTAACAAAGTTATCTTGAGGATCAAATTCTTCGTATATATACGGTTGATTTAATTTTTGAATATCTATGTAAGTTTGTATTTCATCTTTACCTTTACTTTGAAAAGTAGCAATTCTACTTTTTGCTTTATCTCTTTCATATTTAGGTATAGGATTTATAGTAGACAAACCTAGTGGATCATCTTTATAACCAGCTTTTATAAGGTCTTCTTCACTTATAAAATTATTATCTACAGCTAATTGTATGTTTTCATCTTCAAATAAACCAAATTGGTTTTGCTTGAGTAGACTTTCTTTGTCAAATCTATTAATAGATTCTCCTACTTGAGATTTTAGATTTTCATCTACGTTTGGATTAAAATACTCAAAATTATTTATATCTAAGCTACCTGGAGATACCGATAAAGTATTTTCCGAAATTAAATCCCCATCTTGACTCGGTGCGAACATGTTGTTTGAAGGCATCGCATTTGCACCCGCTGCAACACCCTCCACTTTTTTTAATTTTGCACCTGGGTTTTCAGACAAGAAAATTATTTTTTGTTGTTCTGGATAATTAGTCAAATCAACTTCTTCTCCATTTGGTAAAATATATATTTCCATTTATTTTATTTTAATGCTTTTTCCATTCTTTTAACATACTCAGTGTCTGTCTCACCTTCTTTTTTTGGATTAGAATTCATCCAATCTATTTTTCTAGCTCTAGTCATTAATATTGTTTCATTTTCTATAGCTTTTCTTTCTGACTGTGTAGTATTATCTAAAGCAAATTTTAATCTATCAACAGCTGAATCAAAATTATAATCACCAGCATAAACAGGCTTGCTATTTATTATTTTATAAAGACCATCTTTTGGAGCTAGTTTTTCAAATACTTCTCTAGGATCCATACCTTTATCTTGATAATAATCTTTATTTGATTTTGAGTTTGCAACTTTCTTATTATGCTCATTGTCTAACCAAAAATCATAAATTTCGTCTTTAGGCATATATCTACCTTTTGGTCCTTCAATTTTAAACATATTGTCTAATACAACCTTAGTTGGATTATCTCCACCAAGTATTATATTGTTGTAATATTGAGCTCTATAACCTATATTAGGTGTTACTTGTTTTTTAGTTTCTGGTTGTATTATACTTTTGCTTCCAGATTTATACCATCTTCCTTGTTCATCTTGAACTAAACCTGTTGTTGTTGATTGTATCAACTGGTTAAACAATGCTTCTTTGTATTGTTCTTCTGTAGGTTGAACATTTTGATAATCATTCTCAATGCCTTCATTAAGCTTTTTTAAATCTATATTCCAACCATTAGCAGCTTGTTGAACATTAGTATTAACGCCTTTTACTTTAGCTGTTAATATAGATTCTAGATCTTGTCTTACTAAATCTAAATTTAGATATTGTCTTATTTCTTCTGTTTTTTTAGAACTTTTACTACCTTCGTAATTTATTCTATCTCTAAATATAACTTGATCACTCCAGTATTTATCTGCATACTGTCCATTTGCTAGTAAAACACCTAAACCATTACCTGCTTTCGTTCTATCAGCAGGCTTCATCATTTCTAAAGATTCATTTACAAGTTGAGGTACAGAAGATATAAAAGAAAAATTATCACCTTCATTAACATTTGCATTCCACGCTCTAGCACTTATGTATTTTTCTCTATAATCACCTTCAACAAGTTTACCATCTTGCATTCTTCTAGGTTCATATCCAGAAACTTTTACCATTATATCATTTTTATCTTGATCATAGACCATTTCAAAGTCAGCATTACTATATATACCACCTAAAGCATTTACTAGAAATTGATTATTTGCTATGTCTTCTGGAGTGTCTCCTAATATTGTTATTTTACTACCTATTTTAGTCGCGTTTTCTTTCCAATACTGACCAGTTGCTACAAAACTTTTTGTTGTTTCGCTTGTTAAGTTTAATAAGTCGTAATAATCTTGTATAGCTTTTTTTGCTGAGTTTCTTTTTTCTTGATCTCCAAATTGAGTTTTCAAATATATTTGAGCTTGAGTAGCTATATCGATTCTATCGTTTAATGTTTTCATCAACTCGTCTTGTATTGCAGATGTTTTTGGAGCTGTAGCTAATTTATTCATTTGCTCTAAATTCCACACATCAGCATCACCTTGTACGCGCTGCATTTTTTCTATTAATCTTTGCTCTTCAGCTCTTTTTCTTTCTTGTTCTGCTTCTAGTTCTTTTCTACGTTTTTCATCTATAGCGGATTGTTTTTGAAATCCTTCAAGATAAGCAGAAGCTGGATCTATACCGGTATATAATTGTCTTGGATTTTCGTAACTCATATTATTTTTTTATTTTGACATTATACTTCCAACTCCGCCTATGACGTTCGTTATACCACCTAAAACAGCACCGTCTCTAGCACCTTGAGCTCTCGCGTAGCTAGATTGAGCTTGTTGTGCTTGTGCGTTAGCAATGTCTAATTGTCCAGCTTTTCTGTTCAACTGTTGATTTTCTCTTGTTTCTTGTGCTGAGAAGGTAAACTGTTTACCCATAACTTCGGCATTTTGAAGTCTTTGAGCTTCTTGCATTTTAAGCATTTGATACTGTTGCTCTCCTTTAGCATATAACTGTTGATTTTTAGCTTCTTGCATTTCTAAACTAGCAGAAATTTGTTTTTTACTTTGCAAAGCGGCTTGAGCTAAAGCGGTTGCACCACCAGCAGATGCACCCGTTGCCCTTAAGGTATCTAACGTATTGGCCAGTGATATTTCCGCTTGCTCTGCCTGAAATTCAGCTGCTTGAGTAGCAACGCCCAAATTAGCATATGTATTACTAATGTTACCGCTAGTATCAGTTACATTAGCATAAGGATTTATTATAGGTTGTCTGCTATTTTCTAAAGCCTCTAGTTCTGCCTCTAGACGTCTTTTTTCTGCCATAGCGTCATTTCTAGCACCTTGTGCTCTTTTCTTAGCCTGGTTAGCTCCTATAGCACCTCCGATGCCTTGAACTATACCGCCTATTGCTGCTGCTGCTCCCATTTATTATTTGTTTTTATATACTATATAGTGTTTTTTATCTGCAACACTATAGTTTAATTTTTTTAATTTATTAAGAACTGAATCATAAGGCGTTGTACACCAAACAGCTTCTGCTCCATTTTTTAACGAAGACTCTACTGCCTCGTCTATTAGTTTCATTAAAACTTCTTCTCTGTCTTTTCTCCTATAAAAAGGATCTGCTATTAAGAAGTCGCAATACCAAACAAGAGAATTTGTAGTATATATAAAAGTACATGCTACTATTTTATTGTCTACAAAAACCGCTAAACAATATTTTTTTTCTTGTGGTAATAATTTTATATTTAAATCTATTTTATTATGGTGTTTAAACCATTTGTTTATTTTATTAAAATATAAATTTAAATCTATATTTTTTATTTCTATCATTAAATAATGTTAATATGAAGACTCTTTATAATTTGTTGATATAGCGAACAACTCACTTTTGTCTTGTGCATTACTGCATGTAAAAGTTACTTCTGCAGTATATCCTTTTATTCCTGAAATAGAATTACCAAAAACAATTTCGCCTTGTGAAAAAGCTGTTGAGTTTACTAAATTAGCAAAATACTTATCTTCTTTTCTTTTAAATTCATTTTTAAATAACTGATCGTCTAGTTCAGTGATTGTTGTAGGCATAACATACACGGCAACAGGTAAAGCTGAATCACCAGAATTTGTTGATATACTAGTCATAGCCCAATTATTGCCACCTTCGTAATTAATAGTTTGAAAGTTTTTAATTAATGAAGGTTGAGAATTAAATATAGTTTTAACGCTAGCGTCATATTGTGTTCCGTAAAAATTAGCTCTAGGTAGATTACTTCTATAGTGTTGATATATACCTCCTTCGCTTGTTGTGTAAAAATTATTTTGCACACTAACCACATTGTTAGGGCTATAGCTATATCTACTAGTCCAACCTTGAACTTGTTCATCAAAACTAAGTGTTTGAACTGGAGTTCCTGATGCTGCAGATTGCAGCGATAATGTATAGCACTTATTATGTATATCCCAACCTCCAATAGAAAGTCCACCGCTTAAAGTTGCGAAATTATCTCTAAAATAATCATACATACCATAAGCTGATATTTCTGTTATACCGTCTTGCGATAATCTAAGTACAGCGCCTTGATTAGAGTCTGTAAAATATTTTCTATAACCATACACCGCAAAGCTTTCAGGGTTTTTTGATATACCAAATTCACCAGCATATGGCGTTATAGCTCCAATAACAACATTTGAAGCTGTTTGTATAGGTTGACCTTCTTGCGTATATATAGCGTCTTTATCTATAAGAGCTCTGTTAACTTTATTTTCTTGGAATATAATTAAATTAGTATCTTCAGCGTAAAGCTTTTGTACAGTACCTTTTTGGGGGTCAACAGTTCTAGTTATTTCTTCACCAGATGGAAATTGATTGGTTTGATTCACACCTGTTCTAGAGTTTAATATACCTGAATATATTAAAGAATTACCAAGTTCTTCTTGTAAATTATCTTCAGCTCTTAAATAAGCTCTAGGTGATAAACCCGTTTGAACGTTATTATAACCACCTCTAATTCTAGCTTCTTCTATGTACCAGTTGTAAATAGGTGAAACATCTCCTTGTATTATTTTTTTCAAAACAAAGGTATTGTAGTATTTTACTGGTGTTTTTACTGCCATACTATAGTATAATTACTTGTTTATTTTATTAATTACTTAAATTAAGGACCAATAAATTGACCCGCAGAATCAGACATACCTATTGTTGGATATTTACTAACTTGACCATTAGAGCCAACATACATTGGAGGATCAAGAGTTACAGAGGTTAAAGACGAAGACGTTGGAGGTTGATTACCAGGATTTCCAAAATAATAAGGTGGCGAAGGCATGTTTGCGTTTGTTGTATTGTTCCATACTAAATTAAAATCACCAGTAGCACCATTTGCATTTGCTCTAAAACCCATATTAACCATAGCGCAAGCTGAAAAGTCGTAAGAACCATAAGAACCACCACTAGATCTCATACCTGGTCTTAATCCTGCAGCCACTGCTAAATCAAAATTTGTTTGTGTCATTCCTCCTGAAGCAGCCGTGAAAGGTTGTAAGCCACCAACTATTATCCATTGATAAGGTCCAGCGGCATCACCTGTTGAACCTGGACCATTTGGCGGTGGTGGATAATAGTTATTGCTAAAATTACTAACAGCCGCTGGAACAGAATTACCAGTGCTTATTCCAAAGCTATTACCTTGACTGTCGGTAAAATTAGTACTATTGTCACCGTATCTAGGATCTGAATTTGGATATAAAGGATATTGAAATGTTGATCGTTTTGTTGCGCCGTTTGTATTTCTTATTGAACAGTAAGCATATATGTACACAGGTTGATCAGTCCAGTTTTGCATTTGATAATAACCATCTTTTGTTGATGTTCCTTGAATTGTTGTTCCTGATAAAACAGGTTGGAATTCAGAATCTGAATTACTGTATTTAGCTATTATAACTTGACCAAAGTATGTTGTAACGCCAACGCTATATGTTATTTTAGCAGCATAAGCACTGTCTACAGTTGTATTATAAGCTTGTAAACTATCTTTTAAAGACATGTTTATTTCGTAAGAATAGTTGGGTTCATTTAAAGGACCTGGATTTTGACCGTTAGAACCTAATTGACCACTTAGATTAAAACCAATCCATTCGTCAGCTCCAGATCCACCAGCTTGACCTTCTTGAAAAGTAGGCCAATCTGCTGAAGACTGATAAGTAGATACCCAATCACTTACAGAAGGTGTCGTTGCAGTTGTTACCTCAACTGTATTACCAGTTGTAGCGTTTGTTTTTGTGATGTTAACAACTTGCCAACCAGACTGAAGACTACTAGATAAAAACTCTCTACCTGTAGGATCAGAGTCATTATATGGTGCATTAAACTGTCTAGCTGAACCATTTCTTCCTCTAGGTGAATTTCCTGAGGTTACTATAGTTGTGCTCGTAGTAAGAACAGATCCAGTTCTATCTACTATAGGATTTTGAACAATAGGAACAACATTTTCTAATTGGACTATGAAAGACTGATCTACTTGTGTTCCGTCGAGTTGAGCTAAAGTTAAAGTAAATTGAAACTTACCTCTAGTTGCTACATCATAATTAGGCTCTTGAGAAGATCCAGCATAAAATCTATCGTTTGTTTTAACTATATAACTACCTGTTGAACCACCTGGCTCAATAACAAACCTGCTAGCTTGTGGAATAGTCGTGTCTAAATTGCCATTAGCATCGTGAGCAAAAACGGTGTAACTAACGAGTGTTGTATTTGCTAAGTTTACTCCATTTGCAACTGGAAATATATCACTAGTTATAGCTGTTCCAGAGGCCATTGATTCTATAAAAGAAACTGTAAAACTATTTAAACCAGTTATATTGTTACTAGTATTCTGTATAGACAGATTCAAATCAGATATTTTATCAGACGTAGAAGACTCATAAAATATTTCTAATGGTGATATATATGGAGCTGTTTCGTAAATAGCTAACCCCATATTTGGTGGATAAGGATAATTACCTGTAAAGTTTATATCGTCAGGTTGAGTATAAGACTGCTCACCTAATCCAACGGCTTTTTGGGTTGATATTTTAGCTAAAACAGGTTTTGTATCAAAACTATATATAGCGTATTTATTTATAAATCCTGGACCTGTATTATCGCTTAAACCAGGATATAAATCATTTATACCTCCGACTAAATTAACTTGATCAGCGGCGGATTCTGGATCAACTTGCTTATTAAATGTTTCATAAGTAACTGTTGTTGATTCAACACCTGGTATATTTGTAACTCTAGGCCACATAGAAACATCGCTTGTAAACTGATTTTGATTTGGTCCTACATCTTCTAAATTTCTAGGAATTTTATTAATGTTGTCAGTTATTAAAACAATATTAGCAACTTCGTTTTGCTCTAAAGTTTCTTCGTCTATTGGATAACCATTTACAATACCTGGAAGAAAAACATTATAATAGTCTTGTTGCTGTTGTTTTACAGCGGTTTTGTACACAAAAAATCCATTTGGATTAATATCATATGTAGCGTAAACATTTAAACCTGTCTTAGCAGGTAGTCCAGTTGTTGCGCTGCCTGGTGAATTGTCAAAAACATAATCTAAACTAACTTCCTCTTTTGTAAAAAACTCTACAGCTCTAACGCCATTAGCGTCACTTATAGGTGTAACACTAGTTATTTCTGTATAATCTATGTATAAGCCATTTAATTTTTTACCAGGCGCATAATATTGAGAATAAGTAGTTGGCCAATCTGGAAATAAAGGTCTATTTGTACTTGAAGCAGCCCCAGTACTGTATTTATATCTCCTATCAGATGTGTATAATATTTCTACTTTTACAACTTGAGGCGCAGTTATAGCCGTGTTTAGTGTAACTCTTAAATAATTAGAATTATCAGATATTGTATATTCAGTAGATTCTATTAACTTAAAACCATTGTTATAGTCAATATATACATTAAACGTGTTGGATGAGTCAGTAGCGTCTGCGTATGTAAAATAACTATCAAATGTAGTACCAGCGTTTGTGCTTGTGAATTTAAAATATTGAGTTGAAAGAGGTATAAAAGTTGGATATAAAGCACTTGGTGGTTGTGTGGATTCAGTATCTACTTCATAATAATTACCTTTGGCATAAACACCTGGATATCCTGATATACCTATGTCACCTTCTGGTATTTGTTGTAAGTAATTTAAAACTAAATTATCGCCATGCCACAGCGGTAAGTCATTTGCGAATCCAACATCTTTATAGTCATTAAAATAATTAGAGCCAGGTCTAGGATCTCCATTTTCATCTAAAACTCCATCAAAATTAGAAAGCACTATGTCTGTTTGTCTACCATACCTATCAGCTAATATTATACCAACTTGATAATTTCTGTTTTGCTTTATATGGTGTTGAGGATATTCTATAAATTGTTGGGCAGATTTCTGATCAACACCTACGTAATAATCTAAACCATTAGGTGCACTATAACCTTCTAAATAATTTCCATATATTATTCTATTTCCAGCTGTTTCTTGTGCTAAAGCTTTAACAGGAACTTTATCAAAAACCCTAGTAGATTGCACTGCTGGAAGAGTTTTTATAGGTATAGTCGACTCGTAAGAGTATTGATATATATTAGTATTGTTTAAACTCGCTATAAAATTAGAATCAACCTTAACTGTCTCTATAACTTGATAAGCTTGAGTGTCTGATTGTTTAAATATTATATCTATAGCTTTTATTTTGTAATTGTTGATTATATCTATACAAGGCAACTCTATGTTTAAAACAGCATTGTTTATAGAGTTTTGCATAAACTCAACTATGGTTGTTATAAAAGCTTCGTTTTCATCTTCGTTTACAAATTCACCTTCTTGATAAGGTATAAAAACATCTTGGCTAAAAGGTGATATTATAGAATATTCGTTGTCATCAAATTTAAATCTATATGCAAATCTTACAAATCTTTCTGTTAAAAAATCTGGATCACCGTTCCACCCAGTATAGTTATCATTTCTTAAAACTCTAACAGAGTAACCTCTTATTGTGCTAGCGGTTAATGTTGTATCTATGGTGTTACTTGCTTGAAAATCAACAAAGGGCGCGCTACCAGCGGTAATAGCATCACTGGTCCAAAAACCTGCTCTTGCTGTCAAATCAGTAAAACCATCAGGATATGTACTAGTTCCTTGTCGCATACCGCCTGGTAATATGTTCGTACCTAATAAATTAGTACCAGCAACATAACCAGTTGTTTGGTCGTCCCACAGAAAAGGACTTTTATAAAGACTACCTGTTGTTCCTCCGGCTGAAATTATGTTATTCCAGTCTTGAACCGATGGTATTCTATGACCTATTGGTGCTAAACCTCTAGCGTCCATAACGGCCCATTTATTATAAAGAAGTCCGTAAGTAACACCGTTTCCATTATAATTAGCATAATAACACCAAGCACCTTTTTGATCTGTATCAGCTTGTTGCCAGTCTATTAAAGTTCTAGCCTCTGTTATTTCGTCTCCATTTCTGTACTTCTTTACGGCTAAGTTGCTTTGAGATATTTTATAAGTACCAATCTCTACAACTTGTGGGTCAGCAGCGTCTGACATTGTAGATGGATATAGAGGATCTATTAAATCTACAAATCTTTGCTCTGCTTGAGCTCTTAAATTTAAAAAATGTGGAGGTGTGTAAGGTGCAAATTTAGCTACAGATATTTGATCTTCGTTAAAATAGTAACTAGGATCAGCTGTTGCTGTGTCTACGTTTATTTTTCTAGGTTGATTTCTATTGTCTGTGAAAAAAAGTTGGTTTTCTATAAGACTTATACCATGAATTAAGTGTGTTTGCGAAAAATTAAGAAAATAACCGCTAACTATAGTAGTATCTGAGTTTGAAAGAGTATTTAAAAAACCTATAGTACATATTGCACCTGAGTTTATATTAGGTCTACTTTGTGAATTCCAATTTGTTCTAAAATAATAAAGCCTATTGTTAGCTTCGTCAGCATAAGTACCTATTATTTTATGTCCAGTTTCAGAAGATCTACCAGTAGTTCCATTACCGATAACAACCTCTAAAGCTCCAACATCACTACCTTCTGATCTAGATACAGCTACATTTAAAGCGTCTCTATATTCGTTATTTGGAATTAATCTTTCATCTAAGTCTTTGTTCATTTTAGACTTGATGAAACTATTCTTAGCTTCTGCCATGTATTAGTTTTTTATCCATTTAGATTTACCTCTCATAACTTGCGTTATTTCGTCAAGCTTAATATTAGATAATCTTATTTTAGCATTTCTCAGTTTAGATATCTTATCTTTTCTTAGTCTTTGCACGACGTATTCTGGTTGGTTTATTCTTCCAGATATTAAAGAATATAATATAGCCGCATACATAGCGTCTTCAGCAAGCTTGGGAACTCTACTGTCTAAATCGTAAGCTAAACCATCTGATACATACTCAAATACAATTAACTTTCCTACAAGGTTACTAGAAAATGATAATTTATTTTCTCTTTCATTTATGTTAAACCAACCGTTACCTTGTGCTGCTTGTGGCTCTAAACCATATCTTTGGCCATATCCATAACCATCTGTTATGCCCCAACCATACCCATATCCATACCAGTCATTTGCTGTAAAATCACCTCCCATGTTAACAGCACCATCTACTAAATTGTCGTCAGCATTGTGCCATCTTTCTTGCGTTATTGAAGTTCCTTCTAGGTCGTTTCCAAAATTATCTTGAGTTGGTATGCCAGAAGAATCCTGCAACTGTGTGTAATATGGACTAATAGTAATATTGTTGGTTGGATATATAATATGCTTAACACCTAAATCATCTATCCAAGAACATCTAACATAATTGACGTAATCCTGAGGAATAACTAATGTTAAATTGTGAGGTATTGTTAATTCAGAAGATTTAATACTTTTTAGTGTATCATAACTAAATTCTTGCATTGCTCTTTTTGCAAAAAATATAATATCACTTCTTTTTGCATTTGGAAGCAATTTGTCTTTACCAACATAACCTACTTGAAAATTATTTATTATGTCATTTAGTTTTACATATTGATAACTTCCATAATTATCGTCAGTTGCTTGACCATATGCTTTTTCTGCTTCTGTTTGACCATACTTTCCTCCTGTAAGTATTTTCAACTGAACAACAACGTATGCGTTAGCGCCTGGTGCTGCTATTAGTTTTATTGTTTTATTGTCAGAACTTAACGACATATCTGTCAACCACTCTGTATAAGACCCAGCTAAACCTGTTTGACTTGTATAAACTTTAAAATTATTTAAACTATAGTTTGGATTACTAGAATTCCAATCACCTAAATATAAGTCAGTATCAAAAGTTGTAACAAACTCTTGATTTGTTGTGTTAGTTGAATTTGCTCTAAAACCTTGTGCTCCTTGATAATACTGTTGAGCTGTTTCGTTTATTAATCCGTTATTTGGTGGTAATATAGCCATGTTCTATTAAGTTCTTTCGTTTTGTTCTTCTTTTTGTATTTCCGCAGAAGCAGCTTGTATAATCATAGGATCTTTTATTACAACTCCAGCATATTTTAATATTTGTAATATAACGCTTGTTTGCTCTGTTGGATCTAATTCAAAATCAACAGAAGTAGATGGATCCCATACATAGTAGCCTGCTGTAGAGTCAAAATTCCAAACAACATCAGCTGGTTTTCTTATATAAGTTGCTTGAACACTACTACTTACTGTTTGAGGATATATTATTATTTGGCTGTTTTCATAAACAAAAACAGGAAAATATTCTGAAGGTTTAGTTATTGGTGATAAATTCATTAAAGCTAACTCGTTTCTTTCAACCATTTCTACAGCCTTATCTTCTTTATACAAAACCGTGCCTAGTTTGTAAAAATCAATAGGATATAAAACTATTCTAATAGTATTACCTGCGGCCAACGCGCCCGCTGTTAACTGTAAAGCTCCACCGGTTATTGTATAATTAGAATAAGCAACTCCAGGTGAACCTGTAGGTTGTTCCAGTGTTACAACTACGTTACTTGTTTCTACTTGGGCTTGAGTTATTGTTGTTAAAGGATATGATGTTGCATTTAGTATAGTTGCAAAAGTTTGGGAACCTGTTGAAACCCCTGAAGAGTTTGGTGGGGTAAAATATCCTGGTGATGTACCTACAGGCGCGGTATATCCGCATGAACCTATAGTTTTAAATTTATCTAATTTTTCTTGAACTGTTTTGTAGCGATCACCATATTCACTGTCATTTTGAGGAACACGCATTTGCTGATTTATAGTATCAAAATAACCATCAACTATATCTAATTGAACTTGAGTTGCAAGTTTATTAAATTCATTTGGTGTTAAATAACCTCTTTGCTCTTTGTTAATGATTAACAAGACTGTTTTATAAACTTGATCTACGTTTATCGCCATTTTTATTTTTTTATTATAATATACTAAAGCGCCACGATTAGTGGCACTCCAATATATTAGTATTACATGTTATTTAAGTTTTTTCTCTATAGACTTAAATATTTCTACTCCTTCATCTGTTTTGAAAAAAGCAGCCATTGCAGAGTAAGGATTTTCATCAAAAGGAACATTCATTAGTTTCTTTCCATTAGAAGCCCAGGTAAAATATCTTTGATCTTGAGATAGGTCTATTATATTTGCTTCTACAGCTTTAACAGCAAAGTTTCTTAATTGAACGTTTTCATCGTTAACTAATTCAATAAATAAATCTGGATTTGATCTAGCAAATATTAATAAATCTCTTTTAAGTTCTTTAGAACTCATCTTTGTAACTTTAGATCCTATTTCAACTCTCATTATAGCTTCTGCCATATCAATGTCAATATTTCTAGCTGCATTGAGAGCATCAACTTGAAGATTTAATAAATCTAATTCATCAACAGCAACTTCAACAGGATCAAATTCAAAAAAACTTTTACCTTTTAAAGGGTGATAAAGTGAAAGAAGCTTTTGTAAATTTTGTTTTTCTTTTGGCACCATTAAAACACCGTCTTTAAAAATAATATGACCTAAAGTAGCTTCACCTTTTTGTTCGTCTACGAAACAAGAGTCTTGATTTGTAGCGTATCTAATCTCTCTTTGTTTTCCGCTTTCTTGATCAAAGTACAGTAAAGCGTGTTTTTTTGTGTGTTTAGAAGGTATTGTATAAGTTAATGGTTCCATTCCATTTTTTAATATATATCTTCTATCTTTTATTTCCCAATTTTTTTTATTTTCTTTTTTCATAATATAATATAATTAAATAGTTAAGAGTAAGAGTTACCCCTGAAGATTTATCAGGGGTAAAACTTACAGGATTTTTACAATCCTTTAAATAATACAAAGTTGTTAGCAGCTTGTGTTACTAAACATCTTTCAGATAGGAAGTTTACTTCCATAGCATCTAAATCAGATGTAAAAGCTCCACCAGCAGAACCAGTCAACCATGACTTCATACGTCTATCATCTCCTTGAGAAGCTCTGTATCGTACGTGCAAGAATGGACGACGGATATTTGTTCCTAAGATTTGATCATAAACTGTAGATGTTCCAGCAGGAATTAAAACACCTTCAATTGAAGATGGTCCTGTAAGAGCACCACGAGTTGAAGCATCATTTAAGTATTTCCAGTCTGTTTTATAGAAATCATAAGATCCTCTACGGAAACCGCTAAATCCAAGATTTAAAGCCATATCTTCAGAGTTTTCAAATAATCCATAAGCAGTACCGCCTTGAGCACCTCCAGAGATTGCAGATAGCATGTCATCGAAATCCAAAGCAGTTTGTCTTTGTAAAAATAACATGTTTTCTTCAATAGCACCTTGAGTATCTAGGTTTTTAAGAATAGCGTCAAAAGAATCAATTCCAGCAGCAGCAGTAAAACCAGTGTTTACGTTACCTCTTTCTTCGATTGCAGCAAAAAGACCTTGAGTACCAGCTATGCCAGTAATAGCAGATCCTGTGGCTACTTTTTCACCTTCAACTAATGACATTTCTAGGTAATCTTCAAAACGTAGTCTTGTTTCAGACTCAGCTTTTAAGTACCATAAATATCCAGATGTTCCATCTTCAGTAGCAACTTCAACCCATCCAATTTGAGCCATATCAGAACCATTTACAACGTATTTGTTTCTGATTATGATTGGTGAATTATTATATTGAGTAAACTGAGGATCAACACTAATATATCCATCTGTTTGGTTAGCAGCGTTGTAGTTAGGTGTAACAGATCCTTTTCCATATTCAGAACCATATACAAATACTTTTACAGTACCAGTTAGTCCTGCAGCAGCTAAAGTAGCAGCAGTGTATGGTAAAGCTGTAATCTGTCCAACACCAGCTCCACCAGGAACAGTAGTGCTAACATAACATTTTGCTTCGTTTCCAAAGTTATCTAAAACTACAACTGTTGCGCCAACAGAAATAACGTTGATTACATCAGCAGGAGTTCCAGTAAAATTGATAACATTGCTAGCTCCATAAGCAGGAGTTAAGTCTTCATAAGCAATATGTAGTCTGTTTTGCTCAGACCATATAACTTGATCAGATGTCATTGGCATTTCAGCGCCAACCATTCTTAAAAAGCCAGATAACGTACGGTTTCCGTAACGCTCTACTTCTTGTTCATATACTTCAGGTAGATATTGTTGTGCAAAATCTACGAAGTTAGCGCCTGTTGAATCAGTCCACTGTAAGTAGTTACTGTTAAGCACTTCTTGTTTTTGAGATGGGATTAAGCTCCCAAATTGAGGTTGTAAACTCATAATTTTTTAAAGTTTTTTAGTTAAATTTTTTTCTTCTTATTTTAAGTTTTGAAGAATCAGCACCACTTATAGCTTTAACTTTTAATCCGTTAACAAAAACATTTCCATTAGTACCTTCTTGTCTTGGTTCTGTAGTTATGTTTTTTGACTTAGCAACGACATCTTTTACAGCATCGGCTTTGCCTTGTTCATAAAAGTGTTTAGCTATTGTATCTGCGTTTCTAGCAGCATACATGGCTTTGTGGTAACCCTTTGGATTAATTAGTTCATTATTTTCATTTAAGAACGTCTTAACAAAATCTGTAATGTCTAATTGGTTTTTAACAACATCATTAGGATTTTTAATTCCGTATCTAAAGTTTTTATCTCCTAAGTTAAAATCGAAACCTTCGAAATTTTCATTAAAAGTATCTTTAGTTACTTTTTCAAAAGCTTGACGCTGTTGAGTTACTTTTTGTTGATCTTCATTGTATCTATTAAAAAAGTCCATTGCTTTTTGTTGGTCTTCATTAACTGATGATTTCAACTTGATTTCATCATAGTATTTATTTTTCAAACCTTCTAAAAAGCTTTTGGCTTTTCCAATTTCTTCTTTATATGCTAGTTTCTTTTTTCTAACATCTTTTTCGTCATCTAGTTCTTCATCATATGAAAAATTATCTTCTAATAAAAAATTAACTTCTTCATATTCTAAGTGTGGACGAGTATTTCTGTAATATTCTCTGAGTAAAGTGTTGTTGTCTATATTGTCATAATTAGCGTTTAATCTAACATAATCCTCTATAGTAGCCCCTGGCATTTCTTCCATAAAAGAAACTAATTTTTCAATGTTTTCAGGTAGTTTTTTTCCTAACACCTTTTCATCTCTTATTGCTTCTTTTACTTCTTGTTCAACTTTTTTTGTTTCTTCTTCTACTTTCTGCACTTCTTTAATAGGACTTTCAATGGGCTTTTCGTCTCCTTGTCCCACTTCTTGCAGTCCCACCTCGGGTCTTTCTTCGCGTAGCACGCTGCTCTCTGTTTCTGATTTTTGAACGGCATTTTCTTCTTGTTTTACTTTACTCAAATCAACCTTTACTGGTTCTTCTTTTTTAGCAACAGCTGCAAAATCTATTTTTATTGTTTCTTCTGGAGCTGATAATTTTTTAGGTGTTTTTCTTTTTTGTTTTAACTTAAAGTCACCTTCCTGTTTAACAGGTTCATTTGTTTTTGTTTCTTCTGACATAATATAATATAATTAAAAAAATTGATAATTGTTTTATCTAGGATCAAATTGCTCTAATCCAAAACCTCCTAAATTGTCAAATCCTGCTGATTCAAAATCTTGAGGTAGTGTGTTGTTTTGTCTTTGATTTATTAGCTTTGACTCTTGAGTTCCTTGCATCTTTATTCTATTGTCTTTTCTATCTTCTATCTCTTGTTCTTTAGTTGTTTCAGCTCTAGATTTTATTTGTGCAAGCTGCATGTTGTAACTAAACTCTTCAGCCATTAAACCTTTTTTTATTTCTGCTTCTTGAAGCATTTTTTGCATTTCAAGTTGCATTTTAGAAGTTTCTATTTGTATAGTTGTTTCGGCTAAAGCTTGTTGTTTTTGCATTTCTGCAGTTATAGCAGCTTCTGAAGCTTGAGCGTTAGCCTGCGCTTGAGCCTGAATATTAGCTTGTTGATTTGCTTGATCTTGTCTAGCTTTTGCTTTTCTTTTTTGTTTTAACAGAGCGTTTGCTAGTTTTATATTTTTTACTTGTCTAATGTCTATGGCATCATCTAAATCTATTCCACCTGACTGTAAAGCTATTTGTATGTTTTGCTCTAATTGAGCTTTAGCTTCTTCGTCTGGTTCTAATTCTAAGAATATTCCAAAATCTTGTAGATTTTTTTCTTGCAACTCCTCTAGTGTACCAGTATTGTACGATGATATAGAATCTATTAAAGCAGCTCTAGTTAACGGATATTCTAAAGCATCAGCTATTCTTAGCGCTATGTTTTCACAAGTTCTTAAAGTTAGATATAAACCACCTTGCATAACATGTCTTAGCGCTGTGTTTGAGTTTGCTGCAGCTAATTTCTGTAAACCTACAAGCGCATCTTTACTAGGCGTGCTAGCATCAGACGCTTCATTCAGACCTGTTACGTCGCGTATCATTTGTAAATAATACTGATATGTTTGTATTAAACTTTGTATTTTAGCACCACCATTACTAGTTTGAAGTTCTTGAATAGGAACTTTACCTCTATTCAAATCACCATCTTGTGTCATAGATCTTCCAACTATAGAACCAGTTTGAAAATACATATTTAAAGCTTCAGAAGCGTTGTAGTTTGTGCCATTACCAAGATCAACCTCAGCTAAACCATCTACATCAACAAAAACCCCGTCTGGTACCATTCTAGATAGTACTTGTTGTAGTTTTAAATGAGTAAGTTGTATTATGTCCGCAAAACCTGTTATTCTACTAACTGTAGACTCTATCATTCCTTTATACATTCTAGGAGCGCATATAGAATAATTCATGTTAACTTTAGTTAGATTTGAATTTGGTCGCGTCATGTTTTCAGACATTTTCCACTCTAACATCATTTCATGTCCTAATATTTTAGCGCCAGTATATAAAACCTCTATACTTCTACCCACTCTTTCAAAGTTATCGTTTGGTTGTGGATTAAAAGTATCTGGCTTTTCTAATGCTTTTTCAAGACCTTGATCAGTTTGTTTTATTTTAAATATTTGATTACTGTAAGTTTTGTATTCAAAATATAAAACTTGAACTTGATTATACGAATCTTGTTGCGCATAAAAGTTTCTAGTATAATTAGCGTCTCCAGGAAATTTTTCAATTTTTTCTAATTCAGCATCTGATAAACCAGGAAATTGCTTTTTTAATTCAACTAAACTTATTGATTTAACTTCTCCAGCGTAATATATATCATCAAAATTTGGATCTTCTGTATAAGAATAAACTAAATTAGCAGGATCTACGTAGTTAACTGTAACGCCATTAGCCAAATTAAAATCAGTTTTTACAGCTCCTATTCCTATTATAGTTAAATCTTGTATTAATCTCTTTTTTATTAAATCATATTTATTATAAGCTAAAACATTTTCAATAGCCTCTTCTTCGGCTATTTCTATTGACTGTTTGTAGCTTAATTGCATGTGTAAGTCCAACTCCTGTTGAGTTTCAGGCAAATTGTCTGTGTCATTAGTGTTAAAGAAATTCATGCCTGTGGCTTGATTTGTAGCTTCAATTATTTCTTTAGCATACATATCACGCATTATAGCGTCTGCATATTTTGTTCTTTTCTTTAATGACTCTGGATCTTGAGCAAAAGCTTTAATATCAAATATTTTTTGCGACATTCCATTTACTATAATATCAACAAATTTTGGTATTATTGGAACAGGTTTCCAGTCTAAGTTTAAGTAAGATAAATCGCCATTGACAGCTAATTCATCTTTATATTTTTGAACAGGTTGTTCGCCTCTTGCGTAGAGTCTTAATCTGTGAAAGTTTAACCAACTATTTTGATATCTATTACCTAAACCCCCTCTATCTCCAGAAAACCACTCTCCTTCAATAGCTCTACCCACGGCGTAACCATAATCATAACTTTGCTTTTCTTCATCAGATACAACCTGACTAGGAAACGAACCTGCGTAATTAGTGTAAATCATTTATCTTATTATTTTTGAACTAAATCCTTTATTATCGTATTTTTTAAAACCTAAATTTTTAACTTCTACTTTTCTTTTAAATACAGGTGTATATAGGTTTTTGTTGCAGGCCATTATAGCTAAACCTGAACTTATGGAAGCATCATGCTTTGTTCTATTATTTATATCAAATCTCGACCAATCTTCTAATGTTTTTTGAAAATACATATCACCATATTTTTCCCCTAAATTACCAACATAAGTTTCTATATAAGATTCTATAGCTGCGGCGTGGGCTTGTTTTATGTCTTGGCTAGAATTAGGTATACCACCTATTTCTCTTTCTGTAACTGACAACTTCATATATACTTTATCCGGTCTATTCATAGAGTAACCTCTATAACCTCTTCTTTTGAAATGGTATAATAATCTTGGTTTATTATTTTCAGCTAATATTGGCATACCATAAAATATACAAGCCATAAGTACATCTTCAAAAAATATTTCAGCTGTTTGAGGTCTAGCTATATATTCTAAAAAAAACATACTATTTGGTGCATCTTCCATTGAAAATTTAGTTAAACCGTGTAGTGAACCGTTTGAACCTCTAGAATCTACCGTACCTGATATATCATATGGGTCACAGCCAAAAGCACCAATATGCTCATTTCCTGGATATTTAATACCGTTTTTATTTATTACTACGTTTTGTAATCTTACAGGAGGTACCCAAGATATGTTAAATCTTCCATTTTTATTAGGAACAAATAAAACTTTACTGTCTTTAATTCCATTTTGCCATTGAAAAGATCCTTTGGTAATAAGCAATTCGTTTTTAACGTCTTGATTAAAATCTATTTGCTCATATATTTTTGTTAAATTAAATAAAGACTGTTTTGCCTCATCTCTAAAGGCGTGTTGTTCAGTTCTTGGAAACTGTCTATAAAATTCGTTTAAAGCATCTTGATCTTTTTTTAATCCATCAACTTCATTTTGCCAATACTCTAATACACCTATTTTTATTTTTTTTCCGTGCGGACCTTGCGTATCTTTATTTGGAGTTTCGAAGACAGGTAAGCCATAAGAATCAATGTAGCCTTCGTAGTTCCATTCCATAGGTATGAACAAAGAATATAATCCTGAGCGAGTCTCTCCATTGGCGTTTCTTTCTCTGACATCTGAATCATTATATAGTTTTTTAAAATTACTACCACCTTTATCTAAAGCATTAGATGTTGATCCCATCATGCATTTACCTATAATTCTTCCACCTAATCTTAAACAAGTTTTTGTAACTCTCCAGTTATTTAATATGTTATTAGGTTTTTCCCACTTACCACTTTCATCGTGGACAAGTAGTTTTAATTTTTCACCATCATAAGAGTTATCACCAGTATTTTTCCAATCTATTGTTGTGTCAAGCCCGTCAAGTTCTTGAACTTTTTGGTTTGTTTCAAGTTTTCTTCTTGTGTATTTTGTTGCTGGTACTCTATAGGCAAGCTCTGTTTTTGGCCTGTCCATACCGTCCTGGATGGGTTTGAAAAAGAACGGGTAGTTGACTGATATTGGTACGACTTTGTCTGTGAACATTTTCTTAGCATCGGGACCAGATTTGGACAAGATACCATACCGTGCATCTGACGTAATTGTTGCCATATTAACGGTTTCTGCTGAAGACATAAAAGAAAATCCGGAGCGTCTGTTTTTAAGATAACACATTCCATAACATCGTGAGTCTGCTTTACAAGCTTCCCAGAAAATGTAGAATAATCTATTTGATTCCCTAAAGTCTGGCTGCCCAACGTCAATTTTGCTCCACTGCAAGTACATAAAGTGAGTACCAGTAATGTAAGTAGCCACGCTCTTATTATAGAACCAAAAGCCTTGTTCTCTTTTATTAAATTCATTATCAATGTAATCATACCATTTTTCTTTAAAATCTAAAGGATATTGCTCCCAATCAAAAACTGATTTTATTTTTTTTAATTCTTTTGGATATTCAGTATATTCCCACGTGTTAGAATCAAAAGAATAAACATTGTTTGATTTAGGTAAAGCAATTTTTAGATTTTGTATTTCATATATTTCTCCAACAGTACCGTCTTTACTTATAACTACGACATCGTGTTCATCATTATAACCATACTCCCATTTTTTATACCTATTCATTCTTTTGAGAACTTTAGGTTTAATATGGTCTTTTAAAACTTTATACAAACTTTGCTCGTGCATTACTTAGCTCTTCCTTCTGCAAAACCACTAAAAGATTTTTCTTCTTTTATTTCTTTTGGTTTTTCGTTTAACAAGTTTTCTTCTTCTTCAATGCGACTTAAAATTTCAAAAGCATCAAATATAGCTAATTTTTTAGTTGCAGCCGCGTTTTTTAAACGATCAGCAGATATATCATCATCTGAATCAACAATAGCTTCTTTAGCTACTTTTATTAATTCTTCAACTGCTTTTTGACCAGCTTGGATTATATTCTTCTTCGTCTCCTTTGTATTCATATTTAATTACAATATCATTTGATTTCATGCAGTATAGTCTTTTATTTTCAACTAAAAACTCCCATTCACCGTCCGGTTTATAACCAACAAGGTCTCCTTCGTTTATTTCTAGCGATTCTAAGGACTTATTTCCGTATTTTAATATACCAATAAGCTTTCGCTCTTTATCAGTTACTAGATGGTTATTATTTTTTATTGGTTGTATAAAACATCTTTCACCAAAAGAGTTGTAACCACTTTTATTTTTGTATAAATAAATTTGGTCTATTGAGCAGAAATATAAATCATCTTTAAAGTAAGATCTTGATTTTTTCTTTTTGCCTTTCATGTCGTAAAATGTTCTAAAAACATTTTGATGAACAATAACTGTGTCACCTTTTTTTATTGGCGTTTTAAAAGCTTTAGGTGTTTCTATTACTTCTGCAAACCTGTTCACAAACTTCCAACTTTCAATTTTACTATTTAATATTAACTTTTTTTTGTCAATATTAATTTCATTATTGTAAGTTTCACCTATAGGTTTTACAATAAAATCATACAGACTTTTCATTAGTATTCTAAATCATACTCAACTGATATAGCCATGTTAGAATTAAATTTCTTCCATGGCAATACCTCGTTGTTCTTTTTTATGTGTATGTTGTAAGAATTATCAAATTCATCTAATAATATATGTGATATCTCGTGACCACCATAAACTATTTGACCAACAGAATAATGCATTGCGTCATTTTTATAATCAGAACCAATGCTTATTTTTCTTATATTACTCGTCATTTTCTTTTTCTATTGGTGTTATAACGCCTGTCGATAAATCTATATTAATAGAACCATATTCATTTTCTAGTTCTTTTTTAGTAGATTCAATTTCATCACTGAGTATTTTTACTCTAGAATGTAAATTCATTTTTTGAACATCTAAAATACCTAAACTTTTAAGCATTTCACCTATATCAGATTGCTGCTTATTTAGTAATTCTAATTGTTCTTTTTTGAGTTTTTTAACTTTTTTAGCCATAATTTGATTTAATTTAATTTAAAAATGTATAGATTTTCTATACTTTATTTTCCTGCTACAAGATCGGTTGCCGTAGTAGCGTTAGACAAGACGTAATCAACAACCACAGGAAACCACTCTCCTTGCGGTACATTTTTAAACGTAATTGCTTGAGCTAAACCAGGTAAACCAGAACCACTAGATCCAACAGATCCAGCGGGAATTACTTGAAGGTCTTTATTAGTTCCAGTGCTCGTTCCTACATATATAATTGATCCATTTAATGAATTTGCCGCGGTTAAAGAAGCTGCAGCAACTGGTGTTACAGTTTTTATGTCGTTAGTTATAAAATCAGGTTGATTTCCGTATTGTCCCATTATTTAATCTTTTTTGTTTGTTATTTTTTTTGCTTTTTCCCAAGTTCTACCCACAAAGTAAGCTCCATAGACTGTAACAAGAAGAGTTTGAAATATTGGGATATACTCTTCTGCTATTTTAAATTCACCTATATTACCATGAAAAAAAGCACAAGCTGTAAATATTACTGTTAGGTATATTAAGACCATAGGGCGTATATTTTTAGATAGTTTACTATCTGACGCCATGTCTGCTTGCCACCTTGCTGTAACTTGCTCTTGTGCTTCTTTGTCGGCTTTTTCTAATATTTCTGTAATAAGGCGCTGAGCTTCAAGCTTTTCCTCTTTAGTTGTTGTAAGATTATCTAAAACCTCGCCAACTTCTTTTATGACGGAACCTGTAAGCCATTGCCAAATTTTTTTCATTATATTTCTTTTCTTTTATAATAGTATGTAAAATTATAATCTCCTTTAAAAACAACTTTTAATTTGTTTTCTTCTACTAACTCATATGTTGTTTCAAAATAAGCGCTTTCGTTTTGATTATACCAATATAAAATAATTCCTTTTAATTTACCGTTTTCTTTACCGGTATATCTTATTGGTAAATATTTATATGATTTTGTTTTACAATTGTAATAATCTAAGGTTTCAACTTCTTTGTATTGCCAAAAAACTAGTTTTTTTTGAGCTTTATTAAAATATATTCTAAGATTTATTTCTGATTTTTCAGTAACCCAATGACCTTTGAATTTATTATAATCTTGAGCTTTTACACTAAAAAAACAAAATAATAATAAAATTAATAATATTTTTTTCATATAATTATATTTAATAGTTATATTTATATAATTACATGTTTTATAATTATTTACGCAAAAGAACCAAAATCATCAGATTCAAAAAGTTTATTCATTTTTAACTCATCAAATCTAGTTTTTCCAGGATTTTTTTTATTATTAGAGGCAACTGTGTTTAAAGCATCTATTAAACTATCTTGATCAAACGTTCTATAAAACTCAGTTTGCTCTAAGTTATTTTCTTTTATTCTTTTTTCTAGCTTTTCTTTGTCAAACTGCTCTCCAGGTTCCATATTCAAAGCTCTTCTAAATTGATGAAAATTATTGTAAAGCTCTCCATATTGGGTAAAATAATCTTTTAGTTGTGTTGTTGGACCTGCTTTTAATCTTAGTTTAGATCTTAAATAAGGGTCCATAGCGTGATCTCTACCTGACTTATGTAATATTTCATGCTCACCAACATTAACACCACTTAGTAATGCTCTATTGTATTCATCTTCACCTCCGTAATTATCGTAAGAAAGATCTCTACCTACGCCTGGTATAAGCTGTTCATTTATTATAATATCACCAGTAGAAGAAATTGAACCACCTCCACCAAATCCACTTCTAGGGTTTAAAAGGTTTCTTAAATCACTATTTAAAACATCAGATTTAGCTTGACCGTAGTTACCCGTAGACATTACCTTTGGTTGTATTCCTAAATTGCTAACCATTCTATTTATAGATATATCCATGTCCATTTCACTAGCTAATTCACCTGCTTTTTCTACATTTTCGCCAAACATTTGAGAGTTTAAATCGTCACCATATCTAACATTTTTTCTGTTAAAATCAACAGGTAATGAACCTAGTTTTTGAGCTTGCTGTGGATATCTTTCTCTAGTTACTGGGTGATTAGCCCAATCTAAAGCTTGTTGCGCAGATTGTATTAAATATTGATTAGCAGGATCTTCCATGTCTAAACCACTATTTTCTAATTTATTTTGAAAATATTTTTCTTTTTCCTCTTGGCTCATTCCGTATAAAGATAATTCAATGTTTGGATCTTCGACATTAAATCTTTGATCCGTATAACCAATAGCGTATTCCATATCTGGAGACCAACTTTGATCTTGTAAATTAGAAAGTTCATAACCAGTACTTACATATGGATTTCTTGGTTTACTTCTGTCAGAAACATAATCTTTATCTTTAGTTTCATCTTTTTTAAGACCATAGTAAGCTTGGGTAGGTGTTAAACCAAATTGACCACTAAACGCATAAGATTCTAATTCTTCATTACTAGCATTTGGGTTTTTCTTTTTTAACTCATCTAGTATGTAGTTTCTATAATCTTCAGTCATTCTCTGCCTTTCGCTGTATCTTTTTTTTGCTTCTTCAGCTTCTGGCTTTAAACTTAATTTTTTACCTTCAACATCCCTTAAATCTTCTTTTAGAATAAACTTAGGCTTATTAACTCTAGTATTATCTACTTGAACGTTTGGTCTTCTTTTGTCTGTTGGATTGATTGGGTGTTGAGTACCATCATGAAACTTTATAGGGCTGTTGTTTACACCACCTTTTAAATTCTTAAAATAACCTTTTTTTAATCCCATAACTAAGCATTTTTAGTTTTATCGTAAGCTTCTTTTTCCCAAGGTAAATTTTTAGCTCCTTCGTTCATTTGAGATCTAGGATATTTTTTACCTTCCCAATAAACATTATCATCATCATAAGCAAGTCGACGATCTTTTATTTGCTTAATATGAATCATTTCATGATCTATAACGTCTTGTTTTTGCTTTAGGTCTGTTATGTCTTTGTTTATAAGTATAGTACCATTATTAGTAGCCATACCTAAAGTATCATCACCCATATCGACATGCATTATAGGTGTATTGTATTCTTCTTTAATATATGGAGACCCTTTCATTTTAAAACCCATTTTTAAAGGAGAAGTTCTTTTCTTTTTAGCTGCTTTTAATGAAGCGTCATTTCCAGTTCCAGAGCCAGATCTTTTTCTTGCTTTATTCCAGTTTTCGCTGTGCATTAAAGAACTCCAACAGTGTTTTATAGGTGAACCCATATATTGTTTTTTTATAAATAAACCCCGCGACTATTAAGCCGCGAGGATATATTTAATTGTTGATTAATTTTTATACGTCGTCAACAGTTCCAACGGACCAAGTTGACCAGTACATTTGCTTTGGTGTAGCAGCTTGATCTTTTCCTAATTGAGCTGTAGATACAACTCCACCTGGATTAGCAGTCATAGCTGAAAAGATAGCTTTGTCTGGAGCGTAAGCACCGTCTGTAATAGTTGGTACTCCAGCACTTCCATCTTTTGTTGTTGTAACTGTAGCTGTTAAAACTCTTGCAGAGATACCTGCAGAAGCGGCATCTACTCCAAAACCACCAGCAGCAGCAGTTAAAACTGCAGTTACAACACCTGTTGAAGCATTGTAAGATACATCTCCAATGTGGTCAACATTGATTAATTTTGTACCTTGAGTTAGTAAAGCAGCTGCATCAGCAGTGTTTACCACGTTAAATTTAATGAATTTTGCCATTTTGTTTTGTTTTGTTTTTGTTAATGATTTGTTTGACTTGGGTTTTACAGTTCCCTACTGTTATCCTTTTAATCCAAATTCAAGTCCTTTGTCAACTTTCATTTTTAAAGCGTGAATCTTTTTAAGCATGATAGGATCTCCTTTCATCATAGCTGGATCATTAGCATCACCCATTGCGTTATAAGCTCCAGACATGTCTTTAATGTCGTCTGAATCAGCTAAGTTTTTTATAGGCATTGTTTTGCCGTCTACTTCCATTGTTGTTGCATCTGGATTTTTCTTTAATGTTTCAGCTTTTATAAAGCCTAAGTTTTTAGGAGCGTGATCCATTTTGGCAGCTGGTTCTCCGTACATTTTAGCGACGCAATGTTTTTTAGCCGGATGACTATGCTTGTCATGCTCACTGTTTTCTAAATAATGTAGTCTAGCGTTTGCAGTAAGATCTTTGTTATAAGCTTCTCTAGCATCATATTTTTGCCCCGAAGAATATCTCGGGTGATTTCCTGAATAATTTCCCATTTTGTTTATGTTTTGTTTTGTATTGTTATTGTTTGAGTTTTTCTACTGCGTTTTTTGCAATACCAAATAACCCACCAGTTGCAGCGTCTGCAAGTTTAAATTTATTTTTATTTACAAATTTTTTAGCAGTGCTAGCAAAATCGCTTACTTTTTCTCCAAAAGTTTTTGGTATTGTATTATCATATTTCCAGTCTAATTTGTCGTAAACATCTCTTCTACCTTTACTTCCTGGAGGATTGTTTGTTAACATTTGACTTTTAATAGCGTCTACACCTCTTTTTTGTAGATCGCTTGATGATACTTGTATTGAAGACCCATCGTCTTGCAATATATTTTTTTTGTCGTGATTATTTTTAATTGGTGATGGCATAATTTTTATTTTAACATTTCCAGCGTCTACGCGCTGCTTTACCTCTTTCGCCCGTCCAACCTTTGGATCTAGCGCAGAATGATTTTCTTCTTTTAGCATCTTTGCTGCCAGGTTTTACTTTACCTGTCACAGCTGTTTTAAGTTTACTACCAGGGTTTTTCTTTCTATATTCTTTAACGCCTTTTTCTGTCATACCAGCGCCTTCTTTAGTAGTTCTAAAATTTCTACCTTTACCCTTAGTAGTTTTTCTTGGCTCGTTTTTATGTAACGGTGATTCTATTGATGATGATTCTTTTATTCTTTTTAACCAAGTCATATTATTCTCCGCATTTTTTTGATGGATCATCAACTCTTCTCCAGTCTTCTTTTTCAAACCAGTCACGTAATGTAGCTCCTTTTTTACGAGCGCCTTTTACATTAGTCTTTGATGATCTTTTATATTTACCTTTAGCACCAGCGGCTTTTTTAGAGTTAACTAGCTTTTGTCTTTGCTCTTTACTCATGCTTCTTATTTTAGAAGCTGGTAAACAAGTTTTAGTTGTACCGCCACCTTTTTGTTTTTTCTTTTTAACTGGCGAGTTTTTTTTACAACTGCCTTTACTATACGGATCTTTACCTTCTACTGCAGAATAACCAGACCAACATCTTTTTAAGACAGGTGAATTAAAAGGTTGCTTATATCCTTGCATTATTTTTTCTTTTTACCACCAAATTTACTAGGACCTCCAGCTTTTGTGCAACGCACTCCCCAGCCAGAAGCATAAGCGCTTGGCCATACTTTAAATTTTCTTTTAGCAGCAGATTTACAAGCTGAACTTATTTTCTTTATTGGTGAAATTGGCATTATCCTAGTTTTGCTCTTTTAGTAATTGGCATACCAGCTCCACACTCACATGGTGCTTTTGAAACTTCAAGTCCATATATACCACTGCTTGATCCTTTACCCATTGGGAAACCTGTTTTGTCTAGAGGTCCGTCCCATATAGCGTTTTCACCAATTTGGCCGTCTAATTTTGGGTTACTTTTTATTTTTTCAATATCGTGATTCATAATTTTTAGTTTTTACCTTTAAATATATTAATAGATCTTAAGAAATTACCAACACCAGTACCTTGACCTGTTTGTCTGTCTTGCCAGTTATCTCTTCTTCTTGTTATTCTAGCTGCCTTGTTTAGTTGCCCTTTGTCTTTAGCATCTTTAATTCTACTTTCGAAAGTTTGTTTATCTCTTTTAAAAGTTCCCCAAAAAGGGTCTTTGTATGGGTTTGTTACTTTAATATCTAAATTTTTATCTAAAAAAGAATAACCGCTATTATTATTGTCATTTCCACCTGTGTTTATATTTACATTTGTTCCAGGAGATGTTGATGAAGTTCCTTTAGGGTTAGAATAACTACCACTAGTATTGCCACCAGTGTTTCTTGTTGGTAAACCCGGTAAAGATAAACTTGATCCAGTCTTACCAGTATCTCTCATATAATTAGTTTTACCACTCATATCTGATTCACCAAGAGACATAGTGTTTTTTAATTGATCAACTGCACTATAAACTTTAGATGGATCAATATTAGTTTTTAGAGCTACTGGGCTAGGTCTATTCACAGATGCCGTTCGCTCTGCTAGATCACCATAAATATTACTAGCAGCATTTATAGCTCCCATTGAAAAAGTATTACCTTGAGGTTGTTGTGCCATAGCATTATTAGCCATTCCAAATTGGGGATTGTTGTTTGTGTTATTTGTATTCATAGTTTCATTTGAAATTACTGGTTGACCTGCTGTTCCGTATGTTTGTAATTGTTGTTGTTGGTCTTGATATCTTTTTTTATTTTGAAATTTTAAATAATCCATACCTTGTTTGTCTCTGTCAGAAACATATCTATCATCATATCTTAAATTATCAGGCAATTGCCAACTTTCATAAGCACCAACAATATTATCACCCATGCCATTAGCCCAAACTTGTTTTTCAACAGGTTTTTCCATATCGCCAGTTCCTTTACCTATGGCTTTTAAATAAGATTCTTTTTGCCACCATGGAGTACCATCATTGAAACCACCTGGCTCAAAAGAAGCTTTTGTTCTAGCCTCGTTTGTGTCAACGTAGTTTTGTAGGTTCTCATTTCTGGAGTAAAGTCTGTTAGATTTAAAACTCATTTTATCTATTTTTATCTTTATTAACATCGTATATAGACCTTGTTAAAACTTTATCTATATAACTGTTACCTTTTATGATGTTGTTTCTTCTTTTGCTAGTAGGTATATCTTCTTCCCCTAACATTATTTTATATATCCTAATTATAAGTTGTTTAAATTTAAAAGAAACTTTATATATATTATATTTTTGTGTTGTTCTGTTTCTATGCCTCCAAACAACTATCCAGTTTTCTTTTATTAATTTATTCCACCTTCTGTTGTTCCAACTGTAAGAATATGTACCTTTTATAAAATCTTTTTTTGTAAAATAATTTACGGCGTCTAGATATATTAAAAGTTCTAATTCAGCGTCAGTTAAGCCGTTGTTTTTGCAAGCCCATTTGCGTATTATACGGTAATGTTTTAACAGATTCAATTCTTTAATATCTTCTGCGTCTAGCTTTCTCATACAACAACGACCACGTCTTGTGACTTTATAACGTGATATATATTTTTTTCAAACTCTATTTTATGACCAGCGTGTCTATCAAAAAATATTTCATCATTTTCTTTAACACCATCAACTTCATTTCCAACTGATATTACTAGTGCTCTTCTGTATCTTAAATCATTTTTTTGATTTTCAGAAAGAAGTAAACCACCTTTTGTTTCTGTAGTTCCTTCTTTTTTGACTAATATTATTAAGTTTCTACCTATTGCTTTCATTTATTCTAACGTTATTTATTACACAATTAGTAGAAAGTATAGTAGTTGCTACAGAAGCCGCATTTTTTAATGCACTTTTAGTAACTAATAGTGGATCTATAATTCCACTTTTAATCATATTAACCATTTTTCCTGTAACCACGTCGTAACCTTGACCCTTTTTATAAGGATAATCTAAGTTATCAACACCTGCATTAGAAAGAATAGTTCTATAAGGTGCGGTTATAGCACTTAACAACAGTCGTTCGCCTAATGAATAAGCTTTAACTTTTTGAGAAGCGTTTAGAAGCGCAATACCACCACCTGGAACAATACCTTCTTTAACAGCGGCTTTTGTAGCACAGATAGCGTCTTCCACTCTATCCATTTTTTCTTTAAGTTCTATTTCAGAATTAGCTCCAACTTTTACTACAGATATCCTAGATGAAAGCATTGCTAATCTTTTTTCTAAACTTATTACTTGATCAGGTATTTTACAAGTTATAAGCTTTTTTTCTATATCTTTGATTATCTCAGCACATTCATGGCTTTGCTCTTTAAACTGTAATATAGTATCTGTTTGGCTGGTTATAGACTTAAAACATGTACCTAGATGATCTATTTCTATTAAATCCATATCATCACCTAAATCTTCGTTTATTAACGTCGCTCCTGTTAGCAAAGAAAGATCATCAAACATTTGTTTTCTATTTACACCTAACACAGGTGCATCTATAACATTAACTTTTATATTTCCTTTTGTTTTATTCATTGCTAATGCTGATAAAACCTCAGGACTTAAATCTGCTATTATTAAAAGTGATTTATTGTTTTTTATAACATATTCTAAAACACTTTGTATCTGTCTTATGTTTTCAACATTATTTTCTACTAATAAAACAAGAGGGTTGTTTAACTCTGCAGTCTTTTTAATTTTATTAGTAACAAAATGAGGACTTGTTAGACCTTTAAAATATTGAGAACCTTCTATTGTTTCTATTTCTGTTTTACCAGAATCAGATTGTTCCATTATAACTACACCTGTATTTTTTACATTTTCAAATGCTTTACCTATTAACTCTCCTAACTCTTTATCATTGTTTGTTGATATAGTAGCTATTTGTTTTATCATTTCATCTTTAACAGGTAAAGATATTTTATTTAAATAATCAACAACTCTATTAACAGATTTATTTATATCTTCTTTTAGCTCTCTTACACTAAGTTCTGATTTAACTTTATTTGCTTCATAAAGTATTGAGTGAGCTAAAACAGTAGCTGTGGTAGTGCCATCACCCGCTTCTTTAACAGTTTTTTTTGCGGCTTGTTTTAACAAGTTGCAACCTAAATTTTCTACCGGATCTATTAACACTACGCTTTCAGCAACTGTTACACCATCTTTTGTTATTGTTGGATTTCCATATTGATCTTCTAGCAAAACACAGCTACCACCAGCGCCGAGCGTTGAACTAACCGCGTTTGCTAACTTGTCAATACCATTAAAAACTTTATTCCTAGCATCGTCTCCAAAACTAAGATTTTTAACTATCTTGTCTGACATTTTATTTAATTAAATTATATTTATTTTATTTAAAAGTTTTAATTACTTTTGGTCCTTTTAAAAACTCTATTTTTTTTGAATAATGATCAACAGATCCATCTATAGCAGCTTCAGCTCCTTCTATAGTTTCTCTTCTAGTTACATCATGCCACTTTTCACAGCAAGTGTCTTTTTCTGGATTACAATCACATTCAACATCTTTGTATTCTGTTTGATAAAATCCATTTGGTAGTTGAACAATTCTCCAGTTTTTCTTTTTAGCTAAATGCTTCCAAAGTTTTATTTGGTTTTCGGATGCTTGTGGTTGACTACTCCACGTATTAGTCTTGTAATAAAAATACGTCATTGGTATTGGTTTTAATTATTATTTGGTTGTTACTCTTTCCCGAGTAGGGTATATCTATATTATTACTTGTTTTTAGTAATTTTTACTTATCTGGGTTGAATCTATATGTTGCGTCTCCTATTGCTATTTCTAGTTGATTGGTTTTCCCGTTAAATGTTATAGACTTTATGTTATCTAAATGACTGTTTCCATTAGTACCGTTTTTTCCGTCAGCTCCTGCTGGCCCTTGTGGCCCTGTGGCACCTGTTGCACCTGTTGCACCTGTTGCACCAGTATCTCCTTTTGGTCCTTGAGGTCCAGTGCTACCCGTATCTCCTTTTTCACCTTTAGAAGCAGCGCTTGAAGAGTCTTTACCAAAAGCGTCTTTTACAAACGCATGCAACTCTTCTAGATCTTGCCTCATGTTTTCTATTTCTTTTAAAAGATATATTGATTTAGAATAATTATCGTGATCATTTAAAAGTTCTGTTATATCTGACACTGCTGATATTTCTGAGGCTACTTCAGATGGAACAACAATTTCTCCATTAGAATCTTTATAAGCTCTAGCAGTATCTCCGCTTTTATAAAGTTTTTTAGTTCTTATATTATCGTTTATATTAGCCATATTACGTAATATTATATTCAATTATTATAGTTATAGCAATACCGCCCATTGTTTTACTCGCGGTACCGAAAGCATCTGTTGTTTGATACAAAATACCTATTAAATCTCCGGCGCTAAAAGTGAAATCACTATTACCAAAATCACGATATGCAGTCATACTAGTTGTCGCGGAATTAGCCACAGTAGCAGCATATACTGTTCCAGACAAAGTACCATTTATTTCTTTCTTAAAATTAACACCTGTTGCAGTTGGAGTACTACCTCCAGAGTGTCTTAAATACACTTTTTTAATTCTGCCATCGTAAGCAGCAGTCATTCTATTATAATATTCAGCAGTAGCCGCTGTACTTGTTGAATTATATGGAATGTAATAATAATTAGTAGATTCTAATTTTTCAACAGCTATAGTAGCAACAGTTTGTTTAAGATAACCTTTATAGGCATCTGTAGTTGCTGATGCTTTTATACTTCCATTAACTTCTAGCTTTTCGCTTGGAGATTGATCACCTATACCTACATTACCACTTGTTGCTATAGACATTACGGTTCCAACGCCCACAATAAAGTTTAATTGCTTTGTTGCATTAGTCAAGCCCTTAGACTGTATTACATTAGCAGTGTTACCAGCTAACAAGGATAAACTTCCTTGAGATCCACTGGTTGTTCTTTCTACCCAAACACCTGCGTTACTACCACCAGCAACATGTAATTTATAGTTAGGCGTGTTTGTTCCAATACCAACAGTACCACTTTGTCTTACTATTAAAGCGTTTGATCTTGATGATGTGCTAGTTCCATTACCTACTGAAAACAAACAATCATAACCAAAATCATTAAATTTACCAACTGTAAATTGATTAGAAGATAAAGCTGAAGTAGCGTTTGTTGGTGTTACTGTTCCTTCTCCAAATGCAAACTGATTATCTCCATTACTAGCTGTTGCTCCAGAGCCATAAGCAATACCAAATTCACTAAAGTTTTGAGATTCTTTACCACCAGTAAAACTCCAATTAGCACCAGAAGCTTGATTGTTTTGGCCAACTAGCAAAGACCAATTAGCACTGCCTGGACAAGTGTTGTTTCCGCCTCCTACTACCATTCCTTCGTTGCTAGCTAAATCATTTGTAGCGCCGCCAACTAAATTAGCAGCTCCATTAACTGTATGCTCAAAACCTCCAACTAAGTTTTCAGTTCCAGCAATATCGTGTAATCTTCCAAACCCTGCGCTATGACCTCCAGTAATATCAACATCGGCGCCAAAAGCAAAAGCATTTGGAGCGCCAGCTAAAGTAGTAGGGCCGCCACCCGCAAAACTAGAAGCACCTGAAGCTGTAGTTTGATTTCCTATTGCAAAACTTTCTTCACCTGAAGCCGTTGTTTCAAATCCAAATGCAGCTGATTCACCACCACTAGCTGTACTACCTCCACCAGAAGCAAATGAATTACCACCAGAAGCAGTTGTTAATGCGCCAATAGAAAAAGATGCTCCGCCGCTAGCTAAAGTGTCATAACCAAAAGCGGCTGAGATATCACCAGTGGCTTCAGTTAAATGACCTGCTGCAAAAGATCTTTGTCCAGAAGGTGTATTTCCATCATTAGCAGCAAAAGCATAATCATTAGTACCTATAGTGTGATTTTCTCCACAATAAAAACTTTTTGTAGATGTAGCTGTAGCAACTGTGGCACCTTTATTTACAATGCTAAAATATCTATTAGCATGGTCATAGTAAAGACCATTTTCTCCATATGTAACTGTATCATCTGTAAATATAATTCTAGAATATCCTCCACCTGTACCGTCTGTAAAAATATTAATATCAGAAGCCGGCGGATTCCCAGAAAGTTCAGATGATGCTTTGCTTTGAACTCTTAGCACTTCAGAATCTGGAGCCGTAAAAGAAGCAGTTATACCTCCTTTCATTAGATGCAAAAGCTGTTTAGGGCTGGAGGTATTAATTCCAACCCTATTGTTTGGCTCATCTACATAAACAGTATTTGAAGCTATTGTGTTTCCATCACCAATCCATATTCTACCGGTTGGCAGGTTAGGCACGTCGTTTGATCTCAATATTGCTGAAACAACAATGTTACCATCTGATGACGTACTAACTCTACCTACTTGGCCTACGTTTTGTATTAAATTAGTAGATCCAGTTGGTTTAGTTAAAGTAAGTCCTCCACCTGGCTTTACGTATATAGTATCGTTTTCTGTAGGTGTTGCACCGTCTATTGGTGAAGTTATTAAGTTTTTAAGTTTACCATTTACAGTTGCAGTACCTTCTCCGTTGTTGGCCAGGTCTTGAGTGAGTAAACCAACACAAGGCATTTTAGCTGAGTTGCTGGCATTAGCCAAAGCAACCTCTAGTCTATCACTAGCGCCAACGCTACCTACTATATATACTGGGTCACCTTTAGATAAAGCCGATCCGTGTACATTTTTAACAAGTATTTCAGTTCTTTCCGCCGAACCAGAGTTCAATGTTGATTGGTCTACAAAGCTAAGCTGCCCTGCCCCGTCTGTTGTTATTATCTGATTTGCGGTACCATCTGCGCTAGGCAGTGTGTACTCGTCATTAACCGTTACATTGTTTAAAAATCTTATTGACATTTAATTTAATTTAATTTATTATTATCCTACATATGTAAGTAATACTTCGTAAGCTGAATCAGCAGGTGTTCCTACAAAAGCTATATCTAAATCAGCAGAAGATCTTGTGACGTCTGCGTATACTGTTTGACCAGCAGCAGTTATAACTTCACACTTAACATCTAAAGCTACTGCACCAGATCCAAAGACAGAAGCATTTGATACATCTAATGTAAATGTTCTTATACCACCAGCATCAGCTTTTGAGACGTAAGCTAATGCGCTATTCAACACTATTCTTTTTCCTAAAGCACCAGTATCTGTTGGTGTCACCCAAGTACCGTCACCTCGTAAGAAAGTTGTAGCAGAACCACCAGCCGGAACGTGACCTATATTGCTACCACCGTCGTATGCCATTGATTGTACTAAAACATTACCTGTAGTTGGGTTAACGACTATTGGAGTTCCTGAAGAAGTACCCGGCGTTGTTTCATCAACACTAGTTACAGCACCTGTTGTATCTGTCCATGGAACGTTAACAACAAGCTTGTCACTACTGTTAATTTGAATAGGATATGTTCTACTAGCTGTTGTTGAAGCTGTATTAGCCGCAACCGTTTGAGCAGTATAAGAAATAAGATCAGCTCTAAATATTGTTCCGTTCAGGTTAACACCTTGATCTGCTGTATAAGTTGTGTTTGTGTCTGTCCAAGGAACATTTACAAGCATTTGGTCAGAAGCATTTAGCTGAACTTTGTATGACCTTCCAGCTGTACTTGATGCGGTATTTCCTGCTACAGTTTGAGTTGTGTCAGTTCCTAGTTTTACTAAACCTAAAACACTTGAAGTTGCCGTGCTATATTGAGTATTTGTTGGTGTTACCCACGTTCCATCACCACGTAAGAATGTAGTTGAAGCGCCACCACTTGGGACAATACCCAATGTAGAACCACCACCGTATATATCAGCAGAAACAAAACCATTTGATGTAACGCTAAAATGTGCTGAGTTAAAACCAGCAACACCTTTATCTGTTGCGCCGTCTGTAGCACCTTCACCAGCAACATTAGCGTCTTGTATAACTACAGTATAATCACTAATTGCTGGATTTGAATTTGCTGCAATATCAGTATTAGCATAAATCATATCACCAGGTTCTAGCGTTTCTGTAAAGAAAGCAGTACCTGCGACTGTTACAGCAAAGAAATCACCTAAATCTAAAGCGATGTTACTTGCTCCATCTAATGAACCATTTCCAGCGCCTAAGTCTGTAGTTAAACCTGTGTTTGCGTTATAACCACCTTTGAATAAACCTACGCCTGCTATTAAGCCTTGTACTTGACCTAAGTTTACAGCATCGTTGTTAGCGGTACCATTAGCCAAGTTGTTTATTTGGCCACTAGTCATATTTAAAGTTCCATTGACTGTTGCGTCTACACTAACCGTAAGATCACCTGCTATTGTAACGTCATCTACTAAATCAAATTCTATTGTATCGTTTGTAGAACCAGTCACTTTTACAGTTGTACTAGTTCCTTGCATGTTAACTATATCAGTACTACTATCACTTCCAGTTAAAACAATGTCAGGATTATTACCGTTAGTTGTGGGTAATGTATAAGTTGTATTGCTTCCAGCCGGTACTAAATCAAGAATATCTTGTATTTCATATTCTTTTACAATATTATCTGTAAGATCTTCAGCTATAAATTTATCTCCTGCAACTAAAGTTGTTCCATCTGTTGCTGAGTCAATAATGTTATTAGCGCCGGAATAATCAACAGCAACATCATTGGTGTTAACTTGTATACCAGCTCCAGCACCTATATTAAACGTAATAGTTTCATTAGATGCTTGATTTAAAGTAAAAGCGCCTCCATCAGCCAAACCACTTCCAGCGGTTAATGTAATTGTAGCATCACTAGGAGTAGCGGGTGCAGATCCAGCTGTAACAGAAATAACATGGCCTTGTGCGTTTGTTTGTATAGAAGAAGGATAAGCATATGTACCTGCTGTTCCGTAATCGTCATGATCAATAGTTATTGTATCACCTGACATACTTCCTGTCAAAGCAGTTCCTCCGTTTATTGTTAATGTATCTCCATCACTTATAACAGAAGAACCAGTGTTACTAGCTGCTGTAAAACTATAAGAAGCTCCAATGTCTATCCAGCCAGCCGCCGTGTATAATCTTACTACATCGGATGCGGTGTTATAATATACTCTACCTTCGTATAAACCAGAACTAGGATCTGATGCTATATTTTCTAATCTCAGTTTTTGTGATTGAGCACCTGAGCTATACTCTACGTTGTTTACAAATAAAATTGCCATGTTATGTTAGTTTAAAAATGCTTTGCCTGCAAATGCGGCTCCAAATGTTATTGTTAAGTTGTTATTATCTATATATTCTATTTGACCTCCTAATACAGAGGTGTCTCCCGTGTCTACAACTGTTGCAGAAGGGAATTTTCCTAAATTATGTTGTATTGTCCAAGTTGCTGATGGCGATCCTTGGGTAAAATTAAATGTTTTATCTCCTGTATTAGAAGATATTGTAAAAGCAGCAAAATCGTAATTTTTGTTTAAAACTACGTTACCATTACCGCCAATGTTTGTTAATACTAAATCGTAAACATTACTACCTGTTAAGGTGTAAGAGTCAATTGTATAATGCCCAAATTCATCTATTTTATTTTGTTCGCTTATTAGTATATTGTTGCTTACTAAATATTGAACAAACGCGGCTGTCTCTTGGCCGGATACATCAGTTCCAGAAATACTTAAAGTAGTAAAACTGCTTAAAGAATCTCCATTATTTGGACCTGAAAATTCTCCTGTCTGTGTAGGACCAGCTGAAAATTTAAAAACCATTTGCCCTGATACAGATATCTTCCCTTTTATATTAAGGTATTTAGCTACTGCTTCAGCGGTAAATTGTTTAGTAAGTCTATTAGAAGACTCAGTACCTATCCACGCATCTTTATCATCGATGTTGTTGTCATAGGTATAGGTGCTTATCCTTGCCATTTATTATTCAAATGTTTTTATTTCTACAAAAAACTGATATTCATTAGAAGCTGCGTTGTTTACATCAAAAGACCAAAAACCTATTGTTTGATTTGTTTTTGGCGCTGCAAAAATAGTTCTTAGTGTCTGAACCGCAGGTGGATCCCATGTGACGCGTGGTGTTACTAGTATTTGAGTTTTATTAGAATTGTACAGCACATTAGGTGATTGAGTGCTTAAATATGATAAACCTGTTACATCCATTCCAACTGTAGGTGTAAATCCTAAGTCATTATATAAAACAACCATTGTCGGAGCATTGACACCTGTTTGAGTGATTAATGCAGAAAAAGATTTATAACCTTTGCTTATTAACCTTGAAACATCTGATATTGAAAAGTTTGAAGTTATAGGTTTTTCTTCAGTATCAGGTCTAGCGGTTTTAGTTCCTACTAACAAGTCTGAGTTTTTTGGTGTGTTTGTTGGATATGCACTTAAATTTGCCATTTTTTATGATTTTCTTGTTCCTTTACCGTAATTACCTCTATTTTGTTTTACACTAACAAATCTCTGCTTAGTATGGTCGTAATCTTTGTCTAATAACCAGTTTTTACCATGATTTTTTTCTGCTTTTCTTCTTTTTCTTTGATTTTCAGCTTTTTTACGCTTTCTGTCGTCTGTTTTTGCGTACTCAAGATCTCTCTTGGCCTTGTCTCTTCTTGCTTTTGCGCTTAATTTTTGAGCCATTGTAGTTTGTTTTCGTATATTATATATACTTACATGGTTTTTAGTGTTTTTACCTGTAAATTGACTGACAATAGGTACTTACTTATATACTTAGGTACCCTTATGTCACATAAAATAAAAAAATGTCACAAATAGAGGGCTATGGTGTTACTACTAGTTTTTCAAAAAGTTTTTCGAAAAGCAAAATCGTTTCATTTTACCGGGTCCGCCCAATTTCTAGGGTTTTAGGTTTAACGTTTCAAGCCATTGTTTGATTTTCCACCAGCTTTTTAGCTTTTTTTTCAGCACCTACTCACGGACTTGCGAGTGATTTACATTATAGAACCACTCACGGAGTTACTCGTGTGCTTAACAGATAATATATTCGAAGTTTAAAACTAATATTAATTAAATTAAATTCCTATGTCAAAAGTAAATCAAATTACTACAAAAAGATTTGTAATCAGAAAATCCTTAATTGGTACAAACACAGTGATTACATTCACTAACAAGAACAAAGAAGTATGTAAGTACAATCATGACTTAGTCTACAATCAACTAAAAGAAAAGTTCGACGCTATGCCATGCTTCAACAAGTACAACAGTTATACAAACTCTAACAATCTACCAAAGTTTGTAAGAGACCTTGAGAAAATAGTATAACACTAATGACCTAAGCAAGTCACTAAACTGCTTTATTTTTTAATTGTTTTATTATCTACTCACGGACTTGCTAGCGTATAATTTGGATAATATAACCAAATAATAATAATTTAAAATTTAAAACTATGTTTATAATAAACAAAAACCAAATTAAATTAACAACTAATTTATTAACAAACAAACACATCAACATCCAATTTTTAAACAACAAATTAATAATTAAATCAAATCCATCAAACACAAACATCCAAAAATTACTCGACCGCAATTACATTACTTATAAATTAACTAAATAAAACTAAACCCCCAAATCTACTTTAACCTACTAATACATACTAAGCATAACAAGCCTGATTTTGAAATAGGATCGGAAGAGTAGACTCCGTCCTACACCATACTTATGTATTCTTTTTTTGCTGCATGCCGCACTCGCACGGACTTGCGCGTTAAGTTGTCAGATAATATAACTGTAAGCAACGAAGCTTATATTAAACTTTATACTATGCAAAAAGCACAAAAACTCACAACAAAGCGATTTGTTATTCGCAAGTCATTAATTGGTAAAAATGTAGTAATTACTTTTACTAACAAAAACAAGGAAAAATGCACTTATAATCATGACCTTGTTTACGAGCAACTCAAAGAGCGATTTGAAGCTATGCCTTGCTTCGCTAAATATAGCTCTTATACTAATTCTAATAACTTACCTAAATTTGTAAGAGACTTAGATAAAATAGTCTAATACTTCATACTGACATTAGCTAGTTACTTATATACTTAATTAGCTTTTGTCAGTATTTTTTTAACCGATGCAAATTCTCGCACGGACTTGTGTCAAAAAACTACAGATAATATATCCGAGATTATTATTATACTGTACTCATATAGATACAGTGCATTATACCTCAGCACTATTTTTATTTACTAAACAAAGTAACACCTTTAAACTATGCAAAGAATAGAGATTATAGCGGCAATAGACGAGTTAAACCAATACTTAAATGGTAATGTATTTACTAGTAGTATAGTAGAGACATTAGAAAACTTAGCAGAAAAACTTAAAAATCAAACTATATGAGTAAAATGACTATGAAGGATCTATGCGAGTATTCTTCAAAACAAAGAAAACTTCGTGCCGCGGAGCATAGACGCGAGCACCACCACGACGGTTTATGCAGTGGACTTACTCAGTCGGAGTATAATAGAATGACTGTAAGACAAAAGACTAGTTTCTCAAAAGCTAGAAAGTTCACTCATAACCGTATGTGGAAAAGCACACACACTAAATTTGACTTAAAACAACTAAAACTAATAAGTAAATCTTAATTATGAAAAGAAAATTTATTCACTATGTAATTGCTAGACTTACAGATATTGCTATAAAAGCATTTATAGTATCGCTAGCGACAATAGCTATAGGAGGTATAGCGTTCTTTATCTTCATGATGATAACAGGACAAGTAGATTATGGTAACACCTCGTTTGGAATCTACGGATAACTACACTGACTTATATATATACAGTGCAGATAATATATTAAAATGTTCAACTAAATAATAAATAACTATGCAAGTAAAAACTATTAAATTCTTAAACAAGTCAACTATTCTACTTAACAAAGTAAAATACAAAGGTTATCCTGTTGGCGAGCTACCTAAAAAGTTTGCTTTTATCTACAACGAAGAAGAAGACAAAGAAGGTATTAAAGAATGGTTCAACTACAAAGGTTTAACCTATGTACAAGTAAAAGAGTCTATTTGGAGTCAAATAGCAAAAGACAACGAGCAAATGAATATAGAAATGCTATTTAAAACTATGAATTAATATGAGTATAACTAAAATCTTAGATACACTAGCACAAGAGTGGTACGGCGAGTTTGGCTTTGCCACTTGCAGCTTACAAGAACAAGACGCAATAGTAAAATATGCTTATGAGCAAAGCGTTCACAGAATAAATAATACTAATAAATAATATAACTATGACAAACTATCAAAAAGAGCAATTTCTGCTTGAAGAACAGTTCGTAAAGCGTTTGCTTATCGACTACGGAATCAGAGAAGTAACAACACAGAGGCAGGCTAAAAATGAAACTCGTGAGTTTGAGTTTCCTGTACCTGCATATACTAAACAAAGACTTAAGTGGCATGCTAAACGAAGCGACATAAAAGATTTACCAAGACTACGCATCGCTTGTTTCAAATCAGGTTATGTACGCAAGCAAAACGGTGCAGACAGAGCGTATCAACTAAATCCTGTTTACGAGCAAAATTATAGATGCGTATGGCAAAGAGACAACGGTGAACTATATGTTTCATCAGGTGTAAATAAAGCTCGCGCGCTTATATATTCTCCAATAACTAGACTAAACTTTATGCTACAATATTATCTTAGAAACTATGCAAACAATTAAAACTAAAAATATGAGAACACTTAAATTAACAGAAAACGATTGCACGTTTGTACACTATGTACTACGCATGTATGCTCAACAAACACCTGGATTAGATCAAGAAGACAAAGAAGAAATATACGAAGTTGCAGCTAAATTTAAATAATATGAGTAAAGAAAAATATAGAATAATATACAGAAACACTTATTACGGTGATGAAGAGATAGATACAGCAGAAACTAAAGTAGAAGCTATTTGTTTAACTGGTGAATACAGAAAAGCTTTTCGCTCAGGTAATGTATACTTTAAAAGAATATGACTATTAATATAGAATATAACGACCACAATTACGAAGTTTACTTTGATGTAATACTTGGGTCTCACGGTGATTATTTTAATCCACCTGAACCACCTGAAATACATATACACTCTGTTGTAGATGAAGATGGTAATGAAGTTCAAGATTATAGCGTAATAAACTATGCTGACGAAGAAATATATTATAAGTTAAGTGATGGCTATTTTGACTACACGGACTAAATATAAATCACTACAGATAATATATGTGAATAACAAAAAAACAAACTATGTATTGTAAATGTAAACCAAATACTAAAATACCCGAAGCTCGAGTAGCTTTAGGTTATAAGACATGTGTTGATTGTTCTACTGCTGAGCAATATAGTTATGTACCAATAATCAACCATAAAACTGGCAATACTATTCAAATAGTAAGTCAATCACTCTCCGCCGCGGTGCATAGGTCGTGGCGGCGTAAATAGATAATCTAGAAGCTTAAGACATAGCTAGATATCTACAGCTAGACGAGTAGCTTAATTAGGTGTGTATGTGGCGACGACTATCGACGGATATATGTGATCATACGGAAGTGTATTACACACACATAAGTGAATAGCTAGCGGCAACTAGGTATGGATGCAACAGGAGTTATTAAATTAACCAGAGTTCATTACTACTGACGAGTATGAGGGTTCGATTCCCTCGCTAGTTACAAAGCAGCAGGCCGGTATGCTGCTCCCTTACAGGAAACATGTGCTATAAAGCACCAAGCCTTTTAGGTTGAAAACAAGTAAGGGAATATGGGCGTGAAATGGTTAGACTACAAAATAGGTGGGCGAATGCCGTAAAGATACCGCGAGGAGCGGTACCTAAATTGTAGTAACGCAGGTTCGATTCCTGCCACGTCCACTAATTTTAAATAAACAACTATGAAATACCTTTATGAACAACTAGACGAATTGTTAAACACTATTAAGTATGCAGAAGCATCGGGAAATGAAGACGCAGATTACTTAAAAAACGATTACTTTATAGACGTTTTAGAAGCATGTAGAGAAATTGTAGAATACACATCAGAAGAAAAAGAATAAATTATGCCAAACATGAGTTACTGCCGGTTTGAAAACACGGTAATGGATATGAGAGATTGTATAAACGCTATAGAAGATGGCGAGTGCGATTCACTAAGCAGCTACGAAGTAAGAGCTCTTAAACAATTTAAGGAAATGGGCGAAGAAATTAGTCGCCTTGATATAGACATTGATTTAATACTTGAAAGATATGTATAGCAACTGCTGCGGAGCTGAACCTAGTTATTTAAGCGATAGCTTATGTGGTCAATGTCTTGAACATGCAGACTTTGACGACTACACGGAGGAAATATAAATACTAATAGATAATATAATAAATTAAAAACATGAAAAGACTAACAGTTTATCAAAGACTAAAACCTGAAATCAAAGAAGCTTTGCATTCAGAAGGAAACAAAAAGTACCAAACGTCTGTAGATTATTTAGTTGAAAAGCTAAGTGAAGCTACATTTTACAGTGATCTATCTATTAGCACGATTAGTTCACTTTACACTTTTACACACTTAGAGCTCGTTAAAACATCTGTATGGGATTTTAAGTATGGCGAAAACATATTAATATCTAAAGATTATGAGTGATACAATTAAAAAGCAAAATACCATGTGTATTTTTGTGCTAGACTTTTTAGATGGTAAAGCATATAAATATGACATTAGCGCGTTATGTAATGACGGAAACTGGTCAAGTCCGGGTAATTGGAACCCCGACAGTGAAAGCTGTGAAGCTTTTCTGATCGGCGCAGGTCATAGTATAGGAAATATAGAATGGATGGTAACTAATAATAATGAAATAGAATATGGCAACTAAAATTTTAACACAAGAACTAATTAAACAAACCTTAGAAGACAAAGGTTATCCAATGACACACGATGAAGGCATGACTTACGAGTTTATGCTTAAAAAAGTATGCGAATACTACGATGCAGAGATCGGCGAAGACTGGAATGATAATGCAGATTTCTTTATATATTCAGAAACAACAGCTGATGGTTATGAAGTATATATTGCTACAAATAATTCAAGTAGTCCTAGTATAAACGAAGATGTTTACTACTATGACAGCGATCTACACGAAAGATTAGAAGACGCATTAATTGATGGCGCTAGAATTTATGTAGATTATTTGCAAGATAATTATGTACACGAAGCAGCTGAATCTGCTTATGACTATTTATACGAAAGACTAATTGAAGAAACAGAAAACGAATTAATAGACGAAGGTTATGAGTACGAAAATCAAGAAGAAGAATAATTATTATGGATAAAATAGAAAAATACGTAAGAGATAAATACCCTAAAAAGTTTAAAAATAAACCGGTATTAGTTAAAGAAACAAGTGGTATATACTTTGTATCAACACACAAAGATGAATCGCCTATAATATTAAGTAAAAAAACACTGGATAAATTATGAAAGTTAAACAATTTATAGAAAACAAAAACAAAATGCTTGATCGAGGTATTGTAGCAACGCCTGGAGACAGAGATAGATTAGAGTTGTTTGCTAACGCGAACAATGGAAGCAACGACTTTTTATTAATGCAAATGGCTATTAACTTTGGTTATAAGATGGCTTTAGAAGATGTAGAGGAGGTATTATTATGAAAATAAAAGTAAAACCAATGTATGGTAATTCCAACAGATCAATTCCTAATCAGTATCAGATTATAACGCCTAAAGGTGTATATTTTCAAAGTTACAACAGTATAATAGCTTACAAGCCTTATTATGGTAAAATAGAATTAGATGAATATTATTGGGATTATTCAAGAACAACAGGTAAATATCGCAATATGTTTCTCAATGAATTCATAGATGAAACAAGAGAAAAAATTAAATCAGGTAAATATAAATTAACAAACTTAAACTAAGTGAAAAATAATATAGATAAAAGTCAAATATTTTCTATTTTATTTTTAATGCTCTTATGCTACTTATGTTTTATAGTTAAAAAATGGTCAATGGGTTTATTATGACAGACAATAGCACACTAAACAAATTGTTTAAAGAACATATAGAAGATATAAACAAGTTTATATATTCTAAAGTAAAAGATATACATTTAACTAAAGATCTATCTCAAGAAACTTTAATAAAACTTACAAAAGCTTTACGTAAAAAAAACTATGAAGATCAGGGTAAATTTAAATCTTTTGCATTATGTGTGGCTAATAATATTATAGTAGATTATTATAGAAAAAAGAAACGTAGACCTAAAATGAAAAGATCTGAAACTTATGATATATTTTCTAAAATAAAATATGAAGAATTAAATAAAGAAGAATATATTATAAAAGAACAGATGTTAAAAGAAGTTAAACAACTGCTTAATAAAATACCTAAAAAACTTAGACAAGTATTAATATTAAGGTTTTATAGTAAAATGACTTTTAGGCAAATAGCTAAAGAAACAAACACAAAAATTAATACTGTTCAAGGTAGATTTAGATACGGAATGGATAGACTAAAACAATTACACGGACTTAACGAGTTATTAAATAGATAATATATGACAGAAGAACAAATGAATAGATTAGCTGATATTATTGTAGATAAAATAATAGAGCGACAACAACAATATGACAAGGAATTTAAAGAAGAATTAAAAGAGTTAGCTCAACAAAATCCAGATCTAGAATTTGGAACAATAACTCAAAAAGAATTAATAGAAGAAGAATTAAATAATCTTTATCAAGATCTAAAAGAGTTAGAAGAAAAAGAAGATTATGCAGCAGCTTCAAGATTATTAATAATCATAGAAAAATATAAAAAGAAATACAACATTAAGTAATGTGTATAGCATAACCACATATGTATATGATTAGATTTATAAAATTCACAATAGTCTGGATCAGTCAAAATCTTGCAATACCTTTTTGGGTTGTAGGTCATGTTCACTTATCAATATCAGACTATAAAGATATACACGAGATAATAGCTAGTATAGGTATGAATATAATAGTCTTTACTGGTTTTATTATAGATTTTAAACAACAAGATAAACTATGAACATATTTTATTTACATAGAGACCCAGTTAAAGCTGCGCGAATACAATACAATAAGCACGTGGTTAAAATGATCTTAGAATCAGCCCAAATGCTTTGTACGGCGCATCATTGTTATGGGGATGCGGAACAAAAATATAACGTACCTTATAAGCAAGCACATTTAAACCACCCTTCAACAATATGGGCCAGAAGGTCAAGAACAACTTATATGTGGTTATATGACCATATGATTGCGCTTGGTAAAGAGTATACAAAAAGATATGGTAAAGAACATCTTACGATTGCTAAGTGTAGAGATTTTTTGTCTACACCACCTAGACATATACAAGGTAATGAATGGACTGAACCACCACAGTGTATGCCAGATGAATACAAAGTTGAAGGTAATAGTGTTGAGGCATATTGGAATTATTATGAAGGCGAAAAACATAGTGTAGCAAATACAAATGAACAAAAAATATATAGATCATGCTTAAACTTTTAACAACAATAGTAGTAACAGCTACAATATACCATGCTGATCCTGCTCAATGTAATGCTGATTATCTTACAACAGCTTCTCTTAAAACTATAAACGAAAAAAATCCTCAAGGTCATAGATGGATAGCTGTTTCAAGAGATTTAGAAAAACACGGTTTTGTTTTTGGAACAAAGGTTTGTGTTGAGAATGCAGGTAATTTTGATGGAGTATGGACTGTTGAAGATCGAATGAACAAAAGATGGAAAAACCGCATAGATTTTCTTGTGAACAAAGATGTAAAAGGCGGTAAATGGAATAAAGTTAAATTAACAATAATATATGAGTAGATATAAAATATACAAGCATTTAATGCTTACGGATGTTTTTGGTGTTAAAACCAAAATTAAAAATTTTGTAAAACCTAGGCAGACAAAAGCCTATAATAATAAGAAAGTAAGAGGCTAATGTCACGTGAAAGAAATATAAAATGGTTAAATGATAGGCATGTTATATACAGGAAAGATCCTGTTAACGATGCGCCAACTATAGAAACCAAGCATTATAAATACTATGAAGATGGTACGCACGAGTGTTATCACTTGTTTAATAGCAAGGCTAAGATTACTACGTACAAATCTTTAAAGTGGCATTTTTATGTTTTGTATTTTCTTAACCAAGACAGACCTGAAGGTTTGCTGCCAACTAGTATTTACGAGTTTATAGCAGATAAAGAAAATGGCTTTGTAACATTTTTTATTAGTGATAAAAAGCTAAACGAAATGATTGAAGACGTGTTCAATGATGGCGGTGAACCACCTTTAAATAAGAAACGTAAGATAATATTTAAAGACTATAGCGGTTTATCTTTTGATCAAAAAATGAGTATTGTAGGTAAATTAATTGGAAGATCAAAACGTGTAAATGAAGAAGCTATATATGAATGTATGCTAGATTTAATTTATTATGGTAAAAAAATAACTTGGAGTAAAGTTGCAGTTTTGTTAAACTGTTCAGAAAGAACTGTAATAAGAAATATTAATAACGAATTAAAAAAAGAAAAAGAAATATTAAATGAAGAAATACAACATACAGAATTATATAAGATATAAGGAAGATATTAAATCTTCAATGCCACCTCAAAAATTTTACGATTACTACACGAGAGATGAATTAGTTGTTAAATTTATACCTCTTGTTGAAGCCATGGCTAGAAAACAATCAACATCACAACAAGCTGTTGGTGTTTTAACAATAATGGATCTATTTCAAATTGGCAGTTTAGCTTTAGTAAAGGCAGTTGATAAATTAGACTGGGAAAGATTAATTGATTCAGAAGATATTGAAAAAACATTAAAAAGCTTTTTTAGTAAAAGAATAAAAGGTGCTATTAGAAGAAAAATAGATTCATTAAGAGGTAATATAAGAATACCAGAACATAAAATTAATGAAATACGTAAAAACCCTAAAGACAAAAAAATGGTTGCTATGTTTTTTAATTCTATGTTTTTAAGTATAGACGCACAGCCTGTTAACGACGAAGAAAATATGATAAATCAAATAGCAGACAAGTCAGAACCATATAACATACAAATACTTAACATGTATTTAAAGAGTTTAATGAAAAAACATTTAACAGGCATTGAGTATGAGGTTTTAAGATTGTCTTATGGACTAGATTGTGAAAAACATTCTGCTAACTATATAGCAGGTAAATTAGGCATAAGAGGTGTTAGCGCATATGTGCGTGTTTCAGAATTAAAAAAACAAGCTGTACAAAAATTAATAGACAGCGTTGATCACTCGCAAGTGCTTGACTTTCTGTAAGTTACGACTACACGGAATTAAAACAAAACGTAAAAGATAATATAAACATGTAATTATAATAATAAGCAATTTAAATAAAAAACGAATGAACATAAACGAAAAATTAGCTACAATCCAAACAAAGTTTAAATCAAAGAAAAGTAGATTTAACTCCTTCGGCAAATATTACTTCAGATCAGCCGAAGATATTCTCGAAGCAACAAAACCCTTTTTATTAGAATTAGGAGTATCAGTAACAATTGATGAACAATTGATAGATGTAAGTAATATACCTATAATTTGCTCAACAGCTACAATAAGTGACGGTAAAGAATCAATACACGCGTCAGCTTTAGTTGGAGTTGATTTAAACCAAAAAGGTATGCAAACACCTCAACAGTTTGGCTCTGCTTCTAGCTACGGTAAAAAATACGCATTGGGTAATTTATTTTTAATAGATGACACACAGGATTCAGACGCATCAAATACCCACGGTAAAACACAAAAAGCTAAAACTAAAAACACTATAACCTCTAAAAAAGATCCAGCATACGAAAAAGCGGTTCAATACCTAGCATCAGGTGGTAAATTAGAAGCTATTAAGTCAAAATATAATCTTTCTAAAGAAATAGAAGGAGCGTTAAATACTTTATAATGACAGAAAAACAAGTTATAAAAAAACTAAAAGATGATAAACATTATTACGGGGATTTTGGTAAAAAATATCTCAGTAATTCTGATATAAGCAAGCTTTTAACAAACCCACTTAGTCTTAGAGAAGAACAAAAACAAATACCAGCTTTTTTAATAGGTGGTTATTTTCATACTGCTATATTAGAACCAGATAAACTTAAAAAGTTTAAAATAATAGATGCTACAACAAGAAACACTAAGTTGTATAAAGAAATATCTGGTGGCGAAATGTGTTTGTTAAAAAGCGAAGTTGACAAACTAGAACTAATGATAGATAAAATGCTAAGCAACAAAGCTTGCGTTGATCTTATAAGAGGTATAAATATTGAATATGAAAAACCTGGCATAACAGAGTTAGAAGGTTTAAAATGGAAAGGCAAAGCTGATATTGTTAATCACGATGAAAGATTAATAGTAGATTTAAAAACAACAGCTGATCTTCACAAATTTAGATATTCAGCTTCTAAATATAATTACGACAGTCAAGCTTATATTTATCAACATCTATTTGGATATGAATTAATATTTATAGCAATAGATAAAACCACGCATCAAATAGGTATTTTTGATTGCTCACCTGATTTTTTATTGCGTGGTAGAGACAAAGTACAAAGAGCAGTTGAACAATATAAATTATTTTATGAATCAGAGGATTTTGATCCTCAACAATATTTTATTAATCAAACTTTATAATTATGGCAAGTATAATTAAAGCAAGTATCAATTTAAGCAATATTGATAAATCAAAAGTTATTGAAGGTAAAAAAGGTAAATATCTTCCTATAGTAATAACTTTAAATGATGACGTAGATCAATTTGGAAACCAAGGACCAATTGTTATAAGTCAAACAAAAGAAGAAAGAGAAAGTAAAGCAGCTAAAACTTATTTAGGTAATGTTCAAGTAGTTTGGACAAATGGAGAAAATGTTGCCGCTGCACCTAGAGCAGATCAACCTAAAGCCGCTGAATTTGTAGCTGAAGCAGGCGATGATGATCTACCGTTTTAATTAAATTAAATGCAAGTAGAAGATAAAGAGATTAATGGATTTTTGATTGATGAGTTCAATCAACATGGTCTAGAAGTTGGTAAAACACAAGGCGTATGTCCTGATTCTACCAAATGTAGACAACCCAAGAACCACAAGAAAAAATGTGCTTCATATGATTGGGAACGTGGTCTCGGTACTTGCCACAACTGTAATAAATCATTTCAATTACACACTTATCAGCGTAAAGGTAAAGCTGAAAAAGAATACGTAAAACCACCAGGTCCTCCTAATTCTAAAGAATATCCTGAGTTTTTAAGTGATAAAGTAATTGAATGGTTTAAAGCAAGAGGCATAGGAACTCAAACTTTAATTGATTTAGAAATTAGCGAAGGTCCTGAGTATATGCCACAAACCGGTAAAACCGAGAATGTAATAAAGTTTAATTATTTTATGGGCGGTGAATTAACTAATATTAAATACCGCGATGGAAGAAAAAACTTTAAATTATATAAGGGTGCTGAAAAAGTGTTCTACAATATAGACAGCATAGTAGGCTATGAGTATTGCGTTATAGTTGAAGGTGAAATGGACGTGCTAGCCTTACATGAAGCAGGTATTGAAAATGCAATATCTGTTCCTAATGGTGCTACACTTAATACTAACAATTTAGATTATTTAGACAATTGTATAGATTATTTCGAAGACAAAGAAAAAGTTATTTTAGCAGTAGATTCAGACGAAGCTGGTCAAGCATTACAAGCTGAATTAATTAGAAGGCTAGGATCTGAGGTTTGTTATTTAGCTACATTTGATGATTGTAAAGATGCTAATGAATATTTAATAAAGTATGGAACAGAAAAACTGGCAGAGCGTATTGGCAGGTCAAAACCGGTACCACTTGAAAATGTCACGACATTTAGGGACATTGAAGACGAAGTCACGGACTTTGTTCGTAACGGGTTTAAACCTGGATATCAAATTGGTCTTCAGAATTTTGATGACATCTTTTCAACTTATACTGGTCAATTTATTACTGTTACTGGTATTCCGTCTAGCGGGAAGTCAGATTTCGTCGATCAAATGGTTGTTGGATATAACCAAAACTATGGCTGGAAAACGGCGTTCGCTAGTCCGGAAAATGTACCGACATACCTTCACGCACACAAGTTAATGCGAAAAGTTTGGCAAGGTATGCCTTCGTCTTCAGATATCGGCGGTAGCAAATGGAATCAAGTTGCAGATCACTGTAATACAAATTTTTTTCACATTGATATGGAGCGTTATACTTTAGAATCTGTATTAAAGAAAGGTGCTGAGCTAGTTAAACGTAAAGGTATTAAATGTTTAGTTATTGATCCTTTTAATAAAGTTAGAGACGTTGACTGTAAAACTGAAGATGTTAATCGTTATACAATGGAATACTTAACTAAAATAGAAACATTCGCAAAGAAGTTTGATGTATTAGTATTTATTGTAGCTCATCCAACTAAAATGTACAAAGACAAAGAAGGTAAAATTGAAGAGCCAACAATGTATAACATTAAAGGTGGTGGTGAATGGTATGATGCTAGTTATCATGGACTGTTGATACACAGAGACTATGAAGCTAAAACAGTTAAAGCTAAAGTTCTTAAAGTTAAGTTTCAAAACCTCGGTGAAAACGGAGCTGAAGCGCATTTTAAATGGGAACCAAAGTCTGGTTGTTTTATTCCTCATCAAACAATTAGTTTAGATGACCCAATGCCTTGGGAGTAAATGGCTTGGGGCAAAAAAGTAAACATGGGAATTTATACTCCAGATAAATCAGAATTTGAAGCTTATCATTGGTGTATAAATAATAACATCTACATATCACCGTTTGCTAAAAATGAAGCGGCTTGGTATATAGATATTGTAATTAATGGAAAAACAAATAGATCGCCGAGTGTGTATAGCAAACACACTATATGGAATACGATCTATGAATATTATAAATATTATTATGA
>Ga0208767_1000057_pt1 | contig 64431 bp, 87 predicted proteins | sample VirMetDEL_Mar_21_FD_184514 | JGI IMG/M metagenome (GOLD analysis project Ga0208767, IMG submission 184514) | Aqueous microbial communities from the Delaware River and Bay under freshwater to marine salinity gradient to study organic matter... | ecosystem: Environmental > Aquatic > Marine >...
GTTGGACTCTCGGTTTTGGTCCCACCCGATATGTCCGCCGGAGCATTTCCATAGGTGGGGTCGTTTTTGGGATATCGAACAACCACTTTACCCGAGCCCCCCGCGCCGCCAGGAGCGCTGGGAGAGGTCGCGCCGCCGCCGCCGCCGCCGGTATTCGTCGCCCCCACTTCCGGCCCGGGCGTCGGGTTCCCGCCGTCTCCGCCGCCACCCGTGCCGCCGACGCCATAGTTAGGATCCCCGCCTGCGCCGCCGCCCCCGCCGCCTGCGTAGTTGACCGGCGAGCCCGTGTAATCGTTGGGCGAACCCGCGCCACCAGGACCGCCGCTGTTTGCGGGAGAAGGACCAAATGTTCCCGCGGAGCCCGCGGCCGCTTTTCCGCCGCCCCCGCCGCCGCCGCCAATGGCCCCGCCGCCGGCCCAACCCGCGCCCGGCCCCCCAGGGTTCCCTTGCCCCGCGACCCCGGTGCCACCGCCAGTGGGAGCGTACATGGGACCGCCGCCCCCGGATCCACCCGGCACGCCTGTTGACCGAGCGCCTGGATTTCCGCTTCCTCCGCCCCCACCAGCAGACGTGACCGGCGCGGGCCCGTGCCCCCACACACTATTTCCTCCAGAACCGCCGATAACATCCGGGGACGAAGCCGGGGGGCCAGACGCCACTCCCGCAGCCCCGCCCGCGCCCACGGTGATTGGCACGGGGGAACCGGGGGCCAGCACCACACCAGTTATCGTCTGCATGCCTCCCGCGCCGCCACCTCCGGCGTAGTAGAACCCTCCGCCCCCGCCGCCGCCACCGACGATGAGAACGTCCGCGACTATGGTGTTTGGGGGCGCCGCGGCGTTATTTCTTAATGTAGTGAGCCAATTGCCCTCTATTCTTCTACCATATACACTACTTTCATCAGTTCCATTAATCGACCAGACACCAGAATTATATTTTCTATCAGGAACTCCGCCAATGAAAGCGGAGGTGGGTGGCGTGAAATTTGTGGTATATCTAGCGACATCCGATAGCCTCAGATCATCTATATAGCCATTAAGTTCGACGTTGGCGGACAACCCTTCAGCGATACGCAATCCACCGTCGCCGCCGTCGAGCAAATCCGTGCTGTCCGTGCCGGACCCCCTACTAACGCCGTCAACGTAAATAGTTATGGTCGAGCCGTTCCTAACAACGGCAACGTGATACCAAGTCGCTGTTGAAAACGCAATCGTGCCAGTAATCTGGGCGGTGGCGGTCTGACCGTTGTAGGAGTTCCAGACAATGTTATTAAGGCCGGTGTCCGTGCGTATCAGCCAATTTCCGTTCTTGCCCACGGTGAAATATCCAGCGGAGCCTATAAGCCCCTGGTAATTGGTTGTCGCGTTAAACCTTACCCAAAACTCGACCGTGAACGCCCCCGTTCCAAGATCGAACGATGGATGCGCGGGAACGGAAAGATAATCGCCCGTGCCGTCAAACACACCGGATGCGCCGCCGAATTTACTCTGAGCGGTGTCGACTTGCGCGTTCCCCACCGCCGTCACCGTGTGCTGGTTTATCGAGTTATCGGGGAACGATGTGGAGGTGTCGGCGCCATCCATGTTCAACAATAGCGCGACACTAGCGCTAGCGGGGGGAAATGTTATTACAGTAGAATTAGCAGTACCGGTGAATTCATATCCTATGTAACGAGGCATTATACAGCCTCCTTATTAAGAATCGTACAATTGTTCGAAAGATATCGTGTAAGATAAATCGTCGTTGGCAGAAGCTGCTCCACCAATTGTTGAATTTTCTAACATATAGAAACCACTATTTTTATCTACTGCTACTAACGCGGCGTCACTAGGGACCACAACAGTTTTGATAATAAAGTTATTAGACCCCTGGTTATTTAAAATCAAATCAAAATCCGCATTTGCTGCGCCATCGATATTTGTAACTGTTACAGAGTTGATTTTATATACAGCGCCACTAGAAGCTGGATTTGTAACAAACACCGTATTGCTGGATATGAATGTGCCTGTGACAGTGTTTGCTAAGATCCTAGCAACGTTTACGATATTTGGATTTGCCATTTTATTCCTCTATATCTAACTTTCTCATATTTATATTATTTATAGTTTTTTAACCGAAGACAATAGCCATTGCAATTGCTTTACCTGTTGTTATACCAGCAGACGCCGCGCTTGTTTGCGTTGAACCATCAGGGAATTTGAAGCCCCCACTGGTGGATTCGATCGTGCCAGCTACTTCTAATAAGTTTGTTGTTGGGGTGCGTCCGATGCCGACTTTTCCGTCGGCGACGATACGCATACGTTCTGGTACACCTTCTGGAGTTCCAGAAGCGCCTGTACCAAAAGCAATGCCTTGATTACCGCTGTTATTAAACTGCATCCAGCCCATATAAGTTGAGTCAATGCGTTGTTGCAGTCGTGTCGTAGCTGTTGTCCAGTCAGAACCTGCGGATGTGCGAAGCTGACTAATTTCAAAATGAGACTCGTTGGAGCCGGGTCTACCTTCAATATTTACGTTGACTTGCTGGTCATTGGCAGAAGACCCAACACCATTACTATCCAAAACATGTAGCTGTGCGTCGGGCACACTGTATCCAATGCCAACTTTTCCGCTGCTGTCGATACGAACGCGCTCTGCTCCAGAAATACCCAAGGCTAAATATGGACTTCCAGAATTATAAGCACCGCGAATGAATGCAGCATCGTTATCACTTGGTGAACCCCAAAAAATATAACCACTTCCAGTATCATTTGTTAGTAAACTCATACCCATATTGTCAGTGTTTTCAATCACAAAATCATCACCAAGGGTAGAAGCTGTAACGGCTCCTGCGCTTCCACTGAAAACATGCAACTTGCCATCAGGAGAAGAAGTGCCGATACCGACGTTACCAGTAGAGCCCTTGATAGTCAAGACAGCGTCAGCGTCCGTAACTTCGGTCGCGTCTGCATCATAGTTGCTGCAGAAGTAAGTGTCACCACCGCCGTACGCAGCGAACCTTTCGTGAATAATAGCAAACTTCGCTACGCTGTTATCCTCGGGGCTAACGCCCAACTTTAGAGCGGCTGAAGCTCCTCCCGTCCCGTCTGGATTGCTAACGAGTAGGCTAGAGGTGTCACCGACAGTAGCTCTGTTTATATGTACGAACTGGGCGGGAGACGACGTTCCGATGCCGGTGTTGCCGCTGCTATCGATGCGCATACGTTCTGTGTTATTTGTTAGAATGATTAACGGATGATTGGTTTCTGTTCCAATCTGTGCAAGTGCTCCCGCAGCAGCGATATCGAATTTTCCAACGTATGTCCCGCTCTGTGCTGTAATTTTTAGTCCTGAGCCACCAGCGGTGCCATTGTTGGTTTGCGTAAGGAACGTGACGCCGGCGTCGACCGATTGCGTTGCGGAGAGAGTACCGTTGTCTGCAATAAGTACAGAAGAATCTTGCGCTAATCCACCGCTTGTACCATCAAACCGCATAACAGCATTGTCTGTAGAACTACCAGGATTTGCAACAAACCCAGCAGAATTTGCAGCCAAATCCTTAATAGTATTGACATTATACATCATCTGATTGATGGTGTTAGAGCCGGTCAATGTAGAAACTGGTATAGACATATCTTTATCTTTTCTCTATTATCTATTTTATCTATTTATATAGAATTTAATTAGGTACATCAATATTCATTTTTATAGTTTTTGTAGTAGTATTATACAAAATTGTATGTTCCATCTGGATTAAACGTAATTGTATGTGCTGTATCATTTGATATATTAAGATTTGTATATGGTTGAGTGTTTGCATTAAGTTCACTGATACTTTCATTGAATTGGACAAACACAGCACCATTTGCATTACCAGGACCAAGAGAATATATTGGTGAATATCTAGTTCTTCCTTGAACGGTATTGCTTGAGTAGTGATATGGGTGCGTCGTGTTTGCAAAACCAGAACCACCTCCACCGCCTTTACCGTTGTACGGCGGCGAGCCAGGATCAGCAGTGCCGCCGCCGCCACCGCCACCGAAGTAACCGCCGCCCCCGCCGCCACCACCTTTAGGTCCTTCAGGGCTTGGTGGCCCAGGAAATCCTGATCCACCCGCGCCGCCTACAAGATATGCACCAGGACTTCCTGGTGTTGCTCCAGCAGATCCAGTACCACCGGCTGCTTGTGTACCACCTCCAGAGCCACCGGGTTGTGTTTGACCCACAGTACCACCTCCAGCGCCACCGGTGCTTGTAGTAAAAGAGAGTTCGAGCCCACTTACAGTACCGCCTTCGCCACCTGAACCCCCAACAACAGCAAGAAGATTTGGTTGAAAGGTAATTGGAACTGAAGCGCCAGGTGTGGGAACTGCTGATGTAGCTAATATAATACCACGACCACCAGCACCACCGTTCTTGCTGGGGCTCCCCGGTCCACCCGCCGCCGCTGGTGTTGTTTTAATTGAAAGTGTTTGATCTGCAATATTTTGCAAATCCATAACATATTCTGTAGTTCCACCCTGCATATAATCTAAAGTGGGTGCTGGCGCGCCCGGCGAAAATGTTCTACCTTCTCCTAGAAGAACAATTTTTACCCATCCTTGCACACCACCAACACCAGAAAATCCACCAAATCTTCCAACTAATGTATTAATAGACATATCTTATGTACTCAAACTTCCTATTAAATCCCATTCATCTGTATCTACCTTTTTACATACCGCCGTCTGCCACTGATTTCTAACACGAAGTTTACCACCATCACTATTTACAATAACACCAGCAGCATTAGAAAATTGAAATGCTGAGTTAGAACCAGTCCGAACAAAAAGATATTCAGAACCAATAGGAATAGAAGTTGTAGAATTAGCAGGAATAGTTATACCAATTGTAGTAGAACCACTTGCTGTTGTATTAGCGTAGTCTAGACGATGATAAAAACCAGCATCAGCCGCAAGTAATGAATAAGAATTTGATGTAGTTGTTTTTACTGGCGCACCTAATCTGAATTGATTAGTAGAAGTGAAATTATTATTAGAAGCAAGAACAGGAGCCGCTGCCGCAGTTGCTGCAATATAAGCATTTGTATTTGCTAGTGAAGATCTTTCAGTTGCCGCAGTAGTTGCAATATAAGAATTAGTATTAGCAAGGGCAGAGTTAAATGTAGTAGTATTTACTTTAGTAGCAATATAAGCGTTAGTATTTGCTAATGCAGACTGAAACGTACTATTTGATACAGCACTACCTATAGACTGAAACTGTATCCAACCACTTACAGTATAACCCTCAAACGTAGAAGTAGATGTATTATATCTAAAATGTCCTACACTATTATGAGCGGCTCTTTGTGCGGTCGTTCCAGATGGTACTTTAACTGCACCAGTAGATGTCATCGTCAGATTACCACTAATTTTCACATTTGACGATAGTATATTTGTATTTACTACACTAGCCGCAAACGTAACAACATTTCCAGAAAATGTACTATTTCCACTTAAAGTAATAATGTTTGTGAAAGTAGCATTAGCGGATGTTACTTGCGCTACTCCAGTAGTATTCGCAAGCTGATTGATAAAATCAACTGTATCGTTTGTACGGACTCTCCAAGCATTAAATGATTGTGTAAGTTCTACGTTTGCAAGTCTTTGTGGCATTAATTCAACTTCTCTGCTAAAGATGCTAATAAGTTTTCAATATTTATTAGTCGTTCATCAAGGTGTTTAATCTTATCTTCCATATTATCTACTTTCTGAAACTGCTTCTTTCTCGCTTTATAAGCTGCTAATCCAGCGTCATCTATACTAAGAATAGCATTGCTTCTTGTATCTCTTACAATACCTTCATGTTCTTTTACTTTCACATAAGTCATCTTACACCTGTAAGGCTATAGCTCTTAAATCTCTCACTCTTGGTACAACATGAGAACCTACTGAAGATCTTAGAACAATCTTAATGGAAAAATGTTTGAAAGTATCAAATGCAGCGCCATCACCATTATGATATCTAACAACATCATTATTACCACTATTTTTAAACGCACCCAAATTACTCGCATTAGCACTTGGGAATCCATATTCAAATTCTCTATAATCAAAAGTATTCACTCTACTAGAGATTGTATTTGCAGAAGTAGTCTGAGTTAGTTTAGTATAATGTTTATCAGAGAAATCATCAGGATCTTCTGCATTTTGAATACGACAATATACATCAACTTCTGTACCAGAAGGTTTGTAAGCGGTCAAGATTACTTTAATATCTTCAGCTTCTTGACCATCCGCAAGAACAATCTTCTTAGAAATATATCTTGAATTAGCTAGTCCTTGATTTATAATTTCTTTTGTATTGACATTATTAATAATATTATGAGTAACAATCGCTGATCTAGAACGACCAATATCAACTACTGGTGACAATCTACTTGTTGAAGATGTTAAGGAACCAGTAATTCGTAAAGTCTTCTTAGAAGAAGTATTATTTACTTCGTTTGTTCTACTAGCAATAATCTTTTCACCCGTAATGAATTCATTGTCTATGAAAGCTTCTACACTATCTTGCGCTTGACTAATAACATATGTATTAGAAGTAACATTAGCTGTCCATACTACATCACTCTGATTGTATTTGATATAAGATATGATGGGTTTTAATGTATCATACTTATAGTCTTTTAAACCATATACTTGTGCTGAGGCGTTTGTTACTTGACCACGATAGAAACCATCATCAGCGGTTGTATTTGAACTAAATGTACCACTTGAACCATTAGCAACGATTGAATTTCTACCCGCTGAATAATATTGTACGAAACCAGTAGCAGTATTCACTACCGAGGTATTTAATACACCAGTAAAAGATCCACTACCATTAGCAAAGGTTATTGTAGAACCATCAGCAATAGTACCTTTCATATCAACTTTAATCCATGGAGTATTATTGGCTGAAACAATCTTACGAACTTTACCAGTGTTTGCACCAAGAGTTACTGTATCATTAACACCAATTGGAGCAGTGTTCGAAGTCATTTTTAGAATACTTTCACCACGAATTTTTTCACCAATTTGGAATCTAGTTGAAGAGAATTGTGTAGCATTCATATATTCATCATCTTCGTTTGTATATACGACGCTACCAGTTACGGTAGTATCAAAGTTTGCTCTCCAGATAGTGAAACAAATATCTTGATTTTGTCTTGGTGTGTATGTTCTATCGTTAGCAGAAGTAAACATAACACCAACAGCGGGTTGTTGATCAATTAACGCACCCGTTACAGTATCAATACCACCCAGTTCTGCGATCCAAAGACGATAACTAGGATCTGAACCTTCTGGTTTGACAACAAAACAATACTCTTTATCACCGCGTAAATATACCGGTTCATCAAAATAGAATGGAGTTACAAGAGAACCATCATTTGAAACGTTTACATCTTCTGGATTAATTCTCTTGAAACCAAATGGTACACGAATACCAGTAGGTGATCCATTTACAACTTCTCTAATTTCTACAGCAATGCCAGCCGTAGTACTTTTTTCAGCGAAATACAAATCTATACAAGAGACAAAGATACCATCTGCGCCATTACCGAACTTATTGTCTGTGAAGTTTAGATTTTGGAATTCAAAATCTCCTATAGAAAACGATTGTGCTACAGGATCTCTATGTAGTTGTAAGCCTTCAAATTCACTAATTGTTACTGTATTTGTTTCGCTAGTTGTATCTGTAGTAATTCTTGCTTCTCTAGTAGTAAGTTCAATACCTCTTTCACTACTAGCAAGACCAGAAGAAATAAAGTTTTTAGTAGCACTAGTTGTTTGAGTTCCGTCTTGTGTGGTTGTATTAGCGATATCTTGTAGTTTGAATGGACGCTCACCGACTCGGAACTTTAATGTATCGTTGTTTGGAATAATAAAGACACCATATACAGCACCATTAGCGTTTGTATTCAGAGCCGCTTTAAAGGCACCAGTATTTGCATACTCTTTTGTAGTTGGTTTGACGTAATCATTCACGAGAATATTATCAAAATAAGGATATACGCGAGTATTTGGTCTTAAACCAGTTGCTGTAAATTGTACTTCACGAGATCTCATGAATGGAACAATATCTGTTCTTGTGATAAAAGCGCCAGTTCTTTGTGTTCTAGTAAATGGTTCTACGTTAATTCTAGTTTTAGTTATTGTTTCTGTTTGTGTAGATGTAACCTTAACATCATCGAGTGCACTATGGGCGTCGGCGAAAGTACCAAAGTCTAACCCCGCAGGTGGTGTAAAGTCTACATGAGCAACACCACGCACTTCTCTAGTTGTATTTACTGGACCTCTAGCAATATCGCTAACTTGAGTAAATCCATCTAGTCCTTGAAGACTACTTGCGATATCTACTTCCAACTGAACATCAGGTTCTGTAGTTGTATCAACGAAATGATCTGCTTCAGGAATAAGATTTAGATTACCAACCCAGTTAAATGTTAGTTCTCCGACTGGATTGATAAGTTTAGATGCATATGGTTGATCAATATAGATATCATTGGTATAAGGTAGGGTTAACAAAGCTCCTGGTTGTGAAGTTTGAACGGCAGAAATAACACCAGTGTCAGCATCACCATTTCTTTTTAATGTAGAAGATACTGTAAATGTACCTGTTGTATTATGCAAGTACAATCTTACATTACTAGTATTGGAAACTACTGATCTTACAGTACCAGTAGCAGTGGCTGAACCAAAACTACTACCTAAGTATACAACATCATCATTTTGATAAGAGTTAGTATTAGAGGAAAGATCTAATCTAATCGCTTTATTTTTATTTGTAACATTCGTTGATAGTGTTGTATTATAAGCAATATCAATATTTTGTAAATCATACTTAGGTATAAGTTCACCTAGTTTAGTATTCATAGAGATAGAATAAGCGGGATCAGTAATATTAGAATTGTCTGTTCCAAAGAAGGAATCCACAAATATACCGTTCTTAAATCTATCTAGACCATTACCATCAGGAACATTTAAATCTCTTGCAGATTTTTCTAGAATATTAAGAGCAGTATAATATTCTAGTCTATCTATACGACTTTCAATCCCAGAGATATCTTGCATAGTATATCTTCTCTGGAAGAATGGTTTTACTCTTACAGCAAGATCTACTCTTGGTGAATCAGTTTGAGGATCTTTATATGTTAATGCGTTTTCATAAGATAAGGAAGGATATGCAGGAATGTTTAGTAAGGCGATAGTCATAACCTCTGCTGGTTCTGCTGGAGGATATGCTTTTACTGCTGGAATACCTTTGACAACCTTTTTTGTACCATTTTTACCAATAACGACTCTATCAACTCTTGGAAGATAGTAAACAACATCAGATGTGAAGTTTTTATCTGGAACAGGCACATATGAACCATTTGTACCATCAATATCAAGAGTTGTTGATTCTGCTGGATTAACAGCCGAGTTTACTAATGTAGTTAAGTTAGTATTAGAAGCACTCGTTACGCGAGGACGGAAGTCTAAACTATCTCTCAAATCATAAACTTGATTTGTTGTAGTTGAAGAAAATCTTGGAATTTGAGGAGTAGTAATAGCAGTAGTATTAGCCGTAGATTCATTGGGATCTATTGAATAAGAGTCTACACTAGAAAATCCAATACCACCTGATCTGTTGTGTTCGAAATAATCAAATTCTACTACAATTCTATCAGTCGTTTTTAGTACAACATCACTTGTTGGTTTTATCTGAAGTCTTGAAGTACCATAAATGTTGTCATTAGTGTTTCTCCAAATACGAAATTCTTTTACTAGATTTCTATTTTGAGTGTTATAGGTTGGACCTACATATACCGCACGTAGATTAAAAGCGTCTGCAACACCTAATGACCATGGACCAGCAATTCCTGCACTATGTGTAGATAAATCAAGTCTGATAAATCTATTTTTTCTAACAGTTTTAGTTATACCAACAGCGGTTTCTCTCTTATTATTAAAGAAAAGAGTCATGGTTGGGTTTGTAGTAAATACTTCTTGTAAATCAAAGGTTGCTTCAGTCGTAGAAGTAACAGTTACAGTTCTTTCGGTGGGACTACCATTATTAGTACCATTCTCTGTTAGATCAAATATGTGTCCCTGTGGGTAAATTCTGTATATATTCTGTGGTGTGTCGTCGTTTGTAGTACCATCAATAGTAGGATTAGTTGTAAGAGTATTAGCACTATCGATACTTACAATTCTACCATAATTATTTGCATTACCAATAGTAACAAAATCACCTACTGTAAATAATGTATTAAAGTTTGTGCCAATACCATTTAATGTATTCGCGCCATGTTGAATACTACCAGTAAATCCAGCAGTAGCATTAATAGTCGATTGAGTCATAAGAGTGAAAGTTCTCTTATTTGAATCGTTTAATGCGCCGACACCAAAAGGTAATTCTTCTGTACCGCCAGGATGCACACCACTTAATGTTAGACTAGCAGTACCTGTTGCACCTGTGAAAGATAGACTTGCTTTATCTTTGAATTCATAACTAGCATTTACAGTACCTGAAGTGGTGCTCAACTGTTTTGTGGCTGTAGTGCCTAGTTTCCAAATCCCCTTATTAAAATCAGCGTCTTTTAATACAGCAATTGTTACCGTCGCGGCGCTGCTACCACCACCTGTTGTACCAATTGAAACAGTTTCTAATACAGTATCTGCTGAACTATCAGGACCACTAGGATTATTAATATAAAGAGATCTAACATCACCAAAAGATTTGTTAGATGCAGTCATCTTTATATCAAATAGATATAATCTATATCTTGCTGTATAATTTCCTTGAGAACCAGATTCCCATTCAATACCGCGTACTTTTGCTGTACCAATCTCTGAACCAGCAGCCGCGGCCGCGCCAAGTGTGCCAGAAGACACAGCCGTTCCAGCAGTATCTCTAAGACTTACACTAGAATATTGTGTCATATCCCAAGGGCCACACAATTCATTTACAATAACATAGTTACCAAAATTAGTAGTTACGGTGAGTGATGTTTCTGTGTTTGTGGTAATAGCTTTGGTTGTTTCAATGTACTCAGTAGTTAGTGTTTCATTACGATAACCTTGAATATATGCAATACCCGGTTCGATACCAATGGCAAGTTTATTCTTATCTCCGCCTTCACCAGAGGAAAATCTACCAAAGTTTGAACCAGTATTTAAATGCTCTTTTACTTGAGCATTAATTTGTCTTAACTGATAGTTACCAGATTCTTCGTAAGTTCTTTTTGCTAGTTCACGAGCAATACTATTAAATTCAGTATCTTTCTTAATAATCTGGACGTTACCATTTTCCACTTTAAATAATGGTAATAGATTTTCTGTATTAGAAGTATCAGTAAGTCTTCTTTTTACTAGATTAGGTGTTAGCTTTAAACGGTCTGCGCCTGGAGCCGTATAGTTATAAGAACCAGTGGCATTATCAAGTAATGTTGTATCTGTTACTGATGTTACGATACTTTCGACAGTCTTAAATCCAACTTTATAAGAAGGTGTGGTAGAATATTTTTCTAAAATAATTACTTGTGAGTCTACATTAATAAAATGACCTTTTTGGAATATGATACCGTCACCTGTATGAAAAATACTACCAAAACCAAAAGCACCAGAAGAGATAGTATTTGCTCTTTGTCCAGAACCACCATCAGCAGGTAGATATACTAATTCTTCATTTAAATCAAAAGTTTTATGTACTTTATCAGTACCACCGTCGAGATATTTAACTATAAATGTATTGTAGTCTGGTGCATCGACTTCTGCGCCAGAAGCAGTAGCAATAACTTTAGCGCGAACTCCAGAAGTTACACCTTGTATTGTAACATTAGCAAAAGTAGAAACGGTTACTGTGTTACCACCTGAGTCGTTATCTCTTAACTTTACAAAAGCGACGTTAGCATCATATTGAAAATCACAACCATCGATAACTGTTCCGTCTTTGTAAATATTATCACCAAATCTAGCTACTTGTTCTTGTAGAATAGTTTGAAGCTGTGTAAGTTCACGAGTTTGGACAGCAAGACCAGGCTTAAATAAAATTCTATGATAGTCTTTTAATTTAGCACTAGTTTCGTAGTCATCAAAATAAGGTGAAACATTAAAGTTTGTTTCTAATTTAGCCATTTTTTACACAACCTTAAAATCTTACGGTAAGTTTAATATCTTCTGATTGATCGGAAGCTCTAGAGATTGGTAGTCGATTTTCTACATATAGAATATCACCATCGAAGTCTTTTAAATCTCTTTTATTTATAGAAGATAGAGTAGCTGTTACAGAAGAAGTATTTCCTGTTAATGTTTCACTAGTACTAAATGCACCATCTAGACCAGTAACGCTTACGACACCAGCAGTTCCGGTTGCATTAGTATTCGAGAAAGTTACAAATCTTGCTTTAGCACCACTTGTTCCACCACTAATAATTTCATCAGCGCTAAAAGATCCTGATTTACTTGTAACAGTAAGTCTTGTTGTCATATCGTATACTGTACTATTTGCCTGATTTCCGTTTGCTAGATTAGGATTTGACATCAATCCAATAATACGGAAGTCGTTGTTTGTGAAAAGTGTATTAGATTCAGAACCATCAAACTTAACAGACAACATAACATTATAAGCGCCTAATTCTTTAACAGGATCAGATCCATGTCCGCCATATGGAGCAATATTACCATTTGCAGTAGCACCACTACCATGAGAAGTGTTAGCATCAATCACTATTTCATATTTGGAATAATTAGATCCCTTATTGATAATAACAATACCATTGATGGAGTTTCCTGTTGTAGAAGAAGCTAATGCAGGTAGAGTTACATTAGCATAAGCTAAAGCCCCGGTCCCATCACCTACCACACTAACACGTGGACCAATATAGTATTGTGACTCTGTATTTGGTGTTGTGGTAAAAGCGCCATTTACAGTTATTGTTTTAGTAGCGCCAACATAATTTACAATTCTTCTTAATTGACCTGAACCCAGACCGCTCTTAATGTATAATGAAGAATAATTATATACGTCATCTGTACCACTAGAATGTGATGCTAGTTGAACTACTGTTGAATTAGTAACTGCTGCAAAAGTACCATTCGTTGATAGATATCCACTACCATTGGCAGTAAGTTTAACAAACTCTACAGCACCATTAACTGCGGCTTGTTGAACATCCCACTGAATAGAAGAATCGTCAGATGTAAGAGTTTTTACAGGAATATAAGAAGATGTGACAAACTTCAACACATCGGATGCAGTAATATTATACATAAACTTCCAACTATAACCATCAGAAGTTTTAAAAGTTGATGTGCCAGTAGCGGTTGGTTCAACTGTAGAAGTTGCTCCATTATTATTATCAATGCATTTGTAAACATTATAAGATGAAGTTACAACATAGAAATTACTAGAGTATAAAGAAGTATTTCTATGAGAATATGGAGTATATACTGTACCTGTAGTCCAGGTATATCTTGTAGTAACAAATCTTACATCTGTTGCTGTACATCTTTTTACAGCAAGCATATTTCGCCAGACATTAAAATCTGTGTTTTGGATAGTATCAGTAGGTGTAGGCGCAACGGTATCACTTGTTCCCCAAGGCTGCGCTCTACCCAAAAACATATAATATCTTGTGTTAATATTTGCTGCCTCAGTAAAAGACTCATATAATTGAGTCGCATTATTGAGTCTAAATTTATAAGTTACGATTCCTGGCATGTCTCATATTCTCTATTAAGTTTGTTTTATTTATTTATATTATAATTGACGACCTGATCGCGCGCCACTACTAATCCAAGAAAATACTCCTTGAGAAAGATTTGCACCTTCATAAGGCGAACTTAAAGCCATCACCACGTTTCCTGAACTAGTAGATGAAACCACGTTTATAGCATACTGTCCATCTGTATTAGCACCGGTAGAATTAAATATAATCATATCCATTTGTGAAGTAATTTGACGTGGATAATGTAGTCTTGAACCAGAAGAACTTGTAGCGGTTTGGGCAAATAATGTATTAGGATAATATGTGGTACCTATATGTATCAATGATCCATTAGTTACCATGTGTGTATCGTTGGCAATAGATACGACCGTCACAAATACTGATTCGTCGTTAGCCTCGTTTCTAGCATATATAGCATCTCCAACATTAAACGAAGTAGTAAAGGTTGTTCCATTACCAATAATCGTATTTGGGGAAGCTGTTAATTGTCTTATATATCCTGGTGTTGCGTCGTTATTATTATCACTATTAGAACTAAAATGTGTAGTGTTACCAAAAACAAGTTTCTTACTATTTAAATCCGTAATTGAAATATTAGCAAAAGCATCTATAGTTGTAGGCACTCCTGTACCTACAGTTGGTTGATCTACAAATGGAGACAAAGTAGTATAGTTATATATGAAAAGTCTACCACTATGTCTATTGAAAGGAGGTTCAACTAGAGATGCGATTGAAGCTGAATTTGGTGTGCCTACATCATAATTGATGAATATTGTTGAATCAAAGACAATACTAGAATCTACATTTAAAACGTTTGAAATTAAAACTGTACCAAATAATTTTGTTCCTGAAGGATGTAAAAGAGTATTTACAACCTGTCTGTATGTATCAACAAATTTTTGGGATCTTAATACATAACTGAATTCTTGATAGTAATCATTTTGTAAATATTGATCCCAACTAATAAATCCTTTTGTTGATAGATATTTACCTTCTCTTACTTCTACACCACTAACAACTGGAGAAGCAAGAGCGTTTACAGTGCCTGCTCTAGTTTGGTTTACAATACCAATATTTTCAAACTTAGAATAAGAACTACCTTTATTTGTAATTCCTACGGCGGTTATTGATCCTGGTAGATATACAGCCGATAGTTCGGCGTTATCACCATATATTCCACCATCATGAGGATCTTTTAGACCTTCATTAGCTACATTTGCTAATCTAACAGAAGGTCTTGGTAAAACACTATAACCGGTTCCATAGTTAATCATAGATATAGTTTGAATTGTACCAGTCTCTGTATTCTGAAATAACAAACCATTAATTATAGAACTAGAAACATTAGCAGCGGCTAGATTAGCAGATACAGCGGCGGTATTAGTACCTAAACTTACAAAGGTTGGTCCGGTGTTTAAAATAACATTACTCATAGGTGATATAACGTCTTGACAAATACTTAAAATAGAAGTATTTCCAATAGAAGTAATTTTTGCTTCTGCACCACTGCCACTACCACCGGTAAATACAATTGGCAGATTATTAATATAACCAGAACCACCTGAAATAATAGAAACATTAATAGCAGATTTATCATTAGTAGATATTACATAACCATTTGCACCACTACCAGTATCAGACGTAAATGTAACTACATCACTAGAACGATGAAAAACACCACCTCCAAAACCTCTAGGTCTTAAAATGGTTTTTTCTTGTATTGTAACGCCTTGTAAACTACCAGAGGTAGCATAGATAAAACCTCTTGTATTAGTAACATCTGATACTACTTCTTCACCATCCGAAAAATCTATATTGTTCCAATTAGAAACTACAAGTTCAGTAATAGTAGAACCGAGTTCAATGGTTTGTATTTGTTCTTCTACTCTACCAGTAGCGCCAGTGCTTTGTCCTGTAATTAATTGGCCCAAAAAACTATCAAGATCGCTAGAAGATACATTAGTTAATCTGACAATAGAAGGTTGATTCCATCTACCATCAGATGTTCTCAAGATATTATCTGATGGAAAATATACTTCTAAATCTTCGTTATATAAAGCTCTGAAAAGAAACTTAAAAGATTTCTCATTACCTTTTTGATAATACATCTCGCGAATATGTTTCGCAAGAAGAGCCTTATCTACTACGGCGTCGTCTGGAATATTTTTATATATTTCTTCGCGAAAGTATTGAAAATAATCTGTTACGGTAGTATCAACATCTGCTCGTGAAAGAAGACTTTTACTGACTTCAATGTAGTTATTGCTTTGTTCTAAGAATTCATAATAAGCCTTAATAAAGGCTTCCAGTTTGGGACCTTCATCCCGAACAAAATCCGGTAACTGTTGACTTATAAGAGCGGATGTTTTTTTAGTAATAGCCATTTTTAGACCGCAAAAGTAAATCCAGAAGAGGTAGTTGCAATAGCATTTTCTGTGTTAATAGTAGTGCTAACACCAGCCGTTGCTACTGTACCTACTGTTGATGTAATATTATTTGTATTGTCATCAACTGTACTAATAGTTGCTCCAGATATTAATAGTATCTGATTACGCGAAGCAAATATGTTTTTGTTTCTTGGTTTAACTTTCACAGAAAGATATTCGCCATCATACGCTGAAATTAAAGTGTTATTAATTGTAACTAGACCAGTGTCATAGTCTATAATACCAAAATTTCTATTTCTATATACTTTACCTGTAGGAGTCTGAGTAAAGGATCTTAAAATTCCATACCCGTTGTCATCAATTTTTTGACCACTAATACCATCTATAGTAAACGAAGAAGTAGACACTAGACCATTGAGATGTCCTTCATGTGGATGATATACGGCTTGATTAAATACTAATTGATATGTATTTGTTGTAGTTAGTGGAATAAATCTTTTCTCAATTGTAATATCAGCATCTACAGACACAAAACTGGAATTAACATCTTTGATTGTTTCTATCATTTTGTATAGATAGAATTTTTGATCAAAAGTTCCAAGATTATTTGATTCGTAAGAAATTAGAGAATTCTGAATAATAGTATTTAATTCACCTGCTGTCAAAGATGTTGTTTGAGGATTATATCTGACAGTAATCGTTGGATTAATGTAAAGATAAGTAGCATCGACCATTTCAACGTCTATAGAAACAGTATTTCTTGTTTTCAATGAAGCTCTAATAGCTTCTTTTCTTTGATTTGAAAGAATTGCACCAGATAGAGGTTTAGTAGCAATAAAAACTTTACCATATACAGCAGGTATATTTTCTTCGCCACCCCAAACACTAATTGATTGAATATCGCCTTGTTCAGATAAAATTATATTCTTATAATCTTGCTTGGTTACAAGTCTATCTTGTGCTTGGAATTTGAATGGTGCATTAAACTTAATAGAATCTATTGTTTCTTGTGGTGCGCCGCCTTGGGCTGATGATGTAGTTGTAATAGTAAAGTTTGAATATCCAGCAAGAGATTCTGGTGCGCTAAACGTATTAGCACCATTAACAGTATTACCTGATGTTATTCTATAGTCTACAATAATAATGTTACCATCTATGGGTTTATTACCAAAAATACTATCACCAAATTGAATTTCATAAAGATTGTCTTCATTCTCTTGGACAAAATATATTTTTGAAGTACTATTTACAGAAGATAAATCACCAGCAAGATTATAAGTAGATACTGTTGTGTTAGATGATGATTCTTGTATTCTAACTGTAAAACTAGTTGTGTCAGTATTTTCGTTAGGTAGAATATATCTTACAGGATTAGCAGTACTTACAGTAAATCTATGTTGAAGTGGTGTGCCTTCTACGATATTAAGAGTACCAGTAAATGTACCATTATCTTGAGCAGACATTGTTGTTGCTCCTGACGTGACAAAGGTATATTCAATACCATCTATAGTAGATGTAAATTGAGTATTAGCAGGAACAGTAACTCCGGTAGGGCTATCATCGGGTGTTATAACAGCAGATAATGCAGCCGTAGCTCCTCTTGCAGATCTTGGTACATAGTTTAACATCTTTGCGCGAGATACAACACTATTTCTTAACTGCGCTGAATCAAGGAACATTTCATTACCAACCATATTAAGATAGAATGAATTATGATAAGTATTATAAGCTAAAACATCCAATAAAATAGACAAAGTTGAACTGTCAAAATCGTAGTCTGAAAATTCAGTTTGGCTTCGTAGATATGTCTTTAAACTTGTTTTAATATCATCAAAGTTTAATTCAGAAACATTTAATGTTGATTTGTTGCTGGCCATTATCGGATTCTTTCAACTGTAAATTCTAGTTCTGATAATATAGGTGATTCATTGATACGAAATATTATACTAATTGTTATAGCATTGTTGTCTATTCTGTTTGAATTAACGTCTACATCGACAACTGTTACTCTTGGTTCAAATTGTCTTACGGTATCTTTAATGTTCTCTTTAATCGTTATTTCGGTGACTCGATCTAGATTCTCAAATAATAATGCTCTGATATTACCACCGTATAGGGGTTCGAAAAACTTTTCACCACTGTCTGTTAGAATAAGATTTCTCAACGCTCTTTTAATTGCATCTTCATTCTTTAATACTGTAACTTTTTTTGTTACTGGATGAGCTATAAAATTTAATCCTAAATCAGAATAAATGACATCGTTTATAGGCGATGTCGTTCTCGAAGGATTTTTTGCTCCAGAAAAAGTTGCTATTGATACCATAATCTTTTCTCTTGTTTTCTTATATTTATTATTAATATTTAAAGATATCTTCTACAGACTTGTATTTGGATATTTTTTCTGTTTCTATCATCTCTATGTCTGCTATAACAGCCTCAATGTTTTCTTTCCAATAATTTAAAAACTTATTCACTCTTGGGTATTTTGGTTTTATATCCATTGTTTGCCACATAAACTCTTGTATTAAATCTCTATGATCAGGCATATAGTAAAATACATGAAGTGAAACTAATACTTTATTTCGTACAAACATTAGAATTCCTATTCTAGATTTTAGGGATAATTAGCCGGATCAGATGGGCCTGCTTGATCAAGTCCATAAGTTTCTATCTGTGTTGTATCTTCAAAATCTACTTCAACAGCAACTAAGTCTATACCATGAACTCCTATAGTTGTTGTTATTGTAGTTACAGTATTTCCTACAGAGACCGTACCAGATCCTCCTCCATTTGCAAATATATTAGTTGATCCCGTTTGTGCTTTATTTGGAATCCATGATGAATGTCCAGCAGTAGCATCACCTTGTCTATGCCATTTTATATTATTTACAAACACGTTTGGTGATCCTGCTAAAGCAGGATCTGTACAATAAGTCTTATCTCCTATTCTAACAGCCTTTTCGTTATTAGCATAAGTGTCTGGCGAACCAGTAGCATATCTAGTTTGATGAAAAGGATTTGGTGAAAAACTTAAATGTCCAATATGTCTATCCAGATTTGTTCGAACTACACCGGGCATGTTATTCTCCTTCTAAATCATCATCTTCGCCGAATAAATCAGCTAAACCTGCTTCTAGATCTATCTTTGCACCAGCCAAAACAGTTTCTATCTTAGGTAATTCGGGAGGTTCAGGTAGTTTTAATACGGGCAAGGTTGGTGGTACAGGTATTATACCTTTCTTTACTATCTCGCCAGTTATTAATTTTTCTACATTGGGTACTAATGAACACACATTATCAAGATTTATTTTTCCTGATAAAATGTCTGTTGCTAATCCCTGTATATCTACTCCAGGAATGTCACCATATGTTTTAATAATATTTGTAATTTGGGATGCAAATGCTGCTGGATTATTTGCCAATGCTATTAAAGCAGTCATGTCTGATATCAGACTAGCAGCAGGTAACAGACTAGTTGGTAATGGTAGAGATGATAGAATACTATTTGCTATAGTATTTAATTGTGTATTTGTTAAAATTTTTAATGCATTAATATTGGTCGCCAAAGCACCCGCGCCAGTATTAATAAGACCTTTTACCTGTGTTACAAGTCCCCCTGTCAAGGATTTTACCAGATTTGATCCTAAATCTATACCGCAAGACATAATTTACTCCTTATACCGCTGGCGTTTTAGGGACTGGGTTAAGATTAATTACTTTACTATCATCAGTTAGTCCTGAAATTATAGATAGATCACCCGCTGTAGTATCAATAGCCATTTCTTTTTCTGAATGGATTTTTACTTTCTCACTTGCCGCTATATCAATACTATCGAGTGTGGCTATATTCATCTGACCAATACTAATAAGACTGTGACTACCACGTATTAATTGATAAGAATCTTCCATTATCTGTATATTACTATTCTCTGTTACTTTCTGTGTATAGTTTTTCTGAATAGTTTCATCGTGATTTCCTTGAATAAGTTCAGTTCTATCTTTAGCAACCCGCTCTTCTTTTTTACCTTCAATGTTTGTCTGTTGGTCTGTAAATACTTCTTTAATATCACTTCCCTGTATCTTAGTAATACGATCACCACGAACGGTAACAAATTGGTCACCGCTAACTTCTGTATAGTGATTTCCTTGCACTTTTAATTTACAATCACCAACGATTGTAACAGTCATAGAACCTTGTATAAAGACCTTTTTATTTTTTACAACAATTTCATAATCATCTCCTACAACTTTAGTAGACCTTGTACCGTCGTGTTGTGTTTCTACAAAGGTACCAGTTTTATGAAAAGAATGAATTCTTTCAGCGCCGGGAGTATCATCTACCTCAGTAACATGTCCAGATTCTGAAATATGTACATGATTCAAAGGATAGACTGATCTTTTCTTTGTAGAATATTCTTTTGGTGTCTCTCCACCATAACGAGGATTAGGTTCACTCCATTTTGGAAAATCTGCGGGATAATCTACACCGCCTTTATTTTCAATAGAATTTACTTCTGGTGCTACGGCCTCGTGGACATCATTTACTTTATTCAGAATTTTAGTTTCATAATGTGTATCACGAGTAGGTCTATCTTTTAATTCAGTTATAAGACCAACATCTTCCGCACTCTTATTAGATAGATTAGATTCTTTTTCACCTCTAGCTGCACGAGGAATATCCGGTTCTTTTAGAAGATCTGGATATAAACCATTGGGCGAATTAAATCCTTTTTCTTTATTTGATAATTCTGTGGGTATACCAGCAAGTGAACCTAAGACCATGGGTTTCTGTGCATCTTCGCCATCCATAAAGAAACCAAAAACCCAAGAGCCTTCTACAAGACCAGTTGGTGATCTTCCTATTCCACTAGTAGCAGCAGAAGTGACTGGTTGAACACATTGAGCCCAAGGTAATGCTTCAGTTGGAATTTTCTTCTTATCGTCTGTATGCCAAGTATAACATCTGACACGGACACGCCCAAGTTTTAATGGATCTTTTCGATCTTCGACAACACCAAAAAACCATATAAGATCCATACCAAAATAACTATTTTTAACTTTATCTGAGACAGCCATAATAATATTCCTTATTTGTATCTACCGGAGTATTTTTTATTCACATCAACAAAATAACTATCTTTAGCTAATGTTAGATATGTAAAATATCTACCCTCATTGCCAATAAAGTTATGAGTTAGAGAAGTGATTAGAAATTTATTATTTTTCTTATTTCCAAATAAATGTGAATACGGATTCATTTTATCTTCTTCTAAACTAGAAGAAATTGGAATATTTACATTTACTGTTTTACCACAAAGTAGATTGCTATTTCCTGGAACTGCTATTGTCAATGTAGTATTATCTAAAAGATTAAATTTCATTGCTTTTCGACCATAAGATTTGTAAGCGGTATCAGCATGAAAAATAAACCTGTCATTTTTTTCTGTTATTCTATTTTTAATATATTCAATTTCTTGATATGTATCGTTGAACAATCTTGCTACATGATATTGTTTGTTTGATTGACCTGTATCTTCTTTGAAAATGGATTCATCTATAATGATATTATTTCTGTCTAGAGTCTTGAATTTATCTTTACTTTTTTGAATATTCAGATAGTTATTAACTATCGACTTAAATCTTTTTGTTATAGGATCAATTACATCAATTCGATTACCAAATTTACCACCACTAGACCCTCTAATTACATCATTACCTCCTGTATATTCAAACTGACTTATAGTTTCATATCTGGTATTATTATCTACTTTATTTAAAGTTCTTTCTTCGATACCATGGTCACCCATTATAAAAGTTTCTACAACGTCTTGTTCTAAGAGATAGCTTATAGGTGTGAAAACAAATTCGTCTCTATCTTCATAAAAGACAAAATCCGAATCAGGATATTCTGTTGACCTAGAGTTATCAACACATCTCTGAATAAAATCAAAAGGTCTTTCACCATTTACTGTAATTGATTGCAATCCATCAGTACTATCTGCTGATAGTGTTTTTTTAAATTTAGGATAATCTATTAATCTAACACCTCTAAATTTTATATTCGATTTTAGAACATAAGAATCAAAGATATTTTTAACGATTTCTGAATAAGTCTTGCCTACAAAATTAATGTCTATATTTGTTAAGCTATCAATCATACCTTCAATAGATATTAAACCAAGCGTATAATGTTCTAATTTATCATCAACTTTAGTTCTATTATAAACAGAATAAACAAAAAACGTTTTCGTTACAAAAATGTTTCCAGATTCAGGAGATCTAAAACGAATCGTAAATAATTCATCTCCAATAATAGGTAACTTATCTATTAGACCAAGACCATCCATTATAGAAACACTACCATTCATACAATAAGAAAATATATTTTCTTGTATAACTAAATCTGTGATACTATAACGAACATCTATAGATGTTCCGTTTGAACCTAATAGACTAGCCAATTCTATTTCAATATTTTCATTTAAAAATTCTGGTTGTGCCGCCATTATCTAAAAACATCCGATAATTCTGAAAGTACGCTTCCTAAAGTATTTGTATCAACATAAATTATATTTCTTTTATTATCATTTAATTCTACTTCATAATCATATTTACTAATAGATTCTTTAACTGTGGTAGATAAAGTATTATAAGTCGTTAAATCAACTTTCAATGTTCTTTTTGGTATAATTGTTCCATCAAATAGAACCTTTTGTTGATTAAGTATCTTTCTATATTCATGAACTGTACTTTGAGCAGCAGGAACACTACCATATCTACTTTCAATATAAGATATGAAATCTCTATATCCTAAAGGCCAGTCATAGATAGGATCATGCATATTATTAATAAGTAAAAGAAACCAACTCAAATCAGATTGTCCATATAATTCAAACGCTACATTATCCGGTCTTTGCGCTTCTTGAACAGTATAAGTATAATAAAAACCACGATTCTTTTTTATCGTTTCTACTATTTTATATCGTAACATGATATTTGTTACGATTTGAGATTTGTTTTTAAACTTCAAATCGTATGAGATTTTTGGAAAGTTATTAAAATAAAAAGACATTTAAATGTTCCATTAATTCGGGCCCGTATCAGAAGAGAATGATAAAGTAGGTTCGGCGGGTCGTATTGAAAATTCGAGCTCTTCTGGAGATTTAATATACCCACCACCGAGGGCCTTAGCTATACCATAATTTTCGTCGTTAGACACACGAACAACCGTTTCTAAGAATGAAGCGTTTAGTGTAACTTCTACAGGAGCGTTTGTTGGATAATGATATTGTGCCCCTTTACCATGAAAATTAACATCAAAACTTGTCAAAACAGAAGTCTTAATATCAAAAAGATACTTATTATCAGATAAAGTGATACCAAATTGTTTAGGATAATCATAAAAATGTTTCAATTTATTTACTCCTGGTAACATAGCATTCCTAAACGCGCTAATAATACTTCTTAATATATCACTTTCTTTTTCATTCTTTGGAACTATATTCCAAGAAAAGTTGTGTGTTTTAAAGTTTACACCTTCAAATGCAGCGGCTAGATATGGATTTCTAGCTATACCAGCACCAATAGTAATTCCTTGTACTGCTTGTCCTAAACCAGCACCCAATATAGCGCCGACCGGTCCAGCTGATGATGCAAGCAATCCTCCAGCACTCGCTGTTAATTCAGAACCATAATATAAGGCAAGATTACCAGCAACTTCTTTTAGACTTTCCGAATCTAAACTTAGTCCTTCATTTCCTATTACACTTTTAAGTCTTTTAATAGCACCATCACGGTCTCCTTGCGCGGCTTGTTGAACCGCACCTATTAATTCTGGTGCCTTACTAGCAGCCGCCGCTCCTACTGGTCCAAGTGATTGACCATTCCAGGTCGTTTGCCAACTTGTACTTAGATTTTGCGGTAAAGGTAAGGTGACAGTACAATAAACTAACTTTTTATCAAAATCTTCTCTTTTGTATTTGTAACTTTTAGAAATACGAAACATCATAAATTGGTCGTACTCAGATACGTCTAATGGTAATCTAAGATCTGCCATATAAATAATCCTTATTATAACACTTTTTATTATTTATATGGCATATTCAGGAAAGTTTCAACCAAAAAACCCAAAGAAGTATAAAGGCAACCCATCGAATATAGTATACCGTTCAAGTTGGGAAGCAAGATGTATGTCTTATTTTGATAAAAATGAAAATGTAATTTGGTGGTCTTCAGAAGAAATAATAGTACCTTATCGAAGCCCTGTCGATGGTAAAGTTCATAGATACTATCCAGACTTTATTATTAAAGTAAAACAAAAAGATGGTGGTATTAAGACGATTATGATAGAGATAAAACCAGAGTATCAAAAAAAAGAACCAAAAGTTCAAAAAAGAAAAACAAAGAAATATATAAACGAAGTCTTTACCTATGCTGTAAATCAAGCAAAATGGAAAGCGGCGTCTAGTTTTTGTAAAGATAGACTCTGGGAGTTTTATGTGTTAACAGAAAAAGATTTGGATATAAACCAATGAGTTTTTTTGTATACGCCATCGGACCAGAAAACGGTCCTGTAAAAATTGGTTTTACCAATAACTTAAAAAAAAGATTAAAAGCTATACAAACTGGTAATTCAGAAAAAATTGAAGTTTTTTATTCAGAACAATTTGATAGTAAAAAAGATATGATGGAAGCAGAACGTATATTACATCACACATTATCTCACAGAAGACTAAAAGGAGAATGGTTTGATATCTCTCCGGAAGACGCTAAATTAGAATTAATTCATATGAAAATGAAATATTAGGAATCTCTATGATTGTCTTTATACACGGTGCTAATGCTACATCAAAGTCCTGGTCATATATCCTATCAAAAATAGATGCGAATCACATTACTGTTGACTATGATAGTTCATTAGGATTCAGAAGAAATATAATATCAATCCGAAGTCAGATTCCAACTGAAGAACCTATACAGATTGTTGGTCATAGTCTTGGTGGTATCTATGGACTATATCTAACACAAACACATAATGTCACGAAAGGATTGACACTTGCTACTCCATATGCCGGTGTCGCCGTGGCAGACTTTATGAAGATGATTTTTCCTGGCTCTCATCTATTGAAGGATATCGGAAAGTATAGTCGATTCATAACAAAATCTAGAAACATAAAAATAAAGGTACCATGGACTCAGATCATCACAACAAGAGGATCTTTACCATGGTACCTTGAAAGAAATGACGGTATCGTTCCTATCAGTTCTATGACTTGTAGAAACGATATAAACTATCTAGAACTACCCTATAACCATTATGAAATTCTTTATTCCGATGAAGTGGTAAATTTAATTACTTGATAATCAATTCATCAGTCACCACAGCGTCACCAGACACCCTAGCGTTACCAGACACCCTAGCGTTACCAGACACCACAGCGTCATCAAACACCCAAGCGTTACCAGACACCCTAACGTTACCAGACACCATAGCGTCACCATACACCCAAGCGTCATAAAACACCTTAGCGTTACCAGTCACCACAGCGTCACCAGACACCCTAGCGTTATCAGACACCACAGCGTTACCAGACACCCAAGCGTTATCAAACACCTTAGCGTTACAAGTCACCACAGCGTCACCAGACACCCTAGCGTTATCAGACACCACAGCGTCACCAGACACCACGACGGCACCATACACCATAGCGTTACCAGACACCCTAGCGTAACCATACACCAAAGCGTTACAAGTCACCACAGCGTCACCAGTCACCACAGCGTAATCAAACACCTGAGCGTCATAAAACACCTTAGCGTTACCAGTCACCACAGCTTTACCAGACACCACAGCGTCACCAGACACCACAGCGTTATCAAACACCACAGCGTTATCAAACACCAAAGCGTCACCAAACACCTTAGCGTTACCATACACCCTAGCGTTACCAGTCACCACAGCGTCACCAGACACCACAGCGTTATCAAACACCATAGCTTCGCGTCCAACAAAAACGCTCTCAGAAACAGTGGCGGTATCAGCAACCCATCCACCACCATTAGAATGCTGGTGGGCGGAGACCGGACCGTTGCCAAAATCAAAAGTAGTCATAGTTACTCCCTCCAATCGGAAATCGTGACGATGGACTTCAACTCTTCGACAAGAGCCCGACCCACATCGGTAAATAGAATACCCTGATGATATACCCAATGCTCAATGTCTTGGGAATGATAGAAGGTATCCTCTTCAGTCATCCACCGAAGAGCAGTGGTACGGTCACCCGCACCTGCTTCGATAACTGAGGCAATCTCAGCCTCGAACTTACGAAGAGCGCGAGCCTCTTCCTCCGCGTCCTCTGCTTGCCGAATATCGAAAGCACGACCAACGGAATCCCAAATCTCCTGCTTGCGGGCAGGAGTGGCGGTGTAGAACTCATGACCACGTGGGCGGAAACCATAGGCGTCCTTGTGGAAATCGGAGAAGATGTTTTCGTCGTAGGTGTAAGCAGTCATTTCATTCACTCCTTCATTCATTACCAGTCACCCTAGCGTTACCAGACACCTTAGTGCCACCAGACACCCTAGCGTTATCATACACCCTAGCGTTATCAATCACCCTAGCGTTATCAATCACCCTAGCGTTATCATACACCCAAGCGTTACCAGACACACAAGCGTCACCAGACACCCTAGCGTCATCAAACACCCTAACGTTATCATACACCCTAGCGTCACCAGTCACCCAAGCGTTACCAGACACCCAAGCGTCACCAGTCACCCAAGCGTTACCATTCACACAAGCGTAACCAGACACCAAAGCGTTATCATACACCTTAGCATTACCAGACACCCTAGCGTCACCAGACACCACAACGCGATCAGTCACCACAGCGTTATCAGTCACCACAGCGTTATCATACACCTCAGCGTTATCAATCACCCTAGCGTTACCAGACACCACAGCATTAGGTCCAACATAGGCGGTCTCAGAAACAGTGGCGGTATCAGCAACCCATCCGCCGCCATTAGAATGCTGATGGGCAGGAACTGGGCCGTTGCCAAAATCAAAAGTAGTCATCTCATTCACTCCTTCGTTCATCATGTTTATATAATACCAGGAATTTTAATTTTTGTCAACAACTTTTTTTACCAAAATCTACACGCCAAGCGAAATTTGCTTCCAGTTCACGAATCAATTCATCCCACGACCGAGGGAAGTTTGAGAACTTAGCACCACTTACCTTAGCGATAAAACCACCTTCAGGATGCTTCCGAATGACGATCTCGTGGTCTGCACAGTTCATGGAAACCCAACGGTCGAGCGAAGGAATGGAACGAAACTTAGCAATCATGTTCTTATCTCCTGTTTTCATCATATAAATAATATACAACGTATCTTATTTTTTGTCAACAGAAAAACGAACATGGCATCAAAAACTTTTGACGAAATTCTGGCTCAGGGAGTGAGGTCTGGACAATTACCAGCTAGGACACAAACGTCTAGAGATTGGTTTCGCAACGCGGCGAGAACGACTAGTGTTACGCCGGAAGCTGTTGTTAGGGGTGAGAGAGCGAAATATAAAAATAGGACCACAATAGGAAAGATGTATCTTTTCAATTATGATCCTAAAACGAAAGATACGTTACCATATTATGATAGATATCCTTTGATCTTTCCAGTAGAAGGAGCTCCAGGTGGTTTCTATGGTATCAACATGCATTATTTACCACTAACTCTTAGAGCAAAGTTAATGGATAAATTATACGAACTGTCTACGGACAGAAGATACGATGAAAAGACTAAATTGAAGATTGGTTATCAGATATTAAAAGCGGCTTCTCGTTTTGCTCCATTTAAACCAACTTTCAAAAGATATCTATCAAATCATGTTAGATCTAGATTTATTGAAATATCGTCTAGTGAATGGGATATTGCCCTATTCCTACCACTGGAAAGATTTGCGAAAGCGTCGAAGACTAAAGTCTGGGCAGACTCAAGAAGGATGATATAATGCCTATAGATTTAAATAGATTTACTTCTATTTTTAATAATGTTCCTCCAGCGAGAGAAAGCGACTACGAAATTATAATAAGTGGTCCAACTGGAATTGGTGATCCAGATTTAACATATAGAGCAGACTCTGTACAATTGCCCGGAAGAAGTATTGCTACAACAGAACAGGTTTATATTGGACCTCAAAGAAAAGTAGCGTATGCAGCACTTTATCTAGAGACTACTATAACTTTCATAGAATCAGACGATTATCGTGTTAAAGAGTATTTTGATAGATGGTTAGATAAGGTTGTAGGAACACATCGAATTAATCGTACCGTATCAGATGGTTCGAGATTTCGTTCTGGTTATTATGATGATTATATTGGAACGATAGATATTCACAATCTACGAAGAACTGGTGCCAAAGGATATAATACAAAATTGATAGAAGCATATCCTATACAAGTCGCTCCAGTAAGTTTATCTTGGGCTTCTGATGCTATACCTAGAATTAATGTAGTATTCACATATAGATATTATGAACAAAACGCGGCAGGATCAACAAGTACTGCTAATTTATCTACTTAATAAAAATGACTGATTTGGAGAGAATAAAATGGCTTTACCATCAATAGTAGCCCCACACTTTACGACTAAACTACCGTCAAATGGAGTTGATGTTAAATTTAGACCTTTTCTTGTAAAAGAGGAAAAGTTGCTTCTCATAGCTGCTGAAAGTGGTGAGAGAAAAGACATGATAGACGCTATCTGTCAAATGTTAAAAAATTGTGTTATTGAGCCGGAGGATATTGATCCTTATAGTTTAGCTTATTTTGATTTTGAACATATGTTTCTTCATATAAGATCTAAAAGTGTAGGAGAAACGGCACAGTTTAAACTAAAACATGATGTGGAAAATTGTGGCCACATGAACGATGTAGAAGTCAAGTTAGATAATATTGTTTATAATACAAATGAAGATCATACTGATACATTTTTATTAAACGATAATATTGGTGTGAAGATGAAGTATCCTACTATAAATTCTTTGACTGACTTTATGGATATTGATCCTACAAATGTTCTTGATATTTTTTCTACTAGTATAGAATATGTTTACGATCAAGAAACGGTTTACAACGATTTTACACAAAAAGATGTTTTAGAATTTTTAGAAAGTCTTTCTAAAGAGCAATTTGATAAAATTACAAGATTCTTTCAAACTATGCCTGCCAGTCGTTTAAGAGCAAAGTATAAATGTGAAAAATGTGATGAAGAGGTTGAAACAGATGTATCTGGCTTTGAAGATTTTTTTGGATAAGTCTCTGTCATACGAGTCTAGCTAGTTATTATAGACTTAACTTTTCGTTGATGCAATATCATAAATATTCTTTGACTGAATTAGATGATATGATACCGTTTGAGAGAGAAATATACATTCAGATGTTGCTAGAACATCTGAGAGAACAAGAAGAGAAGAACAGACAAAATGCTTCCTAACCCTAATCCATCTGGTGCAGCTACTTCTGATATGATGGCGTTATCATTTCAAGAAAGCACCATGTATGCTGTTCAAAGCATAGATGAGAATATCAGAGGTCTTAGAAAATTATTCGCATCTTTTTTGAAGGTAAACACTGAAAATTTAAACTTAGATAAAAAACAAGAGACTGCTGAGAAAATTAATCGTGCTAGAGAAAGAGCGACGGCCGCTGAAGAAAAAAGAGAGTCTAAATTTGGTACTACTTTAAAAAGCGCGGCGACGGGCGTAAAAGATAAAGCTATAGAAGTAGGAAAGGGTATATCTCTTGGTGGTGTTTTAAGTACACTTGTTGGTGCGTTAATTCTAGGTGCATTTCTAGCACCAGAAAAGACTGATGAGCTTCTTAATACCATTAAAAAATCCGCGAGCAATTTCTTTACCTCTGATTTTTTTAAAGGCGTTGGTAACGCTGCTTGGGAAATTTTTAAAGAAAACTTAAACTTACCTAATTTATTTGTTACTGCTTTATTTGGTTGGAGAGCTGGTGCTATAACAGCAGCGTTTACTTGGTTGGGTAGAAAAGTCGTAGAATCACTAGGTTTAAAAGAACAAGATGATAATGGTGAGGTTACTCTTGGAAGTCAAATAGAAAATTATCTAGCAGAAAATTTACCGGCTGTATTTGGTGGTGTAGGTTTATTTGCTTCATTATTTCCTATACCTTTCTTCAAAGGATTAGGTATTCTTACACTAGGCGTTGGTAGAGTTTTAAGTGGAACTATAAGCAAAGCTTTTGGACTTGGTGTTGGAGAATTAACAGAAGAAGCGGCTGAAGCTGCCGCAAACAACCTAATAGATCCAAAAGATAAGACAGATCTAAAGAATTCAGCTAATAAGACAAGAGGAAGATTGAAAACTTCATTTAAAAATTTATTTAGAACTGCCATAAGAGGATTTGCTATTGCTGGTGCTGTATTTGCAGCTTACGAACTTACTAGTTTTATTATTGAAAAAGCTTCTGAAGAAATGGAAGAGTATAAAAAGAAAGCTGCTGAATTTGAAGCACAAGGAAAAACTATTGGCCAAGAATTTGGTATTCCAAAGTTTGAAAAATCTCCTGGTGAGAACGATACTATGGACTATGGATCCTCATCAGTGGTGTCGACCCCTGAAGAAAGAGAGAAGAATTTAGAATTAACAAGAGTGGCCACGGGACTGGGTAGTAATATTGCACAGAATAAAGACGTTGGTGGTGAAGCCGCTGGAAAGACTCAAAATGAAAGAATATCAAAACAATTAGAAGGACTGAAATATCTAGATTGGAAACAAGGTCGAAAATTTATTAATAACTTTGCTTTGCAGGCTACAAGTACTGGTGCATCTTTAACCGAAGGCGATTTTAAAACAATAGTGGATTGGATTAAAACTTTACCCGCCCCCCGAGCCGGCATCCCGAAAGAGAGAGTATTTTCTTATTATGCGGGAAAGTTACAAAAGGATGCGTTTGGATCAATTAAAATAGGTCCAAATAGAAAAGATGCCAGATATAGACTAGAAGAAGCGAGTAAAGAATCTAAATCATCCACGGCACCTACTCCTATGATAGTTCCTTCATCTCTCATCGGTGGTACCGGAAATGATACATTGAACGAAACCAGCGTGGGCGGTAAAGTCAATGTACTACCAAAAGATGTTACTCCAATCCCGATGTCTATGATGCCAGGAGAAACAGTAATGATGGCACCAACCTTCGCAGCTGGATCTCTTAGAATGAATGGTTTAGAAGCGGAGATGGTTTCAATGAATAACGCAATGAAATCACAAGCTCCTATAGTTATAGCGTCACCTAGTTCCTCTTCACCAACTAGTGTAGATCAATCACAGACTATTATCAATAATAGTAATCGTCAAACTACTATTTCTGGTGGTATTTCTCAATATACACAATCGCCAACAAGATCTGCTGCGTCTCGATTTTCTGTAGCTTTTACATAAAAAAAAGAGGGGACCGAAGTCCCCTCTGATATTTTATCAATCCTCCTCTGCCAATTTCTTGAAGAATGATAGACTATCGTCATCTTCTTCATCATCATTACTCCAAGGAACACTATCTTCTTCCTTAGCTGCCGCAACACGAGGTTGAGGTGCTGGAGCAACTTCACTTAGTTCAGGACCACCATCAAGACCAAGAACACGATTGAGTCGAGTCTTTTGTTCTTCATATGACTTGAACTCAGATACATCAAGAAACTTAGATAGTGGATGTTGAGAGTTCCAAATCTCTTCAATCCTTGCATCATCGTCAGATACAGCAGAACTCTTATCAAACTCTGATAGGTCATAGTTCTGATAACCTTCATATCGACGAATCTTCAACTTGAAGTTAGCACCCTCCCAGAAATCGAAAGGATTCATTGGATCTTCATCTTCAAATTGAGGTTGCATTGCATTCTGCATCTTTTCGAAGATCTTTGCGCCATACCGATAAAGAAACACTTGACCCTCATTCTGAGGATTTGCCTTATCTGATACGACTAGAACATTGGAATAATAGTTTAATCGACGCTTCTGCTTACGAACAATATCCTTGTTGGACTCTACACCTGAGTTCCAAAGCATAGAGTTGTGTTCGCAAACTGGACACTTTTCGCCAATTGTGGTTCGACATTCGTCAATCCACCAACCACCAGGACCCTGGAATCCATGATTGTATACCTTGACCCATGGAAGTTCTTCACCAGGGGCTGCTGGTAGGAATCGAATGACTGAGTATCCGTTTCCTGCCTTGTCTACTTCAGGCTTCCAGATATTTTCGTTTGTGTTGAGTTCGTCTCGTGCCGTGACCTTTTCGGCTGCTGTTACTAGGTCACGAAGTGATGACTTACTTGACTTCTTGAGTGCGGCAAAAGATGTTGCTGCCATTTTTGATTCTCCTTAAAACTACTTAATACGACTTTATACGACTTAAACAAATATAGATTTTACGACATGACGATACTCCTTTGGATCAATTTCAATAAATGACGAATACTTTACTATCTTCTTATTATACTCGATCCAAATGAAATCGTCAACGTATTTATTGATCTTTTTCACGAATCCTAGCACTTTGTCTAGTATAATAAAAGACTCGATTGATATATCTTCAGAGATGAGGAGTTTCAGAATTATTGGATGTTGCCCATCATCACACTGAAACACCTCATCAAACTGAAGATCATTCCGATCCATATAATCACGAAGTTTACTCATATCTTCACGGAATGAATATTTAAGTGACTGGAACTTTCTCTTCCATTCGTTAAAGACTTGTTCAGCCTTGTCAGAAACAAGACCTCCACTCCAATTATTATCCTCTTTGATTAGATTTGAAACGAAGAATGGAACAAGTTCCTTCTTATGCCTCCTTTCTATCTTCTCGAAGAAAAACTTGTCTTTACGTCTTAAAAAAGATTCCTCCTTTACTCTCAGTTTACCATTATATTTAAAGTAATCATAATCAGTCGTAAAATGACTTCTCAGCGCAAGATAAGTTTTATACGCATTGAAACCAGGAAACGACATCACATGGGCAATCTGCATAATTTCTCTGTTAGTAAATTTAAATCACTAGCCTCTGATTCAATCTTCGCCTTGATAACTTTATTAATCATTTTAGCAACAGATTCAATCTCTACATTATTCTTTTCACAAAAATTGATAATTGCGTCAATATAAGATTCACCAGTTTCATACACAAAATCTTCAATTTCTTGATTGAACTTATTCTTATCAATCATTTCGAAATAATTCCTCCAGTATTCTTTCTTACAATATCTTCTGAGATTGCTTCAGCGTAATAGATTTCTAGTACCTCAGCATCTTCTACACATTCAAACCAATGATATTCACCCGGCTTCACTGTAGTGAAATTTCCTGGTCTTAGTTCTGTCTTATCTGTATGATCATAATCATTCTTACGTACAAAAATATTCATTTTACCGCTAATACAATAGAATCCGTTCCACTTGTGTTTATGTAAATGTTCTGAACATTTATAACCAGACTTTGTAATGATTCTGTGAACTTCAATCATGGGAGTCACTAAAAGAGATTCTGTCTGACCCCAAACTTTACCATAAATCATTTTTTAACCACTCCATCAATTTCTAAAATTTGTTCTATTATTTTTGGAAAATCTTTTAATTTAATCATATTAGGACCATCACTCGGTGCATTATCAGGATCTGGATGGACTTCCATAAAGAGTCCTGCTATTGATACAGCGGTAGCTGCATAAGCAATAACAGAAGCAAAACGTCTATCACCCCCACTTGAACCTCCCTGACCTCCTGGATATTGTACGGCATGTGTGCAATCCATAATGACAGGTGCATATTCTTTCATCACTTCTAATGAACGCATATCAACAACGAGATTGTTATATCCAAATGTTGTACCTCGTTCAGTTAACATTACTTCATTATAACCAAAGGATTTTATCTTGTCAACTATATTTTTCGTTTCCCATGGAGATAAAAATTGTCCTTTTTTTACATTCACAGGTTTACCAGTTTCGGCAGCTGATTTTAGAAGATCAGTTTGCCTACAGAGAAATGCTGGTATTTGAAGAATATCAGCATTAGTTACGGCACATTGCCAAGATTCATGTACATCTGTTAATGTAGGTATACCTCTATTTCTTATTGAATCAAATGCATAATACGCACCATCAAAGTCTCCTCTGTATGAAGAGGATGATGTTCTATTTGCTTTATCAAAACTCATTTTAAAACAAAAGTTGACAGATAAATCGTCACAAATCTCTTTTAGAGTCTCTGCGATTTCCACTGCCAACTCTTGATTTTCAAAAACGCACGGTCCAGCAATAATCGATAGTTTCTTATCGTTAGCGAGACTATTATAAAAATTATTCATAAAAAATATGCTTTCCTATTCTAATTAATACCTTTTTATTTTTGCTCCATTTAGGTACGACATAATCCGCATGATAAAATCTAGAACCTCTTGTGAAGTCTTCTACATTAAAGTGTAGTAATGTATCTGCTATATTAATAGCTTTATACCAAGTTTGTAAATCTTTTGGTGTATCTGATTTACCGTCACAATACCAAGAAAATTGACACTTATATTTTACTATTTTGTTGTTTATCTTTATTGCCTGATATACAACGTCGCAGATGTTATTAGGGAAATCTTTGTCTTTTACACGATTTAGAGTTACGAGACCAATAGCATATTGACCAATAATTTCTTCTCCTCTAGCTTCAAAGTATATGTTTTTAGCTAAACAGTTCAGACTATCTTTATCTACTTCGTGACTGTCTGCATTACCCGGCAATGTTGCCATAGATACAAAAATAAGAATTAAGTAGAAAAAACAAAAAATGATAAACTTTGCGATTCCCTCTTCGGAGAATTTAATCAATGTTATATCCTTTAATTGTTATAAGTGATTGGGCCCGTTATATGACAGGGTGGAACCCATACCCCGTGACTACAAGTCGATTAAGCCGCTAGGCGGATATCCTCGAAGTGGTTGTCATTTGCAACATTAAAGTTAGCATTTATAGTTTTGGTCCGATACGCTGGTACCATGGCGTCTACCTCGATTTGATCTTTACTACGTCAGTCGAACCTAATATCACCCCCCGCATAAGCATACCACAACAAACTCTTTCGTGTCTAGCAAGGTCTCATTACTAGAGACGGTGATATGCTTATGGTGGAGGTGACGGGTACTGCCCCCGTGTCCTGAACGTTTATTCTATCTCCTCTCAGACGGTAGATTTAATATTTATATTATCCATCTCTAGACTCTTGACATAATCAAATTCATCTGCAAGCCGGTCCAGATATTCTTCGTATTCCTCACGAATCTTAGGATCTCGAAACTCTTCTTCATATGCGTGTCCTGTTTTGGGTTTGAGGTATCGAGGTGTGAACGTTTTTGGCATGATTGTCTCCTTACCATTCTACACGGTAGCCTTGACGCTTAAGGTAACTGACTACCTCCATCATATCGTTACCGCTAAAACTCTCGTAGTGCCGACCTTCAACGAACTTTCCGGTTTCGGCATTGTAGAGGTTGGCGTAGTAGTTGCCGATGGATTCTTTAGAAAGATCTACGGGTGTCTTAAAATGATGGATTTTGGACATCTTGTGTTCCTTCTGTTATGTGTTAGTGTTCTTACAGTATAGTACCAAAATGAATTAATGTCAACCATTTATTTTCTGCATGCGTTGAATTAACGCACCCAACCCCGCCATCATGGCGTCGGCTGTAGCGATCTGATCGTGCAAGTCAAAGTTGCCGTTGCGGTCCAATGCTTCGATAACGTCAAAGGTGCTAGCCAACTGCTCTTGTGCCGCGGCTGCACGGTCCAACATCTCTGCGATCATTTCTTGATTTGTCATAATGCCCTCTCTACATCCACTCCCTCATTCATCATTTTTATATAATACAACAGAAATGAATTAATGTCAACTCACGGCGTTTTTCATTCCCTTTGGCGCAATCTTTTCACATACCAATTGAGCAACAATTGGAGAAATAACACTACCTACAAAGATACCCACACCAGCGGGAGTTGCAAGACTAACACTAAGAACAGCAGGATTACAAGTTGCAATCATATTCACAATGACGTTGTTCAACATCTTTTTATCACAATTACCTTTCACACCAGGAATTAACCAAATGCTTTCTGTAATCAAACCACCAACGGCTACAGCACAGGCGGTATTCATACCTTGTGTTGCAATATAACCAAGATAGGTAGAACTAATTGCTGTTGAAGTTACCGTTCCCGGATCAGTAGCACTTGGTTTCGGTGTAAAGTATGCGACACATCCAGTAGTAAGAGCGAGATTAAGTCCAATATAACAAGCATTCGCATCTAACCATTCATATGCTTCTGTTGCTGCCCATTCTACGTATTCAACACCATGACTTACACTATCAATACAAGCCTTTGTTCCGTTCTTCCATTCTGTGGAAGTAACATCGAAACCTTGTTTTGCATACTCAGATGCCTGTGATGTACAAGTTTGTGTTGTATGTTGTACCGCCTTTGCTGTATCGTTAGCAAGTGATTCGGCAAAATCTTTCGTTGCATTATAAGCATCAGTAGCGCCATCAGCAACTTTATTAGCAGTATCAGTAACTGTATCGGCGACATCATTTGCGGTGTCTGTTACGGTATCTGCCACGTCATTAGCAGTATCCGCAATGTCGTCTCCTAGTTTAGTCCAACTGCTTTTCTTAAATGGATTCCAACCCATAGAACATCCTTTCTATAAAAAAAAACGATGACCACGATTTTTCCTCTCTTTCAGTACTCCATCTGCCATCCCTACTGGTACCTCTCTGAAACGAGCCTCAGCAGCACGGTGTTATTTATATTTGGTACGCCCACCAGGATTCCCTGGACCGCTCCCTAATCTGGGGACCATATGCCGGATATAAGCCGGGTGTTCTACCGTTAAACTATGGGCGCATATTTGGCGATCTCGGCAGGACTCGAACCTGCAACCTAGAGCTTAGAAGGCTCTTGCTCTATCCAATTGAGCTACGAGACCAATTAACAGTTCCAACACAATTTCGAAATTGCGTATGCAAAAGGCAAAAATGATAGTAGAACAAATATTACCATATACCAATCAATCAAGGTAATACTCTCTTTACGACTACATGCCCCATCTCAAATGGTAGAGTTACGACGTCGTAAGCAATACCAATAGGTGTCAATGGTGTTACAGCACAGGCTGAAAGCAAAAGACTGAGACTGATAATGATTACCTTTTTCATAGTTCCTCAATCACATAATTTTCCATTACTTCATTATATACAGACTTGGCAATGTCGTCAACTAAATTTTCATCACATTCAATATGTATAGTCTTACCGATTCGAACATTTTCAACCATATCATATCCCATAGATCGTAAAGCATTTGCTACTGCATCGCCTTGCATATCTTTGATACCGGGACGAAGAGTTGTGGTGATCCTATATTTCTTTATCATTTAGTTTTTCTCCACCATTTCACCGTTACGAACAACGTAGTGTTTAACTTCACACATACTTGACTTAATATAAGCACGGCCTCCGTCGATCATATTGCCGTTCTTAAACCGTTTATAATCATGGCGATGTGCGCTGTACTGTAGATTGCCATCATCATCTTCAACAAGCCCAAACTCTACAGATTCAATTCGATCTGCATTGGTAATCATAATTTGTGGCTTTTGTGTTACTCGTGTATCAACCATATTGTAATATAATCCAAAGTAATGGTTACCAAACTCAGGATGTGGAGTCTCTCTGTAAAAGATATCCATTGCCCATGCCTCAGAGCCCAGAGCACTTGTACACACATAGGTAACAGGAACACCATCTTTCTTAGTATAGTGTTCACTAATCTTGTCAGTATCAAATAGTGGTTCGTGTTTAATCATCATTTCAATCCCATAGCGATTTGTTATTTTATGATATAATCTAGATTTAACCAGTCTTTTCAGACATTGCATGTCTTAGAATGGTCTCGTACTTCTCAACCTTCTTGCGAAGGAGTAGTACTTCTTCATAATAATCTTCAGTCCAATGGAGATCGCGATTTTCCGTTTCTCTTGCTTTTGCAAGATCAAGACATGCGTCCTGCAACCATGCTTTCATCAGTGGATCAATCTGCATGTTCCACGTTTGATTTAGACACTGACGAATAAGGTATTCTGCATTATTAATAAAATCGATGGTATTCATCCTCGCCTCTTTCCAGTGGTTGGATCATTAGCGTCTTCTTTAGATAGTACCTGTAGACCACCTTTGTTATACGCTTGACCGACAACATATTGAGAACTATACATCAGTTTTGTCTCTCTGTCAACTGATTTATTCGTTTGAATCGGTACAATTTTGTTACTGAGAGGAATTTGGTCGGGGATGCTGGATTCGAACCAACGACCTGACGCTCCCAAAGCGCCCGCTCTACCAGACTGAGCCAATCCCCGTTTATCTGCATGAACACCCATCTTACGAAGCCATTTATCATGTTCGATATCGGCTTGTAATTGACGTTTGGTCTTTTTAGATTTACGTTTACGAGTGGATGTTGTTGTCATCCACGGTCCCACAAGATGCATACTCATATCATCTCCAAAAATGGTGCTGGTGGAGGGACTCGAACCCCCGACCAGAGGTTTACAAAACCCCTGCTCTACCCAACTGAGCTACACCAGCAAATTGGCTCCTGGAGAGGGATTCGAACCCCCGACCGGGCGGTTAACAGCCGCCAGCTCTACCACTGAGCTACCCAGGAATAAACTCATTAAGAGAACGCTACCATATACATTAGGATAACTGCCATCAGACAAGAGAAAGCAGTAAACTCGACCAACATCTTCAGTGCATTCAACATAATTTCTCTCCTTCGTTCATCATGTTTATATCATAACAAAAGAATTAATTTTTGTCAACCAATATCTCAAAATCTGGATCATTTTTTAAAGCGATCCAACGATGGTCACCCGTGGGGCTAAACACCATTGCAAAAGGTCCTGGCAGCGAACGGTGTTTGGTTGTTTGAATACGGTCGCGAATCTCGCTGATCCAAAACTCCGTACCAAACTGCTGGATGCGATTCTTACCGTGTTTGCTCTTACCTTTGAGCTGGATTTGATCACCTATTTGCATAGTATCTCTCCTTTGCTTGCTCCGTTGTCTCACTCACTATAATCATTATCTTACAGTGGAGATTAAATGTCAAGCAAAATTATTCATATCCCCGAAAATTTTTGATAGACCACTTTTCAACAATCGGCGTACCATCGCCGCCTTCGTCTACGACCACATACGCTACAGTCTTCTTAACAAGACCAATACGAGTTTCGTCGTTACCAACGAAAATCTTGTGGGGATATTCATCAGCAAACCAATCATCATTCTCAGCAAACTCAAACAAGTGATCATACTCCTTTTCTCGGAACTGACCCAGAACTTTAGAGTCAATTCCAATCGTGCGACGGTCGTTGGTATAAGGAGCAAACGCCATATCAATCCTCCCACTTGACAGTGAAACTAACCTTCGCCTCAGCATTCCGCTTGGCGATATCGAAGGTTTCGTACATCTCTACGAAATTTTTGCCAATCCAAAGTTCGTATTCATCATTAATGTTTTCAATGATATCAACTTCACTTTCGGCATTGGTAGCCATCCAAGCGGTCTTGATATCGATGGCTTTGGTGTCGTATTTGGCAAATTTCATCATGTTTCTGTCTCTCTCTGTCTCATTCACTATAATCATTATACTCGATGGAGATTAAATGTCAAGCAAAATTATTCATATCCCCGAAAATTTTTGATAGACCACTTTTCAACAATCGGCGTACCATCACAACCACATCATCCGATCGTGATGGGGTAAGAGTGGCTATCGTCATCAATGGATGCGACGGATTCGATGAGAGACTTGCACTCCGCGAAGGATGCCCACCGCCCCGCATAGTCGCCGTATTTTACGAACCAAGTTGAAGGATCGTCATACGCCCGCTCGATATAGGCGACTGGCGAGGTGTTCGTCGTTTTGTGGGCTCCGGGGCAGAGGCATGTGGTTTTTACGCGGCTGGTCATGTTTCTGTCTCTCTCTGTCTCATTCACTATAATCATTATACTCGATGGAGATTAAATGTCAACAGTTTTTTTATGCAATCTCCAAATTAAGTTCGTCCACCTCATCAAAACCAAAACTTGCAACCATGTGGTACATGCCGTTCTCATCCATGATCACATCACCAACACTCAGGCTGTGCATGGGAAGAAACCGTTCGATGTTCTCTTCTGGACCCATATTACCAACATGGAACACACCATCAAGGCTATTAGCGGTGATGTTGCTGACATGCTCATAGTAACCTTTCTCAAAGGCTTCCTTGACCAGATGTCCAACAGGTTTACCAAACGACATATCAATCTTCATACGCAGCACGTTCTTAGAAACAGCGCCATGGTCACCGGTGCGGTTGATGGTGTCAACTTCTTCATCGGTGAGGTTGATCTGGAAAACTTTGTAAATGCCTGTCATGTTTCTGTCTCTCTCTGTCTCATTCACTATAATCATTATATACGGTAGAGATTAAATGTCAACAGTTTTTTTACGATTTTGGAGATTTTTTTTCGGGCTTGGGCTGTACTGTTACCTCATGAAACCCTTCACCGGCAATCGTGGCACAAATCGTTTTTTGTCTCTCTATATAACCAATACGAACAATGGTAAATGAACCCGTTTCAACATTTGCCCATATTTCCACCATAAATCTGCTATTGTCCGTAATTCCTCTATATAAAACTTTTTCTTCATATGTCTCAATAAGAGGTGTGATAGCATCATCATAAGGAACACAGGTAACTCGTTGAGCAGCGGCGGTGTTAGTGAAACCTACTGAAAACAGCAGGGTTAGGATGAACAAGATTCTTTTCATCGTAGAATCCTCTAATAGCATCGACCAGCGGAGAGATATAATCGTCTCTCTTGCCGAGAAAAATTTGTGGTTCCGATTCCTGGTCTACTGCTATTAAAACGACAAATCGATCCACCGGCGTACCTGTTAGTTCTTCAAACATCACACAATATGCGGTACATTGCATAAAATAATTATCGATCCAATCACGTTTCTTTAATTTACGAGAAGTCTTGAAATCAACGATTGACGCTTTACCATTCCATTTACAGACAAGATCTACTCTACCCGCTATACCAAGATACTCAGAATATAACGGAACCTCTTGCCCATAAACCTCTTCTATCATACTATCTAGTGTATTTTGAACACTTAAAAACATCTCCTTATCTAAAGGAGACTTGAAAACAGGTTCAACATTATTTATATAGTCTTCACAAATTTTATGAAGCCTAGTACCTCTGGAAGATGCTTGTCCTGAAATTCGATTTGCCTCTTCTTCACCAACTTTTTTTCGCCATGCCATAATACCGTCACGAGACAACCGACCAAGAACAGTGGTGATAGAAGGTAAGTCACCGGCAGGAGTATGATACATCCTGCCGGTTTCCTTATTCGTTGTTGCCTTGATATCAGGTAAACTTATTTGGCGATGAATAAATTTCATCATCTTGGATAACCTTCATCAAACTCCCATCCTAAAAAAGTGTTATCGTTTTTATTAGGAAATAAAGGGTCTACATCGCCGTAACCATATAAAAAATCATTAGCATACTTTATTTTGGATACTTGTTTTGTAATTTCTTTATTCAACTGATCTAGTGTCGAGGGCGGAACTAGATTAACTCCAACCTTTTCTCGCCAACGAGTACCGTGAACTACATTCATATAACAATCTAATTGTTTTTCAATCAGTTCCAATAGATACTCATTTGTATATTTTCGAAGTTCATCTGCTTTATATGGAATTTCCCGATCTTCTTCATTACGTACACAGTAATCTAAAACAAGTTCAATCAACTTTTCGCGCATATCTACAAAACTCCCTGCTTTGCTTTTGAGATTATATAGTCTTTCACGATACTGCTTCGCACAATATCGTCTTCCTCAAACTCTACTGTTTGAAACTCTTCTATTGTATCAAGAATTTTCATAAATGTCAATAATCCTTTTCTTTCTTCATCTCTAATAAGATCACTCTGTCTAAAGTCACCACAGAACATAATACGACTATTTTCACCAAGTCTGGTAATGATAGAATCCAACTCATGGAAGTTTAAATTTTGAGCCTCATCAACTATTACAATCGTATCATCTAATGTTAGTCCACGAATATAAGATGTTGTAACAAAGTTGATAAGATTCTTTGTTTTCAGAATCTCGTATGCATCGCCTCTTCCAAATAATTCACTACAGATGCTAGAGTATGGCGCTTCGTATACTTTGGATTTTTCTTTTTCGCTTCCTGGTAGAAATCCCATATCTCTTGTTGGGACTACCGAGCGAACAATGGTAACATTATGTTGGTCGCAGTCTTGGCTTAAAACGTCAGACAGTGCTAAGTAGAGTGATATGAAGGTCTTTCCTGTTCCTGCAAGACCATGCAGTAGAAGATTATATTCTTCGTCATAGTGATCAAAGGCTCGTTTTTGATTTTGTGTTTTCGGTTGAATAGATCGTATTCTAAGCGAATTACTCTGTTGTTTTCTCAGTTCTCTTTTTTGCCTTTTTGTAAGTTTACCTACGCCGTAATCTTCTAGGTTAATAAGGGACATTTATTAGTTCCTTTGTGCGAGTTAAAGTTTTGCTGAGTCTCCACTTTTTGCTCGCTGCTTTCTCCACTTTTCTACAGCCTGTCTTGTTTTTACCTCCTTTGATGTTTGCCGTGATCCTCTAGAAGCAGCAAACGTGGAGTTTGGATTAGCATCAGACACTCGGTCCATTACTTCGTTCCAACCCCCATCATTCTTAATACCACCAACTCCAGAAACGATGTTCATGGAGCTGATAACCTGTTTAATATGAGAATTATTTTTGAGAAATTTTTCTTTTTCTGAGATTGACATAATGTCATCCCATTCCATGCCGGATTCTTCATTAAAAAATGTATAAGTTGGCATTAGTCCTCCTTATCTCTATTTATCAAATAGTGTCTTTTGTCTCATCAAAATCTCTAGAAAACACGCTTTTGAAATTTTCTTTCCAAAGATCAGAATATTCGCTATCCTGATATAATCTAAAAACAGGTGAACCTAAAGTATGATGAATGTTAGATGGAAGTTCATCTTTTTCTAATCCGTAATAATCTCGATCCATTGGTTCGTCTACTAGATAATTCCATTTTAAAGGAAGTTCTCCAATATCATTATCATCGAACCCTTGAAATCTATGAAGATATGCCGGATCTTTTGTATCAGCTAATTTAAAGGTCATCTGTTTGCTTTTATCATGAAGACAATTCCACAGTGTAACAGAAGACCAGTTCTTTCTAGGATAATTCTCTTGGGGAGTACCATGCATCTTATAACGAGATGCAGAAGAATAATCGTGTTTACAAACAGAAACTGGTTTGGACAAGTCCGCCACTTTTAATAAATTCCAAACAGATTCAGTAAACATCATATCACAATCTAAAAATAAAGAATATCTTTCTAATAAACCTTTATATTTATTTTCTATACTTTCAGGATATTGCATATGTAATCTTGTGATAGGAACACAAAGAAATCTAGTCATAGAAAATTCTGTAGATCCTCTTTTATCTAATTTTCTTGATGTATATTCATTGGCATAAAGTTGATTGTAGATCAAAGGAATAATTACAAAATCTTTTCTATGATTACTATATTTTCTAATTGTATGCGCTAGTATTTTAGCGCAGAAATCTTCTTTAGAATCATATCCTATGAATATGGTTAAAGTAGTGCTTCCTGCTTTTTCTAGTGGATCAAAAAGAAATGTCATCTGTTAACATCTTCTCAAACATTGAATAAGACAAACCATGCATATTATTGGATTGACATCTGTAAAACTCATATTGTTTATCAAAAACAAATATAAAGTCTACAAGATGATTATGCGACATAAACCAATCTAGATATCTAATTCTATTTGGATTATCCGCCGCTCTTGTTCTTGTTTCAGCCTTTCCTTTAAACATATTGCTGATAGATTGAGTCTCGTCGTTTTTAATTAAAGAGTCGAATCCTAATATATATAACACCGAACAACCTGTTCTTATAGCACATTTCATAGCAAACATACCAGTATTAGAACGAGGACGAGGACCAGCGTGTCCATGATAAAACATAGACTCTACATGGTCCTCAATATCTTCTGGATAAATTATAGGGGACTGGTCTTCTTTTTCTAACTGGTCTCTCCTATACTCTTCAATGGTAACATGATAATCTACTTTATTAGGATCGTCAAATCCTTTGTAAGCAACGCCACACGAGTAGATTAAAAGATTTTCTTTATTAACAAGATTATTTAAATTGAAATTTTGTCTTGTAGTACCATTACCTATAATAACAGCCGATTTACGATTTATGAATGGTATGTTCTGGATCATCTTCACCTTCATTTAAATTAAATTTATTTTTTAAAGATTCTTGACGTTCTTCTCTCATTTTTCGAAATTTTTTTACTCGTCGTGGATTATCATAATCATCGTAATCATCATCCCACTTGTTACGGCGAGCCCGAAAAGTCTTAGACATAACTATTACCAATCCTTTGCTTCTGTGAAAGTTTTCTTAATAAGCGCCTTAGTGATTCCTTTATAAGGACTCTTTTTATTTTTGATGGACAACATCATTAGAGCATCGTCTGGATCCATAGATTCCAGAAATTCGATAAACATCGTTTCCCGTTTAATCGGTTTGATGTTTTCATACTGACCTTTAATAAAATACTTTATTCTACGAAAATCGTGATATAGGTAATTTTGTAAATCAGACTCTTTTGGTTGTGGTTTGTATGGTGGATCACCCTCTGGGAGATCAAATAATACTTTCGGATCAAACATTAGTCTGAACATAAGTATCAATGGTATACAGGTCTTTGACGATTCTTGTAAATACGCAATTTTCTCATTTTCTGTCTTTAACTTAGACGCCTTTTCAATAATTTCAGCAATACCATCTTTCATTTAAAACTCCTGAATATCAGACATTAGATTTTTCAACCTCTTCTTAATAAAATAGTTCAACAACTTTGATTTATCCTTTTTTTCATAGTTCTTATATGTATCTATAACTTGTGTACGGATTGTTTCTGGTATACGAGATAGATCAATCAACTGAATGTTTCTCATATAGTTTCGATGTACTTCACCATCAAAAGGAGTGATACCACGATTCATATCATCAATCATTGCAGCAACCTTTTTCTTTGTTAATGGACGCTGTCTAGCACCAACGACGAAAACATCATCACGAGAAAGAATATTAGGTACTCCGTCGCCGGCATCGCCCCTGATAACATGTTCGTAAAGGTAAGCCATAGGATCTTCAACTCTAATAAACTTCTTCGTAATAGGGGAATACTGTTCAACATTCTTATACCTTTGCAATTGTGAAAAGTCTTTATCGCCAGAGACAATCATGATCTTTTCACCATTACCACCAAATCGTTCGACCATTGTAGCAATGATGTCATCAGCCTCGGCAGATTCGATTTGAATTAAGACATATGGAAAATTATCTCGAATCTCTTCTTTGATTGAATTCAGCGTATCAAAGATAAGATTCCAGTCGAGTGGTGATTCTTCTCGACTCTTCTTACGATTTGCCTTATAGTAAGGAAAGATTTGACGACGCCAATAGTTCTTGTCATCGCAACAGAGTATCATTTCTCCGTATTCAGAGAACCGTGTCTTAAAGCTACGGATTGAGTTTAGTACCATGTGACGAATAAGATCTTCACTAAAATCTTTATTGCCACTCGCCAGAATGCCTGATAGACATACCTGTGAAAAATCTAACAAAATCATATCACACCTTATTCTTCGTCATCTTCCTCTTCGTCACCAAATACAATATCGCCATTCTCAATCATCTTCTTGAGACGGTCACGATTGTTTAAGATGACATCATATAAAGGATGTTCGATATCCACACTATTATATAGTATGGCTCTCATCATCTCTCCAACAAAAATATAATCCTTGAAGAATCCAGAATCTTCTATAGGAAACCCTTGCATCATCATTTTCGTAGCAAGACGGCTAAATTCTGTGTTGACTACTTCGTCTACCAACATCATTCGATTGATTGTGATAGCCTTTATTGTCTCTTCTTCAGATTGTGGAAGATTCCTTTCTTTTACAATGGGCGATACACCCATTCGTTCCAAAGGAAACTGAATCACATTGCTCATAATACTCTCACTAATAGTGTATCTTTATTGATACGACCTGTAAACGTTGATGGTTTGGTTGTTAGTTTATCCATGAAAGTCCTGAGTTTGACCTTTCCCGATTTTAGCAACTCACCTAGTTGCTCTTGAGGTTTACGTAACATCTTACACATACTTGTTTCCATATCAAAGTTTTGAAGTGTGGTTCCTTTCATCTTAAAACCACCCTCCAAAGAGTTATAACAAGTCAATTTCTTATACTTAACATTATATACCCACAATTGTTTCATGTCAACAATTGTTTCTGGACTTACCGACACAACTTTCAACTCATTCGATTCTTTGAGATATTGGACGTTTTTTACGAGTTGCGCGGCAGACTTTACCTTTGGTTTACGTGGACGACGTATTACCTTTTTATTATTTATATGCTTGTCTAGTTCAGACAATAGACGTTCAAAAAATGCAATACGATTTGTCAAACCTTTACGTTTTAGATATCCCCAGGCTTCTTTAAGATCCTCACTTTTACCTTTCTTTACTTCCAAGAGTTCTTCATATTCTCTTTTATAATATTGAATGATTTTTTCAGTTTGTGCTTTGTTCATATTCTTGATTCGAGCAAACTGATAGAAATCAAACTTGTCATCTTGTCGGTCTACTACCTCTTCTAATTCGCCAATCCATTCTTTTACTGGATCAATCTTATCTTTTTGTGTCGTATTCTTATTAGGGGATTTTACGACTTTCACTTCTTCCTCTGCCAGTTGAGAAATTCTATTTCGAAGATAGTCCATACGAGAGGAATCGTTTGTGTGAATAATACATGCCCAGTGTGGAAACATAAATTTCCAGTCTGGTTGTTTTAGAATAGATGTGGCAATTTTCTTAGGAAACTCAGTACGAATCCAAGACTTGACCAATTCTATAATCTGTTTATTCTCAACTTCGTATTGAAAATAAAAATCAGCCGCCCGTCCAGGAGTCTTAGGGGCACCACTAAGACCTGTTACTCGGCGAGCAAGTACACGTTTCTTACGAGGTTTAAGAGACATTTAGACTTTTCCTTCATTCATTACCAGTCACCCTAGCGTTACCAGTCACCCAAGCGTAATCATACACCCTAGCGTTATTATACACCCTAGCGTTATCATACACCATAGCGTTATCATACACCTTAGCGTTACCGTACACCCTAGCGTTATCAGACACCCAAGCGTCACCAGTCACCCAAGCGTTACCAGACACCCAAGCGTTATCATACACCCTAGCGTCACCAGACACCTCAGCATTACCAGACACCTTAGCGTAACCAGTTACCCTAGCGTTATCATACACCTCAGCGTTATCATACACTTCAGCATCAGGTCCAACATAAGCGGTCTCAGAAACAGTGGCGGTATCAGCAACCCAACCGCCTCCGTTAGGATGACGGTGAGCGGGAACCGGACCGTTGCCAAAATCAAAAGCAGTCATTTCATTAGTATCGTTCATTTTAGACTCCTTTTAGCCATTCAAAGTTTGGGTCATTTTGTAATTCTACCCAACGTCCGTCAAAATCCTTATTATGCATAGGACCATCAGTTTTGTGTTCACTACGGAGATGCATTTTACCACCTCGTACTTCTTGTACAAACCACAATTTACCATGTTGCTGAATACGGTTTTTACCATGGCGTGTCTTGCCTGTAAGAACAACTGTATCATTAACTTGTAGCATTTCATTCACTCCTTCTTTCATTACCAAACACCTGAGCGTTACCAGACACCACAGCGTTACCAGTCACCCAAGCGTTACCGTACACCACAGCGTCACCAGACACCTTAGCGTAACCAGTCACCACAGCGTTACCATACACCCTAGCGTTACCAGTCACCCTGGCGTAATCAGACACCTCGGCGTAACCATCCACCACGGCGTAACCATCCACCACGGCGTAACCAGACACCCAAGCGTAATCAGACACCCAAGCGTTACCGTACACCACAGCGTCACCAGACACCTTAGCGTAACCAGTCACCACAGCGTCACCAGACACCTTAGCGTAACCAGTCACCACAGCGCCACAATACACCATAGCGTTACCAGACACCCTGGCGTCACCAGACACCCAAGCGTAATCAGACACCCTAGCGTTATCATACACCCTAGCGTCACCAGTCACCACAGCGTCACCAATCACCACAGCGCGACCAGACACCTTAGCGTTACCAGACACCATAGCGTTACCAGACACCATAGCGTCAGGTCCGACGTAGGCGGTTTCAGAAACAGTGGCGGTATCCGCAACCCATCCACCACCGTTAGGATGCTGGTGGGCGGCGACCAGGCCGTTGCCAAAATCAAAAGTAGTCATCTCATTCACTCCTTCATTCATTACCAGTCACCACAGCGTTACCAGACACCATAACGTTATCATACACCATAGCGTTACCAGACACCCAAGCGTTATCAATCACCTTAGCGTTACCAGACACCTCAGCGTCACCAGTCACCTCAGCGTCACCAGACACCACAGGGTCACCAGTCACCCAAGCGTTACCAGACACCCAAGCGTTATCAGTCACCCAAGCGTTACCAGACACCTCAGCGTTATCATACACCTTAGCGTTACCAGACACCACAGCGTAACCATACACCTTAGAGTTACCAGACACCCAAGCGTTACCGTACACCTTAGCGTTACCAGACACCTCAGCGTCACCAGTCACCACAGCGTAACCAGACACCACAGCGTAACCAGACACCACAGCGTAACCAGACACCACAGCGTAACCAGACACCATAGCGTTACCAGACACCATAGCGTTATCATACACCACAGCGCAACCAGACACCCTAGCGTTACCAGAAACCACAGCGTTAGGCCCAACATAGGCGGTCTCAGAAACAGTGGCGGTATCAGCAACCCATCCACCACCATTAGAATGCTGGTGGGCGGGGACCAGGCCGTTGCCAAAATCAAAAGTAGTCATCTCATTCACTCTTTCGTTCATCATGTTTATATAATACCAGAGATTTTATTTTTTGTCAACCCCTTTTTTTGTTGTGATATAAAATTTTTGGTCTTTGCCAAAATCGTAGGTCCATCTCAATCCGGGGCCCCATGGTGTATCTGTTCCCTTCCAATCCATATCTTTGAGAAACTGCTGTAACTCAACACGACCACCATATCTCGTATCGATATAATCTATAAACTCATCACACCAGGGATCGTCTGGTTTGACGTATCCTGCATGGCCAGGCGGTTTTCTCATCGTGCTCGACCATCTCCCATCAATCCAGGACAACTCATTGCCCCAAGAACCCACAATGGACTTAAATATTCCCAGATATTTTTGTCTTGTTGATCCAGCCACTCTTTCTGAATCATTATAGCATGATATTCTCTTCGCTGTGGACATTCGTATAAATCCTCAATGTCATTATATTCTTGATAATGATGAATGAGTTCGTGTAATAAAATGCTTTGATCCCATATATCATTCACATCAAAATCATTTGGTAGATATATCGTATCAGATACATACACTCCCATCACATTTACTGATTTCTCAGGACCTTCATATTTCACTCCTGGATAAACCATATGAAATAACTGTTCTTTATCTTTTAACATTATATCTGGTAAATGAGGTATTGTCAACCCTGTATGAACATTCATCCATATCATAAAAGATGCTAATAAAGTTTTTATTGTGAGCATTTTAAATATCCTTAAATATAAATAAACCGTATAGACAATAATAAGGAGGTGTAAGGCAAAAATGAAAACCGCAATACCGTTTTTGGTATTTATCGTGGTTTTTATGTTTTCATCTTCTGTGTTTGCTCAAAGCACTATTACTACAAATAACAATAACAATAATGTGAATACGAGTAATAGTAGCAGTACTAGTAATGTCGTTACTGACACTGATACAAAAACGATAGTGATTAATCCACCACCCAGCGCTATTTCTCCAAGTATTAATAGTAATAATATGGATCTTTGCACTACGGGCGCGAGTACTGCTGTACAAACACAGATTTTAGGTCTCAGTAAAGGGACCACTGTTCGTGACCCAAATTGTGAGAGATTGAAGTTGAGTAAAACCCTTTATGATATGGGCATGAAAGTCGCCGCTGTTAGTGTTCTCTGTCAAGATAGAAGAGTGTTTGATGCCATGAAAATGGCAGGTACACCCTGTCCTTATCTTGGTCAAATTGGACAACCAGCCGCTGACCAGTGGGATGCAAACCCCGAAATGGTTCCAGATGCAGAATCAAAAGATCTAGATGGAGACAAAGTAGATGACGATGAAGCTAAAGTATTTGGCGTCGGCATTCTTGGCATTCTTGGTTTGCTTTTGCTCCTATAACGCTAGTGCTCAAACACAAACATTTGACACCTCTACAGGTGCTCCTACAATCGTTGAACATAATATCAGCGACGATGGTTACGCACAGGTAAATCTAGGATTTTCATTTCCTTTCTATGGAAATACTTATACCACATCCTATATGCATAGTAATGGTGTTGTTCAATTTGTAAATCCAACGACGAGTTGGTGTTGTAATGGTATTAATTTAGACACCAATTCAACCCTTAGTTCGTCTTATAACTATGCAATTGCTGTATTATGGACAGACTTGATAGACAATTCAACAGAAGGAAGATTTTACACACAGGGTAATGAAAATTACCAAAGATATCAATGGAATAATATAAGTGAATATTATAACAGTAATCGGAATACAGTAGGTCTAGAAATTCGTCCAGATGGTAGTTTTGATATGTACCATCAAATGATCAACATACAAAACCATGCTTTCACTATTGGTGTTATAGGCGATGCTACACAAGGCGAATGGACACAATATCAATATACAAATCCAGGTGGTACATTATATAATTTTGGATCTTCTACAGCCGATGATAGAGTAACTGGTTGGTCAGCGACAAATAACGTGTATAGTTATAGTGATGGAACTGCTGGTACTGCATCTGCTTCTGATCCTTGTGATAGTGATCCATTATACTCAGAGAATTGTTCTGGTTACGTTCAAGCATACTATAATCAACAGTGTGAACTAGACGCTCTGTATGATAGTGGATGTTCAGGATATGCTGATGCCTACTTTAGTCAACAGTGTTCTTTAGATGCTTTATATAATGAAGATTGTTCAGGATATGCGGAAGCTTATTTCGATCAACAGTGTTCTTTAGACCCTTTATATAACGAAGACTGTTCAGGATATGCAGAAACTTATTTTAATCAACAGTGTTCTTTAGACCCTTTATATGATATTGAATGTACTGGTTATGCAGAAGCTTATTTCGATCAACAATGTTCTTTAGACCCTTTATATGATACTGACTGCACTGATTATAATGAAACATATTTCAACCAACAGTGTTCTTTAGATCCTCTTTATAATAGTGAATGTCCTGGATACACACAGGCATACTACGATCAACAATGTTCTTTAGATCCATTATATGATTCTAGTTGTCCGGGATATAAGACCGCTTATTATAATCAGCAATGTAGTCTTGACGCTCTCTATGATACAGAATGCCCAGGTTACGCAACTGCTTACTACAATCAACAATGTAGTCTTGACGCTCTCTATGATACAGAATGCCCAGGTTACGCAACTGCTTACTACAATCAACAGTGTTCTTTAGATCCTTTATATGATACAAGATGTCCGGGTTACGAACAGGCGGTTATCGCTAGAAACTGTAATATAGATCCTTTGTTTAGTCCTACATGTGATGGATATGCAGCAGCACTAGCAGCGCAACAAGAGAAACAAGCAGAAGAAACAAAAACCGCTGAAGACGAACAACAAGTAGAGACAGTAGCAGAAGCAAATCCAATAGAAGAGACTGTAGTTGTTGCAGTCACAGAAACAAATAAAGAAGAGATTACAACATCAGTAGTTGAAGTTGAAGGTATTCCTAATGTAACTGTAGTTATACCAGAAGTATCACAACTAGATACAGCAACAGCGGCGTTTACCGCACGAGTAGAAACTTTACAAGCAGAAACTAGACAAGAGGTTCAACAAGCTGTAGCAGCAGAACAACAAGCAGTAGTCGCAGAGATTGAGTCTGAGGTAGAACAAGAAATTGAACAACAGATAGCAGCAGAAGTAGAGACTAATACTGAAGAAGTCAAAGAAGAAACAAAAGAAGAAATTAAAGTTGCCGCTGTAGAAGAAAAGAAAGAAGAGAAGAAGGAGGAAAAGAAAGAGGAGACTAAAGAAGAAGTAAAAGAAGAGAAAAAAGAAGAACCCAAAAAGAAAGAAGCAAAGAAGGAAAAAGAAAAACCTTCTAAAGAAGTACGAATTAAACAAGCTATACAGGAACGTATTGAGTCATTAGCAGAAAAGATGGGTGAGTCAGCAGCACTTGAAACACAAGTAGCAGCACAGGCATCAATCGTCGCTATGATGGGATATGTTCCGGGATTTAAAGATTATACTGGCGTGCAGTTACAGGATAAACCTTTTTATGAACAAACACAGATTCCTGGTGGAAGTATACAGGATAACAGATTTATTAGTCGATTCTTGATGAATGATCAGAAGTTTAATGAGTTAGAAAGATCACAATTCAATAATAGGGTAATAGGTACAAGGTAAAATGGCAGAGATAGAATTTGCTGGAGTTAAATTCAAGGGTGGCAAGATGGTTGCTGTCGCAATGGCGCTATCCACTTTAATTGGTGGTTTGTACGGCGCCTTTGAGGTCTATAAAGATTATACGACAATGAAACAAAAGATTACAACATATGTTGCTCCTGATCTTTCTGGCTTCGATAAAAGAGTAGAATTATTGAAACAGAAGGTCGAAGAGTCATATGTACTAGTAGGTGAGGCTCAAGAAACCGCGCGAGATATGCGTACCGATCTAAAGAACGATATGAATCAATTATCAGACACGATATACGAACTAGAGAAAAAGAATTCTGCTACAGAACGCGAAATCAGAGAACTTATGAGATCTACTGAAAAAGATATGAGAGAGATGATTAACTCTGCGGATGATAGAATGGATGCAACGCGAAGAAAAGTAGAATCTGATATTCGCGAACTAGAAGATAGGGTAAACAAGACTATAGAAAAAGCCTTGAATAACCCTCTAAACAAACTATAATTACTTTTCGTGGTCTAATAGGGATTTTAATAATCCCTCCCATTCTTGTGCTCGTAGATCCCAGCTATAGAATGTGTTTGTGTAGAGTTTCTGAAACTGCAATTTTGTTTGCATATCTTCTTCCCAATATGATTCTATAGCCGCATTTAGAACTTGGTAGAACATATGAGCGTGTTGATTCTTATCCTCATCAAATGGATACATAAGAGAAAAGTTAGAAGTAGTTTCTGGAAGTGCCGCTAGAGATGGACAAACTACGCAACAACCAGCACTCATCGCTTCAATCGCAGCAATACAAGAAGTTTCTTGCCATGTGCTGGGGTATGCAAAAATATGTGCTTTTTGTAATGCTTCTCTTACTTCTTGATTGGATACAGTTCCATGGTATGTGATATGTTCATGATCACGACAAATTTGAAATAATTGTTCAAATGGTTCATCTCTCTGTGGCCATCCATAGATATTAAAAGATGAGTATACATCTAGATGAACTCTATCGCCCCATTTTTCAGATAGTTTCTGATAAACAGCTAACAACACATCAAGACCACGGTGTGGTGTAGTGTGATAGATGAGTCTCAATGGACCTTCTTTTGATTTTTCGTGAGTAGGAATAGGTTCAATAGCGTTTCTAATAACAATAGAATCGCTGTAGGGGACACCTAAAACTTTATGATAAGTTGTAAATTGCCAGTGGGATACAAAAACAAGTCGTCTGAATCTGCTCCGATTTCCACTATCACTGAGGTGCCTGGATTCAGGGTCTTCCGCCAAATCGTGCAACCAGAGAATAGGAAGACGATTAGGATCAATATTCCTAACTCTAGATGGAATAATTTGGAATTTATCTAACAACTCCTTTGATAACTTTGAATATAATGCATGTTGCATCATCTCTGTGCCACCCATAGCATTTCTATTCAATTCGTTTGTCTCAATACCAATAGAATTGTTTAACTCGTTTTCATTCATAACTACTTTCAACGACATTCTTAAAAACCTTTAATCAGTATAATAATCTTTGTGATATGGACAATTTAATCTATGACAATTATCTAATGTAGATGTAATAGCAGGTCTTTGACATTCTTCACAGATTTCGTTTTTTCTTGGTACATAAATTTCATCTATAAAATCTGGGTAATCATCTCTTCTATGCGACATAATATCCTCCATTATGATTATAGGGGGAATTTCACCCCCTATAATATATTAAAACCTTTTTGAGATTTTAACACCAACTGTTGTTTCTTGATGTTCTAAATTTCTGTCCATGATAACGTCTGCGTGTGGAGATAGTTGAAACCATTCGGCATCAAGATCCCAAGTAATCTCTGCTTTGTATTCAGATGCATCTTGTGAATCCCAATGTACTAAAGGATACAATCCCACGAGAATACCTAAATTAGTAGCTTCCGCTTCTATACCAAATTCAGTCTTAAAATTTGCTGATTCAACAGAATACATATTGTCTGCGCTAATAATAAAATCAAGACCAGGAACAAGTTCTGGCGCCTTTGTCGTTGATTCTTCCGCCTTTGCTACCGAAACTGTTGTTAAAAATAACAAAGTAACTACAGATAGATATTTAATATATTTAAACATAGTTTTACCTTTTTGTTGTTAATAATATCTCCTTCAAAATTATCATATTATTTATACTTCAAATTTCTCCCAATCCGCCCAACTTTTTAGAGTATCCCAACGAAAGGATCGCCAACCCATATTATCTAGGTCATATACAGGGCGTACTTCTGCTGTCTTTAAAACACCTTCGCCTGAAGGTTGATGTTCTGATGGAATCATATCTTCCTTTAGAGTAGCCTTCATTACACGATATTCACCACTCTTCTTAGTAAACTCAAGACGAACTACACTTGTACGTAAAGCATGAACCAACAAATCACGATCAAATTCTTGCATTCTCAACTCCCACTATAATGATTATCAATCCAATCACAGAACTCATCATATCCGCCAATATGTTTATCGTTGATGAAAATCTGAGGAACAGTTTTTACATCTGGCACTCTATTTTTCAATTCGTTTTTCCAAACCTCGCTTTCAGAAATATTATACTCAACATATTCAGGAAACATTTCCTGTTTACTTATATAAAGAGTTTTTGCTCTTGTACAATAAGAACATCCATTTTGTGTATATATTTCTAGCTTTGTCATGTCGTACTAACCGCCATTCGAAACTCTCCCTTTGGATCTCCAAACAAGTCATTAGTGCGAACACGAATATGGCGTTTGTTTGTTTCCTTCGTATTTGGATTAGGAATCGTAATCCAAGGATTCTCTAAACGTCGCCACGCCTTCATAATATCATCCAATCGGTCCACTCGCGTAATATTACGTCTGACCGACTTTACAGTAGACCTGTTAACGTTTGGACGTTCACCATTAGATACGTAATGTTTGCCTGAAGCCTTCTTCTTACCCAACTCAGTTTCCTTTCATAAATGATTTAGTTGTCGTAAAATGCGTTCTTTGTTTAGTACTCTTAGTTTCTCTTCCCACTTTGCTGCTTGTTCTCTGTAGTATATATGGGCGTATCTCCATGAAGAGTTTGGAGCTTCTAACAGACATTTAGCTTGCATTGGTTCAAGCCATTGTACGTCTGTTTCATCATGATTTATAAGAGGGATCGTTCCACCATTGAGGAACTGGTCTGTTTGTCCACTTTGCAAAACTTGCTTTTTCACCAACATAATAACTCCTATAAGCGTCTACGAAATGAGAACTTTTGTATTTATCAGGCATTGCTTGTGGAATGGGTGTAAACTTGGCTCGTTGAATATTATTTGGTACATGAGATAGTATATCAACGAGTTTCTCTTCTGTCAAATGTTTTTTGTGATATCGATATGTATATTCACTACACAGGGCTTCAAAATGACATTGTAACCAAATGTAATTATTGTTACATTCACGTGCCCATACCGCAGAAGGATGATTGACATGTGATGCTTTGTAGAGACTAGATTCTAAATTATGATTAGGATGTCGCCATCGTTTGATAGACCTACCGTTAGCAGTCTTATCGGTATATTGTTCGCCATCTAGAATACGATGTGCTGTTGATAGAAGTTGTGCAGTTTCCACAATCATCTTGACAACATGTTTATCACACATCATCTGTGCAGATTCTTCAGGACACGTTGATAGAGCAAAAATATTCATCGGTATTCACACCATGCATCAATATTGTTATAGGTATACTCTTCAATATTACGATAGAACTTACCGGGATTGTTCTTGATAGATTCAGCAGCAATAGCACAATCTCGGTAAGAAGATGTTTCTTGTTCGTATCTAATATCACCGGCAAGACCGCCAAATGAGGTTAGAATGATCAGAAAAACTTTCATTGGTCAACTCCTTTACTAATGTAACGTTTTGTTAGTTGTAGTAGGAACATTGAACTTCTGTACATGACGTTTGCTTGCCACGATACCTTCTACGATACCTTCTACTATATCATCAAATCCGTCTTCTGTCAACATTGTTTTGTATATACTCAATGCTTGGGTTAACATTACACCTGCAACTATAAGACCATTACCATTACAATTATCAATGTGTTTTACTGTATTATCAAGTACCTCGTCGTATACCTGTTCGTATCTAATATCACCGGCAAGGTCGTATATTTGTTTCAGTAATTTTTCATCAATATCAGTCATGATGTAATTACCCTTTCATAAATTTCTTTCCAGTTTTTGACGATTGGATATGAAAGATTCTCTTCATTCATATTGAAACCGTGTTCTACTAGAAGAGGTTTCATACCAACAGCTAGACCATCGTCTGCATTCTCTACCTTATCTTCAATCCAGATGTATCCTGAATCTTCGTAGTGTTCTTTAAGATACTTATCTTTTCGAGCACCAGTAGCAAGACAGATGATATTACGAAAAGTGTTCTCGCCGAAAACCTTCTTAAGATTCCGTTCACGTAGCATTGCAGCATGTTTATCAGTAGAGAGACTGGTTACAACATCAAAGACATATCCATGTTCTTCATGGAGTCGCTTGACGTACCAAACGGCATCTCGGAGGGCTGGTAGAAAACCAATTGCAGCAGATTGATTGAATTCTGCTATAAAACTCTTACCTTGTTGTTTTGTGAGACCATATCGAGATCCAATCTCATAATAGAGATCAGACTCTGGACCTTTGAAGAATCCACGTTCATTCATCCAACAATCAAAAGCGTACTCCCAATTCAGAAGTACACCGTCGCAATCAGCGACAATTATCTTTTCCATTATACTACCTTTATATATTTCCCAAACAGTCGTTTCATAAGACATAGGTCTCCATAGAAACTGAACTCACTTTAATCATTATAGTACCATGCTGATTAAATGTCAACAGAAATTTTTTAATTTTTTAAAACTTTCTGGATTGGTATAATCGTAATGAGTCTCATACCAAGTGTGAATGAATTTATTGTATCTTTCAAAATTAATCCAATCAGTGTTATAAGCATTAGATAAAGAATCACGATATTCTTTAGGATTTACCTTCCATGTGACGGTATCATAATCTGCCCTACCAAATGTGACAACTTTCTTGCCGGCTAAGATAGATTCTAACCCCACACCACTGTTTACAGTCACAACCATCTCACTATTTTTTATCAAATCAAAGATGTTGAAATTATCTACCCAAACGCAATTATAACGATTAGCAACTTTTTTTATAGATTCCATAGAACCTGGATTGACAGGATGACCTTTGATAACAACCTTCTTAGCAGTTGTTGAAGCCCAATCTAGGGTCATCTCCAAAGCTTCTTCTACTTTCACGTCACTATGATATATGATAGTCTCATCGTGTGGTATCTGACAAGGAAAAAACACATATGGTTTGAAAGATAAAGCTGTATCGTTTGAACTAGGTTGATCAAACTTTGTCTCACCAGAATCAACTCTATCAAATAGATGGTGTCTTTCAGTATTCTTACTAAGATTTTCCATAGGATAAGATGAAGCAGTAGCGCACCAACCTTTACTATCAATAGAAAAGATATGTGGTATAACCATCTGCATATAATATCTAACACGATTATCTAACCACCAAGTTTGTTCCATCTTGTGTGGTATATAATAAACATCAGCGTCTTTGCTGTGTTCTTTTACAAATTCAGTCGTAATCTGCCACAAAGGAACTTCAATGACTCTTACGTCGTCTTTTAAAACGTCATGAGCATTATATAGTTGTTCAATAAACTTTATCCAATGGACTCGTATTGGAGCGATTGGTCCTCTTTGTTCTGGAACAGGACCTTCTTTAAACATAACGTCTAGTCTAGGCATGTATATATCAACTTGCACTTTTGCGTTCCTCTAGATAGTTTTTTTGATTTTTTCGATTACCTTTGCCAGTCCAGATGATACTGTCTTCATTAAACTCCCAATCAATATACTTAGAGGGCATCTGAACAAACTTCAAGTCTTTTATATTTTGATGAACTTTCCACAAAATGACTTGATCCATAAACCAAATACAGCCATGTTTTTTGATATTTTCCATGAGATTATGTGCCACGGTATCAATGAAACTATAACCCGACTTTCTCAGATACATAGCACCAGCAGCTACATGGGTTCCTTCATTTTCCCATCCTACTGTTCCTGGTAACGGATCTCTTGTGAAAATTGAATAATCACAATTTTTAAAATCGTCCCAATCAATAGGTTTTCTTAGAAATCCATCAATATCAACAATCAACATTTCAGAAACATTGTCTTGTCTAATTATATCAGAAGCAACTATAAATCTAGAACAAGCATACATCATGCGATCTTTTGGTTCAATGTCACTAAAACTAAAATGACACCCGATATGCCAATCAAAAGAATTCTGATTCAGAATCTCTTGTTTCGTTTCTTCGTCACAAAGAATATGAATCCAAGGTGTTTCGCCATTCTTTATCGCACTCTTAGCAAAAGCCTCTCCGTGTTCTTTTAAATAGATGGGATCACAACAGGCGAAAACAATTTTCATGTTTTACCCATCCAATATTCTATCATCTCTTCTAACATCAACTCAAAAGTATAATTAGGTTTCCAATTTAGTATCTTTCTAGTTTTTTCTGAATCACCACAGAGATATTTCAATTCTTCTGGTCTCATATACTTTGGATTTTGTACTACAAAGTCTTCATAATTTAAATCTAGTCGGCCAAAGACATATTCACACATTTGTCGGACAGTATAGGATTTACCAGTTGCTACAATCCAATCGTCTGGATCACTATGATTAATAATTTTGTGCATTGCTCTAACATAATCAGAACTATGACCCCAATCACGACTGCTATCCATATTACCCATCTCAAGTTTATTGAGTTTGTTTTTCTTGATTAGAACAGCGTTCTTCACAACTTTATTCGTTACAAAGTTTGTTCCACGTCTAGGAGATTCGTGATTGAATAAAATTCCGTTACAAGCATGCATATTATATCCGTGTCTATAATGTCTTACAAGATTATAACCAAGAACTTTAGAACAGCCGTATGGACTGACAGGATTCATTGGTGTTGTTAGTCTTTGAAATCCGTCTTCATCTACACTGTTACCAAACATTTCACTAGAAGATGCTTGATAAAACTTTGCTTCTGGACAGAGTTTACTAGTAATCTCTAGCATATTTAAAACACCTAGAGAATTTGTTTTAATAGTAAAAGAGGGGATGTCAGAAGAAATTCTAACTTGACTCATAGCAGCCAAATTATAGATTTCATCTGGTTTAACTTTATTAATGATATCATATAATGAGTGTACATCTAATAGATCGCCGTAATGAAGACCGGCAATTTTATCAGAGAATTTTTCTAATCTTGCACTTTGATTTTCTGCTACACTATGTCTACGGACAATACCATGTACTTCGTAATCAAGACTTAAAAGATATTCTGTAAGATAAGAACCATCTTGTCCACTAATACCTGTAATTAACGCTTTCATTAAAAAACCTCGCTTTTGATAAATCAGGATAATTCTTCCAATCACCACTATCGTCATTATATTCAGGAATCTGGTCCATAATAATGATACCACGAGCGGCGTCTTCTGGTGTCATATAATAATGCCATCCCAAGTATTCAAAGGAATCTTCATCATATTTACCATCTAAATCTCTACCATCGTATCTAATCTTTTTAAGATACTCGTATTCGTTCTTATTGTCAAGTAAAATCATACCACCTCTACCAATAGGTACTCGTTTCTTTAATTGAAAAGAAACGATATGAAATCCACCCATATACATATCTCTTTGCCAACGAGTAGCTCCATCCCATATCCTATAAGGTTTTAACTGATATATACCTGACCATTCTCTATCTTCTAATTTTACTTTAAATCCAGCATGTATTATCTGTTGAGGTACTGAAACATATGTGTGTTTAGGAATAGTAATAGTTGATATATTTTTTCTGTGTCTTTTTATACATTGTAATGCTAGAAAGATACCGTGCGAACAGCAGTCTACAGAAACCGCGTACTTTGATCCTGCGTATTTGGCAACTTTTTTTTCAAACATATCTACTACATCGCGTGGATCTTTCCAATCGTAACCGAGTTCTCTAATTTGGTCTAGCTCTGGTCTTTGTAAATGTTTAGGTAGTTGTCCTATTGGCCATGCGTTATATTCTACCATCAATATCCTCCAGATATGTTCTTATATTATAATACTCGTTACACCATTTTTTAGCATACTTACCTTCGCTAGGTCTAGAGAACATTGGATGATAGTACTCAGAACACCCCTCAAAGAAGTAGTGTATCGCCTGTGCTTTTCTTGTTTTATCTTTGTGTGGCGTAAATGTACCGCCATGTAGAAGATTTGCTTCCCATATAATCGCTTCACCTTTTTTCACGGGAACAGGAGTTCTCTTTCCTTTTTTTATCAAAACAAGATGCTCTATAAACTTCTCATATTCTCTATAGTTTATCTCTTCACCATTCTCTATATCGTCTGGATGTGGAAGACCTAGAGATTCATAGTTATATATATCCCAGTCGTGACTACCTGGAACTACAGACAAAGCACCATTCTCTATAGTCGCATCTTCTAAAGCAACCCATACACCAATCATCATTCTCTCTGGTATGGTATGAAAATGAATACAATCGCTATGTAGTGGTTGATTAGATGGACCTGTAAAATTGATTGTAGAAAACGGAAATGCCTTCTTCATATACCAATTTTCTAGATGACGAAGTATTTTTTCATTCATACAGAGATTGGCGATATTTCTACTCTTTTTCCACGCTTCAAATAATCTGGGCCACTGTGTATATTGATAATGGTCAGATTGAATCGTCTTATTCTCTAGTGCTAGAATGTTTGTTACATCATCATTTATACCATTAATTTCGGCATCAGTCAACTCCAAATCAATGATATCATAACCTTCACTATTCCAGAATTTATTAAAAGTCATAACCTAACTCCCTAGCATACTTATAAGCAAGTTCGTTTGGTCTTTTCTTTATAGGTCTTGCAGGACTGCCTACATAGATTGTCCATGGTTCGGCATCTTTAGTAAGAGTCGAGTTTGAACCTACTACTGCTCCTTCACCTAGAGTAATTCCAGGCATAACAACACTATTAACACCAATACAAGAAAATGGCTCGAATGTTACTGTAGTTATATTTGAAATTCGGTACTTACTAGGTACTTGTGGATTCATAAGAGAGCCAGAAGCAAAATCATCTCCACCACAAATAACTTTGCCGCCAGCACTGATACCACTAAAATGACCCATAACAAGCTTGGAAGTCCTGCCACCGATAATAACAACCTGTGGAGCAATATGAACCCAGTCACCAATATCCATAATAACAGAAGAAAATACGTTATAATCTAGAACAACGTAATCTCCAAACGTTGATTCTATTTTATACTTACAAAATGAACCATGATCTACTAATTCAGGATTCATAACAGACCGCCATTAATGCGAAGTGTTTGACCAGAAACATAACTAGTATTTAATATATATTCAATTGTGTTGTACACTTCTTCAATTCTACCCCATCGTCTGGCGGGAATATTCTTCATTATCTCTTGTTGAATATCTTCACTAATAGTTTCTGTTAGACCTTTTTCAAAGTATCCCAACTGAATAGCGTTTATATAAACATTCTTATTAAAATTTTCTGCGGCAACGGTACGAACATATGATTCTATAAATCCCTTTGTTGCTGAATATATAGAAGTTCCTACTTGAGCTTTATCCGCTAGAATAGAAGAGGCGAGAATAATATTACCACCACGTTCTCTCATAAAATGTTTCAAACAAAGTTGAACTACATTTAGAGTACCCCAAACGTTTGTATCTACTTGATTGGCAGTATCAATGTATCCAATGCTATGTGTAAAACCATTAGCATTATACGCTGCCAAGTTTACTACAATATCAAAATGATTTGTTTTAAAATATATATCACATTCTTTACGATTTCTTACATCTAAATTTTTAGATGATAAAGATGTAACATTATATTTATCCTTCATAATTTTTGTTAAAACTTTACCGATACCACCACTGCCACCGAGTATCAAAACAGTTTTCATTTTTAAGACTCCATTATATTATGTCCAATTAATGTTAGGGAATTTTTCTACAAATTTATGTATAATATTCCAGACATCGAATGATACATTTGGATTTGCCAAAAGTTTATTAAAGAAATAAACATTTAGACTTGGGTTCCACATACCAGCAAGTAATGCAAAAGAAGAAAATCCTCCAATAACAGTATGCGCTTGATATATAGTCATCCAATCTTTTATAGTATCGTTTGTTGGTGTAATACCATATCTTTTATGTACAGATTTGTCTTCAGATAATATAATAGGATTTTTATGATATCTAATTTCTTCATCATATACTTCAATTGGTATCAAAGGTCTATCTGATTGTCTGACATGAATCACAGTTTTACCAGAATTAACATAATCACAACCGTTCAAATTTAAACTAATTTCAGATTCATTAATATTTTCCCACCATTTAAGTAAGAGAGAAACATTAGGTTCTTTGAAAGGATTGGTTTTATTAGTACCAATCACCGTAGTAATTTCTGGTCTTTTTTTGAACGTCAAAAAGTCGTCGAAAAAGATACGATCTTCATCCATTATAATATCTGAATTTTGCCAATAACCACCAGTGTTAAACAATATTTTATTTACTGTTGTATTATTTTCTTTAGCTATGGCATAACATGTATAAAGTGATAGTATTTGAGTGCCTAGTCCACCACGAACGTTATACGTCCCCATTTAAAAATACCTTGTCCTTTTCTACACCTTCATATGGACCAGTTTTGTATTCATAAACTTTAGCGTTTTCTAAAATTGTGTATGTGTGACCACCTTCAAACGTAAGTGAAATATCTCCTGAATTTAAAACAATTTCTTCTAAAATAGTATCATCCACGTCATAGAAATGTGCTTTTACTTTACCTTCCATAACACACCAAGATTCTTGAGCGACAACTTGTTTTCTAGGGGCATTTTTCCAAATGTGTCTATGTGGTCGAAACGTCTTTCCTGCTTCTAATTTTAAAGCCGAGACTTGAATAAATTGATCTTCTGGTGCAACATCTTCTCTATTCTCTGATAAATCGTCAGAACGATATACCATATGACATAACTTATCTGGATAAACTTTTGAGTATATCTTTAACATATATTGTATCTCCCAATGGATTATCTAATCTTACACTGCCATGAATAGCAAATCTTCTATTCAATTCTTTTGTATTACCTCTAGAATGAAAACCACCAACATTAGCAATAACTAATGTATCTTCGTTTACGTAGATGGGTTCCATTTCATAACCCATCTCTTGTAATTC
>Ga0208767_1000061_pt1 | contig 63703 bp, 41 predicted proteins | sample VirMetDEL_Mar_21_FD_184514 | JGI IMG/M metagenome (GOLD analysis project Ga0208767, IMG submission 184514) | Aqueous microbial communities from the Delaware River and Bay under freshwater to marine salinity gradient to study organic matter... | ecosystem: Environmental > Aquatic > Marine >...
AATTTTCTCGATAATGCAACACTTTCATTTGGTACTGGTTTAGATTTACAAATCTTCCACAACGGTAATGATAGTATTATTAATGATGTCGGTACTGGTGATCTTTTTATCAATTCAAATAAGGTAAGAATCACAGACGGTACCGGCAATAATATGATTGTCGCTACACAATCAACAGATGTTCAATTATATTATGATGGATCTGAAAGATTAAGAACAACCGCTAATGGTGTCTTCATTACAAATGATGTTGACCTTGGTGGTCTTGTTGATGGGCGAGACGTTGCTGCTGATGGTACTAAATTAGATACCATAGAAAATAACGCTACAGCAGATCAAACTGGTGCAGAAATACTTGCTTTACTTTTACCAGTAGATGGTGATGGTTCTTTACTTGACGCCGATTTACTCGATGGTCAGCATGCATCAGAAATTATTGCAGAAGCAGTTACTCAAGCAAACAATAGCATTGTCGGTAATGGCCTCATTGAAATTACCGCAAATAATGGATTGATTGGATTTGGTGATTTTAGACTTAACGACTTTGGAAATACTTCAATATCGTTTGAGCACGCAAATACATCAGACGTTTCAAACACATCAATTGTCATCACAAATCCCGGTGGTACAGATACAGTTATTAGTTCAATTGATTTTGACGACTTTGGCCACGTAATTGATATACAAACTGCTAATGCTCAATTTGGTATATCAGAAGCAGAAGCAGATCTTCTCTACGTAAATGTTACTGGCGACACGATGTCAGGTCCATTAGTAGTCAATTCAACGATTACAACTGATGGCCCAATTATTTTACCACATGGAAGAGTAAGAACAATTGAAGTTACAACAACAGCAGCAGTGTCGACAATTTTAGATTCTCATTTTGCAAGTATTTACAAGAGTGTTGAATACATAATTTCAGCAAAATCTGGTGCAAACATAGATGTAACTAAATTACTTTGTATAGATGATGGTGTTACAGTTTCATCTACAGAATTTGCTCGAGTTACATCAAATCAAGAGCTCGGTACTTACGAAGTATCAAATCAAACTGGATTCTTTAGATTAAGGGTGACTCCAGCAAGCGGTGCTAGTACCGTCTTTACTGTATTTGCAACATACATAGATTCTTAATAAATAGTTAAAACAGTTAATCGCCAATCTGGGGAGAGTGAACCGTATGGCAAATAATAAATTCTTCATAGCGAAGAATGGCATACTTACACCCGTTCGAGGTGTTTTTGGATCTAGTACTGATAATGGAACTGATGCTCTTCAAGTAACAGGCAGTTCTCTTCTCACTGGACCTGCTGAAATTACAGGTCTCGTAACTCTTACAGATACTACATCAAATAACGTAACAGGCGGTCAGCAAGCGGTTACTATCACCGGCGGTTTAGATGTCGGAGGTTGGGTTCACTTTGATTCAACCGGCCAAAACGTTGTTTTTGATTCAGATACAAATACAAGAACAACCCTTGAGTTCAGACAAAACGGCAGTGGACGTTGGAATTTACAATTACAATCCGACGGTGATCTTGATTTTGTTTCTCAAGGCCCATACACTCTACGTTATAATGATGATGAAATTCTTACATCAAACTCTGCAATTGATGCAGACACTCTTGACGGATTAGACTCAACTCAATTCTTACGCTCAGATCAAGATGATACGATGTTCGGTAGTCTTATTATTACCGGCGATCTTACTGTATCAGGAAATACAACAACTGTCAATACCGAAGAAGTTAATATTGCTGATAATATTATTTTATTGAATAGCAATTATACTGGTAGTTCTCCGACAGAAAATGCTGGTATTGAAATAGAGCGTGGAACTCTTTCTAACTCTTCTCTTATCTGGGATGAACCAAACGATTGGTGGAAACTTATTTCAGCTGGTTCAGATTTGGGTAGAATTATTACTACAGCTGATGAAGGTTCTGGTAATGGTTTCGATGCAGATACAGTTGACGGATTAGAGGCATCTCAATTTTTAAGATCAGACGTAGATGACACCGCGGCTGGTAATATTACGATTGAAAAAATATTAACTGTAGGTAATGGTTCAGGCTTTGCACAAATTTCGATGAATGGTGCTGGCACAGATAGAGTTATGGCCGGCACTAATGGTGTTATTGGCTTTTTAAATTCAGGATTAGTTTATGTAGCTTATTCAGACACCAATGATAATTGGATTGTTCCTCAAGGTGATATTTTTGGCCAAGGTAATCTTATTGCTGGTGGTAGTGTATACGCTAATAATGTGGTCTGGGCAGATAACACTGTACAATCTGGTGGCGTTGTAATTGCCGGTACTACTGTTACTGCTGGTACTGATGTTATTGGGCAAAGATTTATTGATGCAGATGATAACAATTATGTTATAGATCCAAATTCAGATTCTGAAATGAATCAAATTCGTATTGATAATTACGTTCGTCATCGTGGTGATCTTGGAACTTACTTTGGATTTCCTAATAACGAACAAATTACGTTTTATACAAATAATGCAGAACGAATTCTCATTCAAAACACGAGAGTTGATGTTAAAGTAGATCTTTATGCGCCAAGATTAATTGATTCAGATAATAACACGTATCTTGTAGATCCAGCCGGCGCGTCTCAATTTAATTCTGCAGACTTTGATGGAACAGTCACTGGGGTTGACGTTAATTTAACCGGTGATTTAACTGCTAATAATGCTACTTTTGCCGGTGATGTCGATATTACTGGAGACGTAACTGCTAATAATGCAAGTTTTTCTGGTGATGTTACAGGTAAGAGATTTATAGATGTTGATAGTCCAACTTATATTGTAGATCCAAATCAAAATTCTACAATGCACTCTATTGGTATAGATGATGATTTATATCACAATGGCGATATTGACACTAAACTCCAATTTACTACAGACAACATTAGTCTACAAACTGGAGGAACAGAACAATTAGAAATTAATAATACTTTTGTAGAAGCTCGAAATCAAATGAGGGCTGATTCGTATTATGACGCAAACAATCTTGCATACTCAGCCGTTTTATCTCAAAATTCTAGATTCAATAATATTCTTTTAGTTGGCAAGATTCAAAACGATTCAGAAAGTGATACGTATATTAATTTCTCAGCATCAGATACTTTCTCAGTTTATACAGCAAGCGGAGAAAGATTGAAAGTTGCAACAACTTTTGTTGAAGCAACAAACGAATTCAGAGCTCCACTTTTCAGAGATAGTGTTAGTACTGACTTTTATTGGGATCCAGCAACAAGCAATTCGCATAGATTTCAAACGCCATCAGGTTATTTGGATATTGGTCCAAAGAATACAAGTTATAATCATTTCCAAACGGATAGACCTCAGCACTATTTTGATAAACCCGTAAAATTTGACGGAAATATTTCTGGCTATGGTGGTGATGAAACCGCATCATTTGCTCAGTTCATAGATTCAAATGATAATACGTTTCTTGTAGATCCAAATTCTACTTCTAGATTGAATAACATTAATTTGGTTGGTATCATTACACACGATGGTGATGCAGATACTAATATTAATTTCCCTTCAAATGACGTATTTAATTTAACTGTCGGTGGTGTTAACGCTTTAACTGCTAATACTACAGTATTAAGTACTGATTTAAATTTTGAAGCAGTCGACGGTACATTCTCAGGTGATGTAATTGCAAACAATCTTACAGCCATCACAGCAATGTATTCTCCCATTTATTATGATTCAGACAACATAAACTATTACGGTGATTTTGCATCTAGATCTTATTTCAATACACTGTCTCTTAATGTTGCAGCTGGTGTCACAGCTACTGATTCTACGCTAGATATTAGTGGACCATTATCAATTCGTGGTAGCTCTCCACTTTATTTTGGAGTGAATAGCACTACAGTTAATTCTTGGACGGGTAGAATACGCAATCGAACAGGAACAACCCTTGCTCTTGATGCGCAAGTATTCGAATTTGGAAACGTAGGTTATACAGCCGGTGCGATCGGTATGACATTCACCTCGATCGGCCAAAGCCTTGATGTATATGGTTCAGTCACATCACCAATCTATTACGACCGTGATGATATTAATTATTATATGAATCCAAAAACTTCTACCCGATTAAATGGGTGGTTATCGTTCGGTATACCGGGCAATGGTACTAATACAGACGGCCGATGGTTATCTATCGAAGGTAACACTGATGGAAGTGGCGAAGGTTCAAGTCGCATATTCTTTTCTGAGCACAACTCATCAACGGGTTTAATGTCTGCCTATGGAATGTCACTTGCATATCGTGGAGGCGGTACGAGCATCGTTGGCGCTGATGGTAATACGTGGACCGGATTATCACAAATCAATAATGGTGAATGGGCGCTCTTTGGCCACGATGCTAGTGCTAATGGGCTGTGGGCAATGCGAGGTCCAAGAGATGCTAGCTATGTAGAAGCAAGAGGATCTTTTAGAGCACCAATTTTCTATGATTCCGGTGACATTACTTACTATGGTAATTTTTCTTCAACGTCACGAATGAATGACATTAGTTTAGTCGGTGAAATTACACACGACGGCGATGCAGATACGTTTATACAATTTCCAGATTTAGATCAATTTAATCTCACGGTTGGTGGTGTTAATGGTTTAACTGCTAATACTACAGTATTAACTACTGACCTTGACATTTATGCAGGAAATATTACATTAGAAGGTAATTCTGGTGATGGTACGTTTGCAGGTAACGTAACTGCAAATAATGTAACCGCTGCTACTGCAATGTATTCTCCCATTTATTACGACGCTGACGATAACGATTATTATTTAGATCCAAATAATTCTACTCTTTCTCTTACGGCTGGTGGATCAATACGTGTTACTAACATCGCAGATGGTAGCCGTTGGTTAGATACAGCTGGAAATGGCGGTATTGCAATTAATGGTTATGGTTGGAATGGTGGTACAGAAAATCCTAACATCGCCATTAGTGGCGCTAATGGAGGAAACGCTCTCTTATATCTTAATAGAAGAGAAACACCTAACTTCGATCCTTATACAATATCAAACCAATGGATTGATTTTAGAAGAGAAGGTGTTCAAGCCGGTGCTATTTCAACAGGCCCAGATTTAAATAGCGGTGCAAACGACAACATTTATATGTTGTTGACGAATGGAACTGCCGGCGCCGCAGGGGGAAACAATTTTCAAATTTGGAACGCTGATTTTTCTCCACTTATGATGGTTCAATATGATGGCAATTTAATCATTGGGCAATATTATACAACATACACGGCAAGCGATAATACTCCATTAGTAGATACAATTGCTAATAATAGAATTCATGTAGAAACAGGCAGCATGCAATTAAATGCTACTGATGCTGCTTATGTAGTTGGAGCCGGTACATCAACATTCTTAAAAATGGATGAATTGGGATTCGGCCAAGGCGGCGGATTCTATATGGATGATGCAAACACAGTCAAAATAAGAAATGATAAAGATTTGCTTACGGCTGGTAACATATATGCCGGCACATTCTATGATGACGATAATAATGACTACTACCTCGATCCGGCCGGTAATTCTCAATTAAATACAATCGACATTGATGATTACGTTCGTCATCGAGGCGATCTTACAACTTACATTGGCTTTCCAAATGCCAATACTGATACCTTTGAAGTTGTAACTAATGACGTTCAGCGCTTCCAAATAGATAATAATTCTGCAGATTTTAGAGTCAACGTATATGCTCCGAGATATTACGATTCAGTAACCCCTAGCTATTATTTAGATCCAGCTCAACTCTCGGAATTACATTCAGCAAACTTTTATAGTGGCGGTACTACAAATACTGTTAATATTGGTCGTGGCGCTTCTCAAAGAATAAGATTATACGTAACAGATTCTATTGGTTATTTACAATATTATCAAGACGAAACCAATGCCACAAATCACTCGTTTAATTTTGACATTGTAAGTAGTTCTTCTGGCGCTAATCGTTTTAATTTTAATAGACCAGTTAATGTTAGTGGGACTATTACTTCAAGTACTGGAATGTACGCTCCTGCTTTTTATGATTCAGATGATAGTACCTATTATGGTGACTTTGCTGGTACATCTATCATGAATAGAATTGATATTAATGATTATATTCGTCATAATGGTGATCTTAATACTTATATGGGTTTTGGTGGAAACGACCAATGGCGCGTAACAACAAATAACGCTATACGCATTCTTACTACTGATGCTAAAACTGAAATCACTCCTGAAGTACATTCATATAAATTTGTAGATATAGACAACGATGCATACTTTACTGAACCTGCATCTGAATCGAGAATGAACACTATTAAGTTGGCAACTACTGGTGTCGTATTAGATAAACCAACAGGAAGCTACGGTTCATTACAAATTACTGGTGGTGCTACAGGTTCGTATGAAGGCTTTAGCATTGGTGGTCGTTCAGTATTCATGCATGATAATTCTACTGTTACAGGAATATATGATGACGTAAATAATAAGTGGTTTTTGTATGGCGAGAGCAATAGTGTTCTTAGATTAATGTATAACGGAGTTGAACAAGCAAGAACAGAAAATGGATACTTCCTAGCTAACAACGAAATTCGATCTCCGATATTTAGAGACACGACAAATCCAACTTCTTGGTACGTTGACCCAAGTTCTACATCAAGAATTGATAAACTTGAAATTGTTAGTGCTGCAAATGATGCATTTATTCAAGGCGGTTATAATCAAAACAATCCAATTGAATCTGAATGGTATCAAACTGGCACATATCTCTATAATGCATCTTTAAGTCCCGCTACTCGATGGACGTGGATTAAACTTTTCACAATGAATACTAATGGCGCTAAAGCCATTGTTGAGTATTATTTTAAAGATGATGTGAATTATTCTGGTAATGCAGCCGGTAGGATTGTTGCAAGCTCTTGGAATAGCAATAGTGTGTCTGTTGATCACCATTCAATGGGTGGTCCTCAAAATGACGTTACTGTACAAGTTAGAATAGACAATAATAGAGCTGTTTGGATTCGAGGTCACGGTAATACGTGGGATTCATATTTAAGATTTCATTATATTGCTGCTAGTGGTATAACACGAGAAACTGCTTGGACTAATTCAGGATTAAACAGTGCTGTTGGTCAAACTAACACGCTTGGAAATGTAATAGATGGTAGTAATGCTGTCCCTGCTCAAGTTAACCCACCAAATTCATCACCAGATATTTTACAAGGTCAACAAACAAGAGCTTCGCAAGCAAATGTGCCAGCTGCTTCAGTAACAAACACTACAAATATTGTCGGCAACTTGCGCACGCAAGCCAGTGGTAGTATAAGCGCTGATACTTTCTATGATATTGCTAATACCAACAATTATATAAATCTTGGTGCATCTTATACTCAAACTGCAATAGACATTCAAGGTAGGATTTATAAAGATGGATTCTTAACATCGAGTAATTATAGTGGAGAAGAAAATAAATTTCTTGTTGCTCAAGATTATTCACATTGGATTTGGAATACAGCTACTAACTGGGGTATATTCTGGGCTGGTAATACTGGTGCATATCGTTCATACTTTAGTACATCTAATCCAAATGAAATTGTCTTTATCGGCAATGGAAATACAAGAGCCTCGATTGATCTCGATAATGGTAATGCTTATTTCCAAGGTGACGTTATTGGTTCAGATTTCTTACTTAATGGTGGAAATGAAAACATATCGATAAATCCAGCATATGGTTCAGGTGGAGCAGACCTTGTTCTATTTGATATGACGCAATACTTTGAATCTCGAGTAACCAAATCAATAAGTGGTTCTGAAGATTTCTTAACTTCAACAACAAGTGAATATGTTAAAAATAGTGACGGTCCATTCGCAGGTAGTTATGTATTAAGAACTTCTTCATATAGAACGTTTGATTCTGATTTTATTCCAGTTTCTCCTGGGGAAGTTATTTACGGTGAAGTTTCAGCAAGATATATTTCAGGCACTTCTAATGGCTTATTATATTGTGGTGTTCGTCGTTACGATAAAGATAAGAATCCAATTGCTGGTAATTCAGGTATTACATACTTTGTCACTAGTTCTAATGTTGTAACTCATACTAACTGGGTAACATACCGTGGTCATACAACAATCCCACCAACACATACGCCTTATAACGGTTCTGATGGTGGTGCTTGTAGATTTGTTAGATTAATTTTATTAGTTAACTATGCGGTCCCGGCTGGAGGAGGCGGTCTTAGAGAAGTCGGTGGTGTGATGCTCAAACGCCGTAATGCCGAATCTAATTTATTAGTTGATGATTTAGTAGCAGATGATATTACTGCTGATGTAATTGATGCAAATATATTTAGAGATCGTGATACATCATCTTATTATCTCGATCCCGGAGCGACAAGTACTAGTTTAAATGTTCGTGGTCAAATTAGAATCAAAAGAGATGACAACGATGTCGAAGCTGGTTGGATAGACTGGCAAAACGCGTCTAATGGTAATGGTAGAATTAGGGCTTGGGCTTGGGCTGGTGATCCTGTTATAGAATTTTCAGACGCTTCAAATGGAGCTAGTGCTGATCAAGTGTGGGCTTGGGGGGCAGACGATCGCTCTCGCGGTTCAATGGTCCTTCGATTTAATGGAAGTAGTATTTTTGGCCCGAATTGGACATCACAAGGCGTAGAATTATTTCAATACAAAGCAGATGCCGGCGGACCAGGCGTACACAATTTATCTCTTCAAGCTGGCGAACCGAACCTTTATAGATTACATGTAGGTGGTACCGCTTATGCTACAACTAGTATGCGCGCACCATACTTTTTCGATGTTGATGATACTGATCCGCAAAACGGACAACCATTCCCTACATATCGCGTAGCGCCTGCATTTATTTCGTACTTTAATGACACGCGGACTAATATTCTTAGAGCTAGTAATTATATAAATGTCGGTGGATTTACATCTTCTGGGGTAAACAGTTATTATACGTGGGGTGGGGCTACTTATAGAAATCCTGGCACATATACAACAAGATTGTTAGTTAGACAAGACAATACTACTACTAGTATAAACGGATCTATCCCAGCGCTAGCTCTTTATAATAACGCCGGCGGTGATCAAACAACAGTAAGACTGGATTTTGCTTCAAGGGAGCAAAGCGGTGCTGGTAACCCAGTTGCTTTAGCAGGTATTATTGCTAAAAAAGAAGCTTCCGGGCAAGCCAACGCTTGGACGCGCGGTTCCTTAAACTTCTATGTTAAAGATTATTACCTTCGAAGAGACGTTTGGAAATTTAATACCACAGGTGATTCTTACTCTGACTATCCTATGCGCATAAATAATCAAGTTCACGCTAATACTATGCGCGCAAATACTTTCTATGACGATAGTTCCTATCCTTATTGGTATGCAAATCCGGCGGGCACTTCTCGACTCAGAAGTATAGAAATACTTCATCCAGATCAAAGTAACATTTCTGCACCCGGCTGGAGTGATTTTGTTTCCACGGCGGCAAGTGATCAACCACGTCTATTTGTTGGTGATTATTATAATAATACTCAAAGCGAACTTCAAGAAGGAAGAAGACCGACTATTAATTTAAGAGGTCAATATCCTCAACTTAAGATTGTTTCTTCATATGTTAATAATTCAACTCACGGGGGCACACTTCAATTCTTGGCTTATGATGGTGCTTTTGCATCAAGCGGTAATTATAAGCAATGGGTCTTAGGTACTTCTGGAACAAATGCAACACGTTTTAGTATTGGATATTCTACTCAACAATTTGCCGGATCCGGCGGAAATCCTCATTATGGTATTGGTAGAGACTGGGCCGGCAACGCAGCTAACTATGTAGCAATTATGTGGTTGGAAAACAATCGCAACGTTTACATGGAGAATGATGTACAAGCTGGCAGATTTGTTGATAGAAATGATACAAACTATTGGACAGAGCCTGGTGACGAAACATATTTAAGATATCTTGGATTCCATAGCAGAAGATCATGGGCTTCTACAAACAATGATCAGATAGGTTATCAAAACTTATCTAAGTTTATCGTAAACAAAGGAAGAAAAATATATCCAGACGAAGATTTCCAATTTGGATATAATTCTACAGGCGTGTACAATAACGCAGGTAACGGTACAGTATATAGAGGTAGATTCTCTAGTAGTAGTATTCCAAACGAATCTAAGAGATATATTAGATATTATTGGACTGGTGGTTATTCAACGCCAGGCCGCGGCGGTTTCTATTTTAATACGCCGACTGCTTATAATAGAGTCATTGTTTGTCGATTTACTGCTAGATTAGCAGCCGGCGCACAATTTAATTGGGCTTCAAATTCTATTGGAGCATCTGGTACTTTTGTTTGGTTAACTGATCAAAGAGGTACTGGCAAGTGGGAAGATTACGCATGCATGGTGGTTTCGGGTACTTCAAGTTGGAGCACCACGATGTTTTTCTATGTCACTGGAGTAAATTCGGCAGGAGTACTTTTTGACTTAGCTAGCGCGACGTGTTTTTGGTCTAATGATGAAGCTACTCATTCATCTTTAAGATATGTTGCTACTGATGGCGCTACTCAAGGTATTGTTACTAATTCTCTTGCGTATATGCAGGCCGATCGCTTTTATGATACTAACGCAAACTATTATTTAGATCCTGATGATACAACCAACATCCGTTATTTGAAATCAAATACTAGAGGTACAAGTTCATATACAAGAGCTCTTACAATTAAGTCTGATGGAACAAGCGAAATTAATTTTGGTTCCTATCCTGCTGCTTGGACATCTGCATTACAAATTCAAAACAACAATAATACTGACTTTATTTGGATATCTCCATTACAAGATGGTTATAATGCAAGATTCAGAACTGCAGGTTCAGGTTTAGATTTCTATACTGACGGCGCAAATAATACAGGTACACGTTCTGCATTTATTGGTAGTGGATATATTCAAGGTATCACGAAAGTGGTCGCGCCGTATTTTGAAGATACTAATTCAACCTATTTCGTTGACCCAAGTAGCGGTTCAAATATAGTTAATTTAACTGTTAATGGTACAAATGAGTTCAATATAACAAACCAAAACGGAAGACTTTACTTCGATAATTATCTCGTTTCTACAAATCAAGGCGGGATGATGGGTGATTATAATCGGACCGGTACTAGAGGTAAAGTAATTTGGACAATTGGTGAAAGTTGGCCTTGGGGTAATATGTATGGATTGGCTTACGAGTATAATCCTACATGGGGCCATCATCTTTCATTAAAGAACAACGGTACTACATATCATAGGATATCTTTCTCGAGTCAAGGTGTTGATGGTTCTGGTAGTTGGAGAGCTAGTGGCGATATGAGAGCTCCCATATTTTATGATCGTAATAACACTACGTACTTTTTAGATCCTTGGCCTTATAATTCTTCGTATATAGGTGGAGTGCAGCCAGGTTTAACAAATCTATCAAACATCAATGGTTTTGGATTGAGAACCAGGGCTATGATTGGTTTACCGGGTACAGATCGTAGTCGTTATTATTATGGTGGCCGATACGACATAAGATTTCACGATAGACCAACAATTACAGGTAACACAAACTATTGGACTGGTGCAATGGGCTGGGGTCGACAAGACTTTAATACTACTGTTGCTAATTGGGGTTCAGGATTTATCGACACTTGGAGTAACCCACCCAATCAGCCATACGGTACCTCGCACTGGGTAGGTATGCAGTCGTGGCACTACAACGATGGTAACAATCGTTATGGATACCAACTGGTCGGCGGTCCTATTCTAGGATTGTGGATGCGTAGTGCATGGGGTCCATATAGATCTTGGTATAAGATCGCGATGTATAACCAATTAGAATTCGTTGCACCTCCGCAAACGAAGCCTAATATGTTTCTCTATGCTACATCCATTATAGATCCCTATGATACAGGATATTTTGTACGTCCTGCTGGCACTTATAATGGACAAGACTCGTCGCTAGCTATATACGTCAATGGTGAAATATGCAACTCTAACTACGCAGCCGGTAATTTACAGCCAGGTGCTTTAAACATTGGTCGCACAGATAGAAATTATCGCTGGGAAGGATCATCATGGGCAGCTAGTGTTAATGTTGGAATCTTAGCCAATTGTGCAGACTATTGGGAATTTGCAATCCATGATTCAAGTGAATCTGTTGAATCTGTTTTCTACTACAATACGTCTAATAATTATCTTCAAATGGGTCGTAATCTTGGATGGGGGACCATGCAAGTTTATTTCCATGATACTATTAGAGTAGGTACGATCACTACTCGTGCTGATACGGGATACAACATAAATTTAGATAGTACTTCAAGAATATACAAGCTAGAGCCAAATATAGTCCAATGTGTTAATAATGTCAGCAACCGGCCTCGATGGGATTTTTCTGCATACGTAGTGGAAGCGCAACACTGGTACGGCAATTACAACGGCCAGTCAATGTACATGGGCGAATCTGCCAATCCAATCTTTGTTAGAGGCAGTATAAGAACTAATCTCATCTATGAGTATTCCAGGACAAATCGATGGAAAATTCAATTTGATAGTAGAAGCTATTTAGGTCGGCTGTCTATTGGAGATTATGCAGGTATCGCATCCGCAGCCGGCGCGCAAGGATTCGAAATTACAAATAGTGGTGGCACAAATAATAATAATTGTGCGTTAGCAACTTTCCATTGTAGGGGCTACTATGCAGTGCATTTGGGTTTACGACACGACAGTGTTTTTGGTGTTGGTGGTTGGAGCGCATCCTCGTGGAGATGGTACGTACAATGCAACAATGGAAATATGACTGCGACTGGTAACGTTACAGCATACTCAGATCCACGATTAAAAACAGATATTATTAAGATTGATGACGCTATTACTAAGATCAAAAAGCTTAATGGTATGGAATTTACTTGGAGAGATGATCTCGAAGAAACCGTTGTTGGTTCACCTGGTAGTAGAGATTACGGCGTATTATCTACAGAAGTAGAAAAAGTTGCGCCACTCGCTGTTCATGATTCTGCTCATGACGCGCCTGAAGGCGACAAATATAAAACTGTTGCTTATGAAAAATTAATTCCTCTTCTTATTGAGGGTTTTAAAGAGCAAAATGAAATTGTTGAAGAACAGAAAAAACTTATAAATAGTCAACAAGAGCAAATTAATGAGCTCAAAAATTTAATTCAATCTCTTATAGAAAAAAACGGTTGACATTTTAAGAAAAATGGTATAGAATGGTTTACACTGTTCTTATAAATAAACTTTAATATTAATGGAGAAAATATAATATGTCACTTACTTATCGCTGGGCTGTTAAAAGCCTTCAGGTTAAAAACGAAATTAGCCAAACAGGCGTATCGCATGATAAAGCAGTAGTACAAACATATTGGCACTGTGTCGGCGTAAATGAAAACGGTACTGAAGGTATGTTTCAAGGTGCTACTCCTTTTACATCAGTTGATGTTCCAGAAGGTGAATTCACACCTTTTGAAAATTTAACAGAAGCGCAAGTTTTAAAATGGATTCAAGATCATGTTACAGCAATGCCAGCTTATCAAGAACACATTGATGAACAAATTCTTAAACAAATCGAAGGAATTGAAAATGTTGTAGCAGATGTATCTTTACCTTGGGCAACTGAAGAAGAGATGGTTACTCCGGCTATGCCTGCAGACGCTCCTATAGTACCACCGGAAGATTTAGACGGAACAGGTGAGTAATACATGATTAGTTACACAACTACTATAACATCTTTAGTTACTGCAGACGATGTAACTAGCGTTCAAGGAACTAATCTTGCTGGCGTTGTTGTAAGAGTAGAATGGACAATGATAGGAGTTGATTCAGTAGAAAATCATGACGCTAAGTGGTACGGCACTTCTACGTTAGATACTAATGACATTGATGATTCAACGTATGTATTATTTGGTAATCTTACTGAAGAAAAAGTTTTAGAATGGCTTAACGCAAATAACACGAGCGAAATTGAAACAGCCCGTGGTGTTATAGAAAGAAAAATCACTCAAAGAAAAAGAGATACGCAAACTCGAAACGTGCCTTGGTAGATATATAATATCTACTGACTTATTTTTATAATGGAGTTTTTATGCATGAGTTGGACTTACACGGGCTTGTCCCGTGGGCGCTCAAAAGAGGTGGGTCTATCCATCCTCTTATCCTTCCACCAGAATTAACTAACGAAACAGGATTAATGAATCCTTCTATCTTTATTAAAGATGGAACTCCATTAGTTAATATTCGCCACGTAAACTATACGCTATATCATAGTGAAGGCAAAAAGTTTAATCACACGTGGGGTCCTTTAGTATACGTTCATCCAGAAAATGACGTAACTTTACGTACTCATAACGTGATGTGTCATCTTGATGATGATATGAATATACTTCATGCTAGTAGAATTGACATGACGTTTGATACTGGCGAACCAACATGGACCTTCATTGGTTTAGAAGATGGAAGATTGTTTGAGTGGGACAATCGCTTATTCCTTTGCGGGGTACGTAGAGACTGCTACGATGATAAAGGAACCGGCAGAATGGAAATGGCTGAGATTGATTTTGTAGATGGCCAATGGAAAGAAATTTCAAGAAATCCAATTCCCGCTCCGCCGCCTGATAAAACATATTGCGAAAAAAATTGGATGCCAATACTAGACATGCCTTGGCATTTTGTTAAATGGTGCAATCCTACAGAAGTTGTAAAATATAATATTGAAGATCAAACGACTGAAACTGTAGAGCTTGATCAAGAAAAATGCGATAGTGATGTCAAACGAGATCACAGAGGAGGATCTCAAGTAGTAAGAATTACACCAGAACACAGAATGGCATTTGTTCATGAAGTAGATTTGTTTAAAGATCAGTTTGGCAGAAAAGATGGCCATTATGTTCATCGTATTTTAATATGGGATAATGATTGGAATGTTATTAAAAAATCAAGAGAGTTTACATTTTTTGGCTATCAAACGAATAGAACAACAGGTAACGAATTTGTAATTGAGTTTACAACAGGCCTGGCTTTCCATAAAGGTTATGCACTTATTTCATTCGGTCTTCAAGATAATGCTTGTTATGTTTTAAAAATACCTCAAGATACGTTTACTGAATTGCTGGAGAATGCATGATGGATACTACTCAATTAAAAGAAATTTTAAATCGTCATGCAAAAAACGTTAAAGATCCTTATACAATTTTTGAATTGGCAAAAGAGTATGATAACCTTAAACAAGGTGCTGCAGCCGTTGGCTTGTATATTAAGGCTGCTGACTTAACTGATGATAAGATACTTCAATATAAGTGTATGATTCTTGCTGGAGAATGTTATAGGCGTCAAGGTAACCGTATGTTTACAGTTTTAGGCATGTTTCAAGATGCAGTAAATACAATACCCAATAGGCCCGAAGGTCACTATTTTTTAGCAAGTTATTATGAGCAACGTTCTCAATGGAAAGAATGTTTAATGCATGCACAGCTTGGTCTTGGATTAAGTGTAAACGGCGTTGCAGAAGATGATCCTTATGATATAGGATATCCCGGTAAAGATTGGTTTTATGTACAAGAAGCAATTTCACATTGGTTTCTTGACGGAGTACAATCGAGTCGAGAAAGATTTTTTGAGTTGGCGTTTTGGAAAGATGTTAAAGAAGAAGTTAAATATGATGTTATCCATAAACTAAATAACGTTGTTGGTATTCCAGATTACATCTATTATAAAAAAGAAAATCCAAAAAAATGGAAGTTTCCTTTTGATGGTATTGAAACAATCAATAACAATTATTCTAAGCACTTTCAAGATATGTTTGTATTGTCGGTTCTTAATGGCAAGAAAAACGGAACTTATTTAGAAGTTGGTTCTGGTCATCCTACTATACATAATAACACATATCTTCTCGAACAATTGGGATGGAAAGGTGTATCAATAGATAATAATAAAGCGCTAAGTTATGAATTTAGTTTAGAAAGAAATAATACTGCACTTTGTTTAGATGCTACTAAAGTTCAATTCAAAGATGTTCTCGATATGTTAAGCTTTGAAAACAAAATTGATTATTTACAAATTGATTGTGATGAATCTTCACTCGACGTATTAAAACAAATTCCATTCAATAGTCATACTTTTGGCGTTATTACTTACGAACATGATGCCTATAGACTTGGTCAGGAAGGACGAGATGCAGCGAGAGAAATTTTCTATAAGCACGATTATAAACTATTGGTACCTAATGTTTCATTCTGGAATGAAAATTATCCTTATGAAGATTGGTATGTGCATAGATCTACAGCACTTAAATACAATTTAAAGGAAATGATTTCAGAAAAAGAAACCGTATTTGTTTGGGATTATTTTTATGATAACTGAAAAACCTTGGGGTTACTATAAAATTCTTTATGAAAATTATAATTTTCATGGGTATGAAAATTATCCAGAATTTAAAGTAAAAGAGTTAGTTGTAAATCCTAGAAGTTCTCTTAGCTTACAGAGACATCGACAAAGATCTGAACAATGGACTGTAGTCGTAGGATATCCTACCGTTTTAATAGGTTCTCATCGTGATTTGCTCAAAACAATTGAAATGACAAAACATCAAAAGCTAGATATACCTGTTGGTCATTGGCATCAATTACGAAATAACACTAACTACATAGTAAAAATTTTAGAAATTCAATATGGAGAAGCTTGCGAGGAAAATGATATTGAAAGAATATCGCGCACTTAATGTTCTTTATAAATAATAGAAAATTATATTTTTATAGGATAGTTTTCTTATGGCATTTAAAGTAGGCACTACGCCATATCAAATAGTAAGTACAGTTGGAAACGTGGATACCGCTTTTCCTCAGCTTGGAGAGTTGGCAACTGGCACATCGTCTGCATCTTACGTTAATCTCAAAGGGACTGCTGCCACAGCGACTCCCGGTGCTGCATATACCATTGATCCAGAATATCCTGTATTATCGGTCACATTAACTCAAAATTGTACTATTAATTTGAGTAACTACGCAGGACATAGTACACTCGTTGCAATTAATAGGACTGGAAGTCTTTTTACTATTTCAGGATTTACAAGCCCTAGTGTGTTATGGCCGAATGGCGCAAGTACTGCTACAACTTTTTCTCAATTAGCCACCTCACAACGTATCGTTCTTACTTTTGCTGATATTGGTGGCATATGGTATGGAACCGCAACTGGTTATTAATGAATGAGTTGGCTTCCTCATAATAATCATATTGCGGGCACAGGCGACCTTCCAATATTTTATACCAATGCATCGTGGGATGTTGCTTCAATTGATGAAGATGGCACTCAGACTGCGACTTTTACGATAACCGCTAATCCTACTTTAGTAGCAAATGGAACGACTGTAGTTGTAACATTATCTGGTACTAATGTTACTATTGGAGATATTAGTGGGGTTGCAAGCTTAACACCAACTGTTACTATTAACTCTGGAACAGGTAGCTTTACGATCACAGCAACCGCAGACCTTACCACTGAAGGTGCTGAAACGATTACCGCTACTCTTAATTCTGCTGATAGTGCTGGCCAGCCAACTAATTCTTTAAATGATACGTTAGTTCTTAACGATACGAGTAAGCCGGGATATTCTGGATCTTTTGATGTTAATAGCATTACAGAAAACGGAACAGATACTGCAACGTATAATTTGAGCGCAATAGGTGTACCAAACGGAACGACTGTTAATTATACGATGTTTGGTACAGGTATTACGGCCGGTGATATCAGCGTACCTCTTACTGGGACGTTAACAATTAATTCTCAAGCAGCGGCTCTTTCTTTTACTGCAACTCCAGATTTTACTGCTGAAGGTACAGAAACGATTCAAATGAGTTTAAATGGTATAGATAGTTTAGGAAATTCAGTTTCAGCACTTGATACGTTTGACATCATTGACATTACTGATACTAGCTTGCCCGAATATAGTGTTCAATTCACAACAACATATAATAGTAACGCTGGCATTAGAGAAAACGAAACAGACACTGCAACATTCACAGTAACAACGCAAGGTGTACCGAATGGAACAACTGTTGGATACACCGTTGATGGAGTTGGCATTTCTGTCGGAGATATTAGTTTAACTTCTTTAACTGGAACACTTACAATTAACGGTGGTACTGCCGCAGTTGGCCCATTTACAGCAACTGCAGACAATAATACAGAAGGTAATGAAACCTTAAGAATTATATTAAATAGCACTGATAGTCTTGGTAATTCTACAGGTACTACAGCAAATAGAAGTGACACAATTATCATATATGATACTTCTGCTACACCTCAATACACTCAAGGTTTAGTTAGTACTACAAGTATTACGGAAAATGAAAGTGACACTTGTGTGTATACGATTTCTGGCTCTGCTTTAACAAACGGTACACTCGATGTTACTCTTTCTGGAACAGGTATTACAGTCGGAGATCTGTTGACTTCTACTGATGGCACTAATTACGCACAACCGGCGAGTCTGACAATTGCAGTTCCAATTACAAGTAATAGTGGCGCCCTTTATATTAGAGCTCAGGCAGACAATGCAACTGAAGGTCTCGAAACAATACTAATTAATACCGCTTCCTCTGATAGCAATGGTGTTACAACTGGACTTCCTCTTACTCAAAGATCGTGTGATATCGTAGATTCAAGTACTCTACAAGGTGTATATAATTCAGCTTCTTGGGCGACCGATACTATTGTTGAAGGAACTGAAAATTATACTGATCTAGGAGGAAATTTTTGGCAATGGCCTAGCAGCACTGTTTTTACTATTACAACTACAAACATTGCAGCTAATACTACAGTAGGATATACTATTTCAGGAACATCTTCAACGTCTGATTGGGAAGTACTTGATAGGTTTGGGCCCAATGGCGGTGGCACTTATAGTGGACAAAACTCGACGCGTCGTAGTAGCGCTCCTTGGTCTTCTGCAACTACAGGCGTTATAACTATTAGTGTCGCAAACAATATAGGACAGCTTGAACTTAGAACTTTGCCAAGGCCCGGAACAAGAAATGGCGAAGGAGCTGAAACTGTTATAATTACATTAGATGCTACTGACAATTTTGGTGTTTCGACTGGTAGTCTATCTGATACCCTTACGATATATGAAGAACCAACATACAGTTTAACTGATGACAAAAGTGGAAATCCAAACGAAGGAGACACTATTACTTATACTTTTTCTATGAGTGGTGGGCCACCTGCTGCATATATAGATGCTCAAACCTTTAACAAAAAATACAATTACGCTATAGTTTCTCCGGCTACCGCGGCAGCGAGTGTAGCAGATATATCATCTGGATTTAGTTCAAGTACTTTTTCAACTTTTAATACCTCAAATAAATCTCATTCATGGACATCTACTTTTTCAAATGATACGTCAACCGAAGGAACAGAATCTTATGTAGTTGAAGTAATAAAAATAGACAACGGCCTTGGTGCTAATTTAGGACAACTTAATACCTTCATTCAAGATACATCTACTGGCGCTCCTCTTACAACTTTCGCATTCGATCCTACTAATATTCAATATAGTCATGATAATATGAATGGTGGTGGTACTGTTTATCAAGATATTAATTTGTTTAGAAATGGCGATGCTACTATTGTGAAGTCAGCAATACCTTCTGGCACCGTGAGTACTAATGTCGAAACTCCTGCACTAGATACGAGTGGAGCAAATACTAACTGGAGTAATCAACAAGGGTCTAACTTTGGAGACAATTATCAAATACAGGTGAACTGTTATACAACAAGTGCTAAGACAACAAGATTGGCCAGTACGACACGATCCAGCGATGGACAAGGAAATTTCGGTAGTTATGATACAGTATTTTTATATAAGGGATCAACTTTGCTCAATGGTAATGAAGCAGGTGTAACTAATGTTCAATGGGAACAAGACGATACAACTCCTGCTTGGTTCCAGATGAATGGCGATATTAAAATTTCTGTTGCCGTTGCAGTACAAGGTGTATTTCCCGGTGGTAATAAAATCACCGGTCAACCCGGATATATTGAATTTATAATTAAAGAATATTCTGGTGTATTAGGAACAGGAACAACGGTTTTGACTGCTGGGCATGACTTCTTCGTTGCTGCCAAGAACTTCTAATAAATAATAAAAATAAAGAGTAAAATGGATATTTAGTATGACATTTTATCATTGGGCTTCGTTTGCACCCGGAACATCTATTCTATTATCAGATGGAACAACTTCAAAAAATATTGAAGACATTGTTGTTGGCGATGAAATCTATAGCGGCAAACTAGCTCAAGGTTATAGAAAAAGCGTTGTTAGACAAATAAAAACCTCAACACCTACAGATACTAATCCAGCTGAAGTATTTCATATTCATACTGATGATCATGGTCATTTGCTTACTACTACTAGACATCAAGCATTTTTAACAATAGAAGGGTGGCAGTGCATTGATTCTTTTCTTGTTCGGAGCTGGAAAGATTCTTATCCTTCTTCATTAGGAACTAGCATTATTAGTAAATACAATTTAGAATCAGACGGTTTTTTCTTAGACGATACACGAAAAAAACGCTATAGGATTTCTCAAATAATTCAAGATGTTTCTATAGAAACTCAAAGATTTTTGGCTTTATGTCCTATGGAAAGACATCCGGAAAATTCTAGATTAATCCCAGGAACTGATGCAGAAGAAACTAGTTTCATAGCAAACGGAATAGTTACAAGAAGTGCGCCGCAATGGGACTTCGTGGACGGATTTTTTTTCTAGAATAAAGTAAGGTATAAATATAACAAACAATAATAGCTTATCAGGAAAGTGCTATGGCTCAGCCGACGACAAGAGCAGAATTCAAAGATTTTATTTTAAGAAAACTCGGCTCTCCAGTAATTGAAATTAATGTTGCCGATGAACAAGTAGATGATCGTATTGATGAAGCGGTTTCTTTTTGGAGAGAATATCACTATAATGGTAGTCAATTAATTTATCTCAAACATCAAATTACCGAAGATGATATATCAAATGGATATATTCAATTACCGACTGATATTCTTGGAATTTCTGGTATTTTTAATATTAGATCTTCAACGTCAATCGGCGCTGGAATGTTTAATGTAAACTATCAATTCATTTTAAATAACCTTACAGATTTGACCGGTTATAATATGCAGCATTATTATATGACTATGCAGCATATTGAAATGATGCAAGAAGTTCTTGTAGGTAAACAACATATAAGATATAATAGGCATGCTAATCGATTGCACATTGATACGACTTCGAGTAATCTTGCGGTAGATACTTGGGTAATTGTTGAAGCATATGACATTCTTGATCCGTCTGTTTTTAGTGAAGTGTGGACAGATAGGTGGCTACAAAATTATGCAGCTATGCTCGTGAAAGAACAATGGGGCGCAAATTTAACCAAGTTTACAGGCATGCAGCTCGTTGGTGGTGTATCATTCAATGGAGAACAAATACTTAGCGAGGCTCGTGAAGAAAGAAGAGCAATGGAAGAAGAAGCGGTACAAAATCTTCAACCACTCACATATAACTTTATTGGATAAGCATCATGCCAACCAATCCATATTTTAGAAATTACGATAACTTTTACGAGCAAAATCTTATAGATGATCTTGTAATTGAATCTATTAAAATGTATGGCATCGATGTTATTTACATTACTCGTTCTAATGTCGGCGTTGATAGTATTTTCAATGAAACCGATACTCCAATCTTTGATCAAACTTTTGAATTTGAAACGTATATTAAGAATGTAGATGGATTCGAAGGCGAAGGTGATTTTCTATCTCGTTTTGGACTACAAATTAGAGATCAAATTACTTTCACTGTTGCACGTAGAACATTTGAAAGATACGTTACAAAAGAAAAGTCAAACCATACTCGGCCGTTTGAAGGTGATTTGATTTACTTCCCTCTTAATGATAAAATGTTTGAGATTAAATTTGTAGAGCACGAATCAGTTTTTTATCAAACCGGTGATCTTCAAGTATTTGATTTGAGATGTGAATTAATGGAATATTCAAACGAAAGATTCCAAACTGGTCGCGAAAACATTGATAATTATTATTGGAAAAATTATACTACAGCCAATAGCGCTAATAATGATGTTGTTAGTACTCTTGAAAGTTTAGCAACAACTGACGTATATTCTCAAAACTTAGACTTTGAACAAACGGCTGATGGTATTCTCGATTTTACTGAAATCGATCCTTTCAGCGAGCAAATTAGCATACCAGATAATAATTAGGATTTAACATGGCTATAGCTAATTATTTTTACAATCAATCAACAAGAAAATACGTTGCCCTTTTTGGTACGTACTTTAATCAATTAAAAGTATGTAGAACAGACTCTGGTGGTAATGTAGTTCACGATTTCATAGTACCTATTTCGTATGCACCTTATCAAAAAGTTCTAGCTCGTGTAGTTCAAGATCCAAACATAGATCGTAAGGCTGCTATTACTCTTCCGCGAATGTCGTTCGAAATTAATAATATTACATATGATTCTACAAGAAAAATTTCACCAACGAGAAAAATAAGAAAAATAGCTGCAGACCCTGATACCGGTTCTCGTAATTTCTTATACGCTGGTGCACCATACAATTTTAACTTTAGTCTTTATATTATGTCAAAATATAATGAAGACGCTATTCAATTAGTAGAACAAATTGTACCGTTTTTCCAGCCCGACATGACCAACACGATAACACTTATCCCGGGAATGGATCCACTTGATATTCCTTTAATATTGAATAGTGTTTCATCTGAAGAAATTTACGAAGGCAGTTTTGAAGAACGCCAAGCAATTATGTGGACTCTTGAATTTGAAATGAAAGGTTGGTTTTTTGGACCGGAAAGAGAAAAGAAAGTTATCAAATTTGTCGATACAAATCTCGCTACAAACACAGAATTAAATACAGAATTCGAAGAAAACATTTCAATTCAACCCGGATTAACATCAGAAGGGCAACCAACCGATTTATTATCAGAAACAATTCCTTATAACAATATAGAGTATGACGATGATTATGGTATTATCAAAAATATTGAACAACCGAGTGCACAAGAAATGGTAGTAACACTCAATCAATCTTTAATGACATCAAACACTGCAACAATTAATGTAGATAATAGTGGTACGTATTTTACAGTTGATTGGGGGGATGGAACAAACGAATTAACAGAACTTGCTGACGGAGTATCTAATACTAGTATATCCCATGTTTATACAAACTCAGGAACTTATGATGTTAAGATTAAGTTTGTAGACGGCCAAATTAGGTTTGATGATAGTGTTGTCGATATTAAACGATGGGGAACAAACACTTTTATTACTGCTGAAAGCATGTTCAAAGGAAACGAAAATCTCATTACCTTTACTGCGCCAGATTATCCATTATTTCAACCTGGTGCTTCTACTGCTTCAATGTTTGAAGATTGTACATCATTTACTGGAGCCAATTCAAACTTAGGCGAATGGGATCTTTCAAATGTAACTAATACAACAGATATGTTTAAGAACACGGGGTAAAATTAAATGGCTGTTTTAGTAGATATTTCTAAGTGGGACATGTCCAATGTGACAGACATGTCTGGCATGTTTGAAAATTGTACTATGAACGAAGATATTAGTAGTTGGGATACTTCCAGTTGTACTAATATGGAAAAAATGTTTAAAAACAATCCAACGTTCGATCAGTCTATTGCATCTTGGAATGTATCTAACGTAATCAACATGGATGAAATGTTTTTTAACGCAACATCTTTTAATAGTGACTTATCAGAATTAAATTTTAGTACTACTATTAAAGAAAAGCCCCCTATCAAGTTTATTATTAATACACCTCTTGACTCTATAGACCCAGAAGAAAAGTCTGAATATATTCCAGCAGTCAACAGATACTACTACCCTCTAAGAAACTCACCGATAGACCCTACAAACCCCTATTGGAGAGAAAACTCTGCCCCTAACGGTGGTTACGAGTTTGTTCCTAATGATGGTATCTATACGTTATTACCCATAGTTAATATGGACTACATGTTTGCTATGGAGTCACCCGATGAATCGCAGGCACTAAGTTCTTTTAATGATCCAGACATAGGTCTTTGGGATACATCTAGTGTTGTTAGTATGTTTGCCATGTTTAAAAGTCACGTATTATTTAATCAATATATTGGCGACTGGAATGTTTCTAATTGCATACAATTTGATTGGATGTTTTGGGGCGCAATCACGTTCAACCAAGATTTAACAAAATGGGATGTCACTGCTCATTGCAAAGCATTAACTAGATATTCATATCATAACAACAATGATGAGTACTATACACCTTATCCTTATAATTTTACCAAAGGTGAATATGACGATCAACCGGATCTTCTTAACAGAATAGCGTATGGTTATGTTGAGGGTTCTGGCGATGGAAGTTTCCGTAGTGATTATGATCCAGACCTTTGGGCACCAGACATTGATGGCTGTGCCTTAGAATCAAATAATGAACCTTACTGGGAACAATGGTTCGGCGCAGGCGAAGTATACTATACTTATCACAGTAATTCCAACAGGAATTCCACTTTTATAGCTCCTGACATTGAAGCGGCCAAGGCGGAGTGGCCCACCGGAACTTTAGTTAGACAACGGCTGGAGGGCCCACTCGTAGAAGCCCATCTTGAACCTGACATCGTGTTAGTAAGATCAGCTTCGGAGTATGGGGCGTTACTTAATGCTGCGAAAAACTATTACGAGAATACAGATACTTATCAAGGCTATGGCTATGACTGGGACGACGATTACTCGCGCGAGACGGCGACCCCTGCACTAGGATTAGTGTGGAGTAAATGGGTCTCTAATGAAGAAGATTTGCCATACAACGAAAGATCGTGGGACACTTGGTTTCCTACGTTTTGGAGTAATAAGTATATTCCCGGCAATGATTATAACCCAGGGGCAGCCCACGGCGCGTCTGAAGGTCATATAGGGTTTGAAAAAGAGTGGATCTTAGCAAGATCGCTTTTTTCTGGGAAAGTGTATAAGTTTAGATTTCTTCATTGGAATGGGTATCAAATTGGTGGAGGCGGCAACGGCCTAACCTACATGTATGAAGACATTACCGATCAGGTAACCTTAGATTCAGGTCCAGCGCCTGACTTGATGTCACAAAGACCAATGATATTAGAGTTTGCACCAAGTCATCGCACCTTTTCGGCTCAACTTATTCCTTGGAACAACCTCTCGACAGATCTCGACGATTTCGAAGCATACATTGATTGGGGTGATGGATCACCTATTGAAAAGTATGCTCCAACATATCATGATGATGAGGGGTACCTTATTGTTGGGGGGATTAAACATACATTTGTTGGGGACGGGCCTTGGCAAGCTAAATTTTATTTCAAAAATGCCACATTTAATCCTTGGAACGATTATGGTGCCGGCGGTGCAGAGACCGGCCCCAACGTTATCAAATGCATTCAATGGGGTGACGGAAATCTGCATAATCTTTTCCCTTGGAATGATCTCAGTAATGTATACAATTTTGCAAGCGATACTCCCAACTTATACGGGAACTGGGGTCACGCCCGTGCCAAAGGCAGGCCTACTACATGGCCAACATTTGATCTGTCAAATTTAAAAACTATGAATAGGTTTTTGTGGTATAGCGGCAGCTCTGATACAACTTCTTGGACAATCGAAGATCTTACGCTTCAAGATACTTCTCACATACGTTCATTTTCTAGAGCTTTTGTTAGATTTGGAGCCGATGGAAATGCCGGCCTTCCACCAACCGCTCCATTTGATATTACGCAGATAATAGATACGTCAGGTTGCAGAGACATGTACATGATGTTTGGCTCTTGCGGTGACGGAATGCTTACCAATATAGGAAGTCTTAATACTTCAAATGTAAGAAATTTCAGCGCATGTTTTTATCAAGCCCATTGGGAAACTCTTTCTAATTCGACGGCCGATCCAACAAATGATTTTGGAAATTGGGACACGAGTTCAGCTACAACTATGTCCGAAATGTTTAAATATAGCCGATACATTGACACAGATCTTTCTGGCTGGGACACATCAAATGTGCAGAATTTTGAGACCATGTTCGGGTTTATGTACGGCGCCCGCAGTAATCCAGCCGGAAGCTGGAAATGGAATATTGGAGGCTGGGATGTTAGCAGCGGAGTCACTTTTGCTAAATTCCTTTTCAATACATACATCACAACCTTTGGAGATGATACATCAATCGGAGGATCTGCCTGGAACGTTTCCTCTAACGCTAAGAATTTTACCCGGTTTGCTCCTACCAGGGGCACCGATGGTTTCCCCGACGGTTCTAGTGGGTGGAACGCGGGCGCTGGTTTGGGGGCTTGGCAAGGTGACAGCGGCAGCGACCCCGCAGGCTACTTTAACGGAGTCAATTATGGTAGCGACGGTCTTCCCCCTAAAATCGGCCCACAAATTAACCATTGGGACATGTCAAATGTTTTGTCAATAGAAAAAGCATTTTTTCATATGAATCGCGCTATAGACAAATGGGATTTATCGAATCTCCTCACAGGCTCGAACGCAGCGACGAGGAACTCGAGGCCATCCGCGCTCGTGTTAGACGGTGATATTACAGATCCAGCAGTATACGCAGATGGATTTACTTCTAAATACGCAAATCTTTCAAATATGCTACTTAAGCCGTTTAAGGGAGTTGTTTACTCCGGTGCGGCCGCAGACTTGCATGTTCAGGTTATATCAGACATTGGATATTACGCCGGCTACCTTGGGAGTGGATGGTCTACAACTGGGTTACTATCCGCGAGTGATGTCAGTCACAACCCAGAATTACTTACTAAGCCGTATTTTTACCCATTGTCTAATTCTGCGACTGATCCAACTAATGTAACTTGGAGAACAAACCTGGCTCCAGATACTTATGAATTTGTACCGAATAAAGGCATATACACATTTGAAAAGCCAATTACAAATTTCACTGGAATGTTTCAAGACAACACATCTTTTAATGATCCAGATATTAAACTGTGGAAAAGAAGCAGCTTAAAATATGTAACCGCTGCTGATAGAATGTTTAAAGGGTGCTCTAGTTTCAATCAAGACTTGAAAGGCTGGGTGTTCTACATAATCGCATCTACTCCTACTGAGTTTGCTACTGGATCGAATTTGGCTGGTTATCCAAAGTGGAATAAGATTGCTGAATCAACTCTTTATCCAACAAGTGTTGCTTCTAACCCATCAAGTCCTGAATGGTCCAAAGGGATCAGCGTCAATAACATTGGTGTCGAGTTTGACCTAACGACAACTTTAAATCTAAAAGGACCTTCATCTATAAATAACACTTTCTTCTTGCCTAATGTTGGGTTTGTTTCTGGCGGAGAAAATATTAAACTTTTCAGTGGTTTCTTTTCGAATGTAGAAATCGACAATGGCCAAATCATTATCGATATGGGCTCTTGGGACATGTCGGCTGCGACTGATATTTCAAAAATTCTTCTCAACACTTCTTTGTCTGCTCCAATAACTGCTACATTCCAAAATCACAGTTATTGGAACGACTGGAATTTAGCTTCGGTGAAAAGCATTGAAGAGATGTTTTCAGGCAGCGAAATGATTCCGGTTATAGAGAATTGGGAATTTGCTTCTTTGCTTAATATGAAAAACGCCTTTAATGGCCTTGGTTCATTTAACCAAAATATCACTAGTTGGAATACTTCGCTTGTTACTAATATGGAAGGAACATTTAAAAATGCTACTACATTCAACCAAGATATTAGTTCTTGGGATGTAAGTTCTGTTACTGATATGACGAGTTTGTTTGAAGGCGCTGCAGCGTTCAACCAAGACATTGGTTCTTGGAATACAAGTAGTGTTACTAATATGACCAGCATGCTTCGAAATGCAACTGCATTTAATCAAAACTTAAACAACTGGGACGCCTTTGCAATCCTCGTTGAGCCTACTAATTTTGTGGGCGGTACCTCAGCATCATTCCCAGAAGGAAACAAACCCAGATGGGGCCAGAGAAATGGATATTTCTATCCTTTGTCAAACTCAGCAACGGATCCAACTTCTCAAACTTGGAGAGATAACTATGCTCCTGCAGGTTATACATTTACGCCAAACGTTGGTATAAGTGCAACTGAACATTTTACAGATTTTACTTCTATGTTCGAAGGGAGCTCCACGTTTAACGATCCTGACGTGGCTACTTGGATGACATATCAGCCAAACGGATTTAGCAAAAACGTTCTTGCGGCAGACGATATGTTTAAGAACGCAACTGCTTTTGATCAAGATCTTAGTTCTTGGACCTTTTACTTTATAGACAACAAACCGGCAGACTTTGAATTAAATTCTGGCATAACCTCTGAAAAACTTCCTGGTTTCTTGAGCCCGAACGGCAAGGTATTATGGAGAATGCGAACGTGGGCCGAGCATGCTGATGGAGCAACCACTCGAAATTATGCAGGCACACCATATGAATTTATACCCTACGTTGGATACTTATTTTCTACACCTCCTACTAACGTCAAGAATTTTCTTGGAAGCGACTCATCGAATTATAATATTTTTCCAGGCACTGGGGACGCTCTTATATACCAAGCTGCAGATATAGCTACATGGGATACAAGTTCTGTTACTAATATGAGTGGTATGTTTACCTATTCTAATTTTTCTGCTTTTAAAACACCTATTGGTTCTTGGGACGTGAGCAATGTTACTGATATGAGTGAGATGTTCAAATATACTCACGGGGATGGAAACACCGGTTACAACCCACCTCTTAATCAATTAATTGATAATTGGGATGTCAGCAGTGTTACTAATATGAGGGAGATGTTCTTTGGAACCTCTTATTTCGATGAAGATATCAGTTCTTGGGATGTGAGTAGTGTTACTAATATGAGTAATATGTTCCGCAGTGCCAATGTATTCAATCAAGATATTACTTCTTGGGATGTTAGTAGTGTTACTGATATGAGTTATATGTTCACCAATGCTACTGCATTCAATCAAGATATTAGTTCTTGGAACACTAGTAGTGTTACACGTATGGATTATATGTTCTACAATGTTAATGCGTTCAATCAACCAATCGGTTCTTGGGATACAAGTTCTGTTACTACTATGCATAGTATGTTCTACAGTACTGATGCATTCAATCAGGATATTAGTTCTTGGGATGTGAGTAGTGTTACTGATATGCGGTTTATGTTTTCTTATGCACAAGCATTCAATCAAGATATCAGTTCTTGGGATACCTCTAGTGTTACTACTATGCGTAGTATGTTCTCCGGCGGCGTCTTTAACCAAGACATCGGTTCTTGGGATGTAAGTAGTGTTACTGATATGGAATATATGTTCAGCGGTGCTACTGCATTCAACAATGGTGGTGTAGCATTATCTGGCAACTTTGCTAGTACTATGACTAGTGTTACTAATATGTATAGTATGTTCCGCAATGCTGATGCATTCAATCAAGATATTAGTTCTTGGAACACTAGTAGTGTTACACGTATGGATTATATGTTCTATGATGCTGATGCATTCAATCAACCAATCGGTTCTTGGGACGTGAGTAATGTTACTAATATGAGTTATATGTTCTACAGTACTGATGCATTCAATCAAGACATTAGTTCTTGGGATGTGAGTAGTGTTACTAATATGTATAGTATGTTCTTCAATGCTACTGCATTCAATCAAGATATTGGTTCTTGGGATGTAAGTAATGTTACTGATTTGCGTTATATGTTTAGGAATGCTGATGCATTCAATCAAGATTTAAGCGGATGGAATGTAACAAATATCGCTCAAGCTCCATTTTATTTTGATTTTGGAGCAGATGCCTGGATATTACCTAACAGTAGACCAATATGGGGCGCACCTGTCGCTTGGATCTCCACTGCGTTTAAATTAGTATATACATCGCCGCTACTCACTAGTGACCCAACTTCTACTTTGTGGCGTACTTATCACGCACCTTCTGGCTATGAATTTTTTCCTGGTTATGGCTTAGCGGGAGATTCACCGTTTGATGATTTTAGTTACATGTTCTCGATTGATCCTACTGGGACAGGGACTCCAGCTGGAGGTGGAGGCGGCATGGGCACCGGCGGTGGTGGTGGTGGCGGAAGTTCGAATCCCGCAGGACAAGATGCTATTCCTTTTGATCACGTCAATTCTGAAGTTGCTGCTTGGGACCTTAGTAATATTACTTCTACTCGCAAAATGTTTTATGGTCAAGATTCGAGTACCAACGCATCATTAAATTCTTGGGATGTTTCTAATGTTACTGATATGTCAGGAATGTTTGCAGAATCTAGCATCAATACTCATATTTACGACTGGGATGTGAGCAACGTAACAAACATGAATAACATGTTTAAAAATAACACCAGCTTTAATAAATTTATTGGAACATGGAATGTAGCACATATACTTTCAGAACCTAATGGTTTTGGTGCACCTTCGTTACCTAGTGGCTTTCGGCCGAATTGGGGCACCACTCCTACAGTTATTAATTATGAAACCTCTCCTTACAAGTATCCTTTAGCTGCAGCAACGGATCCAACGACAAGCGGTTGGAGAGATCTCTATGCACCTACTGGGTACACTTATTATCCGAATCAAGGAATAGGTGCCTTTGATCCAATAACCTCTGGGGAGGCCATGCTGGCTGGTCCGTTTACCTCGCAGGGCTATCCAGACTCAGATTTTGTGGGAATTGGAAGTTGGGATACATCAACATTTACTGACATGAGTTATATGCTGCAATTTCAAAATTACTTTAACCAAGACATTGGTTCTTGGGATACGAGTAATGTTACTAATATGCAACAGATGTTTTTAGGAGGTGGGGGTCTGCCTGTAAGCCAATTCAACCAAGATATTAGTTCTTGGGATGTAAGTTCTGTTACTAATATGGACAGAATGTTCGGATTGTGTAGAACATTCAATCAACCTATTGGTTCTTGGGATGTAAGTAATGTTACTGATATGAGTGATATGTTCGAGTATGCCAGTGCATTCAACCAAGACATTAGTTCTTGGGATGTCAGCAGTGTTACTAATATGGAAGAGATGTTCGACGGTGCCAGTGTATTCAACAATGGTGGTGTGCCACTAACTTGGACTACAGGAACTGGTACCTCTAATGTTATTGATATGTCAGGAATGTTCTCTTGGGCCCAAGCATTCAACCAAGACATTAGTTCTTGGGATGTCAGCAGTGTTATTAATATGAGTTATATGTTTGTTAATGCTACTTCATTTGATCAAGATTTGAGGAGTTGGAATGTGCTGGCTGCTAGTGTTGCTTTGGGTAATTCAACACCACCCACATCGTTTGATGTCAATACAAATGCCAATTGGACGACAGCAGAGAAACCTCAATGGGGTACAGATGGCACATTGTTCTATCCATTGACAGGCGAAACAACAGATCCTACAAATATCACTTGGAGATCTACATATGCTCCAGCTAGTTACTCATATGACCTAACGCCGGGTGCTGAAGGTATTCGAACAAAATATTCTGATCTTATTACTAACATGGAAGGCATGTTTGCAGGTAGTAATATCAACAACGCCGATATTGCAACATGGGATGTGTCAGCTGTTACTAATATGAACAATATGTTTAATGGCGCTACTGCATTCAATCAAGATATTAGTTCTTGGGATACAGCCGGATTAGTAACACCCGCGGGAACAGCACCAACAGATTTCAACACTGGTGGTATATTAACAAATGATTACCTACCATATTGGGGATTACCATCAAACTTTGTAAGATATCCATTAGTAGGAGTATCTACTGATCCAACAAGCGCTGATTGGCAAACCGCTAATGTAGGAAAATACACGTATTATACTGAAGCTGGTAGAGAAGGAATAATGTGGACCGCAGATAACGTTGGCATAACAAATATGGATGATATGTTTACTGGAACAACGTTTGATACAGATATATCAACGTGGCCTATTGGCACCGTCAACAGTATGAACAGAATGTTTAAAGATAACGTGACGTTTAATCAAGACATATCTGGTTGGAACACTAACTTAAATGTTGTAGACGTAAACGCAATTGATTTTGATCTTAATACTAATCCTCTTTGGTTAGAATCCTCAAAACCAACTTTCCCACCATATGTGAAAAAAGAATCAGGATTTTATCAAGATTTATTAAATATTCCTGCTCAAAATTCTAACGCTTGGACACAATACACGGTTGATTTATCCGATTATAAGTTTGTCGATATTCAGTTAGTATTTGAATATACTAAAGTAGCAGATGGGTTTACTGGTGATATTCAAATAGATAATATTCAAATAGGCACAACAACATATTCTTTTGAGTCTGACGGGGAGGGATTTGAAACTAATACATCGTTGAGTGGTAATGGTGTAGATTATCAGGCCGCAACATTTTCTCCAGTCGCCGGCGCACTCACAGGGGCATGGGGCCGCGACTCTAGCGGTACTGCTTCATCGAACACTGGCCGGACCGATGCAGCAGACGGATCGTACTACCTTTATGTAGAAACAAGCAGTGTTGGCCAAAATACAGGAAATAGAACATATCTTAGATCTCCTACAATTTATAATACTGCAGATACTTTAACATTTTATCTTGCACAATATGGAGCAACAGTCGGTTCATTAGATGTTCATATAGAAGTATCAGTCCCACTGACTTTTTCTGAACGTCCATACACATATGCTCTAACCTCAGAAACAGATCCTACTAGCGCCAGTTGGACAACAAAACCTGCTGGATATATTTACTATCCTGGTGAAGGTATAGGTGCTGATGCTCCTATTACTAATATGTATGAAATGTTCCATAATAATGCTACGTTTAATGACGATATTAGTTCTTGGGATGTAAGTTCTGTTACTGATATGCGTAATATGTTCCTAAATGCTGATGCATTCAATCAAGATATTAGTTCTTGGGATGTGAGCAATGTCACACGGATGGACGCTATGTTTCAGAGTGCGTTGGCATTCAATCAACCAATTGGTTCTTGGGATGTAAGTTCTGTTACTAGTATGACTGCCATGTTCTATGAAGCCAATTCATTCAACCAAAATCTCTCTTCTTGGATTTTAAGTTCCATTATTCCTGATCATGGCGGCCTGACGCAAATGTTTGGAGAAAACACCGCATTCAACAACGGCGGCGTTCCATTAACTTGGAATACCACCGGTGTTACCAATATGGATGAAATGTTTGCTTATGGTGCAATCTTTAATCAAGACATTAGCTCTTGGGATACAAGTTCTGTTACAACTATGGTTTATATGTTCAACGAAGCGGCTACATTCAATCAAGATATCAGTTCTTGGGATGTGAGTAGTGTTACTAATATGTATGGCATGTTCGGCAGCGCTTCTGCATTCAATCAAGATATTAGTTCTTGGCAGGTAGGTAATGTTACTGATATGCGAGATATGTTCAACAATGCTACTGCATTCAATCAAGATTTGAGTGATTGGAATGTGCTGGCTGCTAGTGTTGCTTTGGGTAATTCAACACCACCAACAGGTTTTGATACAGGAGCAACTGCTTGGGTATTACCTAGGCCAGTTTGGGGTACACAGGGACCTTTTAGCGCTCGCGCTTACACTTATGCTCTAACTTCAACAACAGATCCTACTAGCGCCAATTGGACAACAAAACCTGCTGGATATTTTTACTATCCTGGTGAAGGTATAGCTGCTGATGCTCCTATTACTAATATGGCTAATATGTTCAGGAATACACTATTCAATGAAGATATTAGTTCTTGGGATGTGAGCAGTGTTACTAATATGCAGTATATGTTCTATCTTGCGACCTCATTCAACCAAGATATTAGTTCTTGGGATGTGAGCAGTGTTACTGATATGCAGTATATGTTCTATCAGGCGTACGTATTCAATCAACCAATCGGTTCTTGGGATGTAAGTAATGTTACTACTATGACTAATATGTTACGCAATGCTGATGCATTCAATCAAGACATTAGTTCTTGGGATGTGAGTAGTGTTACTAATATGAGTTATATGTTCTACGATGCTGATATATTTAATAATGGTGGTGTTCCGTTGACTTGGGCTGCAGGAACTGGTACAGCTAATGTTACTAATATGGATCGTATGTTCTACAATGCTATTGTATTCAATCAAGACATTAGTTCTTGGAATGTGAGTAATGTTATTAATATGGCTTATATGTTCCGCGGTGCTAACATATTCAATCAACCAATCGGTTCTTGGGATGTGAGTAGTGTTACTACTATGCAGCATATGTTCAACGCCGCTACTACATTCAATCAACCAATCGGTTCTTGGGATGTGAGTAGTGTTACTAATATGCAGTCTATGTTCGAAAATGCAACTTCATTCAATCAACCCATCGGTTCTTGGGATGTGAGTAGTGTTACTAATATGAGTTATATGTTTTACAATACTAATGCATTCAATCAACCAATCGGTTCTTGGGATACAAGTTCTGTTACAACTATGGTTTATATGTTCAACAATGCTGATCTATTTAATCAAGATCTAAGTGGTTGGGATACAAGTTCTGTTACTAGTATGTGGGCAATGTTCGGCAACGCATATGCATTCAACAATGGTGGCGTCCCATTAACTTGGAATACAAGTAGTGTTACTAACATGCGGTCTATGTTCTACTATGCTTCTGCATTCAATCAAGATATTAGTTCTTGGGATGTAAGTAGTGTTACTGATATGAATAATATGTTCAACAATGCTGATGCATTCAATCAAGACATTAGTTCTTGGGATACAAGTAGTGTTACTAATATGAATGGTATGTTCCGCAATTCTAACGCATTCAATCAAGATATTAGTTCTTGGGATGTAAGTAGTGTTATTGATATGAGTAGTATGTTTAAGGATACTATATCCTTCAACAATGGTGGTGCGCCATTAACTTGGAATTTCATTACAAATAACAACGTTCAAGTTAGAATGAATTCTATGTTTGAAACTGCTATTGCATTCAATCAAGATATTAGTTCTTGGAATGTAAGTAGAGTTACTGATATGCGGAAGATGTTCCGCTATGCTACTGCATTCAATCAAGATATTAGTTCTTGGGATATGTCTAGTGTTACTAACACAACAGAAATGTTCAACAATGCTGATGCATTCAATCAAGATATTAGTTCTTGGGATGTAAGTAGTGTTACTAGTATGAGTCAGATGTTCTGGGCTGCTGATGCATTCAACAATGGATATGGCAATATTCCAGATCCATACACATTCAGCATAACAGCCTCAGGAAATTTAAATTACATATTTGCTGACGATGCTCAAGGTGGCACAAACGTTGATGATCCTACTCTAACCTTGACAAGAGGGCATACATACGTATTCAGTAATACCAGCGGTGCGCATCCGTTCCAAATCCAAACAGATACTAGCGGTACAGCATACAACGACGGAGTAACTGATAATAATACGATTGGAGACGTTACATTTGTTGTGCCATTAACTGCACCTAATACATTATATTATCAATGTACATTACACCCTGACATGTTAGGAACTATTAATATAATTGACGAGCCTACTCGTCCATTAACTTGGAACACAAGTTCTGTTACTACTATGCGGTCTATGTTCAGCGGTGCTACTGCATTCAATCAAGATATTAGTTCTTGGGATGTGAGTAATGTTACTGATATGCAATATATGTTCAACAATGCTGATGCATTCAATGAAGATATCAGTTCTTGGGATGTGAGTAGTGTTACTAATATGTATGGCATGTTCTTCGATGCTGCTGTATTCAATCAAGATTTAAGCGGATGGAATGTATTAACAATAACTTCAGCTCCAACAAATTTTGATACTAGTGCAAGTGTTTGGGTATTACCTAGACCAAGTTGGGGTACTATAGGAACTGTTCCATTAACTCATCAACCAGGCACAGATCCATTTTGGGATAAAGTAATATCTCTTATTAAAGTATATAATAATAATGTACATGATTTAGCGCCTAATGGTAATTCTTTTGTTAATTATGTTACTACCGCACCAACTATAGCTACATCTGATAGCTTATTTGGTGACGATGTTATTAGTCCTTTGGGTGGAATGTGGAAAAGAATTGAAAATATACCTGGTGCCATAACTGTAGAGGCGTGGATAAAATTAGCTTCACTTGATCTACAACACATGTTCGGCACAGGTGTTTATGAATTTCCAGGCGCTTGGCCGGCCGGGTCTCTTAGAACGGATCGATACAAAGGTGGAAATGTATCACTATCGGCTTCCGGATTATCGGTTACAAATGACGGTAGCGGCAATAGTTACACTGTTTCAATACCTACTAACCAATGGTTTCACATTGCTGTGCAGTTCGATGCTTCTAGAACGGACTTTTGGATTGATGGAGTTTGGAAGGGTTGGCGCGATCTAAGCACAAATACCACCGGATTCAAATTTATAGGAGGAATAAATATATTTGCGAGAGGTCTTCAGCCAACTGATGCATATACTGGTCCAACCTCTTTCATAGGCTCGTATGAATGGAATGCTGGTGATCTTGCTCACTCAGTGAGAATAACTAAAGGACACAGATATACAAGCTCCAATGATTTTACTCCGATTGAATTTATTGAAGGTCCGGGCTTAAATACTACACCTCCAGTCAATCCTTATGTATAAGTTGACATTATGATTTAAATAGTATATAATAGTTTGTTGTTGAAAAGTTGATAATTATGAAAGTTGGTTTTACATGTAGCACGTTTGACCTGCTCCACGCGGGTCACGTGCAAATGCTTAGAGAAGCAAAGGCTCAATGCGACTATTTGATTTGCGGTCTACAGGTCGATCCTAACGTTGATCGTCCAGAAAAAAACAAACCTATTCAAACAATTGTCGAAAGATATACACAGCTCAAAGCCGTAAGCTATGTTGACGAAATTATTCCTTATGGTACAGAGCAAGATCTTGAAGATATTCTTCAAATGTATCCCATTAATGTACGTGTTCTAGGTGAAGAGTATCGCGATAAAGAATTTACTGGAAAAGATATTTGCCGTAAAAGGGATATTGATTTGTATTTTAATAAAAGAGACCATCGTTTTAGTAGTAGTGATTTGAGAGAAAGAGTATGCACACGTGAAAAATAGAAAAAAAGCCCTTAATCAAGTAATGGAAACGGGTGGGTTGGTATTTGAAATGGTGTCAACCTTTTACAATGAGTTTTGGGTTTCCAAAGACTATGAATGGTGGTATAAAGTACAACCAGGTGATGTAGTTGTAGACCTTGGCGCATGTATTGGAATGATGTCTGCAGATTCACTTGATAAAGGTGCATCAAAAGTTTATATGGTAGAAGGCAATAGACACTTATTAAAAACAGCTATTAAAAACGTTTCTGAATATATGATGAATGAGCCTAACCCAAAAGTGTATCCTATTAATGCTATTATAGGATCTTCAAAAGGCGTTTATATTACAGTAGAAGATGAAACTGTAAAAGCTGATGTAGATAAAATGTCGTTCAAAGAATTGGTTGATCTCTATAACATAAATAAAATAGATTTCTTAAAAGTTGATATTGAAGGTGCCGAATATGACGTTTTTGTTGAAGAAAATCTAGAATATATGATGAATAATATTAAACATATTGCAATTGAAATTCATACTCACGGAAATTTAGATAAATTTTTTCGATTTAGAAATACATTCCTAAAAGCTTTTAGAAATTCTAGAGATCATGTTATTCGAGGAAAGAGCTCTTTTAGTCCAGAATTTATATGGGATGACGATAAAATAACAAATTTACCGATTGAAAGATCTTATTTCATGCTATACATTACGAGAATTTAGTTATGGATAAAAATTATAAAGCATTGAATGAAAACATCGATTGCGGAACATTAAGTATTCACCACATTTCGAATATGAGAGAAGAGTTTTTTGTAACAAAAGACTATGAATGGTGGGGCAAAGTACAGCCAGGTGATATTGTTGTAGATATTGGTGCATGTGTTGGTATGTTTTCTTGCTTAGCACTCGATGAAGGTGCTTCTAAGGTATACATGGTTGAGCCAAATAAAGAATTACTTAAACTTGCCATGAAAAACACTCAAGAGTATGTTATTAATAAGCCGACATCACCAGTTGTTCCTATTCATGGAGCAATTGTTTCTAATGAAAGTCACCTTAAACATATATACAATTCAAACCAAGCAGGTGATTATAAGCGTTTTACGTTTAGACAATTGCTTGATACGTATAACATAGATAAGATAGATTATTTAAAAATAGATTGCGAAGGTGGTGAATATGATATTTTTACCACTGAAAATATAGAATGGATAGACAAAAACGTAAAACATATTGCTGTTGAAATGCATCTTCGGCACTATGAAAACGGCGGGTGGGATTTTATTAAGTTTAGAAATGAGTTTTTAAAACATTTTATTGATAAAGGAACAGTAAGATTTATGAGTACTTTGCTCCATAATCGCATATATAATGATGCTGCTATTCTTAATAAAAATTATGATGTTTTTCCACCAGAATTTATGCTTTATATTATAAATGGTCAAACAGAATGAATGATAAAATAGATGAAGTCTTGGGAATTAGACCTCTCTCTGAAATAGAAGAAAAAAAAGAAAATCTTCCCGTTGAAAAGCAGGAACATTTTCCTGCCACGCCCAAAACTCGTACAAAAGAAGCTGCTGAAAACATTGCTGATATTGAATTGGCCAAAAGAAATATCGAAAATATTATTGGTCTTGGTGACGATGCAGTAAAAGAAATGGTTTCAATAGCAAAACAATCAGAATCTCCGCGAGCGTTTGAAGTTGTATCTACATTAATGAAAACTCTTCTCGATGCAAACAAAGATTATGTAGAGCTTTCTACTAAAAAGAGATTTGCAAAAGAGGAAGAAGAAACTAAACAAGAAACAAATATCACTAATAATAATCTTATCGTTTCGACTGCAGATCTTCTCAAAATGATAAAGGGAGAAGGTAGTGAGTAATGGCGGTTACTTAGGTAACGTTCAGCTCAAAAGATCGGGTCAAGATATAGAGTGGACACCAGACCTTTTAAAAGAATACGTTAAGTGTGCTCAAGATCCATGCTATTTTGCAGAAAACTATATTAAAATTGTGCACGTTGATAGAGGTTTAATTCCACTTGACCTTTATTCTTATCAAAGAGAAATCATTGAAAAAATTACAAATAATCGACGTGTAGCCGTACTTACTGCTCGGCAGGCTGGTAAAACTACAACAGCCGTTGGAATTATTTTACATTACATCCTTTTTAATGAACATAAAACAGTAGCTATTTTAGCAAATAAAGGTGATGCTGCTCGAGAAGTATTGGGTAGAGTTCAGTTAGCTTATGAAGCAATGCCCCGTTGGATGCAACAAGGTGTAGAAGAATGGAACAAAGGTAATATCACGCTTGAAAATGGTTGTAAAATATATGCTGGTACTACTACATCGAGCGCTATTCGTGGTAAGTCTATTTCATTCTTATATCTTGATGAGGTCGCGTTTATTGAAGGATATGATGAATTTTTTGCATCGGTGTATCCTACAATCTCTTCTGGTGAATCAACAAAACTCTTAATGACATCAACACCAAATGGACTAAACCACTTCTGGAAGACCTGTAAAGGAGCTGAAGAGGGTACAAATGGTTATGAGTACGTTAAAGTAATGTGGAATGATGTTCCCGGCCGTGATGAGAAGTGGAAAAACGAAACCATGGAAGCGTTAGATCACGATGAACAAAAATTTAGACAAGAGTATTGCGGAGAATTCTTAGGTAGCTCTGGAACTCTTATTGATGGAAGTAAACTAAAACAACTTGCTTATGATGTACCATTAGTAGAAAAAGAAAACATTTATCAATACGAAAGACAAGAAGAAGATCACATTTATGTAATGACTTGCGATGTTTCACGCGGTAAAGGTTTAGATTATTCGACGTTTACAATTATTGATATTACATCAATGCCATATAAGCAAGTGTGTGTATTTCGGGATAATTATGTAACTCCCGTTGATTTTGCTTCAGTTATATATAGAATAGCAATGTTGTATAATAGAGCAAGTGTTCTAATTGAAACTAACGATATAGGCGAGCAAGTATCAGACGTTCTCTCGATGGACTTTGATTATGAAAATATATTGTATACTCAGAACGCTGGAAGATCTGGAAAAAGAATTTCTTCGGGCTATAGTGCTGGTAAAAGGGCCGATAATGGAATAAGAACAACAAAAACTGTTAAATCTATTGGTTGTTCAATCCTTAAAATGCTTATAGAACAAAATCAATTATTACTCAGAGACTTTAATACAATACAAGAATTATCACGCTTTTCGAAAAAAGGATCATCTTATGAGGCTGAACCTGGACATCATGATGATTTAGTAATGAATTTAGTTATTTTTTCTTGGCTAACTGACCAAGATTATTTTAAAGAAATATCTGACATAAATACTTTAATGAAATTGAGAGAAAAATCAGAAGAACAATTGGAAGAAGAACTTTTGCCATTTGGCTTTATTGATATAGGTGACGAAGTAGAAGATAATAATTTAAAGGGTTGGACCGCTGTTAAGGAACAAGAAGACTGGAGTTGGTAAAAAAGTCTAGTTTTATAAATAAAGAATAGTGAACAAACCTGACTAACGCTTTAACGTAGATCAATATAAAGGAGAAAAAAATGGCTTTTTCCGTAAGTCCTTCCGTCATTGTTCGAGAAGTTGACGCATCGGCAGCTGTACCGGCCATTGCGACGCCGCCAGCAGCAATTGCTGGTGTATTCAATTGGGGCCCCACTAATGAAGCAATTCTTATTTCTTCGGAAGACGAATTAGTAAGCCGATTTGGTAAGCCTTCGAATGACAATTACGAAACATTTTTCGTAGCAGCAGATTACTTAGCTTATGCAAACGCGATTTGGGTTGCTCGAGCTGATAACGGTGCTACAAAAGCACATTCTGATACAGCAATTGATGTAAGTCTTCAAGGTAATACCACTACTACGAGTAGTGCGTTTGAAGCTCTTTATCCCGGTGCTCTCGGAAACTCACTCGGTGTTATTTGGAGTGGTAGTGCTGGATATGAGCAAACTATTTATGAAGTGGGTGGAATAGACGGTAGTCACCCATTTGGTAATACTGCTGTATCTAATACATTAGATTTTAATTCTGGCGCATCAGCAACAACTGAGCTTACCTTCCGTGTTGAAGTATCAGATAAAATCGCAGATGGTTTAATAGAAGCTGGTAGTTTGATTGAAGTTGGTAACGACGGAATTGGCTACTTTAATTTAACAGTTGCTGAATTTACTGAAACATCTCTTGATATTAACGGTGATGTGACAACAAACGCACCTGATATCGCTGGTTATGATTACACAATCAGAACAGTAGAAAAATATCTTGGTTCTGCTGATAATTGGAGTCAAGTAAGACTGAGAGTTAAGTATAAGTATGGTGAATTGTATGAAGGTGCTCCAGCATCTGGCAATTATCATATTACAGTAATTGATAGAGATGGCGGTATTACAGGAACTTCTGGAACTGTACTCGAAACTTATTCAGATGTTTCTATTACAAATACAGATCAAGCAGCTGATGGTAGAACTAAGTATTATCAAACATTAATTGAAAACAATTCTGCTTATATTGCAGTTAGAAATGGTACCATGTTTGAAAATTCTGGAACAGGTATCACTATCCAAAATATGGGTAACCCAGGTTCACAAATTGGATTCGATACAATCGATGAAGAATATACAGTTGCATCTGCTGTGGCAGTAAACGGTAATAATGAATCTAGCTTATCTTTATCTGGATTAGCAACAGCTTACGATTTGTTTAAGAATTCAAACGAAATTGATGTTTCTTTTGTTCTTACTGGTAAGAATGATGATGGCGGAGTTGTTGCTAACTATGTCATCGGTAATGTTGCAGAATACAGAAAAGATTGTGTTGCTTTCATTTCACCTTCTAAAGAAGCTTCAGTTGATTCTGCAGCAGCTAATACTAAGTTGGTAAACATTATCGCTTATCGTAATAAGCTTCAAAGTTCATCTTACTGGTTTATGGATTCTGGTTATAAGTATCGTTACGACAAGTATAACGATAAGTATCGCTGGATTCCAATGAATGGTGATTCGGCTGGTCTTTGCTCAAGAGTTGAGCCTTATGAGTCTCCAGCTGGTTATAGAAGAGGTGTTATTAAAAATGTTGTTAAGTTGGCTTTCAATCCTAATAAGGCTCAGAGAGATCAACTTTACTCATCAAGCATTAATCCTATTATGTCACAAGTAGGCCAGGGAATTCTTCTCTTTGGCGACAAGACTGGTCAGGGTTATGTAAGTTCATTTGATAGAATCAACGTAAGAAGATTGTTTATTGCAGTAGAAAAAGCCATTGCTACTGCTGCTCAATCATTTTTGTTTGAATTAAATGATGAATTTACTCAAACACAATTTAAGAATATTGTAGAACCATTCTTGAGAGAAATCCAAGGCAGACGTGGTATTACAGACTTCAGAGTAATTTCTGATGGTACTGTTAATACTCCTGAAGTGATCGATCAGAATAAGTTCAAGGCAAACATTTTTATTAAACCCGCTCGTTCAATCAACGTTATTGAGCTTACTTTTGTTGCTACAAGAACAGGTATTGAATTCGACGAAATTGTTGGCTCACTCACGTAATAAATAATAGGAAAAGGAGAACGAGACAATGGCATTTAATATTAACGAGTTTAAATCACAGCTTACAGGCGGTGGTGCTCGTCCATCTCTCTTCCAGGTTCAGATTTTAAACCCTGTTGCTCCTGAGGCCGACTTTAAGGTACCATTCATGGTTAGATCAGCAGGAATTCCCGCATCTAACGTTGGTGCTTTTCAGGTACCTTATTTCGGTCGAAATATAAAGTACGCAGGTGATAGAACATTTGACGATTGGACTGTTACTGTTATTAATGATGAAGATTTTGCTATTAGAAATTCACTGGAAGCTTGGTCAAACGCTATTAATTCTCATGATGGAAACTTGAGATCACTTCCCCAAAATTATAAATCTAACGGAATTATTACACAATTTAGTAAAGATGGTACGGCCCTTAGGTCTTACGTTTTTGAAGGTATGTATCCTATTATAATCGACGGCATTGCTCTCGATTGGGGTGCTTCCGATACTATTGAAGAGTTTGGTGTAACGTTCCAATATGATTTCTGGAGAGTTGAAGGCGTCACCGGTATTCCCACTACTTAATATTCAAGGAGTGGCTAAATTATGAAGCTGTTTGGTTTTGAAATCAAAAGGGCGGATGATGACGAGAAAAAACCCGTATCATTCGCCGATCCAATAAATGACGATGGTGCACTTACCATATCTAACTCGCTCGGTGGATTTTATTCCACCGGGCTAGATATGGAAGGCTCAGCTAAATCAGAAGCTGAGCTCATCACTCGTTACCGCAATATGTCTATGCAACCAGAAATTACTCAAGCTATTGACGAAGTAGTTAATGAAGCTATTAATGTTGATACGTTTGATGAAGTAGTTGAAATTGTTCTAGAAGACACAGATCTTCCGGATAAAGTTGTCGATAAAGTTCAAGAAGAATTCTATAACATATTAAAATTGTTTGATTTTTCAAATAATGGTTATGATATGTTTCAAAAGTTTTATGTTGATGGTAGGTTAAACTATCATATTATCATTGACGAAGAAAACCTTAAAAAAGGTATTGTAGAATTAAGATATATTGATCCTCGCAAAATCAAGCTTGTCCGTGAAATGAAAAAGGATAAAACCGGTCAAACAATTGCAAAATCGATTAAAGCAGAATATTACATATATTCAGAAAATGGTTTTGGGCAAAGCCAAGGCGGCAATCTTTCTATGCAAGGTGGGGCTGGTCAAACATCAGTTAAAATATCAAAAGATTCAATTGGTCGAATAACTTCTGGTATTACGAATGAGACTAATTCAATGGTATTGTCTCATCTTCATGCTGCTTTAAAACCTCTTAACCAATTAAGAATGTTAGAAGATGCTACTATCATTTACACTCTTACAAGAGCGCCAGAGCGTAGAATTTTTTATATTGACGTAGGAAATCTTCCAAAATCAAAAGCAGAACAATATATCAGAGATATGATGGTTCGTCATAAAAATAAGCTTCAATATAATTCATCTACAGGTGAAATTACTGATGGCCGAAAAATGATGACGATGACAGAAGACTTTTGGTTTCCGAGAAGAGGTGGTGATAGATCTACAGAAGTTGATACTCTTGCCGGTGGTACCTCTCAGGCATTAAGTACCGATGAAAATCTTCAATATTTTCAAAGAAAGCTTTTTAAGTCTCTTAAAGTACCTTTATCTCGTCTTGAACCAGAAACGATGTATTCTTTTGGTAGAGTATCAGAAATTACACGAGACGAACTTAAGTTTGGTAAATTTGTTCGAAGGCTGAGAACTCGTTTTTCTTGGCTATTTAATATTATTCTTGAAAAACAATTGGTTCTTAAGGGAGTAATGAGTCCCGAAGATTTTTCTAAAATCCGAAATGATATTCGTTACGACTTTATAAAAGATAATTATTTTGAAGAATTAAAGATGGCTGAAATTATTCGTGAACGTATGACAACTTTGAGAGAAATTGAAGAATACAAAGGTGAGTACTTTTCTAAAGCTTGGATTCAAAAAAATGTTCTTAATATGACCGAAGACGACATTGAAGAAATTCAACGAGAAATTGAAGACGAAAAAGCAGGCGAACCAGATCTCGATGGCATGGATGCAGATCAAGATGATGGTGAAAATTTTGATAATGAAACCGAAACAAACCAACCAAAAACAAAAACAAATTACATAACTGATTCGGAGAAACTAGAAGAAAGTCAGCTTAAGCTCATTGAAAGCATGACGAAATTTATTGATTCGGAGTAAGCGTTATGAATATTAATGACGTATTGAACAATGGTTTCATTGTAACTCTTTTTAAAAAATTTAGATCTGAACTTAATGAAAACGTTGATGATATCTATCGTAAGTTTGGTAATTTAGAACCTAAAGAGGTTGTTAGAGGCCCTCCAGGACCTCCTGGTGAAAAGGGGGAACAAGGTGAAATAGGTCCAATTGGTGAGCAAGGACCGGCCGGACCACAAGGTTTGAAGGGTGCTCGTGGTACACCGGGTAAAGACGGTAAAGATTTTACTAAAGATATTCTTCTTTTCGAAAAAAATCTTATTGAAACAACCTCGTTTCAAAAGCAAAATATCAATTCATTTATTAATGAAGCTCGAAAAGAAATAGACGCGTTTGAAAAAAGTGTCACTTCTACTGTTAAAACGGCAGCTGAAGATAACGCTGCATCTATTAATGATGTACAAATTAAGTTCAACGAGTTTGTAAAAAGAGTCAACCATCAAATTAGAGAACTTGCCATAGGCGGCGGTGGTTCTGTAAATATCTTACAAATGGACGATGTAGAGTTTAAGAAGCGTCACATGATGGAAGGTGATGCAATTTTAATATTTGATACAGAAAAACAGAAATTCGTTTCACAATCTTTTATAGATATAACAGAAAGGTTGCAACTAGGTATGGAAAAACAATACGACAGATTAGTAGATACTGACGAAGTGAATGGTTATACTTATGTCGGTGAAGCAGACCCCGGTTCGAATCGGGCGAATCCTATTTGGCGCATTAAACGAGTATATGAAATAGGCGACGATTTAGAAATTATATGGGCTGACAATTCGGCCGATTTTGATAAGGTATGGGACGACAGGACAACTTACGAGTATAACTAATGGTCGCACGAGCAATTGACACAGATTTATCATCTGCTAATGGTGGATTGATAAACGCAGGAGAGGCCACTACTAATTGGTCTGAATCGTCTGCGACTGACTACGATGACTTTCAGGCCTTTGCATTAGAAACAAACTTCTATATTCAAGGATCCGGCATGATAGCCGGTCAGCACACAAGAAATAACTCAACTCGAGGCTCTTTGCTATACGATACAGCAACCGGAAATGGAGCTGCGGCTACAGTTGATACTGATGGTGCAATCTTGGTTTGGATGTGGTTCATCGCACCTTCTTCACTTGATACGTTTGCCGGTGCCACAGCAGGAGCAACCAATCCACCCGGTGGCCATTTTGTATTAATTGGATCGAGTACAGGAGATATCGAGGCCTATACTGTTTCCGGTAGTGATTTCACTCCAAACCCACAGGGTGGTTGGTATTGTTATGCCGTTGATCCTTCTGCGTTTACAGCAGACGACTCAGCCGGAACTTTTTCAGGTACGATTAACTTTATCGGTGGTGGTGTTACTGCGCCGGAACAAAACAGAGGTGTTTCACACTTTGGCATTGATACTATCCGAATTGGTCGATGCACAATAGAATTGACTGGAGGAACTGGTGCAGATACAGCAATAGATTTTGATTATTTAGCCACTCAGCTTGATGATAATACCAATAGATATGGTATTTTTGAAGAAACTGCTGGTGGTTATAATTGGCAAGGTAAGATATTAATTGGTGATAATACAGTTACTGCTGCTTCCGGTGGAAACGCTAGATTCACAGATACCAATAAAAACATTTTCATTCGAAATACTCCTCGTGTCGGTACTAATTTCCACAATATTGAAATTCAAAATTCTTCAGACGCTACTGCAACAGAGGTGAATTGGACCGGTTGTTCATTCATTAATACAGGTGTAGGCAACCCGGTTGCTTCTACTAATAGTCGTGGAGATTTGGTAGTAACAGACGCCACTGCAAACTGTAATATCATTACTTGTAGTTTTGTTGATATGGGAACATTCGAATGGGGCAGTAGTACTACACTTTCTGAAACAGCATTTCGAAGAACAGAATCAGTTACTCAGAACTCTGCTTCTATTGATGAATGTTCATTTGAAGACACCTTTGCTGGATCTACTGCCTCTATCATATCAACATCAAGTACTGTTGGTAGTATTACCAATTGCTCATTTACTAGAACTGGTACAGTGCCCGCCGTTTCACTTAGTGATACAATTAGTACAAATACAACTATAAATTGGGATGGCAATACATTAACTGGATATGGAACTCAGACAACAGGCACCAATATCACAAGTACTACTAATGGAGCATTATCTGTAACTCTTGCTTCGAGCGCCATTTTGACTATTCAGGTGGTAAATCAAGGAACAATTCCTACAGTAGAAATAAACGGTACAGGTACAGTGAATATCGAACAAAACGTGGGTATTAGTATTTCTGTAAAAGATATTTCAGGTACTGCAGTCAACGGTGCACAGGTAGTAGTATTTAATGAAACAACCGGTGCCACAATTACAAATCAATTAACTAATGCTTCTGGCGAATTTACCTCAGCGGTTAATACTTCAGCAAGCGTACCTATCGTAATAAGGGTTAGAAAAAGTACTACAGGAAGTACAAGATATATTCCAGTTGAAACAACTGCAGACACTGGAACAAATGGTATTTCAGTGAGTGTTACCCTTATCGAAGATGAGCTAGTGGAGTTATAAGATGGCTACTGAATCCCTTTTAGGCGGTGACATCACAGTATATTTCGCTGGTGACGCAGCTGGTGATAAGCAAATCAAATGGACAGGCTCGGCTGCCACTACAGCAACTCGAACTGTAAACGAATTATATACTGCGCTCCAAGATCTCTTTGATAATAACACCGGTGGAGTTGGTGATTATATTGAAAAGACTTTTGGTACTCCAATGAAGGCCGTTACACCAAGGGTGTATGATATTGGCCTCATTGAAACAGGTGATGACAATCCTTGGTTTATTGATCAAACCACAATAGAACACTTAATTGGTGGTTCAATTCAAACCGTTGGATGGACTCGTACCGTAGGCACAGCTACAGGTATTGTTTGTGTTCCTATCACAAACGTTGATATCGTAATTGGTGATGTTGGTAATGCAATTACTCATGCTGACGGAGATGCTGGAGTTCTTCTCGATTATGAAACAGGAGACTATGGTACATATCTTTGGATTCGACCAGATAGCAGTGCAGCAGGAAATAATTTTGATTCAACATCGGGTACACTAACTTGTAACGCGCATACTGCAACGCAAACTGGCGCGGCAACTGATGGCGAAAAAAGATGGAATAATATTGTAACGATTGGCGCGATTGAATCGGCTACAGATATTGAAGTTGCACAAGATCAATCATTACTTACAAAATATTGGCCTGCAGGATTCTTAGATCGACTCTTCTTGATTACAGATTATTCGGTCGATCCTTGGGTAGAAATCGATAATTCTTATTTTACATTTTTTGCTCGGAAAGAAAATACTCTTTACGACGACTTTTTAATTCAAACAGCTGAAGGCAGAAACGTCGTACCTCTTGCAACAGCACCAGATTTGAATAATACAAGTCCATCACTAACTACGATTGCAGGTTTTAGTATTACCTTTGGCGCAGCAACTGGTGATATTAATGACGATACAACAAACGAAAATTATAGTATCACAATTAATTGTGGTGGTGCAACTCTTGCTAATGCATATCGATATCTTCAATACCTAACAAGAGATGGTGATACGACACTCAGAGCAGGTGTTGAAGGACAGCAATATATTGGTATTGATCATTACATTCAATATGCTTCGATCACTGGTACGATTAATGTTGGCGATGAGGTCACAGGGTCGACGAGTGGTGCAACTGGTTATGTATTGAGTGTAAACGCAACAGATACTTATGTGATGCTTCACTCATCACAAGGTACATTTACTGCTACAGAAAATTTGACCATTGGTGGTAATTCAATCAATAATATTAGCAGTATTGAGGTTGTTCTACCAAAGAAAGCAACACCTTTTGGTAACTTTGCTGGTGGTCGATTCTTTGGTGCTCGTGGTGTGTTGGTCACAAACTTTTCTGCAACAAACCAATACACATTAATTACAGATCAAGGTGTTGAAATAGAGCCACCAACAACCGTTAATTTTACGTTAACCGGATTAAAAGATGGTAGTGAAATAAGAATATATCAAACATCAAATTCTACTGCAATAGCAGGTGTTGAAGACATGACCGGTGGTGTTGGCACAACAATTGATAACGGAGATGGTACGGTCACTATTACTGGATCTACTAATGATAATGATTTCAATTTTGAATATACTTATCAAAATCCGCCAACAAGCGGATCACCTTTGAGTATTTTTGTTGTAATCTTAAATAATGCTTTTGAATATGAAAGATTAGATAGTATTACTTTAACTAATGCTGATCAATCAATTCCTATTCAACAACGGATTGATAGGAATTATGCTAACCCGTAAAACTGAATTTTAAATAAATAAACCTTAAGAAAAAAATTATATTATTGATTGATTGAAAGCGCTTTCTTAAAAAATATTATCATAACATCAATCAAGGAGAAAATCAAAAATGGCTAGTGTACAACAACCTATTCTTGATTTAGACGATTTGTTGACCAATTGGAATACTACAGAAGCTTCAAGTGGTATTTTTTATTCAGATGAAATCTGGATTGACACGATCAGCAAAGTGTTCTATTTCTTAGGCGGCGGCAATTTAGCTACTGCTGGTTCTGGCCCCACAGGTCAGGCATTATATTCATTGTTTAAAGAAAGATGGAAAGTAACTGCTGAGCTTCCTCAGTACGCTTTTCCTATGCTTTCAATTACGAACGAACAATTTGAGATTCAAAACGGCTGGAAACCTGCGCAAGGTGAAAATGTCGGTACAAGCTCAGCTTCTGACATTACTTTCGCTATTGCAACTGATGATACAATTACTTCAGCTGCAGACTTTAACTTTCAATCTTTAGGTTTTACGAATAAAGATCACATAGTTATTACTGGTTCTACTGATAACGATGGTTATTATAGAATTAAGTCTGTTTCAGGTGGTGTAATTACTTTGGAAGGATCACCTCTTCCAGGCACTGCTGGCGCAGATACTGCAACAATTACTATTTATCGTAACGCAGTATATCAAAGCGGTTCAGTATATTCTACTCGTGAAATGATTCGTACAGCTGGATGGACAGAAGTGGATGGCTCAGATGTAGATCGAAGATACGCCGGTATTGTAACACTGGGAACGTTCGTAGATCCTGATGCAGACCAAGCTTATTATGTACAGGATAATAGCTTTACTGCTGCTGTTACTAATACTTCTTATACAGGTCCTGTTAACCAGGCTGTACAATTCTATGGTAATGTCGATTATGGCGATACCTATGCTGATGACTTCATTGGCAATGTTGGTACAGTAACATTAAATCCTACTTCTGTCATATTTACAGCAACCAATAAAATTGACTTTGGTGCTACACATGCCTTTTCTGTAGGTGATTTGATTAAAATTACTGGTGCTACTACAGCTAGTAATAATAAAAACTACAAAATTACTGATGCTGATCCAGACGGTGATGGACAAGCTATTACAGTTTTTGAAACTGTGAGTACAGAAACAGTAGGTGGAAGCGCTGTAACTGCAACTCTAGTCGGGTACGTAAGAGACGATTATTTCAAGATCTTCGTGCGTGAAAGAGGAAAGAGTTATGCAGACGCTGACTTACCAGACATTGGTGTAACGGAATTAACATATATTGTATATAGATTCCCTGTTACAAACGCGTCAGACTTGAATATTAATACTACTGATGATGCTGCTATCACAGGTGCAACTATTTCGAGCATTTCTGACTCTGGCGGCGTTGTAACTGTAGATACTACAGGTTCTCACGGGTTATACGTTGGCGCTCCAGTAGATATTAGTGGAACCGGTCAATCTTATGACGGTATTCAATTTATAATTTCTACTGTACCTGATGCTAATACATTTACGTTTGAAGCAACCCAAACTGGATCTGCAAACGCAGGTACTACTAAACTCGGCGGTGTTGATACTATCGAAGTTAGATACATTGCAAATCCTGACACATTAACCGGTGATGTTGTTATTCGTGGAGATTGGTCAAACACTGCAACATATGCACTTGGTGATGTTGTATATGACGCTGGTAACTCAGGTAACGATGTTGATGGTGATCGTTGGTATTTCTTAGATGCTACAACTGCAAGTGGTGTACCTCTTTCAACTGCCGTAGATCTCTCAGAAGATACTAATAATACTTGGACCCTTTGGGATCCAGCTACGACTTATGCGGGTGCTCTGGGTGGTCAAAGAAATATTGAGGAAGATGCTGATGGCGGTGGCGTAAATGGTACTTGGTCAGCTTATACAGTTGAATTAGATGCTAATGATCTTGGTACTACTCCAGGTGCTTCTAAAGAAACTATTTACGAAGTTGCTCAGTATAGACTCCGTCAAACTGGTAATATTAACGATAATAATGCCAATTCATCTACTCGTAATGGTAATATTGCTGACCCACTTGTATTCTTCGTTGGTTCAACATTGAATACTTATCGTGATCCTGATGTAACAACACCAGGACCATTTGCGGTATTAATCGATGATATTGGTTCAACTGACGTCAACAATGTTCAGTTTAATGAAGCAGTCTCGGTTGATGGTGGAACAAGATCTACTTCTCATAACAAGCCGATCGTTGTATCTGTAACATTTAACTTCAACGACAACCTTGTTAATGATCCAGCCGCAGTGTTCTACGCATACTACTCTTCTGGGTTCGGTACTACCGGCGCTCTTCAGTTGCAAAGAACATTTAACGGTGTTGCTTCAGATGTAGGTTCAGATTTAGCCCCTGCAAACGAAGTACCGGATAGTGGTACATATTCGTTTAACTACGCATATGCTAGTGATACAACTGGCGGTAGAACTCCATCTCAACCAGTAAATATTACTGTTGTGGCTATTGGTCTTGACACAGGCCAATATGTAATCACAAGTGGTAATATTACTGAGGCAGGTGGTACATTCTCGCTTGTTGCTCCTTTGGAGAGAAACTACACAGATCCAAACGGCTAATAGTTTGGATAAATAATAGTTATCGGGGCCTCCGGGCCCCTTTAATTATTTTTTTTAATATGGAGATAAAAAATGACAGATCATGAAAAAAAGAAATCCTTAGATGATGCTATAGCTTATTTTGAAGAGTTTATTAACTCTGTTCTTCCTGTTGCTGGGGTAACAGAAGGTTTAGAAGAAATTAAACCAATGGATATTATGAAAAACTATAATGTTCTTAGGACAGAATTATCAAAACTTTACGTAGACTTAGACTAATAGGAAAGTAGCAAATGGCAGGTGAGAAGACATATCTTAGAATCCCACCGGATAGTACGGGTAAACGCGTAAAGGTAATCCACACCGCTCAATTATTCTATAATAATGCAATCGTAAATAATTATGATTGGGATATTGGTGAATTTTATTTTGCCTCAATGTTAAATGGAACAACTCCAGTTGGAAATGTTGCATTTCATGTTCATGGACATCAGCGTTTAACAGAAACTACTGGTATTCTTGAAATTCATTTTAACAAAACTGCAAAATATAATAATTATGCTTTTGTTATTGGTGGTGATATCCTTGATCCAGATGGTATCACAAAAGTTGCAGAAGTTCAAGATGTTGAAGAAATTTACATCAATTCAAATATTGTTGTCGGCTATGATAACCCAGAGTATGGTTGGGATATCGATAGATTTGGAGCCGGCCTAACAACATTTTCTGAAGGACCTCCGCAGATTACCGGTACTGGTGCACTAAGGGTAAATGATGGTTCATTACTTGCTTCGTACGATTTTTCAAAAACCGCGCTCAATAACGAATTCACACGATCAGTTGAAGGCGGCGCGGATGCCTCTAATGAATGGGACCCAACTACCCGAGGTGTTGCTCTTACTGTAGGTACAACGCCCGGTGATCGAGTTACTCATTCGTCTAATCTCTATCATTCGTTTGAAGATGGTGGTTCAAACCTATACATCATGGCAGCAAGATCTGGTGATGCTGGAAAACAAAATGTCATAAGATTATGGGGTGCATTTGATCCATTCGACGGCTATCTTTTCCAAATTAATGGATCTGACGATAACCCAGGTAATACAATGATGGGGGCTGTAACGCCTGGACCTGGTACAGCACTTCGTGTTATTCATCGATATAGTACAGGTGGATCTGTCATCAATCACGCGATCCTTCAAAAAGATTGGAATAAAGATACACTACTCGGAACATCTGGTGCTGGGAATCCATCTGGTATGGAACTTGATGTGACTAAGATCAATGCATATTGGATTGACTATCAGTATATTGGTGGTGGACGTACACGTTGGGGTGTTTTCTACAACGGCGAACGAATTGTGTGTCACGAAATGTATCACGGCAATGGTGAAGAAGGTGTGATGACACAAAATCATAATCCTCTCGCCAATCCTTCACGTCCTATTTGTTGGGCAATGACTAATACCGCCACCACTGGAAGTATTTCACAATTTTTTGCTTACGGTGGATCTGTAATCGGAGAACAAAAATCAGATCCTTTAAAATCTGCTCAGCAGGTTTCATTAGATTTCAACAAAAAAATATGGGGAAGACCTCATCTTCAGCCTTATTGGAGAACAAAACAATCGCGTAGTGGGTCAACCAATTGGCCAGGATTGTTAAGAACGGGTACTTATAGTAGTGCGTCGTCGACTCAATATATCGGTACGATGAGTCCTCAGCAATTCTTACTCAACGGCGACGAGAATCATACTGTATACCAACCTCTTACGTTCCAGCTTAGTAATCATCGAATCAGAGATAACGCTCCTCGCGTAGCCGAAATCCGAGCGTTCTATGGTTGTGTTATGCGCGGCTACGAACTCGATGACGAAAGACCAAGTGTACCAACAGTAGATCTTGATGTTGACGGAGATCATTTAGCTCACGTTATTGAAATTGGTAGATTTGTTGTCAATGGCAATGATAACTTTGAATTTGATAAGTTTTCAGACAACTTCCAATATGGAACTGTAAAGAATACTTCTGATCAAATTATTGCAAGATATTTGCAACCAATAGATGCATTCACGGCTTCAAACGATCGATATGGAACTGGTGTAAACCGAGTTATGATTGAGGTTGGTAAACACCCTTTATTTGGAGATTTTGGTTTATCAGATCGTCATTTCTTTTGGGATAAGCAACCTATTGTATTGAGACAAGAGGGTGGTGGTACAGATATACAAAGTGCCTTTAGTACTGCTACTACAAATACGATTAAGATTACTGGCGGCACTGGTTATGGATCAGTGGATAGAGTCGACAATCCGGCTGATTGGTACTTCTTATCATACATTGATAGGAGTAGAGCTTGGTTGTATAATTCACAAGCTGATATTGATGACGATCGCCTTGCAAGAACAATAGATGTAGATGATTGTAATAATCTTCAAATTGGAACTACATTAACAGTAACTAGTGGTCCAGCTGCAGGCGCAACCTGTGGTATTATGAAGATAGATGTAACTGGAACCGCAATTCCTGCAGAAGAAATGATTGGCGGAGTCCAATATCAAGTAGTCACCGTAGCTGATACGGATTATACTCGTGTTGGTGCTACAATTAATGCTCCGGGCGAAATCTTCACAGCCACAGGCCAGGCCCTTGGTGGTCTTGGAACTGTTGTTGCTATTTCCGGCAATCCAGGTACATTGGTAATTTGTGGACGAGGATTAGAAACAGCCGCAGCTGCTAATGCTACTGTATCTGCGCTTGATACTGGTCTTGCTACCGGTGCATTTACAACAGATACTGGTGGTGCTGGTAATATTACTGCTTCAGGAACATCAACTATTGCAAAAGATTATTGGACGTCACTAAAAGCGTTACAATTTGATACAGATTTAGGCTTAGATGCTGCTGAAGATCTTGGTCCAGATTTAGTATCTCTCTATGGTAATCCACCACCAAGAGCAGCTTGGACGTTCATGATTCATTGGTTAGAAAATGAGAATGAAGACGAAGATGGAGATTCAGGCCCAGTAGAAGAAAATTCAATAACGAATTGGAATATCTTTTGGCGTGAAAGGCTGCAGTAATGCATGTTATATACAACTATAACAATTGGTGGAGATGGGCTCCTAAAGAAGGACCATTAACTGGAGGCCGGCCGAATCAAAAAGTTACTTTTGACGGTCCTAATAAAATTATTTACGTTGCTCCAGAAATTGAGGTATTAGATGTAAAAGAAGACTTATATTCTGCTTGGAAAGAATGGGTAATTTTTTCTCCAGAAGCGCCGAGACCACCAATTTATCCAGAAGCAATTAGTGTTATTGGTGGTGAAGAAATATCTTCAGATACTAGTGTAGGCGCGACATTTTTCTTAGAAAATGGATGGCGAATACAACCGTATGTTGATGTAAAAGCATATACATTAACTATTAATGGTAATTTGTATACTAGAGAAGTTGGTGACAACCCTTTCTTATTTGCACAAGGCGTTTCGGTATCTTTAACAAGATCTAATATTGTTGACTTAATTAGAGTTGAAAGTTTAACAGCAAATATTACAGAAGTTGATTTAGCTGCAATTACTGCTAGAGTTGCTCCTGCTGTTTGGGAAGAACAAGTTGTTAATCATGTTAATCCAGGAACCACAGGTAAAAAATTAAAAGATAATTTGACTCAAACCAAATACATTGCACGAATTTAAATAGTTAATAAATAAACAAAGTTATAAAAAAAATTTCTTAGGAGATTCTAATAATGAAAAAGTTAAGTGACCTTTGGACAGGTCCAGAATTTCAATCGCCAATCGAGAAACGTTTACTCGATATTCATCAGCGCGATACTTTTATTCACGATCCCAAAATTCAAGGTCAAGAACACGTTTTTAAGGGTACTATTGGCGCTGAAAGTGATCATAAAGGACATTTAGCTGATCAGGATTTAGAAACTGCAAAGGCTAATTATGACTCTCATAGAGATGATGAATATTGGCCAGATTATCCAGATATGGATGAAGTAGAAGAATCTGCGGATTTATACTACGAATCCGCAGATGAAGAACCAAAATCTGGTGGGCCAGATCATGATTATACTCATCACGTTTTTGACTATACAGGTGAGCGTGGTGAAGAAGAGCATCATGACATGAAAGCGGCTGCAGCGAAACGAGGCGTAAAACTACGCACAATTCCAGGTCAAAAACATGCTAGATATGGTGGAAAGCACATTACACTTAGAGGCAAGAAAGCTGACGTAAAGCATGTAATGGATAATCATATTGGGCCAATGGATGAAAGTTTTAATGAGGCTTTTTTAGCTGAAGGTCCTTCAGATAAGTGGATGAATCTTCTTGTTGACGCGATTGAAAAGAATAAAGATAAGCCAGAGTTCATGAGATTTATTAATCAATATCAGGCTTGGATGGAAACATACGATAGAGCACATCAAAAGTTAGTAAAGTCTAAAGGTATTGAAGGCAATTTAGCTCGAGGTATTTTGAGTGCAGTAGGTATTAAAGAAGCTTTAGACAAAGAAGAAGCAGAAGAGCTTGATGAAGCAAGTTATAAAGTGCCGAAGAACTATGCTTCTATGATGGCGAAGAAACGTAGAAAGGCTGGCACTTCTGAGTTTGGCACGCACCCAGATAAGAAAAAAGACAAGAAGAAAATGAATGAGGACAATGATTCTTATTATGCAATGCTCGACGCTAAAAAACATGCAAAAAGAGACGGTCGCGATTACGACGGAAATGTTAGTGTTGAGCACGAATATGATGCCTATCATATGAAGAAAAACGGATTTACTCACTTTACATCTGGTCGTTTTGGTACTAGAACATATCATAAAAGCGACGTAGCTGGAGCAACAAAAATTGGACCAGAACATCACAGAAGTGTTAGTGAATCAGTTGAGCTTGATGAGTTCGTGTCTTCTACTCCAATGCGAGATAAGTTTGGTCCTGTCAACCCTAAGCTAAAAGACAAGAAGAAAATGAAAAAAGAAGCATCTGAGTCTATTAAGCTTGATGGTAGAAAAAAAGAGTTTAAAGAAAAGCTAAGGAATCTTTTCTATTCTAAAATGGAAAAAACAAATGCAAAAGATTCTATCGACATTATGGATCGAATTGTAGATAGGTTTTCAAAAGACTAAAATGGCCTGGGCACCTATTCAAGGATCTAATAATTTGTGGGAGTACGATAATGCAGCTACTCTTGCAGATCCTGAATGTTATACTGATACAAATGGTGTAACAATTGCTGGTATAAGAACACACGCAGCGTTAGGTGGTAACACTCAAGTAACTTATATTAAGTGTAGAAAAATAGGTGAAACGATCGTAAGAGGAGAGTTAAGTAAAAATTATTACGATCAACAATTTGCTAATGGTGTTCCTTAAATTTATAAATATTTTTTAAACATTAAAATAGGATAACGTTATGAAGCTTATTACAGAAGTAGCTGACAATTATGAAATAATTACAGAAGCCAATGAAGAAACTGGCAAGAAAAATTATTTTATCGAAGGCGTCTTCATGCAAGGAAATATCAAAAATCGTAACGGCCGTATTTACGCTACTGAGATTTTAGAAAAAGAAATGGATCGATATAACAAAGAGTTTATCGAACCAAAGAGAGCGCTTGGAGAGCTTGGGCATCCTGCTGGACCCACTGTTAATGCTGATCGAGTATCTCATTTAATTGTTGAAATGAAAAAGGATAAAGATAATTTTATTGGTAAAGCAAAAGTTCTTTCTACACCTATGGGTGAAATTGTTAAAAACTTTATCGATGAAGGCGTTAGAATCGGTGTTTCAACACGAGGCTTAGGTTCCGTAAAAGCTGGTAAAAACGGAATCATGGAAGTGCAAAACGATTTCCATCTTTCAACTGTTGATATTGTTACTGATCCATCGGCTCCAAACGCCTTTGTTAATGGTATCATGGAAAATGTAGAGTATTACTACGACATTGCTGCTGGTAATTGGATCGCACGTCAACCTGTAGAAGAAGTAATCGAAGAGATTCAGCAAGTAGTCGAAAAGCAAGTTAGAAGAGTAGTCAAAACTATTGACGAAAATGTAGCTGCTGACTTGCTCTCTACGTTCATTTCTTCACTAAAAAGTTAAACTTTTATAAATAAGTTTTACTTTTACATTAATGTCAATTCATTAAATATAAGGAGAACAATATGGCGGACAAAATGGTTAAAGCCGACGACGGCATTTCCGAAGTTCCAGCTCCTTCAGCACCTGAGGGTGGCAAAGCTGAACTAGATCCAAAGAAGAAAAAGGCAACTGCTGATTCTATGGAAAAAGTAAAAGCTGAAGAAGTTGAACAAGACCAAGAAGAGGAAGTTGTAGAAGAAATTGTTGTTGAAACTTCTGTCGCGTCTCTTTTCGAAGGTGAAGAACTTTCTGAAGAATTCAAGAATAAAATCGAAGTTGTATTCGAAGCTGCTGTTAGTGAAAGGGTTGCTAAAGAAACTTTAGCTATCGAAGAAAATCTAACTGAAACGTTGGAACACCAGCTTCAAGAATCTATCACCGAGCGTGTAGACGAAATTATTGAAAATCTTGATAAGTATCTTGATTACGTTGTTAAAGAGTGGATGGAAGAAAACGAAGTTGCTATTGAAGCCGGTATCAAGGTTGAAATGGCAGAGTCTTTCATGGGTGGTCTAAAGGATCTTTTCGAGCAACACAATGTTGAAATCGACGAAGAAACTTTTGACGCAGTTGCTTCTCTTGAAGAAGAAATCGAAAACCTTAGGAATGAAGCAAACGAACTTGTTGAAACAAACATCAAACTTCAAAAAATGCTTGATGAAGATGCAGCTGAAGACATTTTTGTTGAAATGACTGAAGGTTTAACAGATGTTCAAGAAGAACGTTTCCGCACTTTAGCAGAAAGTTTAAACAAATCTGACTTAGAAGCTTATGCCAAAAGCTTGAAAGTTATTAAAGAATCATTCTTTGCAGAATCAGCTGAAGAATTTACTTCTACCGATTCTGTATTGAAAGATAATCTTGGCGATGAAGAAGAAGTAGTGATTGAGGAAGACGTCCAAGCTCCCGCTTCAGAATACTCTTCCATCAATGCTCTTGTTGAGGCACTCAATACAAGAAAAGCAAACGCTTAATTGATGATTTTAAATTTATAAATAAAAGAAATACTTTATAACAAGGAGATAGAAATAATGTCAAAGACTAACTATCAACATCTTGTGGAAAAGTGGGGGCCCATTCTCGAGCACGAATCTTTTTCACCGATTAACGATAATCATAAAAAAGCTGTTACAGCTACTATCCTTGAGAACACTGAGCGTGCTCTCCTCGAAGGTGGTGATCTTTCAGCTAACATGACTTCATTATTGTCAGAAGCACCTACTAACGCCATTGGCGCTACTGGTGGTTTTACTGCTGGCGCTGCTGATGCTGGTCCTGGTGCAGGATATGACCCCGTACTGATTTCACTCGTTCGTCGCGCAATGCCTAATCTTTTAGCATATGACATCTGCGGTGTTCAGCCAATGACTGGTCCTACTGGCTTGATTTTCGCTATGCGTTCACGTTATAGCACTCAGGCCGGTAATGAAGCTATGTACAACGAAGCCGATTCAGACTTCTCAGGTACTGGTACACATAGTACTACTGGCACAGGTGGTACTGGTGTAACTGCAGGTACTGGTTTAGCTACGGCTGACGCTGAAGCACTAGGCACTGGCCTAGAAGTTGGCGGTACAGGTGCTGCTGGTGACCCAGTTGCTCCAGCAACTAATATGGCTGAAATGGCTTTCTCTATCGAGAAAGTAACTGTTGCTGCTAAGACACGTGCTCTGAAAGCAGAATACACCACTGAATTGGCACAAGACCTCAAGGCAGTCCACGGTTTAGACGCTGAAACGGAATTGGCTAACATCCTTCAGGGTGAAATCTTGGCTGAAATCAATCGTGAAGTTGTTCGTACAATTTACGTCACTGCTGAGCAGGGTGCAATTTCTACAGCTACTCCCGGTATCTTCGATCTCGACGTTGATGCTAATGGCCGCTGGTCAGTTGAGAAGTTCAAAGGCTTAATGTTCCAAGTTGAACAAGAAGCTAACGCTATCTCACGTGGTACTCGTCGCGGTAAAGGTAACATCGTAATTTGTTCTTCAGACGTCGCTTCTGCATTGCAAATGGCCGGTGTTCTCGATTATGCTCCAGCTCTTCAAAGCAATAATCTTCAAGTAGATGACACAGGTAACACTTTTGCTGGTGTCTTGAATGGTCGTATGAGAGTTTACATTGATCCTTATGCTGGTTCTAACTACCTCGTAGTTGGTTATAAAGGTTCAAGTGCTTTCGACGCTGGCCTCTTCTATTGCCCATACGTTCCTCTCCAAATGGTTCGCGCCATTGGTGAGAACAGCTTCCAGCCAAAAATTGGCTTTAAGTCTCGTTATGGAATCGTTGCTAATCCATTCGCTGAAGGTGCTGTTGAAACATCTCAGGGTCTTGGTGCTCTTAACGCTGACAAAAACAAGTACTATCGTCGTGTACGAGTTTCTAACTTGTTCTAAGATAGAAAAAATAAAAAGAGTGGCTTTAGTCACCGATTTTCAAAAGGGCCTTCGGGCCCTTTTTTTTATCCTTCATTTAATACATGAGCATCTTTTTTTGAAACGAAGTTGATGAATTGATAGCCATTATACTGGGCTGAGGGAGGTTGGCGAGTTTTATATTCAATATCGTCTTCAGATATGACATTAAAGACTTCCCCGATGCAGCTGTTGTACCATTTAGATGCATCAGAACACTTCACAATCATTATTTGCTTAGCCATAATATAGTTACCTTCAATTAAGAATCAGTGCACCAGAAGCTTCTGGATGCTTCTATTCTCTTTCCCAATATTTCATTATTTCAGTATCGCCATTTTCATCAATTTTGGTTTTAATATAATCATTATCTATTAGATTATTAATTACAATTTCAATTGCTCTTTTAGCCGAATGCTGGAGACCCCAAGACCATCCTATAACAGTAAAGACAATTGCAACTATTAAAAATTGAAATTCGTAAGACATATAGAGAAATCCTTATAGTTCTTTAATTCTAACTTTATATCATTATCTATACACGTTACCAACATAATTTCCAATTATCACGAGTTAAAAAATGGTTTCTAATGTATTCTTCTTCACTATCATAATTATGTCGATGTTGCGAATCATATCTATGAATTATATTACCGTCTTCATCTTCTTTTTTTACTATAAAACGATGATTTCCTTCTGCCTGAAATGTTGCGGTTCTTTTCCAATCAAATCCATATAAACTAACGCTAGTAGGATTATGCGATCCAATAATTGAAACTAATACAACACCACATGAGGGATGCTTAAACTTTTTTATGATATCCTTTTTCAGTTTTACACTATGTTTATTTCGATCTACACCGGGTGTACGCCAATCTTCATTCCAAAAAACACCTCCTTGTCTATTGGAATGAAGAGAAAGATCGAGTGTTACTCCGTTTTTCTTTTTGTAATCAAAATATAAATTACGTTGCTTTACGCTTTGAGGAGTAGACATTCGATTTTCATAATTTACTTTATCATTAAAAGCCCAAATATCTATTTTAGTTCCAGCGGCGTCAGTATGAGAAACTGCAGTATTATTGATGCGAATAACTACTTCATGGTCATCAATTTCTTTAGCGTAATCTAACTCCAATAAAGATATTGCGTTACCAACTATAGCAACACGTTTGTTATCAATAAATTTATTACTCATGATTTTTTACCAGTGATGAATAGCATTTGCCATGATAAAAAAACACGTCATAAAATTTACACTAACGATTATAGTTCTTACTATTGTAATGTATTTATCGTATGGTTCGGTTTTATCGTCTGAGTAACCGCCTAGACTATACTGCCAAATTTTCCAAAATTTATTCATAAATATTTTCCTACTAAAAATCCTAAAAGGAATATAAACCAATCAAAAACGAAATGCATTAAAAAAGAAATTGCAAAAATTTCTTTCCAATGTGTCTTACAAATATTTAATAATTCTGCTATTTTTTTCATGGGTCTATGTGGTTATTTCCAAACCATCCTGAAAATGTTATTCTATTATACCTTGCGCTAGGAGTTACTTCTCCCACAAAATGATTAACACCTTTGCGTTCTAGTTTCATTAAAATGAGCCTATTGAAAGTAGGTGATAAACCAATCCAACTATGCTTCACACCTATGTTTAACATACCACCCCATTCTGGTCTCCAAATAGGATTTAAGTTATATGTAAATGCGTACTCTCTCCAATCTGCTTGATCATTGTGTTGAGATAAAAAATCACCTTGTTTATAAATGCTGAGAAACGTTTCACTCATATACATTCTATCAACTTCGGGTGGTCGATGCTTATAGATTGTATTATGCAATTCACAATAGACACAATCACAATCTTTTCCGTGAGATGTTTCAGGATCAGTAGTACAAGTAGCCATAAAATGATACTTCATTCTATAGCCATCTCTGTCTGTAGGTGTCTCAACTATTTTTTCATAAAACGGAGTGTTAGGAATAATCTGTGTTATTATTTTTCCTTCTTTGTTCACCGCAGTACGACGATAGTTAAGGAGTTTTGGATCCATCATTTTTACTTTGTCAGATAATTCATATGCTAAACTTTCTGGTAAAAAGTTGTCATAACAAATAATGAATGGACCTATTTCACTTCGTATAGATTGGTGCTTCATACTGCTAATTTAAACCACTCAGGCTTTTGTCTTCCACGTTCCCACACCATTTTAAATCGAGATTGCTTAGTTTGATAGAATAATTTATACGATTTAATCGGATCATCTTCAAACATGCACTCTGGATTTGACTTCATTGCAAGAGGAAATGGTGTAAGTGACCCTTCACGAATGTTCTTTGGAAGAACACTCAAAGGGTATCTAAGCTGCAGGTCTGTTTTGTGTATTTTACCAAACCTAAAAGTATACTCGTCACAGAGGGCAACGAAGTGATTGTAATGCCATCTATAGTTTTCACTTGTTTCCATAGACCAAATAGTACAAGGATGCGCGCCATGCACGTTTTTATAAAGTACTATTTCCATATTATCATTTGGATGTCGATAGTATTTTACTTTTGTCTTACCAGACTTAGAAGGACGCAATTCCATTGTACCATCAAGGAGTCGATGCGCGGTCGACAACATTTGGCCAGACTCAACTGTCATTTTTGGAATGTGCTTGTCACATTGATCTTGAGCTGCTAACTCAGGATTTTCATTGATTGCGAATACGTTCATTCAACATTTGCCTTTTATATTCTGCCTTTAGCCAGTATTTGTATTTGTTAAACCAAAATTTAGAATCATATTTTGGCATGAATCCTTCATAGGTTTCGACTTCTTCCATATGTTCTTGCCATTTGCCTGTCAACCAATTTCTAAACTTACCAGCTGATTTCAATTCTACTGTCTCCTGATCCATTCCAATTTACAGTACAGCCACAATCTTCGATCAATTGTAACACATCTTTGAGGTTTTGTACACCGTTTTCTGTTCCGTCAAAACAGAA
>Ga0208767_1000062_pt1 | contig 62372 bp, 66 predicted proteins | sample VirMetDEL_Mar_21_FD_184514 | JGI IMG/M metagenome (GOLD analysis project Ga0208767, IMG submission 184514) | Aqueous microbial communities from the Delaware River and Bay under freshwater to marine salinity gradient to study organic matter... | ecosystem: Environmental > Aquatic > Marine >...
ATGACTGATGAGCAGCGGGCGCTGCTAAACCACGTGCAAGACTTGGACCGTAAATTGTCCAATGCGCAATTTAATATGGACCAGCTTGCCATTGGCAGAGAAGCGTTTGTGAATCGACTCGCAGGTTCATTGGAGTCTGAAGAAGTCGTTGTGGAGTAATGAAGTATGAGTCGCACCGTTCAAGACGCTCATCGTCGTATAGATGAGATTGAACCACGCGTAACAAGATTGGAGACCGAGGTGCATATCCAGTTTAAGGAAGTGTTCACTCGGATCAAGCGCTTGGAAGCTATCTTGATCGGTGCGGCTGGTACTATCATTGCAATGCTGTTCGCCATCCTGACAAAGATGGGGTAACCACTACACACTCTTTGTTACAAAATAATACCTGTACACATAATAACAACTTATGGTATAAGCTAGATACACGCTTCGCGCTGCGACAATCCATTATTTGAGGGTCTTTGGATGATCGCAGAGCTTGCCGCGTTCAACGCGGGATTCGCCGTAGTTAAACAGTTCGTCGCCAATGGGCGTGACCTGTCTGATGCTATGGGCGCTATTGGGCAGATGGTCGGTGCCAAAGAAGACCTGAAAGCTCGTGGCGAGAAGAAAAAGAAAAGCGTTCTCTCCATCCTCGGCGGCAAAACCGAAAACGACTTTGAAGAGTTCATGGCGCTTGAGAAAATCAAGCAAATTGAAAAAGACCTCACCTCCATGATGAAGCTCTACGGACGCCCCGGACTGCATGACGACTGGATTCGTTATCAGGCCGAAGCGCGTAAAAAACGTAGACAACAAGCTCTCGACGACAAGAAACGTAAAGAAAAGATGTGGGAGTACATCGGATGGGGGATCGCTGTTTTCCTATTTGTTGTCGGGCTAGCAGGCATCGTGGTATGGGCTAAGTTTTTACGGGATGGTGCGTTATGGTAAAGAAGTTCCAGAAACAATCTGAATACGAAGAGTACGATCTTGACGGGGATGGTACAATTACTGACGAAGAGCTAGAAGCTGCTAAAGAAATTAAACAGGAAGAAGCCGAATTGCGTAAGATGCGGGCACAGCGTCGGATGGCAGTAGCCTCACTTGCTGCTATGGGAGCCTTTACGTTCGCTATGTTCTTTGTGCCGATTGAACGCGTAGAAGCCCTTTCTGGTATCTCGGACTTATTCTTTTTGTCGGCGGCTGGAATAGTCGGGGCTTATATGGGGATGACGGCATGGATGTCAAAAAAGTAACGGAAATCTCAGAAAAATGGACTTCGGCAGGTGCTGCCTGCCTTCTTACGATGGTGCAGGGTAACGTGTTTGCGTTAAACCCATCTCACTGGATTACTGCGACTAAAACAGCTACAGGGGCTACCATCATTTATCTGGTTTGTTTGTACCTACCAAAAGTCGGAGATTGGCTAAAAACACGGCTTGGTGGGGCGGTGCTAATAGGTCTTGCTACTTTCTTTGCCGATTTGGGTATGCACCCAACGCATTTTGGTTACTGGTGGACTGAAGCATTGGTTACGGCGTTAGGAGCTACGGCGGTATCGTTTGTACTGCACAAGCAGTTAGTTAAGTAATCTTTGCAAATCATGCAGTAATCTATTAAGGTGAGGTAGGTAGTATTATGTGGAGGTTCTAATGCTACAAGCACTCATTGGTCCCGTGTCTGGTCTACTGGACAAGTTCATCGAGGACAAAGATCAAAAAGCTGCGTTGGCGCATGAGATTGCGACGATGGCAGAAAAACATGCCCATGAAGCAAACATGGGGCAGTTAGATATAAACAAAATGGAAGCTCAGCACCGATCTATTTTTGTGGCGGGTTGGCGACCATTCTTGGGTTGGGGCCTTTCGTTTGCCATGATATGGCACTTTGTCCTTGTCCCAATGATTACGTTTGGGTTCGCGTATGCAGGGGTTGTACCCCCAGAACTACCCGCGTTTGACATGGAAAGCCTAATGACTGTACTGCTTGGTATGCTTGGGTTGGGTGGACTCAGAACGTTTGAGAAAGCGAAAGGGCTGACCAAATGAGTTTTAAGTTATCACAGCGTAGTCGAGATAAACTCGAAGGCGTAGATGTCGGGCTTATTGCCGTTGTCGATTACGCTATTGCCGTTACTAAGATTGATTTTGGTGTAATCTGCGGTCTGCGAACCATCGAAGAACAGCGGGAACTTGTAGCGAAAGGCGCAAGTAAAACAATGAAATCTAAGCATCTTAACGGTCATGCCGTGGACCTTATGGCCTATATTGGACCGCGTGGTTCGTGGGAACTCAACATTTATGATGAAATAGCCGACGCCATGAAAGAAGGCGCACAGGCTGCTGGTGTAGGTGTTCGCTGGGGTGCCGCATGGCATATCCCTGACATCCGTGATTGGGATGGTACGATGGAAGATGCGATGAACGCCTACGTTGATTTACGGCGTTCACAGGGTAAAAGGCCCTTTATTGACGCCCCACACTTTGAATTGGCGGGGTAGCGATGCGTAAAACAGTACAGGCACGTGATGTAGAAGGTGGCACAGAGCCTACGCACACACTAGAAGTTGTTTGTGCAAATTGTGGATATGACCTCGACGAGGCCGAATTGGAAGCAGACACTTGCTCGGATTGTGGTCAGGCGCTAAATTTGAAAGAAAGCGTATCTATTCAAGTTACCACTCTTCCACCAGTGTTTGGTGAAACTATGTAGGTGGATCATGGCTCTAAAGAAGTTACTATTCAAACCCGGAATCAACCGCGAAGTAACACGTTACACCAACGAGGGTGGTTGGTACGAGTGCGATAAAGTACGCTTTAGGCAAGGATTCCCAGAAAAGATCGGTGGTTGGTCTCAAATCTCTGGTACCACCTTTCTTGGCACCTGCCGTTCGCTGTGGAATTGGGTAACACTTGGCAGTATCAATCTGATTGGTGTGGGTACACACCTCAAGTTTTACCTAGAGCAAGGTGGCGGGTATAACGACATTACGCCGATACGAACTACCACCGTGATGTGACATTTGCCGCTACAAATGGCTCTGCAACGCTAACCGTTACTGACACAGGACACGGTGCACGAGAGAATGACTTTGTTACCTTCAGTGGTGCGGTAACACTTGGCGGTAACATTACTGCTGATGTACTGAACCAAGAGTATCAAATCGTCACCGTACCCGATGCCGATACTTACACTATCACAGCAACTGCTACAGCCAACGCCTCAGACACAGGTAATGGTGGTTCCGCTGTTGTTGGAGCGTACCAAATCCGTACTGGTGAGCCGTATGAAGTCCCTCTATCTGGTTGGGGCGGCGGCACATGGGGCGCTGGTGTATGGGGTACAGGTGGTGTTTCCACCGAAGCTATCCGTCTTTGGAGCCAGTCGAACTTCGGCGAAGACCTTGTGTTTGGTCCTCGCGGGGGTGATATTTTCTACTGGGATGCCACAAACGGTGTTAGCACACGAGGTGTTTACCTAAACACGTTATCAGGCGCTTCTGACGTACCTGAATCGCAAAACGTAATACTCGTTTCTGACATCAACCGTTTTGTATTCTGTATGGGTACAAACGATGTGGGCACCGCTACGGTAGACCCGATGCTTATTCGCTGGTCGGATCAGGAAGACCCTGCCAACTGGACGCCAGCTTCAACGAACCAAGCGGGGTCCTTGAGACTGTCACGGGGCACCGAGATAGTTGCGGCTAAACAAGCACGTCAAGAGGTCCTCGTTTGGACCAACTCTTCCTTGTACTCATTGCAGTATCAGGGCGCACCTGCCGTCTGGGGTGCGCAGTTGGTCGGCGATAACATTTCTATCGCATCCATGAACTCCGTGGCGTTTGCTAGTGGTATCGCGTTCTGGATGGGTAAAGACAAGTTCTATATGTACGATGGACGCAGTCAGCCGCTACAGTGCGACGTGCGTCGGTATGTATTTGGGGACTTCAACCCGTTGCAGTATGACCAAGTATTTGCGGGTACTAACGAAGCGTTCCACGAAGTTTGGTGGTTCTATTGCTCGTCTGATAGCCAGAATGTGGACCGTTATGTGGTGTTTAATTACCTCGAACAGACGTGGTATTACGGCACTATGGGGCGCACCGCGTGGCTTGATTCTGGCTTACGTGAGTACCCACTGGCTGCAACTTATAGCCACAACCTCGTTAATCACGAGCAAGGCACCGACGATAACGAGACAGGCACTCCTGCGGCGATCACTGCAACTATAACATCTGGTCAATTTGACCTAGATGATGGTGACCGTTTTGCCTTTATCTGGCGTATTATGCCAGACGTAACCTTTGACGGGTCTACGGCGGCTAGCCCCGCTGCGACCATGACGCTGCTCCCCCTTGCAAACTCAGGGTCAGGGTACAACAGCCCGTACTCAGAGGGGGGTAGTGCCGTAGGCACCGTCACCCGTACCGCTACAGTGCCGATTGAGCAGTTTACGGGGCAGGTTAATACACGTGTTCGAGGCCGACAAATCTCCCTAAAGATGGAGTCTACTGACCTTGGTGTTAAGTGGCAGTTAGGTTCTCCACGAGTTGATATGCGCCCTGATGGGAGGCGCTAATGGCTAACGAGATTGAGAGAGCAGAGCCGCCTGCTCTGCCACTGGCCCCTGAAGAATACAGACGCCCGTTTATGGACCAGAACAGTAACGTCCTGCGTCTGTTCTTCAATCGTATCGTGAACTCTCTCAATACGCTGTTTAGCACTGACGATGGTGGCAGATTTTTGTATATGCCACGGGGGTCTTTTTATAGCACTGCTGACCAAACGGCGGCAATGGCAAATACGGGGTACGCGGTTACGTTTAATTCTACGCACCACACGGATAGCATAACTCTATCAAACAACAGCAGGATAAATGTTACCTACGCAGGTACATATCAGTTCTCTATAACGCTTCAGATAGAGCATAATAATTCTAGTGAGGCTACGGTAACTGTTTGGGAGAAGCGAAATGGAACTACCGATACATCCTACTCAGGACATCTATTTGATGTAAAAGGTAACGATTACTATGTTGTTAACTGGGTTTTTACACGCGCTTTAGAAGCAAACGATTATATTGAAATCTACTGGGCCACTACTGATACGCAGTTAAACTTACACGCAGAAGCTGCATCAGCCCCTCACCCCGGCGTCGCATCAGCTACGGTTGATGTAACATTCGGGACTAACTCATAGTAATATGTAGGGCCTGCCATCAGCCGTCGTTGCTGTATCATTTGTTAGCAACTTATAGTGTGTGGTTGCCTCCAGTGAGGAGATGTCTATACTGAATCCACCCTAACTATAGGAGCGACAAAATGGCATTTGATTTTCTTGAACTGTTCAACGCAATAGGCGCTGCACAGAAGGTGGTGACGAAAGACTTCATCCCCGCCGAATCCATGGACACCCCCGTAACCGAAGACGCAACAGGGCTAGACAGCCTTGATGTGACGCTAACTTTCTTTGTTCTTGGCGAAGCCTACGGCATCCCCGAAGACGAGGAACTTAACGAACAATGGCCCTACGAGAGTGTGCAGTTGTTGAAAGAGTTCATTGACGAACATAAAACGAAAAACCCCGAAGACGAGTTTAACTCGATTAAAGCACTCGTTAAGGAGTTAGCATGATTTACATGACGCAATGCAGGACTGCCTGCACGACTGACCGTACCCTGATTGACGACATACCCTACCCTCAACACGCCCATATCCTGCCGAAAACGTTTCGTAGAGCCAAATCTGGCCTGAAATACCCTCCTCACGTACTGATCGAAAGCCTGATTGACGAAGAGTTAATCAACTACGTGGTCAGTAACCCTGTAGCGGGCAAAACTGGTTTCATCTTTGCGGCGGGTAACCAAGGCTGGATGGGCACTAACGGGCGGTACGACAAAAACCCCGATGCACAGCTTCACTACAAGGTGAAGATTCCGTTTATTGTACTGACCAATATCTATGCAGGGCGTATAGCCAGCATGTTTGCTGTACATGACCATGTGTCAACAGATGCTAGCGCCTGCTCTTCTAGCTTACACGTACTCATGAATATGCAGAATCTGATGAACAACTATGGGTTTGATCGGGTTATTGTGTTTAGTGGCGAAGATAGTGTAAACAACTTAGTATTAGAGTTCTTCGGCGAAGCAGGTGCAAGCCTACAATACAAGGACGAGGGTGAACGCCAACCCTCTGCGTTTGACGACCACAACCAAGGCTTCAACATTGGGCAAGGTGCGGTAGTCGCAATCTTTGAGAAAGAGCACGCAGGTATGGCTGATCCCATGGCAAAATTTGTAGGCGCATACAGTTCCGCAGAAGACAATACCAACCCGCTAGGGCAACGAGATGATGGGTCGGGCTTTAGTAAAGCTATCGAGGGCGCATTATTTGTAGCCAAAGCACATAAAAATGATGTAAGGTTGGTTAAAACGCATGGAACTGGCACGCCAGTCAACAATGCTGCGGAAAAATCGGCACTCCTACGTTCTCTTAACGAGTTTGTGGCAACGTCTTACAAACCACGTATTGGACACACCATGGGTGCTAGCGGACTATTGGAGACTGGTTTGTTGCTACGCGACTTACAGAACGGCTATGTGCCGAAAATCCTAAACAGAACTCAGGATGATCCTGTGTTCTTATCCTCTGACGCCCCCGTTCCCGAGGGCCTTATGCTTAGTCTTGCCGCTGGCATGGGCAACATCTACTCGGCAGCGTTGTTTTCACGGGAGGTGTAAGATGCAATTAGTGAATAGCAAAGAACGGCTATTAAAAGGACCTGAAATTGTAGCGATGTCTGCAATGGAGGCCACTGGACTTAAATACCCCAAAGAAGTGCTTTTGGGAGCGGTTGCAGCAGAATTTACACTGCCACGAACGGATTTAGTACAGATCGGAAACACTGTGTTTGTGGGTCATACGGGTAAAGGCAAGAACAAAAAGAAGATGGTGGGCCGTGCGTTCAATGTCGATACGGGTAGGAACTTCATTATCAATGGGTTCAAATACTTCACATATCTACAAAAGAACGGCATAACTCACTATTCGACAACGTTCGACGGACCTGTTTTCTTAAACGGGTTTAAGCTCTTTAAACGCCGTGCTGACCAACAAGATACGGAGATTGCGATTGGTAAGTACCGAAATAGCGATACGTATGTGGTGTTTATGAGGCTAGGAAAAGAGCCACTAATGCGAGGGTTGTAAATTGAGCTTTATCGTTGACGCCATTTCAGACGTAATTGACTGGGTCGCTGGTGCCATTGAAGACGTTGTTGAGTTTGTCTTTGATGAAGTCATTGAGCCTGTTGTTTCGTTTGTTGGTGATACGGTACAAGCCCTTTTAGACAATCCACTGGAAACAATCGCAAAGGTGGTGGCTATAGCGACGGGTAACGCGTGGGCCATACCACTCATTGATGGAGCTTCTGTAGCTGCAAATGGTGGCGATCTTGGTGACGTGCTTGAGAGCGTTGCTATATCCTATGTTTCGCAAGCCATTGGCGGTGAAATTGCACAGCACACTGCTCCGTTCGTTGACGAAGTTATCGGTGACTCACTCAGCGCAGGTCTAAAAGAAGTTGCTGTCGCATCTATCACTCAAGGCACCGTTGCTGCTACCTCTGCCATCCTTTATGGAGAAGACCCGTTAGAAGCGTTTGCCCGAGGTGGTATCACCGCTGCGGTTTCCGCAGGTATGGGTAAAATCGCTGAGCAAATAGGTTTTGAGGTAGAAGTCACTGACCCTGATACGGGGCAGACGACTACACGAGCACTTCCAAACGTCGTTAAAAACGTTGTTAGTGCTGCACTTGCCGCTGAATTAACGGGCGGTGAAATCACTGACGAGCTTATAGCAAACGCCGTTACGCGTGGTTTGATTACCACGGACCTTGTTAAAAAGTACGTCGCAGACAACCCGAACATTGGAGATCGTGAACTTACCTACATGACCGCTGCGTTTCAACGCACAGCGGCTGTCGCCCTATCTGGTGGTACTGGAGAACAGGCAGCGGCACAAATCATGGGCGTTATCTCTGCCTATGGTATGGAAGAACTGCACGATGAGATTCGTGACTCAGGTGTTGGGGACTTTATCGGCGATACCCTCGACAAAATATCTGGTGATTACCAGCGCGTAGAAGAACTAACCGCGTTAATGGACGAGATAGGCCCAAGACTCCAAACAAACTACGCCGAATACGAAGAAAAGTACAACACACTGCAAGCGTTGTGGGGCATTATCACGGGTAATCGTGAACAGATTATGATGCTTGAAGCTGATGCAGCGGAGCCGGGGCTGGACGCCAACAATATATTTGCACGACAAATTGCAGAATTAGAAGCTGAGCTTGAAACAGCCGTCGTAGAATACAACCGCTTAATCGAAGAAGAAGGCTACCTCGACCGAATTAACGAACTTGTACCCCTAATCGAGGCTGATAACGAAGCGTTGCAAGGGTACCAAGACGATCTCATCGAAGCACAGAATGATCTACAACGTAGTGCTGACCGCTTAGACGGTGAGCTAACGTCTGTATACAGCGCAACAGATGAGTACCTAGTTAACGCTATGGACCCCGGCTTTAACGCCGACGAATACCGAGAACTTAACAACCTACCTGATGATGTAGATGCTTATGCACACTTCTTATCCGAAGGACAGCATAACGGGGCGTATACTAGCTGGAATCAATACGACATCGCGTTAGACAACGCACGTGATCTTGCAATGAACGAGATCATGTTTGGCGGCTTTGGTATTGGTGAAAACTCTGCCGTATGGAACCTTACAGACGCTGACCGCCAAGCCTTACAAACCATACTAAGAGAGAACGGATACGACTCCCCTCAAGCCTTAAATGAACTTTTAACAGCGCCGGGCGAAGTCCGAGAAGCTGTGTTTAATCAATGGGTTGAAGCCATTGGGTCAAACCAAAACCGTTTGTTCAGCACTGGCGATACGTTACGGCAAGCCGACATAGACTATCTTGCGGCACAAGGATACGACATGCGAGGTGTCGCGGTAGGCACTCCAATGTCTGCTGAAGAGGCGATTGCGCTAGATGCTGGTTTCCGTCAACAAAGTGGAGACTCAGAAAGTGGTGGCGGTGGGTTTGGATTTTCTGAAGGTGTCACTGCTGAAGACGTTATAAATGGTACAGCTATCCTTCGTACGGGAGACGACGGGTCCATGCAATGGACAGTGCTACCGGGCGTAACACGTTGGGACCCTCAACATGGCTGGATTACACAGCAGATTTTTTACGATGAAGCTGGAAATAAACGGCAGTGGCAGTATGTAGACCAAGACGGTAACTTTGTCCCCGGCACTATGGGGCTTGTTATCTATGGTGGCGTGCAAGATGTTGATGACCGCGAACAAGCAGGTTTAGCGCTTAACGCCGCAAGCAGTGGTATGTCTTGGGGTGATATTCAAGAAGGTCTTGGATGGTCTGACACCTTAATTGACATGGCGCAAAACGTCATGGATTGGGCAAACGAAAACGACACCGATGTGTTCGGGTTGTTTGATGCTCAAAACTTCCTTGCCAACGCTATGAAAGCTGGTGGTGGCATCCTCGAAGCGTTTAACGGCATGTCCACCTTGTTTGGTATCGCACCAGACAGCACAGCACTTGGTAAGTTTGCGGAGCAACTACAGAACATTGGTGCAGCGGGCAACACCGAAGAGTACCAAGCCGAGCTTGCCAAACTGCAAGAAATGATGAGCGCCGAAACTGATCTTCCAGAAGATGCGGCGTGGTATGAAAGAGCGTTTGCTAGAGTCGCTACGATTGCTGGCGCAGCCGCTGAGCACCCCAGTGCGTTTATTTCTGAATATATTGGCGTTGAAGCCTTGCAGGAGCTTGTACCTCTTGCAGTCGGTGGTGTTGCCACACTGGGTGCGAAAGGCGCGGCAATGGCTATGGGTCGTACGCTGTCCACTCGTATGGCGGCTGGCACAGGTCTAAGTGCCGCAGCAGTCACAGACATCGCCGAAAGCTATGGTGGCACAGCGGGAGAGACGTACGACCGTGCACTAACAGTCGCCTTAGACTCAATTAACCCTGCTACGGGTCAGATTTATACGCAGGAAGAAGCTGAAGAATACGCAATGACACTCGCCGTACAGACGGGTGCAGTAGCCGCAACAATGACCGCCGCTACAATGGGTATCGGTGGCATGGCGTTGGAGAAAGCGCTGCTTGGTGACAAAGCCGCAACTGGGTTTGTCGGAGCAGGTATAGACGAGCTTGCAAGCCGTATCGCTAATGGCGGTACGATTATGATTAAAGAGGGCCTTACTGAGGGTCTCGAAGAAGGTCTTGCTACCGCGTTCCGTGAAGGGCATTTATCACAAATTAACCCTGATATTGACGTAGCCGACGAGGTTGCAGGTGCGGCCTTCATGGGCTTTATTGTTGGTGGCCCAGTTTCTGGTGGTGCGTATGGCGTAAGCCAAGTCGGAGATGCTTACTCTAACTTTATCTCTGCGATTGACCCTGACGTGCGGTCAGCCATCGAGAACGGTAACACTGTAGCTGCTAACGAAGCACTGGATAATCTAGGTGTTACCGACCCAGTCGTACGTAATAACGTACTCAGTCAGGTTGCACCCGATCAGTTCGTCAACACAGCGCAAGCCACTACGTCATTCCTTAACGCAAACCCTGATTACACTGCAACGGAAGCAGAGATTAACTCGTTTGTACAAGCGGGCAGCTACGAAGATATTAACGAACAGATTGATCGCTACGTCGATGATCGTTACGTGGACGTGCAGGAAGTTATTGATGCCGCCGCTGCCGAAGGCGTTACGCTCACTGAAGAACAAGCTCAACAGTACGTTGGTCAAGGCCCCGCAGGTCATGAAGACGCGGTACTGTCTAACCTTCGCACCGAACTTGGCCCTGAGTACACTACTTTTGGCGAGGCTAAGAAGTTCTTTGAAGACCTTGGATTCAACCCCACAGACGCACAAGTGCAGGGCTTTGTTGGTCGTATCGCCGAAAGCACACAACAGCAGGCTATTGCTGAGTATGTAGACCCACGACAAATTACGGAAGAAGAAGCCCGCGCTGCGTTTGAGGCTCAAGGGTTTGACCCCTCTGCGGATGACATTGCGGCGTTTGTTGGTCAAGGCAACGCTAATTTTGAATCTAACGCCGACTTTGAAGGGTATGTAGACCCCCGTCAGGTTACCGAAGCGGAAGCCCGTGCGTTCTTTAACGACTTAGGGTATGAGGCTACTGATGCGCAAATTGCCGCGTTTGTTGGTCAAGGCGGGGCAAACTTTGAAAGTAATACAGGCACTAACGTCTCTAGTTACGTTGACCCCCGTCAGGTTACTGAAGCGGAAGCTCGCGCTGCGTTTGAAGCACAGGGCTACACCCCGACTAACGAAGAGGTTGCGCAATATGTTGCGCAAAGCGCCGATAACAATCTTCAGGCTTCTACAGAGACCGACATCACTAGCTTTGCTGACCCTCGTGCAACTACAGAGGCCGAAGTTCGTGCCATGTTTGAGGCAGAGGGGTACACACCCACCGATGCCGAAGTCCAAGCCCGTATGGGTCAGGGCGGTGCAGACTTTGAGTCTACGTCCGATGAGCAGATCAGCAATTATGTAGACCCACGTCAGGTTACTGAGGCAGAGGCACGTCAGTTCTTCGCCGATATGGGTTACGATCCTACAGATGCGGAAGTCGAAGCGTACATGGGGCAAGGCGGCTCAAACTTTGAGTCGAACAAAGAGACTGCGGTTGGTGCGTATGTTGATCCACGCCAGACTACGGCAGAAGAAGTTAGGGCGGCGTTTGAAGCGGCGGGCTACGAAGCGACTGAAGACCAGATTAACCAGTTCGTCGGACAGCTAAACCAAGCACAGCAAGAAGCTGCGGTCGGCGAATACATTGATCCACGTCAGGTAACAGAGAATGAAGCACGTCAGTTCTTCTCAGACCTTGGCTATGACGCCACGGCTGATGAGATTGCTGCGCAAGTTGGTCAAAGCCTTGAGGAAACGTATCAAGCCACGACCGAGACAGGTGTCGGCAGCTACGTAAACCCACGTCAGGTAACAACTGATGAGGCGAGGGCTTTCTTTGAGAGCTTGGGCTACGAGGCCAATAACGCAGAGATTGCGTCGTTTGTTGGTCAGGGCGGTGACACGTTTGCTGCCGATCAACAGGCCGCAGTGGGTACTTACGTAGACCCACGTCAGATGACTGAAGCTGAAGTCCGCGAGATGTTTGCGGCTCAAGGCTACGAACCTACTGACGAAGAGGTGGCAGGCTACGTTGGTCAGGGCAACAGAAACTTCGACACAAATCAAAGCAACGCGGTCACTGCGTTTGCTGACCCACGTGCAACCACTGAAGCTGAAGTTAGAGCACAGTTCGAGGCCGCAGGCTACGATCCTAGCGACGAAGAAATCGCGGCCCGTGTCGGTCAAGGCAATGCAACCTTTGAGTCTGGCACCAATACTGAGGTCGCAGGCTACTCCGATGTGCGTGTTGTCACCGAAGCAGAAGCACAGCAGTTCTTCGATAACCTTGGCTACGAAGCTACAGACGACGAGATCGCTGACTTTATCGGTCAGGTCGAAGATCGTAGCAATGCACAGTACCAGTCACAGCAACAGAACCTTGTTGGTCAGTATGTAGACCCACGTCAGGTCACGTTTGACGAGCTACAAGCCATTGCAAGTCAGGAAAACCTTACCCTTACTGAGGCACTTGCCGAAGCGTATGTGGGTCAAGGTGACGAGAACTTTGAGTCAACCAATTTTGCCGATGCTCGTAGCGAATACGATACCTTGGCTACCACCACGGACGAAGCACGGCAGTTCTTTGGTGATCTAGGCTACACCTTTACCGACGAAGAAGTCGCTCAGTTTGCTAACGACAGCATGACTGAGGCAGACCAGCAAACGGCACTAGGTGCCTATGTAGACCCACGTCAATTTACTTTCGAGGAAGCTCGTCAGTACATGATTGACCAAGGCTACACTGATCCTACAGACGAAGAAGTTAACAGGTTTGTGGGTCAAGGTGACGACGCATTCCAAGCTACCAACCAAGACGCTGCGTTTGCGTACGTCGATGAATTTACTGTCACGGCTGACGAAGTACGTGATATGTACGCTGAGTTGGGTCTGGTACGGCCTACGGATGACGATATTGCACGGTTTGTAGGTCAGTACGAAGAATCCACCCTGCGTGGACAGCTTGAAGAATACCTACCCGTTGCAACGTCTAACTCAATCAACGGCATTGTTGAGGGTCTGGAAGACCAAATCGGTCAGATTGCTGACGGTGACCAGCCTGCTACGGGTCTGTATGCGTACATTGATAACGCCATTCAGGACCTGATAGATGCAGGAATCGACGCTGACGAAGTTACACAGATTATTAACGACGTTGTTGGTACACCTGCTACTGGCGATTCTGACGCGACTGGTATCTATGCAGCACTCGAAGGTGTGGTTGACGATGTCGAATCACTTATCGGTCAGCCTGCCACAGAAGATAGCGAAGCTACGGGTATCTATGAGGCGATTGACGACGCGGTTGCGGGAGTCAGTGAAGAAGTAGCTGACGTTGCCGAAGACGTTGCCGACCTATCTGATGTTATCGGTACTCCTGCGGTCGAAGACGACCTTGCTACTGAAGATGTAGACGAGTCCCAAGAAGCCACGGGTATCTTTGCTGAAATCGACGCACTGGTCGAGGCAGGTGCAACACGCGATGAAGCTATCGCTGCGCTCGCAGGCCAGATTGGTACAACATACGATAACTTGATAGCAGCCCTTGGCGAAGTTGAAACCAACATCGCCGAAGACATTGAGGGCGTACAAGAAGATATAGCTGACGTTGCGGGTATCCTTGGTACTCCTGCGGTTGAAGATGACCCGAATACTACAGATGTAGATGAATCTCAGGACCCAACAGGTCTGTTCGCTACGATTGCTGAGTACGAAGCACAGGGTCTAGCACGTGATGAAGCCACTCAACAGGCTATCAGCGACCTATCTAACGAGCTTGGGCTAACTGAAGACCGCATCCTCGAAGAGTTCGGTCTTACCGAAGACCGTATTATCCAGCGTATTGACGATGCTGAGACTGCGCTTAGCGAAGACATCGCAGGTGTACAAGAAGACGTTGATATTCTTGAGGGCGTCATTGGTTTGCCCGGTCTGGAAGATGACCCGAACACGCCTGATATTGATGAGAGCCGTGCAGCGACAGGTATCTTTGAGACCATCGCCCAGTACGAAGCGGCTGGCATTGCACGTGATGAAGCCACACAGCGAGCGGTATCTGACCTATCTACTGAGTTAGGTATCACTGAAGAAAACTTACTCAACCGTATTACTGAAGCTGAAACCACACTAACTGACGATATTAACGCCATTAGTGAACTGATTGGTAAGCCTGCTACTGAGGTTACACAGACTGACATCGACTTTGTTGTAGATGTTATCGCTGGTAATCAAGTTATGGCAGAAAACCAGCTTGCGCAGTACGATGTGACTGGTGATGGTCAGATCACACTAGAAGATCAACAGCTACTAGAACAGCTATTGGCTGGTGAAAACGTATTCGGTCAGGTTGCCGATACGTCTATCTACGCACCGACAGGTATTTACGGTACGGTGCAGGATACGCAGACCGCTATTGAGCAGCAGATACAGCAAAACCAAGAGCAAACGATGGATCAAATCCAACAAATGGAACAGAACATCGTTACTAATATTGAACAGGAGGCGTTACGTGCTGGTGGGCGTCAATTCTTGCAAGCCGCGCTTCAAGCTCCTGATGCAATGGGGCAACAAGTAACCGTCAGAACACCCGATCCGCTAAATTTACGCTACATTTACGACTTTAGCAGCATATTTGCCACTCCTCAACAGCAGGCAATGTTCCCTAGTCCGTATGCAAAGGGTGGACAAGTAGAGGATACAACTGATAAGTTGTTAAATATAATTGGAGGCTCGTAATGGGGTGGTTCAGTGACTTAGTAGATGATTTTGGAGCTGGTATTCAGCAAGCGGGTAGTAACGCTTATGACTACTTTACCAGTCCAGAAGGCATAATCCGCCTTGGATCAATGGGGTTAGGCTATTTAGGCAGCAAATCAGGTGCGGGGCAAGCACAGATTCCCCCTACTGGGTACCAAGGCGGCATCCCCGCCCTTCGCGCAATACGTACACAAGCACCGCAGATGATGGGCGAAGAGCTTTCCGATGGCTCTGTGCGCCCTATTGACCAAGCCGCCCCAACAGGTATCGAAGGGCTATATGCACCGCAAGGTACAGGTCGGCAGGTTCCAATGTCCTATGATCCCAACCGTCGTCCCGGCAGTGCGGGTCGTCGTTACTTTACTGACGTGCAGTATGTGGCTGAAGATGAAGATATGGGTGCGGCACAAGAACGTATGGAAGCGCAAGCTGCACAGTTAACAGAACAAAACATACGTAACCTAGCTAGACAGCAACGTTCTACACCACGTGGTATGGCGACAGGGGGCATTGCCGCGCTAAAAAAGGGTAAGTACCTTGATGGGAATACCGATGGCATGGCTGATGAAGTCCCTGCCACTATCGAGGGACGTCAACCAGCGGCACTTAGCGACGGGGAGTTTGTTATTCCTGCCGATGTCGTAAGCCATCTCGGTAATGGCAACTCTGATGCAGGTGCCAAAGTATTAGAGCGAATGATGGCTCGTGTTAGAAAAGAACGCACGGGCAATACGAAACAGGGTAAAGAAATAAAGCCCCAGAAAATGTTACCAGCGTGAGGTGAGACATGGCTGATCCGATTGTAGGACAAGAAACAGGTAGAGAGTCGTCCCTTTCTACATGGGCTGGTCCGTATGTAACCACAATGCTTGGCAAGGGCGCTGCGCTTGCAAATGAACCCTATCAAGCATACATGGGGCCGCTGACCGCTGGTTCTGCACCCCTGCAACAACAAGCATTCCAAGGTATTGCTGGCCTCGCTGTGCCGGAACAGATGGGGGCATATCAGCCTCAGTCGTTTACACAAGAAGGCAGTGCACAGCAGTACATGAACCCATATATTCAGGCCGCGCTACAGCCGCAGCTTGATGAACTCCGTCGTCAGACTGAAAAATCACGTGTTGAGCAGGCAGGGCGTCTCACCCGCGCTGGTGCTTACGGTGGTTCTCGACAGGCTTTGGCAGACACAGAACTTACTCGTGCGATGTTGTCAAATATGGCAAACGTAACGGGACAAGGCTACAACCAAGCGTTCCAACAAGCACAGCAACAGTTCAACACAGAACAGCAACAGGCTCAGCAAGCACAGAACCTAGCAAATCAGTTCGGATTGCAAGCACTGGCGAACCAAGTACAAGCTGGTCAGCTACAGCGTGGCATTGAACAAGAAGGTATTACAGCAGACCGATTGCAGTTTGAGGAAGAGCGAGACTTCCCATACAAGCAGGTGCAGTACATGCAGTCACTTCTACAGGGCTTGCCGATTGCCGCACAGTCTTATTCATACGCACAGCCAAGTGCGCTATCCGACTTTTTATCCGGTTCTGGTGGGGTGTACGACCTACTTAGTAAAGTATTCTTGCCTCAAGAAACGCCGCCAGCCGAAGACACTAGCGGGACAGGGGGCTAACCAATGGCGATTGACCAAGATATTCAACAGCGCGTTGACGCATATCGCAACAACCCTCAAGCCCTGCAACAACGGTACGCCGCTAATCAACAGCTTCTTGATCTGTTAGCACTTCAACGTCTGAAGTCTGAGAAAGACGATGCTGCACGTAAGGTGCAGATGGAGATGCAACAGAATCCTCAGACTATTAAGCAGCAGCGTGAACAGCAGCTTTTGGACATGACGAAGCAAGACCTTGCTCAACAAACAGCAGCGATCATGCAGAACAAGCAGCAACAGCAGCAAAAGAATATGCAGCGGGTAGCTAAACAAGGTGCAGCGCCACCTCAACAGGTTCAGCAGTTACAGTCTGGCCTTGGCGCGTTGGCTAGACGTCAACAACAGCAGGCACCACGTCGTATGGCGGCGGGTGGCATTGTGGCCTTTGCAAAAGGCGGGGAAATAACACAAGCCGATATTGATGCTTACCGTCGTGGTGGCGGTCAAGCACGCCGTAACCGTGCGAAACTGACAGATGAGCAGATTAGAGCCATTCTTGAACGTGCTCAAGGACCAGACACTTCTGGCTACGAAATGGTGCAGACCCGCCGAGGGCTTCGTCGTAAGCCAATGGCGCTAGATACTGCCGCAGAACAAGCACCGCAAATTGAAACGGCGGTTCTTGAAGAAAAGGATGCTGCCCCTGTGGTTGAAGAGGTTGAAGAGGTTGCAGAGGTTGCAGAGGAAGTTGTTACTGAAGCACGAGACCCAAATGCGGCTACGTTTGAAACGCCGCCTAGTCCACCTGAAGCGGGTGGCCTTGCTGCCATGCTTAAAGAAAACACGCTTACTACACCTAGCGTTGATCTTTCTAAAGTGGGCGAAGGAGGTAAGGGTATTCTTAGTGCCGCAGGTATCGGCGCACAAGACCCCACTGCGGCTATGAAATCGGCTCGCTCTGACGCTGCTTCTTACTTAGGTCGTGACAAAAAAGCTCAGACGATGCAAGAGTATCTGGAGCAAATCAAAGCACTTGATGTTAGCCAGACTGATCCTAAGAAAATGCGTGACGAGCAAATCTCCGCGTTCCTGCGTGGTACTGCGGGGGGTGGTAGCTTTGGTACAACGATGGCTGGTGGCTCTGGAGCCATGGCTGCGGAACGTGAGAAACAAGAAAAGTCACAGCGTGATCGCCTACTAAGTCGCCTCAACATCGAGAAGAGCGCGATGGATATGGACCTCGACATTGCGAAACAAGCGCAGTCGTCTGGTGATAACGCGTACTCACAAGCAATGGCAAATCAACGCACGATTGCGAACGTCATGGCTACAACCCGTGGGCAAGATATTGATCTCGCCATGAAGCAAGCCGACATGGAGTACCGCACAAACAAAGACAACGTGCAGAACATCTTGAAAGGTTTGGAGTTGGAGTACAACGAAGCGTTGCGACGTGACATTGCTGAAGGTGACCGTGCCGCTCGTGCAGGACAAATCCTTGGCGATCTTCAAACTGATCGTGCGCAGTTTTTCCAAGATGCGTTGGCGGCTGATCCGACATACAGAAACGCACAGATTGCTGCCAACCAAGAGAACCCACCGCCCAATGCGGATGAGCTAGTTCGTGCCGCTTATAACGCTGTACAGCTTCGTGTAACTAAGATGTACGAAGACGCTGGCTTGCTAGATACTGAATCACGGCTCTTAAATATCCTTGAGGGTGGCGGCGGTACGATGCCAACCTCACCAACAATGCCGGGTAGTTTTGCCCTGTCAGGCGAAGGACAATCAGCATTAGAGCGTAATTTACCAAAGTAGGTGCACATGGCGACTTTAGCGCAACTCGAACAAGCTCTCATAAATGCAGATCGGGCGGGTCGCACTGAAGACGCTCGTATCCTTGCTCAAGAACTTCAACGTGCCATGGGTGGCGCGGAGGTTGATCCGTTTGCTGCACAAGCGGAGATACGTGAGCAACTGCGTCGGTCTTCACCGGAAGAGTCGGGCTTTATTGAAAACGTGTTATCAGGCTTTGGGTCTGGTGTTGTCGGTACTGGCGAGATGGCTGCACTTGGTGCGGCTGCATTACTAGAAGAGGAAGACGAACTCGCTGCCCGTGACAAGATCAAAGCTGCCGCAGAATCATTTCGGCCTGAAGGTGGTGACCAAGACTCGCTAGCCTACAAAATATCCTCTGGTGTTGGTTCTGTTGCTGGTGCGCTTGGTGCCGCCGCTGCCGCTACGTATGGTGCTGGCGCACTTGGTGTTGGCGCAGTAGGTGCTGGTCTTGCAGGTTTGGGTACCGCAGGTGCTATCGGCGTCGGTGCTGGTGCTGGTGAAGCTAGCGAACGTGCACGTGCCGCAGGTGCTACCGAAGAAGAACGCGCAGCGGCTACACGCAGAGGCGCGGCAATCGGATCACTCGAAGTATTACCACTTGGTCGTATTCTTAAAATTCCCGGTGTGTCCAAGCTCGCTGAGAAAATCGGTGGTAAAGCTGTCGAGGAAGGTGGAAGCCGAATCCGTAGCGCATTGACCACTGGTGGTGCTGAAGCCGCACAGGAAGCTAGTGCCGCGTTCTTACAGAACCTTAACGAGCGTGGCTACAACGTAGAGAAAGAGCTACTAGACGCAGGTATTATCGACGAAGCTATCGCTGGCGGCGGTGCAGGTGCAATCGTACAGGGTGTCGTAGACTTTTTTGTTCGAGGCAAGACCCCGAGGCGTACCGCGACCGAAATTGATAGCGAAGCGCCAGAGACCGCAGAAGTTGAGGTCACTGAACCTACACGTACTGAGGACGAAATACGTGAAGCAGAAGCAGCATCGCTAGAAGCCCGTGCACTGGCAGCAGCAGACCGTGGTGACGAACGTAAGTTTGAGCAGGCAGCGGCTGAAGCCGCACAGCCTGACTTGTTTCCACGTGAACTAGAAAAAGCGAGAAAGGCCCGCCCAGAGGCCGCACTGCGTGGTCAGCTAGAGTCAGAAGGGGCAGAACGAGTACCGCAGCGAGAAGGTATTAGAGAAGAACCTAAGCCAACACCGCCGCAACCCATCCCCGTACAAGAAGATATGATCGACCGTCTGGATAAGATGGAGATCGACGATGCTGAGATCGCTGAGATCGAAGCGATGCTACAGGCAGATGAGCAAGCCGTTGCCGAACTAGATCGGATGCGCGGTGAGTCTGAGCTTGAAACCATGGATGCCCGTCGGAAAGGCGATCAGGCACGGCGTAGCACGGATAAGCGTTACAGCATCCTGCAAAAGACCATTGAAGAGAACCCTACGCGTAACTACAACACGCTGTCGAAGAACTTTGAAAAAGCACTCAAAGCCGAAGGCATCAAGAAAACCAAGGCAACTGAGAGTGAAATCAAGACGATTCGCCGTGCAGTAAACGTACAGCGTGCGGAGAAGCCCGAACCACCCACGACACCTGAGATCACTCCACCGCCAGAAGCTACACAACTTGCAGAAATGGAAGCACGTATCCCAGAACGTAAGGAACGTGCACCTGTTACTCCGTCACAACTATCGTTCCCCGGTATGGGGCGTCGTAAGACACCACCTGTAAAGGAGACACCACCCGCTCCGAAGACAGTAACGAAAGAGTTTATGGACGGTCTCGGCATTTCACCCGCCGCTCCAATACGCAAACGCACGGAAGGTAAAGACCTTAACGACCCTGCGATACGTGAGCAGTTCGTGAAGTTTGCCAATAACCCCAAGGTGGGACAGCAAGCTCGGCTGAATGTGGCGAGAGAACTAGAAGGCGTGCCAGAAGCACAGCTTGAATTGTTCCAGCCCCAGCCTCGTGGACGTGTCGCCGCTGTACAAGGAGGCCCCGATGCGAGGATTAGAGAACCTCAACCAGTGCGAGGTGGAGTTAGCGTTCCAACTCCTCGACCGCCTGTGGGAGAAACAGGAGGAGTTCCTGCACGTCCAAGAGCTACCGAAGTGCCTACAGCACCTCGAAGAGGAAGAGTGGCAAGTGCTCGGCGTAGCGTTGGAGAGCCTGTACGAGGAGCGACAGAACAGCAGCTTACACTAGATTTACCTGAGCCAATCGCTGCGCCGAAAGTAGAGACACCCAAGCCAACAAGAAAAGCGGCACCGAAAAAACGTGTGGCTAAGAAGAAGGCTCCTACACAACCCCGGGAAGCTCAGGAGTTAACCACTACACGTAAACAAGTCACCACAAAAGAACCGAAGAGGACAACCTCTACGACGCGCAAAGTGATGCCTACGTTGCAGGTCAAGAAGACTACCCCGGCGCTGGCTCCTAAAGACAACGCAACAAAACAACTTAGGGCGAAGTTTGAGGAACAAAACGAGCAGACACAAAAATACGCGACCGAACTTAGCAAAGACTTCCAAGATACGGTTGGTGACGAGAAGACCTCAGTTGATGATCGGCTGAAGATTCTCACCTTGCTTACTGGTGGTGCAAAGGCCCGCGATAAGGACGGCAATGCCGTGGTAACTTATTTGAGTAAGTACCCTCGACCCACCGACGGCTTGTACGCGGCGATCTATGACGTGGCAAACCAGTCACCACAGTTCCGTAGAACCAACGAGACCACTGCACAGGAAGCAGCGATCTTTGAAGGTACGGGCAAGAAAACAGGTCAGCGTGTGTTGGACTGGGCGAAAGCTAACCTGTCCGATAAGACGAACAAATGGATTGACGAGACACTAGCGAACGAAATTCGTGAGATGCAACGGATCGAGAACACCGACTATGTCGAGATGTTCCGTCAACGCGATGCCAAGCTAGCCGCGAAAGAAGCGGCAGAACAGGCACAGATCGAAGCTGAGATGCGTCAAGATGTACGTGCAAGCCTCAACGAACTGGCTCGCATGTTTGAAAAGAAACTCGAAAGAGGTTCTGTTATGGCGCTTGATATACCGCTGCACCCGGCAGTACGTGTGGCGTTACGTGAGAACAACTTACAGGGCGCACTATCATCGCTCGCAGCGACGACGCCAGATAACCGTGTACGCCAGATTGCAACTAAGCTGAGCAAGGTTGCAGGTGATACTAAAATCGAAATCGTCAAAGACATGAAGGATGCAGGGTCGTTTGATCCTGAGACCAACACGATCAAGCTGGACGCAGACGAAGGGATGAACCCGCACGTGTTGTTGCACGAAGCTACTCACGCGGCGACATCGGCTACGCTTGGAAACAAGAACCACCCGCTTACTCGCCAGCTCACAAACCTTTACAACGACGTTAAAGATTATCTTGATACTGCGTATGGTGCGAAGGACGTGGATGAGTTCGTCTCCGAGGCGATGTCGAATCCAGAGTTCCAAGCCAAACTTGCGGCTATCAATCCTAACGGCGAAAAGATTAACGCACTGCAACGCTTCTACAACAGTGTCGGTAACTTCCTGCGTAAGCTAGTCGGTATGCAACCGAAGAAGATTGATTCGGCGCAGACCATGGCTGACCGTTTGATTGATGGCATTCTTGCTCCCGCTCCTGACTATCGTAACGCACCAGAGCTTGCCATGGAGTCAACCGCTGATGGTGTGAAGCGCGAGGCCAACGCAGTCGGCGATGCGCAGAAGGCTGTAAGCCAGCCCACTATGACCAAGCAAGGTAAGGCGCAGTTCGGCGACACAGCGTCAAACGTCATGAGCAGTCTCGGCGAAGCGAGATCATGGCTCGTACCTAAACTCCTTGATGCGCAAGCACTAGCTGACGCAGCATATTCTGTTAGTGACAAACTTGGTGCAGTAGCTACTAAGTTCTACGAGACCGCTGACTTTATGCGTGGCGACATGGGTAAGGCGCACGACAAAGTACGTGAACAAATCAAGGTTGTAGACCAATGGCGTGCCAAAGCAGGCAAAGAAGGACAAGCGCACCTAGACAACTTAATCTATAACGAGAGCTTTGGCGCTACGATCTATCAGGTTGACCCTAACAAGAAGCGGTCAGACTACGAAGGACAGACTGACGAGAGCGGTAACGACCTAGCAAAAGTCTGGGATGCGCAACGTGCCGATTGGAAAGCACTTGGTGCCAGTGGTCAGAACGCTTACCGCACCATGCAGAAAATGTATCGCGCTCAGTTTGAAGAGTTGAAAGCGGTGATCGACGGGCGTATCGACCGCCTCCTTGAGAACAATCCTGATGCGGCTACTGAACTAAAGAACGAAGTTTTCTCCAAGCTGTTCGAGAACAAAACGCTCGACGTGTACTTCCCCTTGTTGCGTGAAGGCCGATACAAAATCGAGTACACCTTCAAGAATGCCAAGGATGGGCGTGACACCTATGTATTCCAGATGATGGATAACAAGGCACAACGCGACCGTCTGGCGGAGGAACTACGTGCTGACCCTGACGTGGTAACAAGTTCTGTTAAGACAGGTGATGGTGACTTCAGGAACTACGACTTCAGCAATGCACCGTCCACGTCTTTTGTCGGCAATGTCATCAAAATCCTCGACGAGAACGGCAAAGGTCTACAGGGCGCTGAGAAGGACGCGTACGACGAAAACAAAGCTGACATCATGAATTTGTTTATTGATGCGCTCCCGGAAAGTTCGTTCGCTAAGTCCCTGCAAAGACGTAAGGGTACACCGGGCTACATGACCGATTCAATTTACGCCATGAAGACCAAAGGTTTTGACCTTGCGCGTCAGATTGAAAAGCTGAAGTACACCGCACAGTTCCAACAGCTTGAAGCCGAACTTGCAGAAGTGCAGGGTGAACCTCCCCAAGGCGCAGACTACAAGTTCAACCAGATTGCTGACCAGTTACAGACACGCATTAACTTTGCTAAGTACGGTGCGAAGAACAAGGGTGTGGAGCAGTTTGTACGCTTTGCCAACCAAACCGCGTTTGTTTATACGCTCGGCGGTAACGTGGCATCAGCCGCTGTGCAGTTGTTCCAGACCCCGATGTTTACCTTCCCGATGTTGGGAGCACGGTACGGATACCAGAAGACTTACGACGAAATCATGAACGCATCGTCCATCGTGACAGGTGCAAAGATGAACGCCGAAACAATCAAAGAAGCAACGGGGCTACGTGGTAAGGCAGGTGCCGCGACCAGAAAAATCTCTATCGCGCACGGTCTCGACTCGTACTATGACGTCACTGACAACGGTGACTTTGTAGTGAAGAAGGACCTTGGCGTTCCTGACGAGCGTGTAAAGGAGTTAGAGCGTCTGGCCCCACTTGTGCAGCTAATGCACGCACGTGGACATCTCAACCGTTCGTTCTTGTTTGACCAGTTGGGTATTGAAGAAGGTGGCAAGGCTCGCCGCCGTGGTGGACTGGGTCAGCAGATCGCCAACGCTATCGACTTTGGCACAGGTGCTTCGGCTCTTATCTTTAACCAGTCTGAACGGTACAACCGCCAAGTTACCGCCGTTGCGTCATATAACCTAGCTTTGGAGCGCATCACCGCTGAGAACCCTAAGATGCCACTACGTGAGCGTCAGGATAAGGCGGCTGTAGAAGCTCTGTATGACACGCAAGAATACAATGGTGGTTCGACACTCGAAACGGCACCGCGCATCGCACAGGAAGGTCTAGGCCGCGTGGCGATGATGTATAAGACGTACGGTCTGCGCATGTACTACAACATGATTAAGACTATGCGTCAGTTGGCAGACAATGCGTTTGCCAGCGATGCCGAGGGCAAAATGCTACGCAACATTGCGCTCAAGCAAATGATCGGTATACATGGTTCGGCTCTGTTCTTTGCGGGTATCCACGGTATCCCACTGTACGGCGCGGTTCAGTTACTTGCTGATGCCTTCTTACTGGGTGACGAAGACGATGACTTCAACAGCATCGTCCGTAACTATGTCGGCGAAGGCTGGTACAAAGGTGCGTTCAACCAGATACTCGACCAAGCAGGTGTGGGTGCTGACGTAGCATCACGTGTTCGCTTAACGGGGCTGCTCATCCAAGAGAACCGCTACAATACTGAACCGTCACCAGAAGAGTTCCTTGGCTTCTACCTTGGTGGTCCTGCACTCAGTATCTATAAGCGTATTGATCGCGGCATTACTGACTTACGCAACGGTGAGTTTGAGCGTGGGTTCGAGAACATCATGCCAACTGCTATCTCCAACGGGTACAAAGCCCTTGGTCGGTACCGCCAAGACGGGGGTATCTACTCACGCCGTGTCGATCCTATCTATGACGACATGACAGGTGGTGAGTTGTTTGCACAGATGCTCGGCTTTGCGCCAGCAGAATACTTACGCATCCAAGAAGAGAACCAACGTGTTAAGCGTATCGACATTGAACTGGGCAGACAGCGGTCTAACCTGACCAAGAAATACTATGTTGCCGCACGGCAGGGTGACTGGGCAGAAATCGCACGGCTTGAGCAAGAGATTTTGGAGTTCAACCGTAAACATCCTAGTTTTGAATTAACTCTGGACGCTATCAATCGTTCGTTGGAACAACACATGAAAACATCTGAGGAGATGTATAACGGTGTGTCACTTTCCCCGGCAATGCGTCGAGCAGCAGAGGAACATCTTTATGGTGTGAGGAACGGGTTTATGCCACCCGTGAGATAGTATGGCTGAAGTAAGCGACGAAACAAAAGTCTCTGTCCCTATCCGCAACTTGATCGGTTTGGGCGCAGGGATTGTTATGGCTACCACTGCGTATGTAACGCTCAATAGTCGCATCACTACGCTTGAGCATGGTCACGAAATGCAAGCGATGACGATTAAAGAGAACACTGCGTTTGTTCGGGAATGGCCTCTGGGTCTGCGCGGTGCACTGCCTGACGACTTAATACAGAACGCCAAGATCATGGCACTCGAAGAGAAGAACGCTGAACTCAAAGAACTCCGAGAGGAGATAAGGCGTTTACAGTTAGACTTGGGTCAAGTGAACGCCAAGACTGAAACGCAAGAAGAGAAGATCGAAACCCTCTTTGACATCTGGAACAACCAAATTACCAAGCAATAAAAACCCCCCTCCGAAGAGGGGGGTGTATGGAGAACGACAGACAGTCAGTGAGGGTAGACAGGCTGTCCTCCAAACCTTATCACATCGTGCGCCAGAAACGCACTCCTAATTTTGCGTCCTCAATGCGTAACCTGTGTTCAATCGTCCACTGTCGTTCCTTTGCCACACCTAACACCTGCTTAATAGCTTCCTCTGTGTCGATGCACGGAACGAATATCGAAGCGCCTATCACCATGCGATCCCAATTTACTTCAATCGCCACGCCATCGGGTGACAAGTCATAGGTCTTCAATACCTTCATTGTCGGGGTCCGCATCAAACTTCATTACGATAGTATCGGCAGGGGGTAGTTGTAGGTTCACACCCTTGGTTAGCTGTACCTTCTTCCGCTTGCCCTCGCACTTCTTCATGATCTCGCTTACCAAATGTGAGTAGTTAATCTGCAACTCACCACACCACTCCTTGAGCGGTTTTGGTTTGACGAAAAAGAGTTTTGTGTCAGTTTCATACCGTGCGACCAATCGACCACGTGCCACTTGTTCTGGTATCACATGTTGATCTAGGCCGTTGTCGTTTGAGCCACGAAGGTCTTGGGTGCTTTTGATCTGTAAGATATAGCTGATGTTCTCGGCAAAGAAGTCGTTGAGTACGTCCGTCACCGAATGCTCCATCTCACTCAGGCCACGCTTGTTCTGTGCGATCAGGTCAGTCGTTGCCCATGTAAATATCTTCTGCACGTCAAAGTCGTGAAGCCCAATCTTCTTAGCGATTAGTAACCCTGCAATCGTTGCAGTTATGGTGTCAGACCAAAACCTGTTTTCAGATGTTAGCTCAGCTTTCTCGTCAACGCGTTGCTGTACCTTCTTAATGATGGCGCGGGTTTCATCCAGATTGTTCATCACCCACTGAATAAATGGCACACCTGCCACGCCGTAATGGACTTTGAGTACCTTCTCTTTGAACTGATCCTGTATCTCTTTGTCCTTGTACTTGTCGAACAACCGCTCAACGCGACACTCAAGTATGCGCTGTGCCTCTGCTTTCGGCATAGCTTTGCCACGGCTCACGGTTTCGATGATGGACGCGTTAGCCGTGTACTGCATAAGTAAACTCCACGGTCTACCTTGGTGCCGTTCCACGTTGGCACTCGCAGTCATACGCCCACGTTGTTTACCTGCGGTACCTTGATAGATCAGATTAGACATCTCACGTGGGGTCAGGTTAGTCACCTCGTCGATGCCTGTCGGCAAACTGTGCATGACTTCGGCACGGTTCATCTTGAAGGCAGTGCTGTCGTCTCTATCCAAAACAAGTTTACGTGGGTCACCCCACACCCCAGCAGCGGCGTACATCATCATGGTTTTACCCGTGCCAGAGTCATTGTTAATAAAGGCAACCGCTCCGCACGGCTCGTTAAGAAACTCCATCAGCGGACTGCCAAACCCCATACCGAACCCAAATTGTTGAAGAACAAACCGCTCCCCTTTCCAGAACTCCAGTGTTTCCTTCCACCCTTCAAGGGTGCCCTTCGGTTCAAATGCGGGGAAAAACCCTACCGTTTGGTTAGCAGGTGGATTGAACTCGATACAGTCTGGCCTAACGTTTTGGTTGCCGACAATAAACGAATCATATTTCTCGTTTGCCCAACCGAACTGCACGTGGGCTTGATCGGCTGTACTGGTGGCTTGTAACTCATCCACCCAACTCAGTGTGTATGACATCAAATCATCCATCTTCTTTACTGCAACGCCTTGTGATGACAGCTTCTTACGAAACTCCTCGCTCGACGTGACTGAACTCATAGGTAACGTAAACTCTTGCACTCCGTCTCTCGGCAGGTGCAAACGCATAACAAGCGACTCGCCCAGCTCGGGGTCCTTCACTCGCTTAACAACGTATAAGTCGTTATGGTATATCTTCTTCTCATCCAGATCGCCATCTTCGTTACGTGTACGTATGTAGACGCCGCCGTTTGTACCCCGCACGTAGGGCGGTGGGTACTTTGGGATAACGTACTCAGGCTCCTGTGCAGTGGGTTCCGCGACATAGTTACCTTCGTCATCAACTTCCGCTTCGACTAACCGCTTCCCCAACACAATCGGTGATTTGATCTTGCCCCAGTGAGGGCAGTCCATGCAGACATCGGGGTTATACTCGTCAAAACGTGCACACGTGTACGGGCCTTTGATCTGCTCGAACTTCTTTTGTGTGTCGTCTGGCGTGTATTCGGGATGGTCTTTCGACATGAGATGCGCGGCCTTCGCGCCATCCGTACAGAACTTCGCAATCGACAGCCCTGCTCTCCACAGCGGTTCACTCATCTCCCTTTGGTTCTTAACGATATGCAGGATTTGAGCGCAACCTTCCCCCTTGTGCGTCTTGATAAGTATGTCTTTGAACACGCTTTCCTGATTACCCATCAGGTTTTGCATGGTCGTGTTCATCGCCATGGGCGTGTATTTCGTGGGAACTGGTATCGGATCATTGCCAAGCAACTCTGAGAATGTGTCAAAATCGACAGTCTCAAACCGCCTAGATAAGCCAAAGAAGTCCACGTTGGACGGGGGATTGGTCTTGTGGTTATGTGTGTGAGGAACTCTTAACACACGTGCCCCATCTGCTGTGACGGCAGGGTCAGCGTTAAAGTCTTGTTCCGTACACAGTCGTTTTAGTCTTTCCGCTACAGGGAACCAGTCCTCGTAGCAGACCGATTCCGATAGGAACCAGTATACGTGTACACCACGGCCCGAGTTGACCATGGTGGGTTGTGGCAGTTTATTGCGTTTGCAAAACTGTCTGAGGGCTTTGATCGCTATCTCTTGCGATTGGAAGTCTTTGCTTGGCCCACAATCGAGATCGAGGAAGAATGCGTTTAGGTATTTTATGTTATCTACTTTACGTGAACCTGCCTCTTCAAACGTAGCTAGTCCGTAATAAACATCGAATCCTTCTTCATCAAAATTGTGTGCGGCATCGACAACGGCGTCTATAGAGTCATAGAATTTCTGTGCTTTGCGTTCGTCCGAAGATCGTGCGGCAAAAACACAGTAGTAGCCCTCACTACTCAGCGCCTTTGTTAGAAATGTTTTAGTTTCCATTGCCCCACCTGTTGCCTAAAACGCCACGGTAAGGAAGAGGTAAAAAACCCTACCGTGGCGAAGTCCGATTACCTTGTTTAGACGACAGATTTATTCGTCGTCCCAGTTGTCGATAATCGAACTAAGATCGTCGTCAGCATCAGGCTTGGGTTCTGACTTTTTCGTGACGACTTTCTTTGGCTCCTCAACAGGTGCGTCCTCGGGACTATTATCGAAGACGGTTTTAGGCTTTGCTTCTTTCTTTGGTGCCTCTGCTTTCGGTGTTTTATCCACACCGTCAGTTTGGGCAACCGTGAACGTGATAGCCTTCAGAGTAGCAGGGTCATCTTTTAACGCAACCACTTGCTCTAACTCGTTCTCATCCAAGGGGCGAACCGCCTTGAAGAACAGCTTGGGTACACTGCTATTCTTATCGAAACGCATGTTGGTAACGATAGCGATAGCGGGTGTATTGTGGGCGTTCAAGAACCGTGCGTAGGCTTGCATCGGCATGTTGCCATCCTTGGCTTCACCAAAGACAGAAGTCGCAGGTAGCTGAAGCTGATACACCTTATCAAGTTGTCCTTCGAGGGCAACGGCTAGGCGTTGTGCGAAACGACAGGCACGGCCTTCACCTTGTCCTGACCCCTTAATATTCTGAGGGCAGTCCATACACCGCTTCGCTTGACGTTGATCCTCTGGCACCTCGGGTGCAGGTGCATCGGTATCGGCAGACCAACAAGTCGGCGGCGTTGGGTTGGATGGGTTGTACGTACCTTCGTAGTAGGAACGCGAGATTTTAGCGGCGTTAAGAATAATCATGTTCATGTTATTCTCATCGCTTACGGAAACTTCTTCTCCGTTAATGATTTCACGGAATGCTTTACCGTTAAGACTGATGCGGCGGTTTTGTTCGCCCCCACCAGAACCACTTAACAGGTTGTTGTTTACATCTTGAAGTTCTTTGAACAGGTCACTGTTCGCAAGCGCATTGTTTTCAAACAAGGTAATATCGGACATATTATTCTCCTTACATGTCTTCGTCTAAGCCGTAGACAACTTCGTCGTCTACATTCGATACCATCGCTACAGCGGCGACAGCCCCAGTGCCACTTGCAACAGCAACGGCAGGTGCTTCGATTTCCCGCTTCGTAAGCGCGGCGGCTACGTTATCAATAGAGAAACGGTACGTGTTCCCCACTTTAATGTAGGTGTCCTTGGGTATATGCCCTTGGCGCACCCATGCTCTGATCGTCGATACAGAGACAGTGAAGTGCTTTGCCACTTCTTCGATAGGTACAAAAGGTCCAGTCATGATTTTTTCCTCACAGATATGACGTATTCCGAATCCACGTTGAGTCCTTTCGGCACGAGGTCGGGGTTCTCTTCGAGGAAGGTTCGCACGTTCGTTTGGTTGAGCCGCTTTTCCAGAAACTCAGGCACACCATGCTCCATAACAAATTGGTGCATAGCTTCCCAGTCGCTAGTCCAGTAGCGCGTCTTAACGGAACGGTAGAATATTCCCTCTGAAGTCTTTACACTCTCCAGACCGTTGTCTTTGCAATAGTCCAGTAGTGCCACTTTGACCTTATCCAGTTGTTGGTTAAGGTCATCTTCTTGCTTCTTGAACTCCGCAGAAAGCTGAGCCTTCTTGTCACGGATTTTCAAGTAAACACGCGTCAGCTTTTCAGCTAACTTTTCTTCCTCACTCATTTTGTTCTCCTAATCGCACGACATAACTGTCGGGGTGTTTACTCTACTAACGCCTTGTACGCTAGTCAAGCAATTCTTTGTAAAGATCAATCATTTTTGTGTGGACGTCTATTCTGCTATCTAATAATGCGTAAACACGTTTCTCTACGTGTGATCCTTGTAGCTGCACGACGGTACACTTCTGATCTTGTCCTGACCTGTGAACACGTGCATTGGCTTGGGCGTAGGTCTCCAACGAACTGGTCGGACCCCACCAAACCACTGTGTTTGCGGCTGTTAACGTGACACCGTGCGCGGCGGCTTGTGGCTGGATCACCAGTACACGCGGGTTATCTTGGCTTTGGAAACGACTGAAGATGTCGGTACGCTTTGGCGCAGATACGTCACCACGGATAACCTCAGTAGTTATACCGTCCGCTATCAGCTTCTCTGTCAGTATGTCGATGGTGTGTTTGAACGGCACAAAGACCAAAACCTTCTTACTGCTTTCGTCGATAACCTCACGCAGAACCTTGTAGCGGTGCTTGATGTCAAACTCCAGTGCATCTCCGCCATCTGTGTACACCGCACCAGAAGATATTTGCAGGAGTTTGCTCATGTTGATCGCCGCATTCGGCGCTGTGATCTCTTCCCCTGCCGCCTGTAAAACAAGTTTATCTTTGAGTTCCTTGTAATACTTGGCCTGTTGTCGCGTAAGTTCTACCTCACGTTTGACGTACACCATGTCGGGCAGGTCGAGACACTCTTCCTTGGTAAATCTAATGGCGGGTTGCAGTGCGTTGTAGACTGTATCGGTCGCTGTCTCTTTCGGCTTCCACTTAAACTGTGTGACCTTGTACATCACTTGGTCGCGGAACGAACCAAAGAACCTCGGCACCCCATCGGGGTTGACTAGCTTGGCGATACCGTACGCATCCAACGGCGATTGTGCCGCAGGTGTGCCTGTCATCATCCATAGCCAAGTCTTGTCGGTTACCAACTTATTCAGTGTCTTCCATCGCTTGGTCTGTGCGTTCTTATAATGTGTGGCTTCATCGACAATGATGCAGTCGAACCCACCGTCCGCAATGTCTTCGGCTACAATCTCTACACCGTCATAGTTAATGACCACGTAGTCAGAGCCTTCGGCGATGATCTTTTTGCGCTTGTCTTTGGAACCGTACGCCACAGAAACCGTGCGGTGCATGGCAAAACTAAACAAGTCATTACGCCATGCGCTGTCCATGATCGAGAGCGGGCAGACAATCAACACGCGGTTGACCTTGCCTTGTTTCATTAGGAAGTCGGATGCCCAGATCGCAGACGCTGTCTTACCTGTTCCCTGTTCATTGAAACAGAAGGCTTTCCGGTTAAGAGTGAGGAATGACGCAGTAACACGTTGGTGGTCGTATGGCTTGTACTGCCCGGGCCAGTCGTACTTCCCTTCGATGGGTGATGGTACGTTTATGTTTAACTGCTTTAGTGTGTGCGCCTCATCAACGCCCCAGTTCACTAAGACTTCATTGTTTGGTAACGCTCGGCTTTTCTCGACAAGTTTCGTTACTTTATTTGGGTGACGCAGACGCAACAAGAGCGCCTTGTTATCTACAATCTTCACTATGTTCTCCATCGCAACGCCATACGGCGCGGTGTTAGTGTCGCACTAACTATTTCTTTTTGCGGCCTCTGCTCAACGCACCGCCAGCCGCACGATTTTTACTGCGGCTCTGTACTCTCACGCCATCTTTGTTCGTACCCCCACGAGATAGCGGCTTCTTGTGTGCTACATCCTTGCCTTCACGCTTGTCGGCTTTGCCGTTCTTGTTAGCGTCTTTACCTGTCTTATCCATCTTGCGGCGTGCACGCTGTCGCTCCATACGATCTGAGTGCTCACCTCTGGATTTCTGCTGTTGGTATTCCTTTTTGTAAGGACGTGGCTTGTTCTTGTATGGCATCAGTTGCTCCCATTATGTGGACACACGGTAACTTGGCAGTGCCGCTTGCATAGTCCATTCGGCCTCGGGTTCCAGACATTGGCATCGGCGGCGGCTTTCATGGTGTTGTACTTACCTTGCCATTTCACCCAAAGCTGTTGTTCGTCAAATTCATCGTAGCTTGCCTTGATAAGGTCGTTACTTACGACGAACACTAGCCCTGCCTTTACCTTCTTAATATCGGGATAGTGCAAGAACACTGACATTGCCATGAGTTCAAGCTGACCTTTATCTGCGTACTTTGCGTTTTTCCCTGTCTTGTAGTCGATGACCCAAGCCACTTCCCCCAGAGTATCCACAATCAGTAGGTCGGCAATCCCTCTGAACCACACGTCTTTGGAATAGAAATCGCATGGTCTAAGGTCTTCGGTTATGCCTAACTTTTTCTCGCATAGCTTGACCCCACGCTTGGCGTTCAGGGAATCGAGCACTCCCTGTGCGTACTCAAACTTCTTAGGGAGTGCCTTGCTATCTTTTATGTAATCTTCTGCGGCTTTGTGAAACTCATTGCCGTACCGAATGGCATCGGTTTCGACAAACGGAAACTCCTTGAGTATCTTTTCGTGGTAAAACTGCTTTGGGCATTGCTCGAATGCCTTGATTTTACTGAATGACCACGGTGTTATACTCACTCACAATCTCCGTATGATTTGCCTGTTCCACTTTCACAGTTGATTGGCAGTCCTTCTGCCCAGTCTGGTGTCCACCGCATACACTGCTCAATATACGCTTGGGCTTCATCGACTTCGCTATCAGCGACACAGCATACAATCGAGTCATGCACAGTTAGTACAACGCGGTATCTCTTAGTAATTTGTAACATCTGCTCACCAATAATGCAACGCGCTATCGCTTGGCAAATGTTCTCTGTTACCTTTCCACCATATATTCTGGTGCGTCCGCGCCGTGTCTTATAGCTGTACTCGATCCCTCGCTCACCCTGTTCTCCTGATAAGTCGTCATAACGTATCAGCAAACCTGATGGCAGCTTGATCCCACGTTCCGATCCCAACACTTCCAGTACCCCTGCCTTACCGACTTGGATGCTGTCGCCGTTGACCATGTAGCGCACCATGTTCTGGCAGTCGCGCCATAACTGATTGATTTTCCAGTTGGCTTCACGGTAGATGTTTATGATCCGACGGGCCTCGTCCAGTTCAACCTCTTGTCCAAACGTGTTTAGCTGTGCTTGGAACTTGAGTGCACCCATGCCGTAACCTGCACCAAGGATAGTCGTCTTACCTACGAACCGTTGTTCTTTGGTGACGTCCTCCTCGTCGCATCCATAGATACGTGATGCCATCTTTACATACACATCTTCACCACGTGAGAAGGCTGTGGTCAGGTCGTCTTGCTCGGCAAGCCACGCCAAAACCCGCGCTTCGATCTGTGCGCTGTCAGCATCAATCAAAGTGTGTCCTGCTGGCGCGAGGATGCTACGCTTTAACTTCTTACCATTTGGCCCACGGCTTGGCAGGTTCTGCATGTTGATCTTGTCATCACCACCCCATCGCCCAGTGTGTGCGGCGTAGTAGCGGACAGGTACAGGCAGGGTGCCACGTTTACCGATGTCGATGAACCGCTGAGTCCTCGTCTCCTCCAGTGTGCTCTTCGTACCAAGACGTGCGGCAACAACGGCTTGCACCCTGTCGTCTTCGTGGTCAGCTAACGCCTTGAAAGCCTCGTCGTTCTTGGCAAACGCAAAGGTCTCCTTACCAGTCGTCAAGCTAACCTTGGTCGGTGGCTTAACACCCAACCCTTCTAACACTTCCGCAAACTTGGGGTTAGACATGAGATCGTCTTTACACACACCTGCTGTTTCAAGAAGCTGATCCTTCCGCTCTCGTGTGTCTTCCAGATGTTGCTCTAACAACCCAATATCCAACTCCAATACAGGGTCGATGAACATGCGCAGTGTGCAGTCGATCAACCTTAGTTCAGTTTTTGGGAATCCTTTTTTAAGGAAAATGTTAAAGAGTTTGTAGGTGAGTTCGACATCGTTGACGCAGTAGTCACCGTACTTGTCGAGGTCGGCTTCACTGAAATCGTCTCTTCTTTTTCCGAGGGCGTTGATGACTTCGTTGCCTTTAGCGCCGATGCGGTATCTTTCAGTGAGCGCCCTGAGACTTCCACCAACTTCCACCCCATGTAGAGCACGGGCGATACAAAGAGTATCGGTATACAAGCGAGGATGAATGCCAAAGCGCCAACTAAGAATGGCACCGTCAAACATAGTATTATGAGCAAGCACCATAGCTTCTTGCCAGTTGAAGGTTCCGAGATAGTCTCTGATTTGTTCATGTGTTCCACTCGCCCATTCAGTAGGTTCATTGTTGACCTTCACACCTACACCAATCACCTCAAAGCGAGGGTCGCGTACGTATTCTTCGGTCGTGATCTTAGACAGGGAATAGTCCCTATCGTAGTAGGTTTCAAAATCTAACGTGATAAGGTCCATCACTTCACCTCTAGTAACTTCTGCATGTAGTGACCCGCTTTGTCCAAGTCGTTGGCGTTCTTGGTTCGGGCAAGATACTTAATGATGTTGCCCTTCAAGAACCCAACAAACTCATCCTTAGTCATCCACGCTTGCATTGCGTCCCAAGGTTCGACGGATAAACCCACGTAGTGTTTCCCACCAACCTGTCGTAGGTTGGCGATCTGTGGCTTTTTTGCGGTGCTTTTCGCTTCCTCCTCGAAAACTTCTTTTGGTGTGCCGATCTTCTTCATCAGCTTGTAGACGTAGCCATACGACACGCCTGTCGCCTTAGCGACTTCGGCAGGGGTAGCGAGTTTATTTTTGAGCAGATATGCCCAGACCTTTTCGGCCTTCGGTGATGACTTAGTAGCCATGGTCGTTCTCCTTTTGCGCGTACGATAAAAATAAGGCACAGACCCTCGTACGGAAAAAGTCTATGCCTGTAGATTTACTCAGGTGCTTTACTTGCTTTACGGAATGCGTACTTCGCACCCCACGCAAAGAACCATCTCATTGGTGACCACCATGGGGCTTTCAGCCACGCGGTCTCACAGAGCACACCAATATCGGTCCACTCTTTCTTAGTTCGTTGTTTCGCCACGGCGCACCTCCCATAAGATACAGGCTTTGCCCCATTGCGTTCTGCCACGTTTACCACTGTCCTTGATGCGTCTATCGTTCGACAACTCAGACAGACGTGGTTGCACAGACACATACGGACGCTCTAACATCTCAGCGATTTGCTCAGTGCTTAGCGGGATGGGTGCTTGTGTGAGTAGTTGGTAAACTTGTTCTCGTAAGGTAACCTTCTTACCCTTACTGTCGTCAGCGGCGGCGAGACTTGTGTCCCGATGCTGATAGCCGATACCCTCTTCGGTGTATCCCATGACGTTCTCCTTTTCGCGCAGTCCTCAAACTGGATGTCCGTTGAAGTCAAACTCCAACTGTCGCGGATCGTTGTAGCGACCCGCCAAGGCGTAACGCACGTCTTCAATGTTCTCTTCATTTATAACGAGTGCTATACCTTGGTTCTCTTTTATATCAGATAGGTTCTTTTCTTGCAAGGGTGTTGGTTTGTTTTTACCTGCCTTGCATTCTATACCAAAGAACATCCCCTTGTAGCATCCTATGATGTCAGGGACACCGCTCTTACCGTACCCACCCGTCACAGGGTAGAAGTAATACGCGTTAAGTTCTTTGAGTATGGTGGTGACTTTCTTCTTCACCTTTGCTTCGGGTGTCATTGCCATGGCGTTCTCCAAATCTAAATTCATCTATGACCGTTCCGCGACACTGACTGCATTGACGTGTTATCTTGCGTTTGTCATACACGTAGGTGTCTTCCACCAGTCGTAACGTAGCCATACACCAAGGGCAAAGGTTGTCTTCTAATCGCTTTTGAATTTCACCCTTATCTTCCATTGCGTTACCCCTCGGAACTGGTTTCACAAAGTGGGTGGGGAGCGGCGAACCGCCCCCCTGTTAGTGCCGCACTAACATCACAGTCGAAATACCCAATAAACATTGGCGTCAATTCTCCTGCCTACACCATCGACCACTTTGGTTGGCTTGTCCAAAGGGGTCAGCATCAGTAGCGCAACCTTCTCTTGCATCCACAAAGGAAGGCTGTCTACCAAAGGGTACTCACCCTCCACCTTGCTGTCAAACACTTCCATGCCAATACATGACACTTCGACAGCATTGGTGTGAGGGTTTATGTAAACGCGGTATACGTTATCATCATGTGGTAAGTCGTTATCGTACGACATAAAACATGCCTTCGCCCGCGCTGTAACCAACGTCATCGACAAAGTCATCCTTGTCTAGGATGTTCAGCACCGATAGCTTCTGCATGATCTCTTCGGGTAACGTGTCAGCAGTGAACCGTTGAACGTCCGTGCTGATGTTGGTTTCCCATGAATGCTTACCCTTGTCGATGGTCGTGACATCGAAATGCTGTGCACCGAACCGTTCGTACACGCGGACAAACCACATCGGCACCGTGCGGTTGCTCAGTCGTTCGAGTTCCTGTTGCTTGGCGAACATGTTACGTAGGTCCTGACCAAACGTAGGGTTCACAAACTCGTGCTCAACTGTCAGCAGGTGTTTGAGTTCTGCCATCAGCTTCGAGCCAAGGTTGGTGTCGCTTGAATACATCGACGTCTCCACGTCGATAGCCGAGGCACGTGCGTGTTGGTACTCAGTCCGAGCCTCTTGCACCACCTTGTCCACCGCCTCTGTCGCGTCTTTCAAACGTGTCTCCGCAAGCTCAATCGGTGACATCATACGTATAAACTTCTTAGCATTGCGCACCGCTGTATCTACATTGGTAGACATCTTCATGAAGTATTGCTTGCTGTAATCGCTGTACTTGCCGTTCTCGATTGTCCGTGCGTTGACAACGTACATACTGGTACCGTCACCACCGTTGCGGTAGTCACCGTAACCAACCCACCCAAGACAGTAGGGGCAGTCATCACGGTACAGCCAGTAGCTTTGCCTGTCACGTCCGTGCATCTTTACACGTAGTTCCTTACACACTCTCTCAGCGAATGGGGTTACGTACTCGGCACCGTTGGTGTTTTCGGTGACGGTACCGCCTGTTGTTAGTGCGTCACTAACAAGTTTGTGGTCATATCTAGCCATGTCGTTCTCCTTTAACTTAGCCGTTGCGTACTTTGCTGAACGCATCTTTGATTGCGTTGATTTGCTTGAGCGCAGTCTTACGTGCGCCGAATGATTCGAGAAGTTCGGCCTCACTCCGTAACTTCTCACAGTGTTGCTCGACGATCCGTTCGATGATCGCTACTGCCATTGCATACTCCATGTTACTCATTGCTTCCTCCTCAAAGGTCTCGTGATTTTATGTAAACGTATTTACCAGTGTCGGGCTTTGCACTCTGGTTGTCTAAGATGCACCATAGCACAGGACATGCCCATTGCCCCCATGATCCACCAAGGTACCCATCGGTCAAAATGATGGCGGCTTGCGGCTTGACACCATGCTCGGTCAGATAGGCGGGAACGCACTCGACGTTGGTGCCACCACCGCCCTTGGGCTTGGTAGTCTTCACAAGGTCATCGAGTTGGTGCATGTCGTACTTCTCGTCCTGACACACACGTGTGTCCCAGTACAGCAGACGTATGGCCTCGGGTTGCACCGTGTCACAGATGGACTTGATCTCTGACATAAACGCAGTGAGTTGGACACCACCGATAGACCCTGACGTGTCAACAGCAATGACAAGTTCACCCACCTGCTCGCTGATACCGCTCGGCATGTAGTAACCTGATGACACGTAGCGACGATTGGGACGTTGCCATGTGGAGTAGTCGTTACCTGCACAGGTAGTCTGGACAAACTCGCGCAACACCTCGCGCCAGTCGATCTGCGGTTGTAGTAACTCGTCAAGAGAACGGTCACCACCTGACCCGACCTTACCTGCAATGAGCGCACCTTGGCGTATGGCCTCGTCGATCTCACGCGCAAGTTCGCGTTTCTCGTCGGGTGTCAGTTCGGTAGCACCGTCCCAGTCATGGTCATCGAAACCTTGGGGTGGTTGGGGCTGACCGTGACCTACAGCGGTGTTTTGTGTACCAGTAGTGTCACCTGACCCCTCGTCGCCATCTTGTGGTGAGCCGTTATCACGTAGGTCATGAAAGACTGCGGCGCTGTCCCACCCACGATACTTCTCGGAGTAGCACCCACCTTGCGGCATGGTAGCCCAACCGTCTCTGTTGTCGTCGGCAATCTTGACGTTGATGACGTAATCACATGCTTGGTTGGCAAGCTGTGGATCGTCGTCGTGCAGATGTCGCCATGTGATAAGGTGTTTGTACAGCTTGTGGTATACCTCGTGAAGCACAAGGAACCGTAGTTCTGCATCGTTGAGCGAGTCAACAAAGTCACGCCCATACATCTCATCGCGTCCGTTGGTACACGCAGTTGGATGGTCGTCCACCACCGTGCGATCACCGATCATGAGGACACCTGCGAGGGCAACGTATTTGGGGTTGCCCATGATGTCAACGACAGCTTTGGACAGTCGTTGCTCTGGTGTAAGTTGTTTACCTATGGCTAGCATTATTCTTCCTCCTCTTCTTCATCTGTGGGGAAGGACACGACAACGTGACCGTATTCTTCGTGAGTGATCTCCCACTTGTGGGTTGGGCAAGTCTCCAACCATTCAAAAAATTCTTCGCGGGTCATTGTCATTCTCCTTACTTCTTGTCAGCGGCGAACATGTAGTTGTTGTCCATCGCCCACTGCGTGAATTTCTTGTTGGTCATCACAGTCTTGCGGTGAGCGTACTTGTCACTGGACACACCGTTGGCGAACATGCCCTGCGCTTCTTTGTCGAGGCGCACCATGTAGTCCATCCATGCGTCGATCCAGTCCGCACCAATAGTTGATAGGGTGCGATAGACAACCATACAGACGGCGGCGGCACTGTCAGGTACCTTGGCTGTCTTGGGTTCGTCCTTGATGGATTGCAGTGACGGCAGTTGGTCAGCGAGTTTGACGAATGCCATCAGGTCCATGGCCCCACGTTCACCGATAGTGCCCATGAGTAAACTTGTCAGGGTCTGATCGTCGAAGTGCTCACGGGACTTGAGCCAGTCGGACGCCGCCTCAAGAGAACGCGGTGTGACAAACGCCGTGCGCTGTTGTTTGGGGTGGTAGATGTAGGGGTTGTCGTCAGGGTCTTTGACGTCCTCGAAACTGTGGAACAGGTGCGGGTTGTCCTTGCACCAACCGAGCAGTGTGTGATCGACACCGTTGTTGATGCCCCACTCGATCCACTCCATGTTGTCAGGTTTACGTGCGGTGATGACCGTGATGCGGTTCCGTGCGTGTGGTGGTAGTAGGTCACCGACACCCTCCGCGCCGAGGTTAGTGGTCGCAAAGATTATCGAGTCAGGGTGTAACTCGTAACCACCGATCTTGCGTTCGAGCATGACGCGCAGTAGCGCATTCTTCACAGCGGGGTTGGCCTTGCCGTACTCGTCGATCATGAGAATGATCGGGGTCTTGTGATGTGCGCCCAGTTCCTCGTTGGTCGCGTATGCAACGTAATCGGCACCGTCGAGGTTGGACATCTTAGGTATGGTGATGTCACCCAAGTCCTTGGTGGTGCAGTCGAAGTAACACGCGATGTGGTTTGGTAGCGCACGTGATAACGTGTTGAGCAGTGAGGACTTACCTGTCCCCATGTGCCCTTGCACAAGTATCGTGCGTTGATGACCACCGACACGGATCGCGTTGTCAATTTGGTCAAGGCCGAGTGAGTACATTTGAATTGCTGAGTTCATGATATTTCTCCAGTTGATTTGTTAGTGCGGCACTAACTTGTTTACATGTCGATTGAAGGAAGTGACTTGATGACATCGTCAACAGCACGTTTGGTTTCTGCACGTAGGTAGCCATCCTCGCGCAATGCGTCAGGTGTGACACCGCGTAAGGTATCGTCAAGTTTCATGGCGAGAGCCGCCATCTGAGAGTCACCTGTCACGTTGCACACGTTAAGAAGTTCCACCATGTCGGTGACGTTGGACACCAAGGTGTCACGGAAGACCTTCTTCTGTTCGTGGTCGGCGTAGTCGAGGCGCTCGGACATCTTGGACAATGCCTTGTAAGCACGTTGCCACACGTCATCCATCGCGGACTTCAGTTGGTCGGCGTAGTAGGACTGATAGTGGTTGCGCACTAACTCGTTACCCTCGTTGCCTATGTCGATGCGGAAGTCACCCGCGTCTGGCAGTGGGATGTACGAGAAACGAAAGCGAAACTTGGACGCGATGCTGTCCGTCGATGGGTAATCGGCAGGGTCGAACATGTCGCCTAGTTTGGCTTGTGACTGTGCGATTGCCCAGTCGTACGCGTCGAGAAACGTCTGCACCATGCGCTCGTACTCGTTCTGCACCTCGGTCATCGCTTGGTGATACTTGAAGTATTGCGCGGTCGGCAGTAGGCGAAGCCCAGTGTCAGACCATGGCATTGTCATGCCGTAGTGTAGGTTACGGACGTTAGCTGTAAACTTCTGAACAGCAGTGAGTTCATCGCAGTTGCCCAGTAGCTTCTTGTGCACATTGGCGATACCTGCATCGGCATGGTGACGCGTGGTAACGTCTTGTGACGCACGCTTGTCTAGCTTGCGGCCAGTCCATGTGCTGATGCTGAGTTCTACCAACATTGACGCAGAGCCAATGGATGGTGCGTTTACCGCAGGTTGATTTGTTAGTGCGGCACTAACATTGCTTTGTTGTGTCATGTCGTTCTCCTGTATGACATAAGTTGCGTTAGCGTTGGTGGCCTACCACTTGCCATAGGACAAGAGCGGGAACCGTTGGGTAGACCACCAACTCTATATATTATGCCACAACTGACGAGATATGTCAAATGTTACCAAAACGTGTTGAGAAGTGTAATGTTCTGTTGTTTTGTGTAAAGTTCTTATATTGTTCGGAAGCAAGTATTTGATTTACAAGCAAAGTTCGATTATTCGCTAATTTGAGAAGTGAGGACTAGCGCGGAGGGGGGTGGACGGACGGAGTAAGAAACGAATCTTGTTAGTGCGACACTAACTTTACCCCTTGTATATACTTTTCTATAAAACGAATAATATATAATAATAATAAGAAAACTAAACAAACTACAAAAGCTGACAGGCAGGTTCTGCTAACGCTCCGCTCGGGTTGGTATGGTATGCCACCAAAACGCATTGTACGTTTGACATCTTCAAAAAACGAACTTTCACCGAACATTACGAACATTGCACCGAACAAAGGCTCAGCGCGACATGGAGAACTGGTATCGTGTGTTAGTGCGGCACTAACATGCCCGCTGCCGGTTGGCGTTTGATTCATCGCGTGTTAACACGTTTACGCACAGGCTCAGCGCGACATTGGGAACTGGTTTCGATAGGCACAAAAAAAGGCAGAGCCGAAGCTCTGCCTTAGTTGTTACTGTGTGATGCCCTCCCAGATCATCGCGGGTGTTAGGCATGAATTGGTTGGTGTCCAATATGATTCGTCCCATGACTCACAACCTAGTAACAAGTTAATGAATATGAAGGCTAGAAAAAAGCCGGTGAGTGCGAGGGCGATTACCGCCCCCGCTGTTTCGACTAAGCGTCTCATTTAAGAACCGCCAGTGCCGCTTTGACTTTGGCAACCATGTCAGTGACATCGAACGTTGCCTCTTCTGCCTGTTGGCATACCTTGATGACATCGTTCAGATTGTCACGGATACGCTGATCCAGTGGGCGATTGCGTGAACCCGCACCATCTGATGGCTTGTCAGCTTCCAAGCGCTTTGTAAGCTGGCGCTTGAAGTCATTGCGACGTGCGCCAATCTGTTGTTGCCAGTAGCGGCGCGTTGTCTTCTGGGCGTCTGTTAACGACTTAACAGGCTTAGCCAGTAGCTTCTGAATGTCAGCGTTGAAGCCGAGCACGATGGCATCGTTCAGCGCGTTGAATTCGTCAGCCTTGACCGTCGAACCCTCAGACTTTGGCGAAACAAAGTCAGTAGGCTTATCGAACCCATCCGCGATAAGCGCATCAAGTGCGGCAACGCCCGCCTTGTCTGCACGGATGGAAGTAGATACTGCTTTAGAGACCGCAGTGATTGTCTGTTGGGATAAAGTACGCATGTCATATCTCCTATGATTGACAGTTAAGTTAACGCCAACGGTTCCCGCCGTTGACAATTACATTAAGCCTGTTTCGTGATAACAAATCAATAGATAAACAAACAAAACAGCACAAAAATACAAAACTCGATAGGCCGATGTTAGTGCGGCACTAACAAATCACCAGACGCGAACCCCACCCTACCCCCACCACCCCGCTGTCAGCTTGTGACTCCGTATTACCTATGTATTACTAATCTGCGTGAACAATCGTAAAATTCCTGAGTTCGACCCCCACCCCCCTCATATATAGGAACACCCCCCGGTAGGAGTCCCAACCTCCTTGCACGAAAACAAATTATTGTGTATAACTCGACAGTAACGGTGAATAACCTGCGGAAACAGTATGACTTTGATGCTTGAACCAGAGATTGGTGTTCCGTATTCGGACAGCATTCCCTATATGGACTTGCGTGCACGGGCAGAGGCTGCGTGCAATACGGCTTCTATGCTTTCAGAACACGGTTTGAACCTTGAACCGACCGCAGAAGACGAGAATACCGCCGCGAAACTCGCGTTGGCTTACGCTGATAACCCTGAAAAGACCTCGAAAAAGGTCACAAACAAGCGTGCAGCCAAGCTCCCACCCCCGGCACTCGTAGCTACTCACGGAATCCTTACACAGTTCGGGCATTCGGTAGTGGAGAGCGCGGTCCAAGTACGCCACTTGGTCACAAATAAGCTGATTGAAGAGACCGAAAACCCTGATCCACGGGTGCGAATCCGTGCATTAGAGCTTTTGGGTAAAATATCGGACGTTGGTTTGTTTACAGAGAAGACAGAAGTCACAATTACCCACCGAACCACGGACGAATTGCGTGAAAGCCTGCGTTCTAAGCTGGCAAAACTCGTAAATCCCGAGGAAAACATCGAAGAAGCGGTGTATACGGAGGTAGATGTCGATGCAGAACTCGGTATCGAGGACGAAACCGATGAATGATATGGCGTTAGACTTCTCTGAGGCCGACATCCAGAAACTTCTGGACAATTTAGACGCGTTTTCGCCAGATGAAATCGCTGAAATTGACAAAATGGCGGGAGAACTTACGGCCCGCAAAGAAAATCAAGCCGCTTACGACGATTTAATTGAATTTTGTAAGCGGATGCAGCCAGATTACATCGTGGGTAAGCATCATCGTATGCTTGCTGACATGTTAATGGACATCGCAGAGGGTAAGAAGGACCGTATCTGCGTCAATATTCCGCCCCGCCACGGAAAATCACAACTCGTATCTATTATGTTCCCGGCGTGGTTTCTGGGGCGGAACCCTACAAAGAAAGTCATGATGGTGTCTCACACCACTGACCTTGCTGTCGATTTTGGTCGTAAAGTACGTAACCTAATTGCCACCGACGCGTACCGTTCGGTATTTCCTACCACTTCACTGGCACAGGATAGCAAATCAGCAGGTAGATGGAACACCAACGTTGGAGGTGAATACTATGCGTGCGGTATTGGCTCGGCCTTGGCTGGTCGTGGCGCTGATTTACTTCTTGTTGACGATCCTCACTCTGAGCAAGACGTTATTAACGGAAACTTTGAAGTGTTCGAGAAAGCCTACGAATGGTTCACCTTCGGCGCAAGAACTCGACTTATGCCCGGGGGACGGGTAGCGATCATTCAGACGCGTTGGCACATGGACGATCTGACGGGGCGTGTGACGAACGATATGTCTAAGAACGCCCGTGCTGACCAGTACGAGGTGGTGGAGTTCCCCGCGATCCTAGAGGTCAAGAACAAGAAAACGAATCAGTACGTAGAGAAACCACTGTGGCCTGAGTTCTTCGATTTGGACGCGTTACTGCGTACCAAAGCGTCTATGCCAGCCTTCCAGTGGAATGCGCAGTACCAGCAACAGCCGACCGCTGAAGAGGCGTCGATTATTAAGCGTGAGTGGTGGAACATCTGGGAGCAGGACAACCCGCCTCCCTGTGAGTACATCATCATGTCGCTGGACGCGGCAGCAGAAACCCACAACCGTGCAGACTATACTGCACTGACTACGTGGGGGGTGTTTCTCAACGAAGAGACAAGCGCGTACAATATTATTTTGCTAAATAGCATCAAAAAGCGTATGGAGTTCCCAGAACTCAAAGAGCTTGCGATGGATGAATATTCTGAATGGGACCCCGATGCGTTTATCGTGGAGAAGAAGTCCGCAGGGACTGCGCTCTACCAAGAGATGCGCCGTATGGGGCTACCTGTCTCTGAGTATACCCCTCACCGAGGGTCTGGTGACAAGATGGCACGTCTGAACTCTGTATCGGATATTGTTGCATCAGAGCTAGTTTGGGTGCCGCCTACCAGATGGGCAGAAGAAGTGATAGAAGAGATTGCCGGATTCCCTTTTATGAGTCATGATGACCTTGTGGACTCAACGGTGATGGCTCTTATGAGATTCAGGCAAGGGGGCTTCATCAGGTTGCCAACGGACGAGCCTGAAGAACAAAGATACTTTAAGCAAAGACGCGGCGGGTATTACTGAGAGGTTAAGTTATGGCTATAGAAAAAGGAATCTACTCCGCCCCCGAAGGCGTCTCTGAGGAGGAGAACGGCGAAGAGCTAGAGATCGAGATTGTCGATCCCGAAGCGGTCACGCTGTCTGATGGGTCTATGGAGATCACCATAATCCCTGACGTGGAGATTAGTGACTTTGTCGAATTTGACATGAACCTTGCCGAGGTTCTGGACGATAGCCACCTACAAGAATTATCGGGAGACCTTGTTGGTCTCATCGAAGCCGATATTGACGGACGTAAAGAATGGGCTGATACGTTCGTCAAGGGCTTGGACGTGCTGGGCTTCAAGTATGAAGAACGTACGGAGCCGTGGGAAGGGTCCTGTGGGGTCTATTCCACCGTGCTCGCGGAAGCTGCTATCCGCTTCCAAGCAGAAACAATGTCTGAAACGTTCCCTGCTGCGGGGCCTGTAAAGGTCAAAATCCTTGGGCAAGAAACAAAGGAGAAGATGGAAGCCGCAGAGCGCGTTAAAACGGACATGAACTACGAGTTGACCGAGCGTATGGTCGAGTACCGCTCCGAACACGAGCGGCTCCTGTACAGCCTTGGGTTGGCTGGTAGCGCATTTAAGAAGGTCTACTACGATCCAAACGTGGGTCGTCAGGTAGCTATCTATATTCCAGCGGAAGATGTGATTGTGCCTTACGGTGCGAGCCACATTGAGACCGCAGAGCGTGTGACACACGTCATGCGCAAGACCAAGAATGAGTTGCGCAAGCTACAGGCAGCGGGGTTTTACCGTGACGTCGAGCTAGGCGAACCACAACCATACCACTCAGATATTGAAGAACGTAAAGCGGAAGAGGGTGGGTTCTCACTCACCGATGACAACCGCTATGCGTTGTACGAAATACACGCTGATTTTGTTATCGAAGGTATCGACGATTCAGACGAAGAGATTGCAAAACCGTACGTTGTCACTATCGAACGCGGTAGTGGCGAGGTGTTGGCTATTCGCCGTAACTGGAGCGAAGAAGACGACCTACATCTGAAGCGTCAGCACTTTGTGCATTATGTGTACGTGCCGGGATTTGGTTTCTACGGGCTTGGCCTCATCCATATCATTGGTGGATATGCGAGGGCAGGCACGTCCTTGATACGTCAGCTTGTTGATGCTGGTACGCTCTCCAACCTCCCGGGAGGGCTGAAGTCCCGTGGACTCCGTATCAAGGGCGATGATACGCCGATTGAACCCGGCGAGTGGAAGGATGTTGATGTGCCTAGCGGGTCTATCCGCGACAACATCATGCCGCTTCCCTACAAAGAACCTAGCCAAACCCTTCTTGCCTTACTGAATCAAATTACGAACGAAGGACGTAGGCTAGGCGCTATTTCAGACATGAACATCTCAGACATGTCTGCGAATGCGCCTGTTGGCACAACGCTTGCTTTGCTTGAGCGGACGTTGAAGCCTATGGCTGCGGTACAAGCCCGCGTCCATTACGCCATGAAACAAGAGTTTAAGATGCTCAAGGAGATCATGGCGGAGTATGCACCCGAGGATTATGGCTACGAGCCACATCGTGGTGAGATCAGCGCACGTCAGCTTGACTATGCGATGGTGGACGTTATTCCGGTCAGCGACCCGAACTCCTCGACGATGGCACAACGGGTTGTGCAGTACCAAGCTGTGCTTCAGATGGCGCAGTCAGCACCACAAATTTATGACCTGCCACAGCTACACAGGCAGATGATTGAAGTATTGGGCGTGAAGAACGCCGACAAACTCGTTCCCACACGGGACGACGCAAAACCTGCCGATCCAGTCAGCGAGAACATGGACGCACTGGTTGGCAAGCCTATGCGGGCATTTATCTACCAAGATCATCAGGCGCACATTGCAGCGCATACGTCCTTCATGCAGGACCCGCAGATTGCTCAGATGATTGGTCAGAACCCGCAAGCCCAGCAGATTATGGCGTCTCTACAGGCCCATATCGCAGAACACCTTGGCTTCCAGTATCGTCAGCAGATCGAGGAGAAGCTAGGAGCACCGCTCCCACCGCCCGGCGAGGAGCTACCAGAGCAAATCGAAGTGGATTTGTCACGTCTCGTTGCAGAGGCAGGCGCACAGCTTATGCAAAGTCATCAGCAAGAAGCAGCGCAGAAGCAGGCTCAGCAACAGCAGCAAGACCCTGTGTTCCAACAGAAACAAGCAGAGCTACAGATCAAGGCACAAGAAGTGCAGCGTAAAGCAGCTAAAGACCAGCAAGAGACACAAATCAAGCAAGCTGAACTGCAACGCAAGGCCCAGAAGGACCAGATTGACGCTGTATTGGATGCCGAAAAGCTCAAACTTGATAGGCAAGAACTTCAGCTTGACGCCCAGAAAGAGGGTGTTCGTGTGGCGGCAGACCGTCGCAAGGACAACAACAAGCTAGATTTAGAGATTGCCAGAATGATGGATAACCGTAACAGGGGTAAATAATGGCAAAAACCGTCTTTGACGTGCTCAATGAACGTATCGACGAGCAAATCTCGTCTGCACAAGTTTTCCTAAATAGTGGGTCTGCTAAAGACTACGCTAATTATAGGGAAGTTGTTGGTCTTCTTCGGGGTCTTGAGGTCAGCAAACAATTCGTAGAAGACCTCTCGCGTAATTTTATGGATGACGATGATGACTAAAACTCAAGCACTAGAACTGCCTGATGCACTGCAAGAGAAAATTGAGGCACAACAAGAGCGCTTTGAAGCTGCTCGTAAGGATTTGACGCCAGAGGAGTGGGAAGCACAGCTACCCAAGCCCGTTGGCTACCGCCTCCTAATTGCTCTGCCTGATGTAGAAGAATATTACCAAGGTAGTACGCTACTCAAAACCACTGAAGCCATGCACCGTGAGTACATCACGTCAATCATGGGCGTCGTTTTGGACATGGGCGCGGACGCGTATACTGACAAAGAACGCTTCCCCGAAGGTCCGTGGTGTAAAGAAGGCGACTACGTAATGTTCCGTATGAATACGGGAACCCGCTTCAAGGTAAATGGTAAGGAGTTTCGTCTGATGAACGATGACTCCGTGGAGGCCGTTATCCCTGATCCCCGTGGCATCATGGCAGTATAGGAGGCAAAACATGCCGTTTCAAAAAGTAGAATTTGAGTTTCCTGACGAAACTAAAGACGAGAAAGCAGTCGACATCGAGATCGAACCGTCGAGTGCAGAAGAGGTAGATATTGGTGGGAAGAAGGCTAAAGCAAAAGCTCAGCAATCTAAGGATGTCGTTGAAAGCGAAGTGGATTCTGACGACGACGAGTATGAGATTGAAGTGGTTGACGATACGCCCAAGGCTGATCGCAACCGTAAGCCGTCTGATCCCCCTGAAGACGTTACGGACGAAGAACTGGAGGATTACTCCGAGAAGGTTCGTAAGCGTATCCAGCATTTCAGCAAAGGTTACCACGATGAGCGTAGGGCTAAAGAACAGGCTCAGCGCGAGCGTGAAGAGCTTGAAAGGCTCTCTCAGCAGCTTGTTGAAGAGAATAAAAAACTCAAGGCCAACGTAAATAAGAACCAGACGGCTCTGCTTGAACAAGCTAAGAAAAGCGCGGCATCAGAGCTAGAAGGGGCTAAAAAGGCATACAAAGACGCGTATGAGGCTGGAGACTCAGATAAAGTCCTCGAAGCGCAAGAAAGTCTAACCAATGCCAAGATTAAGGCTGATAGGCTAAATAATTTCAAGTTACCAGCTTTACAGGAAGAAGAAACTCCTGTTAAGGTGGCATCAGAACCCGCTCCAGAGCCAGTTCAGGTTGATGCAAAGGCACAGGCTTGGCAAGAAGCTAACCCTTGGTTCAATCAGGACATAGAGATGACAAGTTATGCACTGGGGCTGCATAATAAACTTGTCAACGAGGAGGGGGTAGCCCCTTCGAGTGATGAATACTACGAGCGAATTGACGCTCGTATGCGACAGTTATTCCCCGAAAATTTCGAGGATGACGCGGAGGTAGAACCGAAGCCAAAGAGAAAGTCAAATGTGGTTGCACCCGCTACGCGGAGCACAGCACCTAAGAAGATTAGGTTAACGCAGACACAACTGACCCTCGCAAAACGTCTAGGTCTAACTCCAGAACAGTACGCCAAACAGGTTGCATTAGATATGAGGAAAGAAAATGGCTGAGAATCGTATAAACCGAGAACTTGAGTCCCGTGAAAAAACGACCCGTAAGAAGGCTTGGCAGCGTCCCGAAGTGCTTCCAGCACCAAATCCCGAGCCGGGTTATGAATTTCGTTGGATTCGCGTTAGTTCACTAGGTAATGTTGACGCCACGAACGTTTCCTCAAAACTTCGTGAAGGTTGGGAACCCGTAAAGGCTACGGATCACCCTGAAATTACGTTGGTTACTATCGAGAACGATAAGTTCAAAGATAACGTCGTAATTGGTGGTTTGTTGCTTTGTAAGGCTCCAGCGGAACTTGTCACCGAGCGTAATGACTACTATCAACAGCAAACCCGCTCGCAGATGCACTCCGTTGACAACAACCTCATGAGAGAAAACGACCCTCGTATGCCTCTGTTTAACGACAGAAAAACGAAGGTTACATTTGGTAACGGAACTTAATAGGAGCTTAAAATGGCTTATCCTACTGTAAGCGGGCCTTACGGCCTAGTTCCGGTAAAACTGTTGAGCGGCTCTCCTTTCGTGGGCGTAACTCGTCACTTCAAAATTGCGAGTGGCTACGCTACTTCCATCTTCTATGGGGACGCTGTAAAACTAGTTACCGGAGGCACTGTCGAACGCGATACGTTTGATGCTGCCATGACACCTGTCGGTGTTTTCCTTGGTTGCACGTACACTGATCCAAACCTTGGCTACAAGGTATGGCGTCAGTCGTATCCTGCAAGCACTGTCGCATCTGACATCGAAGCATTCGTTGCAGATGGTACTGACATTCTGTTCAAAGCCGCTGTTGTATCTTCTGGTACAACCATTGGTGATCTTGCACAGACCGACATTGGTGCCAACGTCGCGGGTGTAGACAATACTGGTGATTCTACTTCGGGTAACTCCCGTTGTGCGATTTCAGATACGTCTGCAACCACTAACACTCTTCCTTTCCGTATCATCGGATTGGTTGAGGAAACCAAAAACAGCTCGGGTGGTTATACCGAAGCCTACGTTAAATGGAACGCAGGCCATCAGTATGACAGCACGACTGGCGTATAAGGAGGAGTAGACAATGGCTATTTCACGCGCCCAGTTACTTAAAGAACTCCTTCCCGGCCTGAACGCTCTGTTCGGAATGGAGTACGCGAAATATGGCGAAGAGCACGCCGAAATTTACGAAACTGAGTCCTCAGACCGCTCATTTGAGGAAGAGACCAAATTATCGGGCTTCTCAGCAGCACCTGTTAAAAACGAAGGTGCCGCGATTGAGTACGATAATGCTCAAGAAGCATGGACCGCGCGTTATACGCACGAGACCGTGGCGATGGGTTTCTCTATTACTGAGGAAGCTATCGAAGATAACTTGTATGACTCTTTGTCTGCTCGTTATACCAAGGCTCTCGCACGTGCTATGGCGTACACCAAACAGGTTAAAGCTGCTGCAATCTTGAACCAAGCGTTCACAGGTTCTGGCAACCCAACCTACGGTGACGGCAAGGTACTTTGTGCCACCGACCACCCGCTTGTTTCTGGCGGTACCAACTCCAACCGTCCTACTGTTGCTGCTGATCTCAACGAGACTTCTCTTGAAGCCGCAGTTATTCAGATCGCTGGTTGGACTGACGAGCGTGGTCTGCTCATCGCAGCTAAGCCTCGTAAGCTGGTTATTCCACCGAACCTACAGTTCGTTGCAACTCGTTTGCTCGACACTGAAGGACGTGTGGGTACGGCTGACAACGACATCAACGCCATCCGTAACAACGGTTCGATCCCAGAGGGTTACACTGTTAACCACTATCTGACCGATACCGACGCATGGTTCTTGATGACCGACGTTCCTAACGGCTTGAAGCACTTTGTCCGTACTCCGATGTCTACGTCTATGGACGCTGACTTCGATACTGGCAACAGCCGCTATAAAGCCCGTGAGCGTTATTCGTTCGGGGTATCTGACCCACTGGGCATCTTCGGTTCGCCGGGTGCTTAATAGGGAGGGGGCAATTTATTTGCCCCCTTTCTCTTTATATGCTATAAGAAGTTAATCCCTGACAGTTTCGTGGTGAAACTGACACTAGCCAAGACAGGAGATTCACATGGCTAATACTACGTTCCAAGGTCCAGTCCGTTCTGAGAATGGCTTTAAGGACATCACTAAAGCTGCTGGCACTGGCACCGTAACTGAGAACATCTCGATTACGCACGACGGTACTAACAGCGTTGTTATCTTCACTGATCTTCCGACTTCTGATCCGTCTGTCGCAGGGCAGCTTTGGAGTAACTCAGGCGTTCTGACGGTCTCCGCAGGTTAAGGAGATAGCTCATGTCTAATTCAGACGTTCGCGCCAAACGCGTTACCGCCGCAGCCTCTCTCGCAGTAGGCCCAGCGCGTATCCGTCAGGTGCAAGTGTTGACAGGGGCAGGAGCAGGGCGTCTAACCATCACTGATGGTGATGGAGGTTCGACTGTTTTGGACCTCGATTTCCTTGCGTCTGATTCCCACTCTGTAAACATCCCCGATTGGGGCATACGTTGTGAGACTGATGTGTTCATCACTGCGATGACCAACATCACGGCCATGACGGTGTTCTACAGCTAGGGGGCGGGTATGAGAGCTTACTACAAAAAAGGTGGCTCCGTAAAAACCGCTGCGTGGCAACGCAAGGAAGGCAAAAGTGAGTCTGGTGGGCTGAACGCCAAAGGTGTTGCGAGTTACCGTCGGGAAAACCCCGGCAGTAAACTCAAAACGGCTGTGACTACAAAACCCAGCAAACTCAAAAAAGGCTCTAAAGCGGCAAAACGTCGCAAGTCATTTTGTGCCCGCATGAAGGGCATGAAGAAGCGCAATACCAGCGCAAAGACTGCAAACGATCCGAACAGCCGTATTAACAAGAGCTTACGAAAATGGAACTGCTGATATGGCGATTTCACGGACACAAATGGGGTCTCAACTAAGAGGTGACAGGATGCCCGCGAAATCTGCAAAACAACAACGTTTTATGTCCGCAGTAGCAAACAACCCAAAGTTTGCAAAGAAAGTTGAAGTACCTAAAAGCGTAGGAGAAGAGTTCATGAAAACCAAAAAATACCAGATGGGTGGAATGACCCAAATGCGCCAAGCACCGCAAGACGAGTCTTTGATGAAGGGTCGTAATCGTCGTATGCCTTCTATGCCAGACGCGCCAATGGCTCCTCCAAAGCCGTTGCCCGGCAAGCCTAAGAAGAAGCGTCAAGGTCCACGCGGTGGCCCGGGAATGCCTCAAATGCCCATGATGAAGTCTGGCGGTATGGCTAAGAAATACAAGTCTGGCGGCAAAGTTCGTGGCTGTGGTATGGCGAAACAAGGTGTTCGCGCTGCCAAAATGGTAACGATGAAAGGTTCCTAATGCGCCGATACTACCGAAACTCAGGCTGCGGCTGTTCGGAATGTAATAAGGGCTACAAGAAAGGCGGCTCGGTGAAGGATGCGTGTTATCACAAGGTGAAATCACGCTACAAAGTCTTCCCGTCCGCCTATGCTTCTGGAGCGATTGCGTCTTGCCGAAAGAAGGGCGCTAAGAACTGGGGCAACAAAGGAAGTAAGTAATGGCTGTTCGTAAGACTGCAAAAGGTGCTGCACTGAAACGCTGGTTCAAAGAGGACTGGAAAGATGTGCGTACTGGCAAGGCTTGCGGACGAACGAAAGGGGAGAAGCGCGGCACACCGTATTGTAGACCTACAAAACGTGTATCAAGTAAGACCCCCAAAACCAGTGGCGAGATGAGTTCTTCCGAGAAGAAGAGCAAAATCGCACAGAAAAAGCGGTTAGGACAACCTGCTGGCAAGCCTCGCAGAGTGTCTCCCGCTAAGCGGAAAAGGGGGAAGAAGTGATGGAAATCTTCCAGAACGGCAGGTTCTCTACAGGTGAACCAGTGTACCAAATTGGCACAAAGAATGCTGATGGTACATACGAAGTAAAAGTCTTTGACCTGATGACCAAAGCACAGGCAGAGGCAAAGCTAGAGTCTATGGGTGGCAAGAAAAAGCCTGCGGCCTCGAAGAAAAAAGCTGTACCTGACTATTCGGGTATGACTAAAACTGAACTTGAAGCGTTTATGCGCGAGTACGGTGTGGAGTTGGACCGTCGTAAGACGAAAGCCGACTTGATGAAACAAGTAGACGAGTATTTTAATGGCTAAAGGCGTTAAACATTACTTTGCTGACGGCAGAGAGCATAAAGGCGGGATGCACAAGCACCCTGACGGAAAGCTCATGACAGGTAAAGTAATGTCTAACACTTCAAAGAAACTCTACCATTACGGTGAGTTATCTGCGAAAGCTAAGAAAAAAGCTCGTAGTGGGTGGAAAAAATGACGACATCGGGTACAACCGCATTTGATATGGACTTCACGGAAATCGCTGAAGAAGCGTGGGAGCGTGCTGGTCGTGAAATGCGGTCAGGCTACGACCTACGTACCGCACGTCGTTCTATGAATCTGCTGACCATTGAGTGGCAGAACCGTGGTATCAATTTGTGGACGATTGACGAAGGTTCAATCAGCCTAACCACGGGTACTTCTGAGTACGATCTTCCCGCCGATACGATTGATTTGTTAGAGCAGGTTATTCGTACTGGAGACGGGAATCAGAGCACGCAATCCGATCTTACCATAAGTCGTATTAGTGTGAGCACTTACGCATCAATTCCTAACAAGTTATCACGTGGTAGGCCAATACAGGTCTGGATCGAACGTCTGCGTGACAATCCTAAAATAAATGTTTGGCCTGTTCCTGACTCCGATCAGTATGTGTTCCGCTATTGGCGTATGCGCCGTATTCAGGACGCGGGAAGCGGTGTACAAACAGCAGATATGAACTTTAGGTTTCTCCCCTGCCTCGTTTCTGGGTTGGCGTACAATATCGCCCTTAAAGTACCAGAACTTGTGGAACGCGTTCCTCTCTTAAAGCAGGTCTACGAGGAGCAGTTCCAGTTGGCTGCTGGCGAGGACAGGGAGAAAACCCCGGCACGTTTCGTGCCTCGTGCAATGAGGGTCTGATATGGCTACTCAATTTGCATCGAGCCAAAAAGCGTTAGGGGTATGCGATGTATGTGGATTTACGTACAGGCTCCGTGAAATGCGGAATTTGGTACGTAAGGGGCGAGATACGAACATTAAGGCTTGCCCTGAATGTTGGAATCCAGACCATCCGCAGCTTAAATTGGGCGAGTTCCCAGTACACGATCCGCAAGCATTGCGCGATCCGCGACCCGATTCTAACCAATACGCCTCTAGCCGTGCGCTTATAGAGCCAGTTAAGCCCGTTGTAGGGACTGGATTTATAGGACAAGTTACGGTACAAATTACATAGGAGTGATACTATGCGTAAGAAAACTCAAAAGCCTGCTAAGAAAAAGATGCAGAAGATGAAAATGAAGAAGGGCGGCGGTATCAAAGTTCGTGGTACTGGTGCTGCAACCAAAGGGCTATATGCTCGCGGGCCTATGGGGTAAGTCATGAATTACACCGAGCTGACAACTAACATCGAAGATATTACGGAGAACTCGTTCACCGCAGATCAGCTCGCTATGTTCACCCAACAGGCTGAGCAGAAAATCTATAATACTGTTCAGATTCCCGCGCTGCGGCGTAATGTTACGGGTACTTTGAGTTCAGGTAATAAGTATCTGGGCGCTCCCACCGACTTTCTTTATACCTACAGCCTTGCGGTTGTAGATGGTGATGGAGAGTATCACTTCCTGCTAAACAAGGACGTTAACTTTATCAGGGAGGCTTACCCCACGCCCACGGCTACGGGTTTGCCAAAACATTATGCTTACTTTGACGACGACTCAATCATCCTCGGACCTACCCCAGACAGTAACTACACAATGGAATTACATTACGGATATTATCCTGAATCCATCGTTACTGCTAACACTACATGGCTTGGGGACGAGTTTGATTCTGCTCTACTTAACGGTGCGCTACTGGAAGCACTGAGGTTTATGAAGGGCGAACCTGACATGGTTCAGATGTATGAACGCATGTATGTACAGTCACTGAAACTGCTCAAAATGCTTGGTGACGGTAAACTACGAGAAGACACTTACCGTTCTGGGCAGTTCAGAATGGAAGTAGAATAGGAGGCTAGAAATGGCAATTACTCAAGCAATGTGCACGTCTTTCAAAAAAGCCCTTCTCGATGGTGAGATGGACTTTAGCTCAGACACGTCACAAACTTTTAAGATCGCATTGTTCACGTCTTCAGCTACGCTGGACGCGTCTACAACTGCGTATAGTACAACGAACGAAGTAACCGGGACGGGTTATACAGCAGGTGGTAACACGTTAACTGTTGTTGCTCCCACGACGTCTGGTACCACTGCGTACCTAGATTTCTCTGATACTACGTGGTCCACGGCGACAATTACGGCGCGTGGAGCGTTAATTTATCAGTCTGGTGGTTCTAACCCAGCGGTTGCGGTTCTTGATTTTGGCGCGGATAAAACGTCTACGGCGGGTGATTTTACTATTCAGTTCCCGACTGCGGATGCGTCAAACGCTATTATCAGGATTGCGTGATGAATTATGGCTGATGTACTCGTTACCTATAGAGGGTGGGCCGCAGGAGGCTGGGGTGACACCGCGTGGGGTACTGATGTACAGATGCCATCAGCTACAGGTGCAGTTGGTACTGTATCTGTTAGCGGTGCAGCGACGGTCCAACCTACTGGGCTACAGGCTACAGCAAGCGTAGGATCAGTCACTGTTGTTGCGGAAGCTAATATCTTCCCAACAGGTGTCGCGGCTACAGGAGCAGTTGGTACTGTCGATGTAGTTGCTGACGCAAATGTAGCGGTTACAGGGGTCGCGGGCACTTCTGCTCTTGGTTCAGTAACCGTAACGGCAGACGCAAATGTCTACCCGACAGGTCTTGAAGCGACCGCAGGGTTAGGTATTGTATCTGTCACCGCCGATGCAAATGTATCGGTAACTGGAAACGCGGCGACCACCTCTCTTGGAGATGTGACGGTCACAGCCGATGCGAACGTTCAACCGTCTGGGCTTGCAGCTACAGGCGGATTAGGCACGGTAAGTATAGTTGCCGAAGCCAACATCTACCCGACTGGGGTAAGCGCCACAGGTGCCATTGGCACTGTCACCACAACAGCGGACGCCAACGTCCCAACATCTGGTCTAGCAGCCACAGGTGCTGTAGGAACGGTGTTTGTAGCGTTTGGAGTAACTTTCTCCGTTACAGGCGTGACTGGTACGCCGCAGTTAGGTGATGTAACAACAAAAGCCGACGCAGATGTGTTGGTCACAGGTGTAAATGCAACAGGCGCGGTAGGTACGGTCTTTATTTGGGGTGACATAGATGACGATCAAAATCCCAACTGGCAAAATATTACTAGCGCACAGACACCAACTTGGGGTAATGTTTCAACAGGACAGACTCCGAATTGGCAAGATATAGCCGCGTGAGGATTAAAAGATGACGACACAATACACTTCGATACTAAAACTCGCCCTTCCTGTCCAAGGGGAGCTTAGTGGTACGTGGGGCGATGTAGTAAACGACAACATCACCTCGATGGTTGAGGAGGCTGTCGCTGGGCGTGCCGTCATCAATACATGGACAACTAACTCGCATACGCTGACGACTGCGGACGGTACGACTGCCGAATCCCGTTGCGCGATGCTGGAGTTTACGGATACTGGCGCGGCACTTACCGGAGCGGCTACCGTTGTCTGCCCTAGCGCCTCTAAACTTTATGTTTGTAAGAATGACTCAGGACAACAAGTTACTATCCAAACTGCTGCTGGCACTGGTGTGGCTATCCCCGATGGGCAGACCATGTTTGTGTTCTGTGACGGTACGAACGTCGAGCAGTGTACGACGAACTTCAATTCGCTTAGCTTTAACGACTACACCCTAAGTTTTGGCGGTGCAGTTACTACTGCTGGAGCGTTCACGACTTCAGGCGCATACGCGCTTACCCTGACTACAACTGGCGCGACTAACGTAACGCTGCCTACTACGGGCACGCTGGCAACGCTGGATGGTACGGAAACCCTTACCAACAAGACGTTGACTGCACCGACTATCTCGTCTCCAACGCTGACGGGTTCTATCTCTGCAACTGACCTGACGATCTCTGGCGATACTACGATTGGTGACGCCGCTGCGGATGGCCTTACAGTTAACGCGACTGTTACGTCTAACTTGATCTTTACTGACAATACCTACGATATTGGTGCGTCTGGTGCCACTCGCCCACGTAACTTGTTCTTGGCGGGTAATGCGACGATTGGCGGTACGGTAACGCTTTCTGGCGGTATTGATGTTACTGGTGCGCTAGGTGTCGATGGTGACTTCGACGTAAATACCGACAAGTTTACCGTTGCGTCTGCTACGGGCGACACGCTTGTTGCGGGCACTCTTGACGTCACTGGTGTGACCACTGCGACTGGCGGTCTCAACGTCGATACGATTAACGAAATCACCGCTGCTGGTGGTGTCACTATTGATGGTGTTTTGCTGAAAGACAACGGCATCACAGGTACGGGTAATCTTAGCTTCGACGGCGGCACAATCAAGCTGGATGGTAACTATCCTACGGGTACGGATAACGTTGCTTTGGGCAACAATACTTTGAGCGACGGGTCTTTTGTCGGGTCCGGTAACATCGCCATTGGTGACAGCGTAGGCAGCGGAATTACCACGGGTACTAATAACATTGGTATCGGTCGGGATGCTATGACGGGGGTCATTACGGGTGGCGACAACATCGCCATTGGCCGTGGCGCTGGCGCTGCGATTGACTCGTCATCGAATAACATTGCAGTTGGGGTTTTGGCACTTACTGCGAATACTACCGGGTTTGAGAATACGGCCATCGGGCGTCTGGCGCTTACTGCAAACACTACGGGTAACCGGAATACCGCGATTGGCGCTCAAGCACTAGATGCTAATACTACTGCGGCTAACAACGTCGCGGTCGGGTATGCGGCTCTTAGCGAAAATACTACCGGAAGCGTGAATACAGCGGTAGGTAACGCCGCCCTAGTTCTTAATACCACGGGTTCTAGCAATGCCGCTTTTGGGTACAATGCGGGCGGTTCCGTTACGACGGGGGTTAATAATACTCTGGTAGGCACCCAAGCAGGGGACTCTATTACCACGGGGGCGTATAACACGCTTCTTGGTAAGGATGCTGGTGGGGCGATCTCAACGGGGGGCTACAATACTTTTATCGGTGGGTTGGCTGGTGATGCTTTAACCACCAGTAACTATAATACCGCCGTTGGTTTCCAGTCTCTGACGTCAGTTTCCACCGCCTCTAACACTGCCGCACTAGGCGCACTGTCTGTTTTTAGTCTGACCACTGGGGTTAGCAACGTCGCATTAGGTTACGCTGCCCTTTACAACACCACTACGGGTAACACCAATGTAGGTATCGGACAGCAGTCACTTAATGCAAATACCACGGGGTCTAGCAACACCGCTATCGGCCACCAATCTCTGTACACGGTAGAAACCGCTACCAATAACGTCGCGGTTGGGTATCAGTCGCTTTTCAACGTCACGTCAGGCGACAACACAGCAGTTGGCTTTAAGGCCGCAACCTCCGCTACCACGGGTACGGGCAATACGGCTATCGGTACTAATTCTCTTTCCCTTACTACTACAGGGGCATATAACGTTGCGGTTGGCGGGTCAGCTACCGGGGTTGTTGCGTCAGCTTTACAGCAAAATGTTTCAGGCAACAATAACACCGCAGTGGGCGTTGGCGCATTTGCCAATAACACTACCAATAACAACACTGGTTTGGGCTTTAAGGTTGCTTACGCAACTACCACTGGTTCTAGCAACGTTGCTATTGGTTATCAGACTCTTATCGCTAACACCACTGGGTCGTTGAACGTAGCTGTAGGGCAATCCGCGCTTGGCGCGAATACGACAGGCTCCACTAACACTGCGCTGGGATATAGCGCTGCCAATGCGAATACCACAGGGACGTTCATAACCGCCGTTGGCGTTGGTGCGTTTGAAAAAACGACAACTAATAATGCTAACACTGGTCTGGGTTACTACGCTGGGCGTTTCGTGGAAAGCGCAAGTAACACCGCTATTGGTACGCAGGCACTATACGGTGTTTCTGGGTCCAGTACCGGAGGAAGTAACACAGCGGTTGGTTACCAAGCTGGATACAGTACCACTACCGCAGCTAACAACGTTGCTGTTGGCGCAGGGAGCCTCTTTTATACTACAGAAGGGGGCCAAAACACTGCCGTTGGTCGCTCTGCACTGAACGCCAACACCACCGCAAGCAACAACACAGCAGTGGGGTATCAGGCTGGAATTAGTAATACTACGGGCGGTAGCAACACGATTGTCGGCTATCAAGCGTTGTATGCTAACACTTCAGGTAGCAGTCTTACGGCAGTCGGTTCAGCGGCACTTGTGTCTAATACTACGGCGTCGTTCAACACGGCTATCGGTTGGCAGGCTGGCCAGCAAAACACCACGGGTAGTACCAACACTTTCCTCGGTGCGTTTTCTGGAGAACAAAATACGACCGGGAACGGGATCACCGTTGGGGGTTATGCGGCTTTTGAGAACAACACCACTGGGAATTTCAACACTGGGTTCGGTACGCGAGTTGGACAAGACAACACGGGAAGCAACAACACGGCGATGGGATACCACGCTATGTTGGATTCTACGGGGAGTGGGAATACCGCAATAGGCGTGTTAGCACTTAGAGTTTCTTCTGGAGCTGATAACGTCGCTGTGGGTTACAACGCGGCATACAACACCACGTCCGGAACTCGCTTAGTCGCGGTCGGCAGAAGCGCGTTGTACGCAAATACCACGGGAAGTTACTCGGTTGCCATAGGTCAATCGGCACTGACTAACGCTACAACAGGGTCAAACGTCGCTATTGGCGACTCTGTTATGGCTTCTACCACTACTGGTAACTCAAACGTTGCTATCGGCACCTTTAACGGCTCAACTTTACCCCCTCTGTATTACAACACCACGGGCTACCAAAACGTTGCTATTGGTACAGGCGCTCTTAGATCAAATACTACCGCAAACAACTCCGTTGCGATTGGTTTTCTGGCACTTACTGACAGCACAACTGCGAGCGTTAACGTCGCAGTTGGGTCTAACGCGGGTTCGAATACTACCACTGGTCAAAACAACACCTATATTGGGTACGGCGCGGGTAGAACAGGCACCACTAACGGTAATAACACTGCTCTGGGCTATGCTGCTCTGGGTTACAACGCTTCGTTTACGGGCACTGGTAACATGGGTATCGGTGTTCAATCCGGCTATAACTTAACCACCGGTGTGGATAACGCATTTGTAGGCGCGGTAAACTCGGGCTTCCAAATGACTACGGGCAGCAAGAACGTAATCCTTGGTAGCCATAACGGTAACTCCGACGGCCTCGACATCCGTACTTCTAACTCGCAAGTCGTAATTTCTGACGGCGATGGGTATGTACAGGCGCACTTTAACAGCGGAAAACTAAAAAGAGTCCGCTTCCAAGTGAACTCCGACTACTCCAACACCTACGATTATGTGGCGGCGGGGGCGTTTGGTACGACGTATGCCGACCTAATTCCAACGGGAAACTTGGTGGCAGGCGCTATCTATCTCGTAACAATTAACTGTAACTACGGTGTTAACCCTTACTACCAAGATGTCGCGTTTATATTCAAATGCGTAAATACAAACGGCGTGGGGGCAGGCAGCCCTATTGAGTTTATGGCTTCTCACCACGTTAACCGTCCTGCGGGGCTTTGGAATATTCGTGTAAGCACTGCTAGCTCCAGCACAAACGGTTTGCAAGGTCTAGCCAGTAGCGGTCCCGGAACAGACGCTGCCGCGTCAATCACTGTATACGCGCAACGTATTTCGTAGGAGTAAAAAATGACACCTGAAGAATATTGGATCAAATATCCGCCAAGACCCGTCACACCTGCTTACTATGACCAGATGACGTTTGGCTTTGATATTGAGCAGATGCACACAAAGACCGTCAACGGTACACCTAATGTAGTTTACAAAGTAAATTATTATGTTTGGGGCGATTACCAAGGTGAGCAGGGGCGTGTCGCTCAGGAACTAATGTTTCCACAAGAGGTTTTAGACCAGCAGGTTTCGTTTATCCCTTACGACGATCTGACCCAAGAAACCGTTATTGGGTGGATTGAAGACAACACGTCGTATATTCACACTCAATATACAATTGCTAATCAACTTGATGTACCGAGCGACGATACACCGCCGCTCCCTTGGTAACTCAGTCTAATATAGGAGAAAGACCATGACTGACGAAATCGAAGCACGAAGCGCAGAACAACGCGCACAAGACTACACGGCCATGGGGCACAGTGTAGATTTAATCAACGACGTAATTGCAGGCAACCAAATGGCTGACGAAGAAGCCGCGGACCGCCAAGATTGCGTTGATCGCAATGTTGCTCACCTTGAACTTATGGTCGCTAAGACCGATTGGGACGGTGAAGACATGACCGCAGCAAACGCTGCAATTACAGCAGGACAAGGGTATACCGCGTCTTAATTTAACCTAAAGGAGACTTGTGATGGGAAAAGACAAAAAGACCCCAATCACCGTCAACGACACTGAATATTTTGTCGAAGACATGACTGATGAGCAGCGGGCGCTGCTAAACCACGTGCAAGACTTGGACCGTAAATTGTCCAATGCGCAATTTAATATGGACCAGCTTGCCATTGGCAGAGAAGCGTTTGTGAATCGACTTGCCGCTTCTTTGGAGGCACCTGAAGTCGAAGAGTGAGGTATGAATGCCCTTTACCAAGTTGCAATTCAGACCCGGTGTAAACCGAGAGACTACTTCGTATAGTAACGAGGGCGGTTGGTTCGACTGCGACAAGGTAAGGTTTCGCTTCGGCTTTCCCGAAAAAATAGGTGGCTGGGAGGCGACTTCCGCCACCTACTTCTTAGGCACGTGCCGTGCTTTGCATCCGTGGGTCGCGCTCGACGGCTCACGGTACTTGGGCGTTGGTACGCACCTCAAGTATTACATCAACGAAGGTGGTGGCTACTCTGACATCACCCCGATCCGCGAGACAACTGCGGCAGGTGCAGTTACATTTTCCGCGTCTGCAAACACGTTGGCTGCGGATGTCGATATTTCGGACACTACTGTTACGCTGACAAGCGGTACGGGATTCCCGGATACC